>Ga0207667_10010309_pt1 | contig 10932 bp, 8 predicted proteins | sample KBSCornC52_FD_184301 | JGI IMG/M metagenome (GOLD analysis project Ga0207667, IMG submission 184301) | Corn rhizosphere microbial communities from Kellogg Biological Station, Michigan, USA - KBS Corn C5-2 (SPAdes) (version 2) | ecosystem: Host-associated > Plants > Roots > Rhizosphere > Soil ...
GCCTGCTGCTGCGGGCGTTGCTCGTGCTGTGGCTGCTGATCGTCATGGGTGCGTATTTTGTGGTGTCGTGGGTGCGTGTGGGCGCGACGGTTGGTTCGCGCGCCTGGAAATTCCGGCTGGTGCGCGACGACGGCACACGCGTCGACACGCGCACGGCGTGTTTGCGTTTCGTGTTGGCGCTGGTGTCGCTGGCGCTGCTTGGGTGCGGCTTCTGGTACGCGTGGTTCGATCCCGACCGGCGCACGTGGCACGATCGCGTGTGCGGGACGCGCGTGGCACGTCTTTGATTTGCTGGATTGCAGCCGACGTCCCTGTCTTTTTCCGCGCGCGTCCCACGCGCGCGGGTACGGGCCCGATCGTCCGCACCTCACCGTGGCGCAGGGGCCCCATTGAGCACGCTTCCTGCACGCTGCGCGATCTTTCGCGCACAGGACGTGCGCCGAACGGGGCCCCTCGAACACGGCGAACGGGTGACGGAAAAGTCCGAAGGATGGCGCACAGGATGAGCGCCAGTTCGCCGCAGGCACAGGGATGTGCCTTCGGCGAACCCCGGCGGCCGCGCGCGCATCCTGAGCACATGGATGTGCTCAGGACGTGTTTGCGGGGTGGCCTTTCTCTTGGTGACTTCTCTTTGGCCAAGCAAAGAGAAGTTACCCGCGTCCCCGGGAGGGGCGCGGAAAAAGACATGGATGTCGCTTGCCAAAGATAAAAATGGATCCCGGCCTGCGCCGGGATGACCGCAAAAGCGCAGATGTCGCGCAGAGGTCTTCGTACAACTTCGACCTACACCCGCCGGTAATACCACACCGCGATCGCCAGCAACAGCAGCGCCGGAATCAGGTTCACCACGAACGGCGGCGCGCCGAACACGGTGCCGGTACTGATGATGGCGCGCTGGATGAAGTACCACGCGATCGCGACGATCACGCCCAGGAACAGGCGCTTGCCGAGGCCGCCCGAGCGCAACGCGCCGAAACCGAACGGCAGCGCGCACAGCACCAGCAGCAGCGTGTTGAGCGGATAGAACGCGCGCGTCCAGTACGCGTTCAAATACGCGCTCGGATTCTGCCGGTTGGCGCGCAGGTAGTCGACGTTGCGCGAGAGGTCGCGCAGCGACAGGTATTCGGGATGCACCACCGATGCTTCCAGCACGTCGGGATCGAGTGAGGTCTTCCAAGGCTGTGCTGCATGCGTGGTGCTGACCGCGCCTTCGGCGGACACGCGGGTGTCGCGCACGTCGTGCAGCGTCCACGCCTTGCCCACCTGGGTCGCCAGCTTGGCATTGCGGAACGAAGTGAGTTCGCCGACATCGTTGAAGCCGAACACGCGCACATCCGCCAATTCGACCTCGGGCCGCCCGTTCACCAGATGCGCGAGCGCCGCCTTGGCGTTGATGATGTCGTTGCCATCGCGCGCCCACAGGCCGCCGTTCTGGCGCATGTGCAACTGCCCGGAGGAGCGTTGCAACTGGATCTGCTGCGCGCGCTGGTCGCCGGCCGGTGCCGCGGTTTCGCCAAGGATGAAGACGCCGACCATCAGCACGAAGACCAGCCCGGTCACCGACAGGCAGATCCTGAGCTTGGACATGCCAGCCGCGCGCAACGCGGTGAGTTCGCCGGTCGTGGCCAGCGCGCCCATGCCGACCAGGCTGCCGATCAGGGCCGCGAACACGAACCATTGGTAGGCACGGCGCGGGATCGTCAGCAGGATGTAGGCGACCGCGTTGCCGAGCGTGTAGCCGTTGTGGCCGATGTTGCCGATCTGCCCCGCGAACTGGATGAAGGCGTCGAGGCCGGTCAGCACCAGCCACGTAAGCAACAATCCGCCCAGTACCGTGACGGCGATGAGCCAGTCCACGCGCTTGATGCGAAAGCGTTGCCAGACGGCGCCGCTCACGACGCGAGCTCCGCGTCGCGTGGTTTGCGCACGGCGTACTGCCGCGCGAATACCCACGCCGCGCCCACGAACACGGGGATCAATATCCACCACATGCCTATCGGTGCCGCCAGTTTGCCGCTGGCGATGAATGAACGTGCCAGCTGCATCAGGTTCACGATGATCAGGTAGGCCAGCACCGCGATCAGGATGCGGCCGACCGGCGAGGAACGCGGCGCCTGCCGCGACATCGGTAGCGCCAGCATCGCCAGCACCAGCGGGCCGAACGGAATCGCGATGCGCCACTGCAGTTCCGCGCGCGCGGACGGATCGCGGTCGCCGATCAGCGAGGCCGTGGTGCGCAGCGATTCCGGATCATCGTCGCCGCTGTCGTCGCTGGGTTGCGAAAGCGCGATGTCGTTGCGCTCGAATTGCATCAGTCGCCAGTTGTCCTGGTTCAGGCGGATGTCGTAGCGGTGGCCGTCGTGCAGCGCGATGAAACGATTGTCTTCCTGGCCCTCGTGGAACAGGTCGCCGTGGTCGGCGACGATCACGCTGATGTCGACGACGCCGTTCTTGTCGGTGTGTTCGCTTTCGACGAACAGCTTGCCCAGTTTGGTGCCGTCCGGGCTGACGGTGTTCGCGAACAGGATGCCGCCGCGTCCGGTGAGGCTGGTGAAACGCCCGGCTTCCAGCCCCGCCGCGATCACCGAGCGGTTGGCCTGTTCGATCTCGGCATTCGACGCGCGCGCCGCCAGCGGCCCCAGCCAAAGCGCCACCAGCCCCGCGACGACGCCGGCGCCGACCGCAAAGATCGCGGTGGGTTTCAGCAGGCCTTGCGGCCCGAACCCTGACGCCGACAGCACGTGCATTTCACTGTCGCGATACATCCTTCCCAGCGCCAGCAGCACGCCCAGGAACATGCCCATCGGCAGCAGCGCCTGCAGCGTGTTGACCAGGTTCAGCCCCAGCACCGTGAACATCACGGCGCCCGGCAGGCGACCGGTCGCGACCTTGTTGGCGATGTCCGCGAAGGTGCTGCCGGTGAAGATCACCAGCAACACCACGACGGCCGCCAGCGCACCGAACAGGTATTCGCGCAGGATGTAGCGGTCGAGGATGGAAAGCCGTGGCATCGGTTAAACTTGGACGTTTGCAAACGCGCAGTGTAGTGGCACGCGCCCAGTGCCTCGATTTTCCAGGAGTGTATTGCGATGCTTGAGTTCAGCCAGAGTTCCGCCGCCGCCGATGCCGTGGACAGCGCATGCGTGGTGGTGGGCGTGTTCGAGGACGCGAAGTCGCCGGCAGCCGCGGCCATCGACGCTGCCGGTGGCGGCGTGCTGACGCGGCTCAAGGCTGGCGGCGACTTCACCGGCAAGCCCGGCGCGACACTGGTGCTGCACGGTGTGTCCGGCGTCAAGGCGCCGCGCGTTGTGCTGGTCGGGCTGGGCCGCAAATCCGCGCTGGACGCACTTGCTTTCCTGCGCGCGTGCAACGAAGCGGGCAACGCGCTCAAGTCGTTGCCGCTGGCCGACGCCACCGTGTGCCTTCCGGAGGTTGATGTCAGCGGCCACGATGCAGACTGGCGCGCACGTACCTGCGCGCTGGCGATCGACCATGCCTGCTTCCGTTATACCGCGACGCTGAAACCCGCCAATGCGGACGCGCCGCGCCTGCAGAAATTGGCGCTCGCCGCTGGCGCCGACGTGGCGCAGGGCATCGAGCAGGCGCGCGCGATCGCGCACGGCGTGGCGTTCGCGCGCGAACTTGGCTGCCTGCCGCCCAACCTGTGCACGCCCACCCACATCGCGGCGCAGGCGAAGGCCATCGCCGACGAGCACGCGGATTCGGTCACGCTGGAAGTGCTGGAGCGCGCCGACATGCAGAAGCTCGGCATGGGCGCGTTGCTGGCGGTGACCTCGGGTTCCGCCACGCCGCCCAAGCTGATCGTGCTGCAGTACAAGGGCGCCGGCGATGAAAAGCCTTACGCGCTGGTCGGCAAGGGCGTCACCTTCGACGCGGGCGGCCTGAACATCAAGCCGACCGGTTCTATGGAGGAAATGAAGTACGACATGTGCGGCGCGGCCGGCGTGCTCGGTGCGTTCCTTGCGGCGGTCGGGATGAAACTGCCGATCAACCTCGTGTGCGTGGTGCCCTCGGTCGAGAACGCCGTCGGCGGCGCCAGCTATCGTCCCAGCGACGTATTGCACACCCACGCCGGCATCACGGTGGAAGTGTTGAACACCGACGCGGAAGGGCGCCTCATCCTTTGCGATGCACTGTCCTACACCTGCAAGCGCTTCCAGCCGCAGGCACTGGTCGATGCGGCGACGCTCACGGGTGCGTGCGTGGTCGCGTTGGGTGCGCACGCCTCGGGCCTGTTCAGTGCGGACGACGAACTCGCCGATGCATTGCTCACCGCCGGCAATGCTTCGCTCGATCGCGCGTGGCGGTTGCCGCTGTGGAGCGATTACCGCAACCAGCTCGAATCGGCGTTCGCGGACATTGCCAACATCGGCGGCAAGAGCGCCGGCGCGGTGACGGCCGCGTTGTTCCTGTCGCACTTCACCGAAGGCACGCGCTGGGCGCACCTCGATATCGCCGGTACCGCGTGGGTTTCCGGGCGCAAGGGTTACGCGACCGGGCGTCCGGTGCCGCTGCTGGCGCAGTGGCTGATCGACCAGGCGCAGAACGCGAAGTAGAGGAAGTAGAGAATGGATCACCCCCTTCGGAACGAAGGGGGTCGCCGCGCAGCGGCGGGGGGATGCCGGCAAACGCGAAAGCGCCTCGAGGCATCGCGCTGCGCGCGTTCGCTCCACTCCGCCCTTCCTGCGGAAGGCGAAGAAATGCGGTTCGCGCCAGCATCAAGTAACGTTGGCCCGGCGCGTTGCGTCCTCCAGCGTGTCGCGCAGGTCCTCCGGCAGCACGGGTTTGCGCAGGAACGCATCCATGCCCGCCGCGCGCGCGCGTTGTTCCTCGTCGCCGTACGCGCTGGCCGTGAGCGCGATGATCGGCGTGAGGTCACCGCGCTGGCGGAGCATGTTCGCCAGTTCGCAGCCACCCATGCCGGGCAGGTCGAAGTCGAACACCATCGCATCGAACGCCGCGCTCGCGTCGATGTCCGACAGCGCAGCAAGCGCGTGCGGCGCCAGCGTCACGGAGTAACCGAAGCTTTCGATCAGCCCGGCGATGGCTTGTCCCGCGATCGGATCGTCTTCGACCAGGAGAACGCGTGGTGATGGTGCTGCGTCGGTTGACGGCGTCGCGTTCGCGTCCGGGTGGGCGCGAGCCGGCATCGTTGCCGCGGCTGCCGGCTGGATGACTGGCGTCACGGCGGCCAGCGGCAACTGCACGGTGAACGTGCTGCCGCGGCCGGGCACCGAGTGCACGCCGATGCGGCCGCCCATCAGCCCCACCAGCTCACGGCTTATCGCCAGGCCGAGGCCGCTGCCGCGCTGCAGGCGTCCGTGATCGGCCTGCTCGAAGCGCTGGAAGATGCGCGCGCATTCCTCCGGTGTCATTCCCGGTCCGTTGTCGATCACGCTGTAGGCGATGCCGTTGCCATCGCGATCGAGCTTCAGGGTGACGCCGCCGTGGGTGGTGAATTTCAGCGCGTTGTGCGTGAGGTTGAACAGGATCTGTTGCACACGCAATGCATCACCGCGCACCGCGCGCGGCACGTCCGGCGCGACCACGACGTCGATCGTCAGCTGTTTCTGCATCGCGAGCCCGGCATCCGCGTTCGCGATTTCGCGCAGGACCGCCACAGGATCGAACGGCGCGAGGTTCAATTCCAGCCGGCCTGCCTCGATGCGCGCCACGTCCAGCGCGTCGTTGACCTGGCGCAGCAGCAGCGCGCCGGAACGCCGTATCGCATCGGCGTATTGATGCTGGCGATCGTTGAGCACGGTCCTCAGCAGCAGCTCGGTCATGCCGAGCACGCCGGTAAGTGGCGTGCGGATTTCGTGCGCCATGTTGGCAAGGAAGCGCGACTTGGCGGCATTGGCCTGTTCGGCGATGTGCTGGCGTTGCTCGCTCAGCGCGAGGCGGTGTTGCTGTTGCAGGCGCCGTCGCAGGATCCAGATCAACCACGCCAGCAACAGCAGCGCCGCGATGGCATACAGCACGCGCGCCCACGCCGTGTTCCAGGGCGCCGCCGCAATGTGCAGCGTGAATGCGTCCAGCGGCGCGCTCCAGGGGCCGTCGCCGGTACGCCCGCTCACCAGCAGCCGATAACTGCCGGGATCCAGCACCGAAAATTCGCGCACATTGCGGTTGCCGGTTTCCACCCAGCCGGGGTCGAAGCCCTGCAGGCGGAAGCGATACGTGTTGCGTGACGGATCGACGAACGACAATGCCTGCGCGGTGACGGTGAGCTCGCGGTCGTGCCAGTCGAGGTCGATGGGTTTGCGCGGGTCGAGTTCGACCGGCTTGCCGTTGTGACGCACGCTCACCGATTCCAGCGCGATCTTCGGCGTCGCGAGGCGCCACGGCAATGCGCCGGTGTGGACGCCGATCACGCCGGCCAGGCTGCCGGCGAACAGTTCCCCTTTGCCGGTGGCGAGCAGCGCGTCGCCCGTGAAATCCGCGGTGGCGAGTCCTTCCGCGGTGGCGAAGGCGTGCAACTGCCGGTTGCGCGGGTCGTACACCAGCAGGTTGCGCGTGCCGAGCGCGAACACGCGGCCTTCGCTTCCGACTTGCAAGCCAAGCACGCCGGCGTACGGCCAACCCTCGCTGTTGGGCATGCTTTCCTTCAGCGTCGCGCTGCCATGGTCGAGGACGTAGCTTTGCAGACCGGTGGTGCGCGCGACCCACAGACGGCCATCGGGCCCGAATGCGAAGGCGCTGAGATCGCCGCGGGTCACGCCGCGCACGAACGCGAACGCGGTGGCGCCCGGTGCCAGGCGTGCGAGGCCGGCATGGCTCGCGGCCCAGATCGATCCATCGGCGGCCTCGCGCAGTTGCACGATTTCACGCGCCGCTTCGTCCGTGCCCGTAGATGCAAGCGGCTGGATGGCGAGGGTGCGTGGATCGACGCGAAACACGCCGCTGCCGACGCCGGCAACGTAGACCGCGCCATCGCGCGCGGCCAGCAGCCGCCACACGCCGTGGCGGAGCGCCGCATTGCCCGCGGCCACTGCTTGCAGGCGTTTGCCATCCCACACGAAACAGCCCTTGCGCGTGCCGATCCACAGATTTCCGGCGGTGTCTTCCGCCAGTGCCGAAATCGAGGTGCGATCGAGCCCCGGAATCGTGACGTGCCGTACCTCACCCGTGACCGGATCCAGTCTGTCCAGCATCCCGGGGCCGCCCACCCACACCGAGCCATCGCTGGCGAGCGCCAGCGCACGCACGCGATCCCGTGCCAGGCTGGCCGCATCGCCGGGCACGTGGCGATACATGCTGAAGGCGCGCCACTGCGGCGGCAGGTACGCAAGGCCGCCGTCCACCATCGCGACCCACAGGCCACCTTCGTGGTCGCGGAACAAACCGACCGGCAGGCGTCCCGGCAAGCTGCCCTTCATTCCGGGTGCCGGATGTTCGAAGCGGTTCATGCCGTCGGCGCCGACGTGTTCGAGGCCGCCACGTCTGGCGATCCACACGCTGCCATCGTCGTCGCGCAAACTCGCCAGCGCTTCGCGCGCCGGTCCGACCCGCGATGCTTGCCCGTTGGCATCGACATGGAACAATCCGGCGCTGGTCGCCGCATCGACGCCGTCGCCCGTACCGCGGATTTGCCAGACCGTCGGTTGCGTTTGCAGACCCACCAACGCGACCGGCTCGATGCGCCCCTTCGCGTCCATGCGGTCAAGGCCCGCGTCGGTGCCGATCCACAAGCCGCCCGCGGCATCCGGCGCAAGCGCGATGACATTGTCCGAAGCGATGCTGGCGGGATCGCCGTCCCGGTGCCGCAGATGCGTGAAGCCCTTGCCGTCTGCATCGAGCCGGTTCAGGCCGCCGGCATACACGCCGACCCAGATCGCGCCCGCGTTATCCTGTGCGATCGCCATCACGTCATTGGCGGACAGGCTGCCTTGCTGCTTCGGATCGTGCAGCCAGTGGCGAAAGCTGCCGTCGTGCGGTTCGTAAAGATTCAGCCCGGTGCCTTCGCCACCCACCCACAACCGTCCCGCGCGATCGACCAGCAGCGCGGAGACGTCGTTCGCGGGCAGCGACGCCGGCCGTTCGGGCTCGTGGCGGAACACGCGGAACGTGCGGCTGTCGTAACGCACCAGTCCCGCGTGCGTGCCGATCCAGATGTAGCCGGCGTGGTCCTGCGTGACCGAATACACCAGCGTCGAAGGCAGCCCCTCGGCCACGTCGTAGCTGCGGAACACCGGCGTGGGCGGCACATCGGCGGCGGGCGCCGCCGCGCCGCCCGCCAATGCCCCGGCCAGAATCCATGCTGCCAGCATCGCTCGTCTCCCCTGCGAACCGGTTTCCGATGATGCAACAAAAACCACCGCGATGCGCACCTACGCATGTTGTGCGACGATGGCGCAAGGCAGGAGGTCATGCATGCGACGATGGCCGTCAATCCCGTTGGGGCTCGCTCTGGCGCTGGTCACGGGCGCGGCGATTGCGCATCCGCTGGATTACCGCATCGACACCGTGCATTCGCAGGTGCTGTTCAGCGCCGACCACGACGGCTACTCGAATCCCGTCGGCAGGCTGGCGATCGCACGCGGCTGGCTGCGTTTCGATCCGGATGACTGGAGCGCGTCGAAAGTCGTGGCCGACATCGATCTCGCTTCTGCCGATCTCGGCGACAAGGGTTGGGACAAGGCGGTGACGGGAAGCAATTTCCTGGATGCGGCGAAATTCCCGACGGCGCATTTCGAAAGCGTTTCGGTCGCGAAAACAGGCAAGAACACCGGCACGCTCGATGGCAAACTCACCTTGCGCGGCGTCACGCTGCCGGTGAAGGTCGAGTTCACCGTCAACCGCGTGGGCGCGACGCTGTTCGGATTCGAGACGATCGCGGGCTTCTCGGGCCACGCGACGCTCGATCGCACGCAATTCGGCAGCACCGCGTTTGCGAAGGCCGTCGGCACCAGGGTTTCGATCCGGCTGGAAATCGAAGCCACGCTGGACCGCAGCGCGGAGGGCGATTACCAGCAGGCCGTGAACAAGTTGATGAGGAGCGGGGCGCGTGCCGCTGCGCAGCACTGACCAAGGCTGGGGCGCCATGGTGCGCGCGTTCCACTGGCTGGTCGCGGCGCTGATCGTCGCGCAGGGCGTGATCGGGTTGAGCATGGTGCAGATGGGCCTGACGCCCGCCAAGGTGCGCGTGTTCGCGCTGCACAAGTCGATCGGCCTCACCATCCTTGGACTGGTGCTGCTGCGGATCGCGTGGCGGCTCACCGAGAAACGTCCCGCCGATCCGCCAGCGATGCCACGTTGGCAGTCGCGCGCGGCGCGCGCGATGCACCTTGCGCTGTACGTGCTGATCCTCGCGATTCCGCTCAGCGGGTGGTGGTTCAACTCCGCGTCGAACGCGCCGCTGGTATGGTTCGGCTGGTTCGACGTGCCCAGCCTGACGCGCGGTCTCGATCCCGTGTGGAAGCCGCGCGCACTGCTGCTGCACCAGAGCCTGTTCTGGATTCTGGTAGCGCTGCTGGTGCTGCACGTCGGGGCTGCGCTGTGGCATCACTTCCGGCAGCGCGACAACGTGCTGCGAAGGATGATTTCGGGTGCGGGCGAAGAAACTGGAGGCAGACGATGACGCGGATGTTCGGTGGGTTGTGCATGGCTGCGGTGCTGGGATTTGCCGCGCCGGCATTGGCGAAGACCTGGCAGGTAGACCGCGCGCACAGCAATCTCACCTTCACCAACACCTACCAGAACGTCGAGTACACCGGGCAGTTCCGGCGCTTCAACGCCGCGATCGACTACGACCCGAACGACCTCGCGCATGCGAAGTTCGACGTGAGCGTCGACATCACCAGCCTCGACACGCAGAACAGCGAGCGCGACCAGACGGCGCTGGGCGCGGACTTTTTCGATACCTCGAAATTCCCCAAGGCGCATTTCGCCACCACCGCGTTCCACAAGACCACGGACGGCAAGGTCATTGCCGACGGCGTGCTCACGTTGCACGGCATCAGCAAACCCGTGGCCTTGACGGTGTCGTTCAAACCGCATGGCAACACCGCCGCGCTGGACGTGACCGCGCAGGTGAAGCGCCTCGATTTCGGCATCGGCACCGGACAATGGGCCGATCCCTCGATGATCGGCGACGGCGTGACCGTGCACGGTCACCTGCAGTTGCAGGCTCGATAGTTGCGCCGCGGGGATCAGGCTGCCAGGAACACGCCCAGCGCCGCCGCGTCGAATGGCCAGCCCAGCTCGCGGCCGGATGCTTCGTCCCGGAGGACCGGCACGCGCTCGCCGTAGCGCGTTTCCAGTCCTGCGTCGCCATCGATCCAGACGCTCTCGAAATCCGGCACGCGCGCGCGGGCCAGCAGCGCGACCGCTTCGTCGCACAGCTTGCAATCGTCGCGCTGGAAAAGCAGCAGATGCATCGAATCGCCGAGCCGCATTCATGCTGGCCGCATACAATAGCGCGGCTCGCACCCATCAGGCACGAACCGCAATGTCCATCAGTGTTTTTGATGTCTTCAAGATCGGCATCGGCCCGTCGTCATCGCACACGATCGGGCCGATGCGCGCGGCCGCACGTTTTGTCGAGCGTTGGCTTGCCGAAACAGGCGATCTTGATCGCGTTGCGCGCGTGACGGTGGAGCTGTACGGGTCGCTCGCGATGACCGGGCGCGGTCACGGTACCGACAAGGCGGTGATCTGCGGGTTGGAGGACCACTGGCCGGACAAAATCGATCCCGACGCAATCCCGCCGCTGCTGGAGCGCGTGCGCGGCAGCCAGCGCATCCATCTTGGCGGCAAACGCGAAATCGCGTTCGACGAAAAGTCCGACCTGATTTTCAACAAGCGCCAGAAATTGCCGTACCACGTCAACGGCATGCGCTATAGCGCGTTCGACGCGACGGGCGCGGTGATCGTCACGCGCGATTACTACTCGGTGGGCGGCGGTTTCGT
>Ga0207667_10010310_pt1 | contig 10931 bp, 8 predicted proteins | sample KBSCornC52_FD_184301 | JGI IMG/M metagenome (GOLD analysis project Ga0207667, IMG submission 184301) | Corn rhizosphere microbial communities from Kellogg Biological Station, Michigan, USA - KBS Corn C5-2 (SPAdes) (version 2) | ecosystem: Host-associated > Plants > Roots > Rhizosphere > Soil ...
CGACTCGACCTGGATCACCAGGTCGACGGCTCCCATGTCGATGCCGAGCTCGAGCGAACTGGTCGCGACGACGCAGCGCAGCCGGCCGCTCTTCAGGTCGTCCTCGATGATCGCGCGCTGCTCCTTGGAAACCGAGCCGTGATGCGCGCGAGCCAGCAGCGGCGCATCCGAGACCGCGGTCGCGAGCTGGCCCGCCTGGGTGATGCCCGATCCACCGACGGCCTGAGCGGGGAAGCCGACCACCGGGAGGCCGGTCAGGTGCTCTTCGTACAGTTCGTTCAGCGACGCCGTCAGCCGCTCGGCCAGCCGCCGCGAGTTCGCGAACACGATGGTCGAGCGGTGCCGAAGCACCTCATCCATGATCGCGGCGTCGACATGCGGCCAGATCGAGCCGGCGCTCTGCAGCGCGCCCTCGTCGGCCTCGAGCGTCTCGCTTGTTTGGCGCGCACCGAGCTCGGTCATGTCGTCGACCGGCACGACGACCCGCAGGTCGAAGGTCTTCTCGATGGGTGGCGCGACGATCGTCACCGGAGTGCGCCCGCCCAGGAATCGCGCCACCTCCTCCATCGGTCGAACGGTCGCCGACAGCCCGATGCGCTGGGCCGGCTGCGGCAGCAACTCGTCGAGCCGCTCGAGCGAGACCGCGAGGTGCGCGCCGCGCTTGGTCGCCGCGACGGCATGGATCTCGTCGATGATCACCGTCTCGACGCCGGCCAGCGTCTCGCGGGCCGAGCTGGTGAGCATGAGGAAGAGGGATTCCGGGGTGGTGATCAAGATGTCCGGCGGTTCGCGCAGCAGCAGTCGCCGGTCGGCCGAGGTGGTGTCGCCGGAGCGTACGCCGACCGTGATGGCAGGGACATCCAGCCCGGCGCCCGCATCTGAAAGACGCCGCGCCGTCTGCGTGATGCCGACCAGCGGAGAGCGCAGGTTGCGCTCGACGTCGACGCCGAGCGCCTTTAGCGGCGAGATGTAGAGCACGCGCGTGCGGTGCTTGGGATTCTCGGGGCGCGGGGTCGTGGCCAGCCGGTCGAGCGACCAGAGGAAGGCCGACAGCGTCTTGCCCGAGCCCGTGGGGGCGACCACCAGCGCGTGCCGGCCCGAGCTGATCGCGTTCCACGCGCCGGCCTGCGCCCGGGTCGGCTGCGGGAAGGCGCCCTCGAACCACTCGCGTGTCGCGCGCGAGAAACGCGCGAGCGCATCGTGAGCCGAGAAGTCGGCGGGCTGCTCCATCCGGCTATCTTCGTCCGCGCCGCCGACTATTGCTCGAGCGCCCTCAAGAAGGCATGCACATCGCCGAGCTCGGCGTCGGTGATCCAGTGGCCGACGTCCTCGTAGATGCGCTCGGTGAGCGTGCTGTGGTCTTCGAGCCAGTCGCGAGTGGCCAGCACCTGCTCGGCCGGGACGACCTCGTCGGTCGTGCCGCGCCCCCAGAACAGCGGCGGCCGCAACACCTCGAGCTCGGGGTCGCCGGGGTCGACCGTCTCGTCGGCGATGGCCGAGAGCAGAACCAGCGAATCGACCAGTTCGGGATGCCGCCGCAGCGTCTGCAGCCCCAGGACACCGCCCTGCGAGAACCCCAACAGCGCCACCGAGGTCGCGTCGCCCCGCACCGTCGCCAGCCACTCCGCGAATTCGTCGGCGCTGCGATTCACCGGCTCGGGTCGCGGGGCGGCGACATCGAACCACGACCAGCCGGTGCCCGAGGGCAGCGGGCCGCGCGGCGACACGATCACGTAATCCAGCGGCAGGTACGGCGAGAGCTGGAACAGATCGCCCTCGTGACTGCCCAGCCCGTGCAGCAGGACCAGCAGTGGCTTTCCCGCGCGTTGCTCGACCGGAGTGCTCCACATCACCGCTGAGGGGTCGATCATGTCTTCACGCTACCCGGCTGCTCGTGGACGCCGCTCCTACGTCACAATGGAGCATGAGCTCCGTGGGAACCCCCGACCCGAACTCGTCCTGGCTGTCGGATGCCGAGTTGGCCGACGTGCGCCGCCGCATCCCGATCCTCTATGTCGAGGCGGTCCCGGTGCGAGTCGACGGGATGGGCGTGGTCACCAGCGTCGGCGTGCTGCTGCGCGCCAATGCGCAGGGCGAGATCACCCGCACCCTGGTCAGCGGGCGGGTGATGTTCGGCGAGACTCTGCGCGACGCGCTGTTCCGCCACTTGGAGAAGGACCTCGGCGCTCTCGCGTTTCCGCAGCTGCCGCCCAGCCCGGTGCCGTTCTCGGTGGCCGAGTACTTCCCGATCCCGGGCCTGAGCGCCTACCTGGACGAGCGCCAGCACGCGGTCTCGCTGGCCTACGTCGTGCCCGTCACCGGCACCCTCGAGCCCCGGCAGGACGCCCTCGAACTCACCTGGATGACCCCCGCCGAAGCCTCCTCTCCGTCGATCCACGCAGAGATGGAAGGCGGGCGGGGTACATTGCTGCGCGCTGCTCTCGCGTCTGTGGGAGTCCTGGGCTAGCTCGGTCCGCATCGTGGGGGACACAACCTGTCCCCCAATGGAGTCGCGCCCCTCTTGGGGTTTACGGGGGCTTGCTCGACCCCCCTAACGTGAGCCGCGACGGCGAACACCCGGTCGCCCATCGCACCCGACGCGATGGCGCGCGTTCGCACACCGCCGTCGGCCAATTCCGGGTGGGGGAACCAGAGCAATGAAGAACCTGTGGAAGCGTCTCAAGGTGGCCGGCGCGGTGCTGCTCAGCACTGCCCTGATCACCGGAGCCGCGACGGTCATCGCCGAGCCGCAGTCCGCCCAGGCCGTCGCGGGGCCGTTCACCTGCACCTCGGACTTCTACCAGGTCGCGAGCGGCAAGATGTACCAGTACTCCGTCGCCTCGAACACCTACTCGCTGATGGCCAGCGGCACCACGATCTCGGGACTCAACGGCATCGGATACAACACCGGTGACAACTACATCTACGGAGTCGGCACCGGGTCGACCCTGTACAAGGTCGCCAACGACGGCAGCTCGGTCGCCTCATCCGCCGTGACCGGTGTCGCCCCGCAGAACACCGGCGGCGACTTCATCGCGGCCAACCAACTGCTGACGACCGGCGGTGGGGCCTGGACTCTGATCAACGTCACCACGAAGGTCGCGACGGCCTTCACCGCGACGGGCACCTCGTGGGCGGCATTCGACCTGGCGTACAACCCGACGAACACGACCGTCTACGGAATGGACGGGACGACCCTGTACATCGGCAAGGTGACCGGCACATCGAGCGTCGCGATCACCACGAAGCCCACCAGCGGCTCGGCCGCGGCCACGACCGACCGGTGGGGCGCCGCCTACGTCGATTCGGCGGGCAACGTCTACTTCTTCGACAACACCACGTTCAAGCTGGTCGAGATCTCGGCCGCGAACCTTGCGAACGCCACGCCCGCGGCGATCGCGGTCACCCAGGCCAACTCGCTCGTCGCGCCCAACGACGGCGCGAGCTGCCCGACCGCGTCGAGCCCGCTGGCGCCGACGGTCGTGACCACGGCGGCGACCTCGGTGACCACGACGACCGCGAGCCTGAACGGGACCGTTGCCACCGGCATCCCGACCGGTTCGGACGTGCCGAGCAACGGGATCAAGATCTGCTACTCGACGAGCAGCACGGTCGTCAGCGGCGCGCTGTCGGTGAGTCCGGTGTGCGCGGTCACGACGCCGGGGTCGCTCGCGATCAATACCTCGGCGACGGCGGTCACGTTGCCCGTGACCGGACTGTCGTCGGGCACGACCTACTACTTCCAGATTCAGGCCACCAACTCGACCGGGCTGCAAGCCTTCGGCAACGTGCTCAACTTCACGACGGTGGCCGCGAGCCACACCGCGACGTTCAACAACAACGGCGGCGCCGGATCGATGGCGAACGAGGTCAACAACGCGGCGACCGCGCTGACGACGAACACCTTCACGCGGGCCGGGTACACCTTCTCGGGGTGGAACACTGCGGCCAACGGATCGGGCACGGCATACGCCGACGCTGCGTCGTATCCGTTCACGGCCGATGTGACTCTGTATGCGCAGTGGACCGCCCTGCCGAACCACACCGTGATCTTCAATAACAACGGCGGCAGCGGGTCGATGACGAACGAGGTCAACAACGTCGCGACAGCCCTGACCACGAGCACCTTCACCCGCGCCGGCTACACCTTCTCGGGCTGGAACACTGCGGCCAACGGATCGGGCACGGCATACGCCGACGCTGCGTCGTATCCGTTCACCACCGACGTGACGCTCTACGCGCAGTGGACGGCGCTGCCGAGTCACACGGTGATCTTCAACAACAACGGCGGCGCCGGCTCGATGACGAACGAGGTCAACAACGTCGCGACCGCGCTGACGACGAACACCTTCACGCGGGCCGGGTACACCTTCTCGGGGTGGAACACTGCGGCGAACGGATCGGGCACGGCATACGCCGACGCTGCGTCGTATCCGTTCACCGCCGATGTGACGCTCTACGCGCAGTGGACGGCGCTGCCGAGTCACACGGTGATCTTCAACAACAACGGCGGCGCCGGCTCGATGACGAACGAGGTCAACAACGTCGCCACAGCCCTGACCACGAGCACCTTCACCCGCGCCGGGTACACCTTCTCGGGCTGGAACACGGCGGCGAACGGTTCAGGCACCGCTTATGCCGATTCCGCGAGCTACCCGTTCACCGCCGACGTGACCCTGTACGCGCAGTGGACCGCCTTGCCGAACCACGCCGTGATCTTCAACAACAACGGCGGCGCCGGCTCCATCGCGAATGAGGTCCACAATGTCGCGACAGCTCTGACGACGAACACCTTCACCCGTGCCGGCTACTCGTTCTCGGGGTGGAACACGGCGGCGAACGGATCGGGTACCGCGTACGCGGACGCGGCGTCATACCCCTTCACCGCTGACGTGACCCTGTACGCGCAGTGGACGGCGCTGCCGAACCACACCGTGATCTTCGACACCAACGGCGGCACCGGGTCGATGGCCAACGAGGTCGACAACGTCGCCACCGCGCTCACGACCAACACGTTTACGCGCGCCGGCTACACCTACTCCGGTTGGAACACGGCAGCGAACGGATCGGGTACCGCGTACGCGGACGCGGCGTCGTACCCCTTCACCGCTGACGCGACCCTGTACGCGCAGTGGACGCCGATCGGGGCGAACACAGTCACGTTCGACAACAACGGCGGTAGCGGCTCGATGGCCAACGAAGCCACCAACGTGCCGACGCCGCTGACGTCAAACAGCTTCACGCGAGCGGGCTATACCTTCTCGGGCTGGAACACTGCGGCGGATGGCTCGGGTACCGCCTATGCCGACACGGCGTCGTACTCGTTCGCCGCTGACGCGACGATGTACGCGCAGTGGACCGCAATCCCGACCAAGACCGTGACCTTCGACAACAACGGTGGCAGTGGATCGATGGCCGACGAGGTCACCAACGTTCCGACGCCGCTGACGAGCAACGCGTTCACGCGATCCGGTTACACGTTCTCGGGGTGGAACACGGCGGCGAACGGATCCGGTACGTCGTACGCGGACGCAGCCTCGTACCCGTTCTCGGCTGACGCGACGATGTACGCCCAGTGGACCGCCATCCCGACGAAGACCGTCACGTTCAACAACAACGGTGGCAGTGGATCGATGGCCGACGAGGTCACCAACGTTCCGACGGCCCTGTCGAACAACACGTTCACCCGTTTCGGCTTCACGTTCGCGGGGTGGAACACGGCTGCGAACGGCTCGGGCACCGCCTACGCCGACTCGGCGTCGTACCCGTTCTCGGCTGACGCGACGATGTACGCGCAGTGGACTCCGCTGCCGAGCCACACGGTGACCTTCGACAACAACGGGGGAACCGGCAGCATGGCCGACGAGGTCCACAACGTCGCGACCGCTCTCACGGCTGACACCTTCACCCGGTTCGGTTACACGTTCTCGGGGTGGAACACGGCGTCCAACGGCTCGGGCACCGCCTACGCCGACACGGCGTCATACCCGTTCACGGCTGACGCGACGATGTACGCGCAATGGACCGCGCTGCCCAACCACACGGTCGTGTTCGACAACAACGGCGGCGCCGGTTCGATGGCCGACGAGGTCGACAACGTGCCGACTCCGCTGACCAGCAACGCGTTCACCCGACCGGGGTTCACGTTCGCGGGCTGGAACACGGCTGCGAATGGCTCCGGCACCGCGTATGCCGACGCGGCGAGTTACCCGTTCGCCGGCGACGCGACACTGTTCGCTCAGTGGACCGCGATCCCGACGAAGACGGTGACGTTCGACAGCAACGGTGGATCGGGTTCGATCGCTGATGAGGTCAACAACGTGCCGGCCGCGCTGACCGGCAACGTGTTCACCCGCGTCGGATACAACTTCGTGGGCTGGAACACGGCCGCGAACGGCAGCGGAACCTCCTATGCCGACACCGCCACCTTCGGCTTCGGCGTGGACGCCACGATGTTCGCGCAGTGGAGCGCGCTGCCCGTGCTCACGTTCGACGTGAACGGCGGGACCGGCACAGTCGACGCGATCACCGGGAGCGGCGTGGTGCACCTGCCGATGACCACGGTTCCCCGGCCCGGGTTCACGTTCGTCGGCTGGAACACCATGCCCGACGGCTCGGGAACCGAGTACGGGCTCGGCGACCTCTACACGCTCGCGTTGAACGACGTGCTCTACGCGCAGTTCACCCGCGTAAGCCTCGCAGCCACCGGCGTCGAGATCGAGGCACCGCTGGCCGTTGCCGGGTGGTTCCTGCTGATCGGACTTGCCATGGTGCTCGCGGTTGCGGCGATCGGCCGTCGGCGACGGAGCACGTCGCCGACGCACTAAGCCCCCTCCCCGTCGCGTTCTCGCGACGATCGCATGAAGGAAGGCCCCGGGACATTCCCCGGGGCCTTCTCATTTCACCACCGGGTGGCCCCGGTCAGATCGGGACGCAGTTCAACCCCGGGTCGCCGTACACCGAAAGGAACATGGCGATCAGAACCGGTCCCGTCCACAGGAATGCGCAGCAGGTCGAGACGATCGCCGCGATTCGGAGTTCGGGGCGTAGGTAGCCCCACACGATCGACGGGAACCAGGCGGCGGCGAGCACGGCAGCCAGGATCGCGACCGTGACTTCGACGGGCGCCGGCCAGGGCAGCGCGAGGAAGTTGATTCCAGTGCAGCTCTTGACCACCAGGCGGAACAGGACGAACAGCGACGGCGGCGCCACGAAGCCCAGGATGACGATCACCACGTTCGCACCGGCCGCGAGCCCGAGCCGGAGGGGTCGGGAGACGTCGAATACCACGATGCTGACGCTATCGACGACGGCGCGGCCGCCCGGTCACGGTTGTGGAACGAATCGCTTGGTCAGCCCTGCGCGCGACGGCCGCCACGGCGTGGGTTGCCGGTCGGCGCCGCCGCGCGGTTGCTCTGCGAGGAGGCCCCGCCGCTGGAGGTGCTGTAGTAGCTCGACGAGCCGCCGCGAGTGGATGCCGAGGCGCCCGATCCCGCGCGGGAGCCGGCTGGGCGTCCCGAGCCCGAGCGAGCCGGTCGACCAGAACGGTCGGCGCGCGGCTGCGCGGAACCATCGCGCTGAGCGCGCTTGCGCTGCGCATTCGCGCCCTGCGAGCGACCGCCGCCTGGCGACTGCGCGACCGCACGCGGCACCGGCTTCACGTACTCGGCGCGCTCGCCGATCAGGGCGACCACGGCGTCCGAGTTCGGGGTGACCCGCTGCGTCGCAGCCTGGATGCCGGCCTTGCGCATCAGCATCGCCAGATCCTTCTCCTGGGTCGGCAGCACGAGCGTGACGACGTCGCCCTCGGATCCGGCGCGAGCCGTGCGGCCGCTGCGGTGCAGGTAGGCCTTGTGCTCCATCGGCGGGTCGACGTGCACGACCAGCTCGACGTCATCCACGTGGACGCCGCGGGCCGCGACATCGGTCGCAACCAACACGCGGACGTCACCGGCACCGAACGCGGCCAGGTTGCGGTCGCGCTGCGGCTGGCTCAGGTTGCCGTGCAGATCGACGGCCGGAATGCCCGCCGCGGTGAGCTGCAGCGCCAGCTTCTTGGCGTGGTGCTTGGTGCGCATGAACAGGATGCGGCGACCGGTGCCCGAGGCGAGCGCCTCGATGAGCTGCTTCTTCGTGTCGGCATCCGCCGCCCCGAAGACGTGGTGGGTCATCGCGGCGACCGGCGAGTTCGCCTCGTCGACGGAGTGCACCTTGGGGCTGTGCAGGAACTTGGCGACCAGCTTGTCCACGCCGTTGTCGAGCGTGGCGCTGAACAGCAGGCGCTGGCCATCGGTCGGGGTCGCGTTCATGATCCGCGTGACGCCGGGCAGGAAGCCCAGATCGGCCATGTGGTCGGCCTCGTCGAGCACGGTGATCTCGACGGCGTCCAGGGTCACGAAGCGCTGCTGCATGAGGTCTTCGAGCCGGCCGGGGCAGGCCACGACGATGTCGACGCCGGCCTTCAGGGCCGAGACCTGGCGGTTCTGCGAGACGCCGCCGAAGATGGTGGTCGTCTTGAGCCCGTAGGCAGCCGCGAGGGGCTCGAGCACCGCGTTGATCTGGGTGGCGAGTTCGCGGGTCGGGGCGAGCACGAGGCCGAGCGGTCGCCCGGGGCGGCGTCCGCCGCCGGCCAGGCGGGTGCCGAGGCGCGCCACCATCGGGATGGCGAACGCCAGCGTCTTGCCGGATCCGGTCTTGCCGCGGCCGAGTACGTCGCGCCCGGCGAGGGTGTCGGGCAGCGTGTCGACCTGGATCGGGAACGCATCGGACTTGCCGTCGGCGGCCAGAGCCTCGACGAGCGGGTAGGGCACGCCGAGCGTGCTGAAGGTGATGTCAGGCATGAGTGTCTGTGTCTTTCGGGATTGCGTCCCCGCGCGGATTGAGTAGCCACGCGAAGCGCGGCGTATCGAAATCCCGGGGGATGAATGGCGAAGGTGGCGATGGCCACATCCGTTCGCCGGAGAAGTAATGTCAGCCGACATCCGAATGCGGTGTTTGAACAGCGCAGCCGGGCGGCGAGGGAAGCGTTCTACGACGCACGCAGGGCAGTGGGTCTTTCGACGCGTCGCCTTGCGGGTGCTCTCAGGCTAGCAGACGCCGCTCAGTAGTTGCCGAAGTACAGCTCTCCGACCGGGATCTCGACCGCGACGGTGTTGGTCACCGGCGCGAGCGGGCAGGCCCACGCCGGGTCGTAGGCGCACGACGGGTTGTAGGCGAAGTTGAAGTCGAGCACCAGGGTGTTCGACGCCGGATCCGATCCGAGGTCGGCGCCCTTGATCGTGTCGATCAGGTAGCGTCCGCCACCGTAGGTGCCGCCGTGCCTGCCCTTCAGCGCGTCCTTGACCGGCACGAACAGGCCGCCGCCGTAGCTGGTCAGCCGCCAGACGTCGAGCGAGCCCACCTCCGGGATGCGCACCAGGCCGATGCGCTCGAACGGGACGATTCCGTCGGTGCCGGTCTCGTAGTCGAACCGGCCGGGCTCGGCCTGCTCGACCTCGAGCTCGAAGCGCCACGTCGGGTCGTAGTCGGCGACCGGCAGTCCGGTGAAATTCGGGCGATCGGCATCCATGAGGGCGGATGCCGGGTGGTGCACGAACAGGTCGTTGCGGCCGTCGCGCCACAGGGCGTGCGCCGCGGCGGCATCGGGAGTCGCCCGCACCTGCTCGTAGAGGGCGAAGACGCGGCGGCGCCAATCGGCCACGTCGAGGGGAGTCATGGAATCAGTCTGCCGCGAACCGGCGCGCGAAACCGGATGCCGACCGGGCCAGGGCGAGCCCGTGCCACTGCCAGAACAGCCAGAAGCCGAGCCAGAGCACCGCGGTCAAGACGCCGGCCGAGAACTCGAGGCGGTCGCGGAGCAGCGTGGTGCCCGGCTTCGCGCCGGCCGTGACGGCCATCCGGTGCCGCCAATTGGTCACGATGGTGAGCGGTCCGGTGAGCGGCCCCCCGTGATCTTCGAGGATGCGCACGGCACCGAGAGTGCGGAAGGCGACGTCGATGTTCTGCGTGCCGGCGTCGACGAGGCCGCCGAGGGCGCGGACGCGCACCGGGTGCGGGCCAGCGTCCCACCGCTCGGGAAAGCGCGCACTGCCCACCGGCTCGAAGGTCAGGAACGGCGCCGACACCTGCGTCAGCACGCTCGGCGATCGGAGGGCGCGCCAGGCGGCATCGGGCGGACAGTCGAGCGCGAGTTTCAGCTGGACGTGCATGAGCCCAGTGTGCGCCACCGGGCCCGGTGAGCAGCATCCTCACGTACCCTGATGCCGTGACGGATCTCGCGACGGCGCACGGTCAGGGCAGCTACCAGGTGCGGTTCGACTGGGGAGCGGCGGGTGCGACGGCGATCGCCGACGGGGCTCATCTGGTCGTCTGGGTGGATCAGCTCACCTCAGCCGGGGGCGCATCGGAGCTGATGCCGGTGCTCGGGGGAACTCCGGGCGGCGTCGAGCTGATGCCCGCGACCCTCGAGGAGGCGGAGGAGGTCGCGACCGCCGCCCTGCGCCGCCAGACCGAATTGGGTGGCCGGTGCGTGATCGCGGTGGTGGCCGCCGGGGCGGCTCGCGCAGACGGGAGCCTGCGCTTCGCGGTCGAAGACCTGCTCGCGGCCGGCGCGATCGTTGACGCGCTCGCCGATGTCGGCATCGATCACCAGTCTCCCGAGGCCGCCGCGGCGGCATCCGCGTACGCGGGGCTCAAGAATGCGACACGCCACCTGATCTCGGCCTCAGCGAGTTCACGGGAACGGCGGGAATCCTCCGGGGCGTGAGCGGGTTCCTCCTGCAACGACTCAGATCCCCAGGAGGAAGTCATGCCCCAGGCCGTACTCAACGGAACCGTTCTCGCCGACGCACCCGAATCGGACGTGCTGCACATCGAGGGCAATGTCTACTTTCCGCCGGCCAGCGTGAACAACGAGTACCTGGTCGAGAGCG
>Ga0207667_10010311_pt1 | contig 10931 bp, 9 predicted proteins | sample KBSCornC52_FD_184301 | JGI IMG/M metagenome (GOLD analysis project Ga0207667, IMG submission 184301) | Corn rhizosphere microbial communities from Kellogg Biological Station, Michigan, USA - KBS Corn C5-2 (SPAdes) (version 2) | ecosystem: Host-associated > Plants > Roots > Rhizosphere > Soil ...
AAAGCAATACAAACAGCTAGTCCACGCGGCCGCGGTCGGCACGGCGGCCGGTGGCGTGCTGATCACGGGCAAGGGAGGGGTCGGAAAGTCCACGACCGCGTTGACCTGTCTTGGCCAAGGATTCGCCTATGCCGGTGATGATTATGTTCTGCTGACAACTGGTCAGACGGTGACTGCGCACAGCCTCTACCGGACGGCGAAAGTCAACGCAGGCGACACTGATCGCTTTGCTCGATTCAACCCCAGGCTGTTGGGAGGCACCAACACAGAGGGCGGCGAAAAAGCAGTGATGTACCTCGATGAGGTGACGCATGAGCTGCCGCTACGCGCAGTTGTGACGCCCCAGTTTGGCGAAGCCGCAGACACCAGGTTCGAACCTATCGAGCCGACGCAGCTGATTGGTGCTGCTTCCTATACCACCATGGCCCAGTTGCCTCACGCCGGGCAGGATACCATGGACTTCATCGAAGCTCAGTTGCAGCGGTTGCCGACCTTCCGCATGGTTCTCGGCACCGATCCCAACCGGGCGCCAAAAGCGATCAATCGGCTGCTGGAGCGGCCCGAGCGCGTGCCGGCGTCGTCCAGCCAGTCGCTGGCACGGCCATTGGTCAGCGTAATCATCCCGGTGTTCAATGCAGCGCATATGCTTCCTGAAGCGATTGCTTCCTTGCTCGCGCAAAACTACCCCAAGCTTGAGATCATCGTTGTCGACGACGGGTCTACCGATGCGCTCACCGAAGCAGTCGCATCCCTGCCACTGGAAGTGCGTTTGCTTCGCCAAGCCAATGGCGGTCCCGCTGCGGCGCGCAACCTCGGCATACGCGCCGCTTCGGGAGATCTGCTCGCCTTCCTGGACGCTGATGACTTGTGGGTTTCGCATAAGCTCGATGCTCAGCTCATGTGGCTCGACGAGCACCTAGAGACCGACGTAGTGATCGGAAGAGCGCAACTGATGGAGCAAGGCGAAGATGGCGCCTTTCAAGCTGTCGGGAGCCCAGCGGAAAGCTTTACCTGCTATATCGGTGCCGCACTCTACCGCCGGCAAGCGTTCCAGCGTAACGGACTCTTTGATCCGCTACTTCGCTTCGGTGAAGACGCCGACTGGTTCGCCAATGCGATGCATACCGATACCCGCGTTGATCGGATTGATGCCATCACCCTTCTCGTGCGCCGGCACGCGCGAAATTCAACGAGAAACCTGACTGGCATTGAACTGAGTCCCATTCGGCTGATCAAAAACGCCCTTGACCGAAAGAGAGAGCGCAGCGGCTAAACCGCATACTTGTCTGGGGCGACAGAACTACCTTCGCCCAATTCGCGGAACATGGACAAGAATCGGCGTTCCAGGGCCGCGATTGCGAGGATGCAAAGCGGCGGTTGCTTGATTGGCCGAACCAAGCTGCGGCGGAGGGTGGATCTGTGACACTTCGCCGGGTAAGGCGCTCAATGCGTGGCGTCTGGTCTCGCTGTCTAGTGGGTTTGGGGTGGCTCATGAGGGTCTGGCCGCGAATGCGAGCTGATGGAGGGCGGCGCCTCGGCTCGCTGGTGATCACAACCCGAAGCAAGCCTGATTAGTCCCTCGTGGACGCGACTGCCTCAATTTCGCAATCGCAGCACACCCCCCGCGATTATCGCCCCGATATCGATGGTCTGAGGGCGCTGGCGGTTGTTCCGGTTGTCCTTTTCCACGCGGGCCTGCGGCACGTTCCGGGTGGCTTTACCGGCGTCGACATCTTCTTCGTCATCTCCGGCTACCTGATCACCGGCCATCTTTACGCCGAGGGAGCGCGCGGCCGGCTCTCGATCGGCGGCTTTTATGCGCGCCGGATCAGGCGAATCGCACCGGCACTCCTGACCGTGCTGCTAGTCAGCTCGGTGGCGGCGTGGCTGTTGCTTTTTCCTCGCCAGCTGATCGACTTCGCCAAGGCGCTGCTGTCGACAGAGATCTTTTCGTCCAACTTCTGGTTCTGGGGGAAGTCGGATTATTTCGCAGCCACGACCGGCGTCTCACCGCTGCTGCATATCTGGTCGCTGGCGGTCGAGGAGCAATTCTATCTTGTTATACCGTTGCTCGTCGGCCTGCTGGTGCGGCGTCCGGCCGTGCTCAAGGCGGCATTGATCCTTGGCGCGCTGATCTCGTTCGCACTCTCCTGGGTAGCTGTAATCCGTTATCCGATTACGGCTTTCTACCTAATTCCGACCAGGGCATGGGAGTTGCTGGTTGGCAGCGTGATCGCCGTCGGGGCCGTGCGGCCACCGTGGCGCCAGGTCAGCGCCGTTCTGGGCTTGGCGCTGATCCTTGCCGGTATTTGCGGCCTGACCCAATGGTCCGTTTTTCCCGGCCCCACGGCACTCTTCCCCTGCATCGGAGCCGGCCTTCTGATCGCCAGCGGCGGTGACACCCTCGTCGGCCGAGCACTTGCTATTCAGCCGCTCCGCTTCGTTGGGCTGATCTCCTATTCACTGTATCTTTGGCATTGGCCGGTGATCGTCTTCGCACGACAAGAGGTCGGTGGACCACTGCGCATACGATGGCTCGTGCTCTGCGTCTTGCTGTCGTTCGTACTGGCGACGGCCAGCTGGTGGCTGGTCGAGAAGCCGACCCGAGATAGGCGTCGTACCTCGACACGGACGCTTATCTTGAGTTGCGCAGGAGCCGCGTTGGCGCTCGCAGCCGTCGCCGTGGTCGCCGTGATGGCCAAGGGCGCGCCATCACGCTTTCCGCAATCCGTGGTCAGGCTGGAGGCGGCCTCGGACGACTACTCGAAGCTTGCCCGAGCGTGCGGCGAGGCGCGCTATTGTCGGTTTGGCAGCGGACCGGTGGACTTTATCTTCGCAGGAGATTCGCACGCGGGCGCGCTCTCTGATGCGATCGATTATGCTACCCGAGTTAAGGGGCGGGGTGGTGAGATCAACTGGCTGCGCAGCTGCCCAGCGCTCATAGGATGGCAGCCGACGGCGAGGTCATCGGTCGACCGCGAAGACTGCCGGCGACGCAACGACGCGTTGTTCGATCGTCTAAGGACCGATCCCTCGATACGGACGCTTGTTATCGCCGCTTATTGGCGGAGCTATTTCCGCAGCAGTCCTCTGGATGTCCGACCGGCTGTGGCACGAACCGCCGGCTATGTGCGGAGCCTCGGCAAGCGACTCGTCATCCTCCAAGGCCTACCGGAGGCGCAGAATAGCGATCCATGGGCGCTTGCGGTGGCCGCCGCACATGGTAGGCCGATGCCCAGGATCGCCTATGAAGGGCCGGAGCAGCTAGGAGTCGCTGGTGTTGATCTTGGCGCGGCGCTCTGTCCCGGCCGCCGATGCATGGCAGAGGTGGACGGGCACCCGATGTTCAAGGACGACAACCACCTCACGCGAGAGGCTAATCTGCGGGCGATCGGCCCCTGGCTGGCGCGCTCCAACGCATTCTGACCTATCCTCACGGCGGAAAACCGCTGGAGGACTCGGAACGGCGACGATGGGCGAGATTCTGACGGTCAATGGGCGAGCCGCGAACGTCGGCCTTCCACTCCGCCCAGTCGTTCAGAGGGTCCCTTTCGTTCCTCGGCAAGCGGACGTGCCGGCTTGGCAATCGCGACCTCAGTCGGTGTCCGCTTTCTGGCAGCGCAATTTGGCCGTTGAACGTCCGAGCCGAGCGCGAAGCGGACATGGACGCCTTGCGGGGTGCCAAAACGGTCTCTGGCTACCTGCGCTGAAAATAGACGTCGCAAAGGCCCGGAAATACGGGCCAATTCTACGAGTTTTGGGTTTGCCACGGAGAGCTAAAAAATCGTGGACTGCGTGGCTCGCGACGCAGTCCGGGGCTAAACGGTCTCAACCGGTTTTACCGGTTATTCGCCGGATTTGCCGCGCCTAAACCGGTAAATAGCAACCTCGGCGACGGAGGCTGTCGGTCGTATGTAACGGTAAAGTCGAGGGAATGCCGTCCTTTTGGTGCGGATCGCCGCAGCAATATAACCGGGGCAAAACCGGTGTAGAACCGGGTCAAATCGCGGCCGAACCGGTACACCGCCGCCGACTGTGAAGCGACCAATTCCCTAGCGATGAACGGTGCTAATATGTGCGCTGGGATAGTGGTGCTTGCGGTTCAATGGCAGCAAGCGGAGGTGCGGCCTGTCCGAGATAATCATCGGCGCCGAACTTGAGCCGTTCGAGATCGGCGCCTTGCTGCTTGCTACACTGGCGTTTCCGGGCGTCGGCGAGGAGGGGGCGAGAGCGTCGGCCGCCAAGGCCTGGTGCGCAGAGACGTTGCGTCTGACGCGTGAGCATGATCCGCAGGTGGGCAAGGCATGGCTTGAACAGTTCCCTCAATATGCCGGCCTCGACAAGAAGACGATAAGCAGGCGGGTTCGTCAGACCGGAAGGCGCTTTCGAGACAGGATGGTGGCTGCTCGGATGGCGAGAGGCTTCTTCCAAGAGGCTATTACGGGGCAGGACGCGGTTCTGCCGTCCACCATGGCCAGATTGTCGCTGAACGAGCTCTGCCGACTTGTCTTGCACGAAAGCGGCCAGAGTGAGCCTGAGAATGTCGAGAAGCGGATCTGGCGGCGAAGCCGCCGGGTGATTCACCTCGCCATGGCCATCGACGTCATTCATCAGCACGCTCGCCCGGGCGAGCGTGACGTCGGTTATGACACCCAGGACATGGAGCTTCACCGACGCGTCGTTGCGGTGGCACGAACTCACGAAGACGTGGTTCTGGCCGACCGTCGGTTCAGCCGTAAGCCGATCGACCTGCTGAAACTCCGATGGGGACCGTAATTTTTCTGGCGCGAACTTTTTGACCCTATCGCGCATGCGTTTTGGGTGATTCTTAGCGGGCTCACTTTTGGAGGTGAGCCATGAAGACCGACACTAGCTCAATTGTAAAGGCGCCCTTGCTCCTCGAGTATTGCGCGCCATCGAACCTGACCGCTGACCCCGGCAATCCCCGCGTCCACAAGCCGACGCAGGTCGCCGCGATCGCCCGCTCGATCCGCACCTTCGGGTTCGTGACCCCGGTCGTGATCGACACTGGGGGAACAATCATATGCGGGCACGGGCGCGTCGCGGCGGCCTTGAAGCTGGGATTGGCGGAGGTGCCGGTCATCCGCGTCGAGCACCTCAGCCCGGATCAGCGGCGTGCCTACATGATCGCGGACAACAGGTTGTGCGACACGAGTCTCTGGAATGAGCGGCTGCTCGGCGAGGTGCTTCGCGATCTGTCGGTAGCGGAACTCGACTTCGAGCTCGATGCGATCGGCTTTTCCGTGGGGGAGATCGATCTCAGGATCGATGCGCTCGACGACGCGGGCGGGGAGGGGGTGGACGATCGCCCGCCCCGGCAATCCGTTCCGGTGACCCAAAACGCGGACCTGTGGCGGCTTGGCCGGCATCGCTTGCTGTGTGGCGACTCGCTTGATGCCGAAAGCTGGAGTTCGCTCATGGCCGGCACAAAGGCCACAATGGTGTTTGCCGATGTGCCCTACAATCTGCCCGTTCAGGGATGCGTCTCGGGGCTCGGCAAAGTTCGGCACCGCGAGTTCGCGATGGCATCCGGCGAGATGGACCGCGACCAGTTCACCGCCTTTCTGGCTGACAGCTTCCGGCTGATGGCGGCGCATAGCTCGCCGGGAAGTCTCCACTATGTGTGCCTTGATTGGCGCCACCTTAGCGAAATGATGGCGGCTGGCGAGGCGACCTTCACTGAACTGAAGAACCTGTGCGTCTGGGCGAAGCCCGCTGGCGCAATGGGCTCGCTTTATAGGTCACAGCACGAGCTCATCTTCGTCTGGAAAAGCGGCCGTGCTCGGCATCGCAACAATGTCGAGCTCGGCCGCCACGGCCGGAATCGCACCAACCTGTGGAGCTATCCATCGATTTCCGCCTTCCGGCATAGCGAAGACGGCGATCTGCTGGCCGACCATCCGACGTGCAAGCCGGTCAAGCTGGTCGCCGACGCCATTCTCGATGTCACAGCGCGCGGCGACGTGGTGGTCGATCCCTTCATGGGCTCAGGCACGACATTGATCGCCGCCGAGCGGGTAGGCCGAATTGCCCATGGCCTGGAGATCGATCCGCTCTACTGCGACACGATCCTGCGCCGCTACCGGGCGCTCACCGGGGACGAGCCGATCCACGGGCTCTCGGGTCTGAGCTTCGCGCGGGTGGAAGAGCAGCGCACCCTCGAGGAGGAGGCGGCCGATGGACGGTAATCGTCAGCAAAACGGCCGGTTCAGGCCGGGCAATCGCGCCAACCCGAACGGCCGGCCCCGCAAGGGGCGATCGGTCAACGCCACCATTTTGAAGGAGCTTAACGCCTCGGTACCGGTCACCGAGAACCAGAAGCGCAAGAACATCAGCAAACTGTCGGCGAGCCTGAAGCAGGTCGCCAATCAGGGTGCCTCCGGCGACCTCCGTGCCGCCAAGTTGACGCTCGACCTCGCACTCAAGGCCGAGCGGGAACAGGAGGCGCTGCCTCAGGCGCCGCCGCTTACGGAAAACGACCGCGACATTGTCAATCGATTCATCGCGCGCCTGCGTGCAACCTTTGTCGAGGAAACCACCGATGTTGATGCCTAGCCCTCAGGAATATGACGCGCTGACGCGTCTGGACTTCAACGTGTTTGTCGAGCGGGTGTTCGTCGAGCTGAACGGCTCGGCGCCATATATGGACAACTTTCACATCGCCACCATCTGCGCCGAGCTTGAAGAGGTGCGGCTCGGGCGATGCCGACGACTGGCCATCGCTCTGCCGCCCCGGAGCTTGAAGTCGATCATCATCTCGGTTGCCTATCCCGCTTGGCTGCTGGGCCACGCCCCCGAGAGCGCGATCATCTGTGCCAGTTATGGCCAGGCGCTTGCCGATGAATTGGCCCGCAACTGCCGCCAAGTCATCTTGTCGGATTGGTACCGGCGATTATTCCCGGGAACCCGGCTGGCCGCCGACAAGCAGAGCGTCTCGGCGTTCGAGACCACAGCCGGGGGGTCCCGCCGCGCGACTTCGGTCGGCGGCGTTCTGACTGGCTTTGGTGCGGATATCATCATCGTCGATGATCCGACCAAACCCGAGGAGGCGCAGTCCGATGCCGAGCGCGCCCGGGCGAATGCCTGGGCGAGGCACACCTTGTTCACGCGCCTCAATGACAAGGCCAAGGGAACGATCATTCTGGTCATGCAGCGCCTGCACGAGGATGACATGATCGGCCATGTTGCAACCTTCTCCGAGCTGAAGGTCATCTCCTTTCCGGCAATCGCGCAGGAGGAAGAGGACTGGACGATCCGCACCCCGCATGGCCTCCGTCATCATCGTCGGGCGGTCGGTGACGCCCTCCATCCGGAACGCGAACCGCTCGAAGTGCTGGAAGAGATCGCCCAATCCCTTGGCACGCGTTTTTTTGCCGCTCAGTATCTCCAGATGCCCGCACCGCCCGGCGGTAGCATTGTCAAAGCTGAGTGGTTCCAGCGGTTCGACATCGCCAATCCGCCGCCATTCGATCGGGTCGTGCAAAGTTGGGATACGGCGAGCCGGGCGAGCCAGATCTCCGACTTCAGCGTGTGCACGACCTACGGGGTCAAGGGTAAGCAGTTCTTTCTGCTCCATGTCCTACGCAAGCGGCTGGAGTATCCTGACCTTAAGCGCGCGATCGTCTCGCAGGCGAGGGCTTACGACGCCTCTACCGTCTTGATCGAGGATGCCGCCTCCGGCATCGCCCTTATCCAGGATCTGAAGAACGACGGCTTTTACAAGGCCGAGGCGATCAAGCCCAAGGGCGACAAGGTCATCCGCCTCCAGGGCATTACCGGCGTGATCGAGGCGGGGCAGGTGTTCGTGCCCGACCGGGCGCCCTGGCTGGAGGACTATCTTCATGAACTGATGATGTTTCCGGCAACACGGTTTGACGATCAGGTCGATTCGACATCCCAGGCACTCGACTTTCTCACGCGTCATTTGAGCAGCGCTGATGTTTGGATCGAGTTTTATCGCCAGAAGGTGCTCGCCCGTCGCGGCATTCAGGAAGAGCCGACGATCCGGGTCAATCACGTCGATCCTGGTATGCAATTTTCGCTCATCAACGGGCGCCAGCCCAAGCGGGAAGCGGACGGCAGCTTCTTGCTTACAGACGAGGAGCTGGCTCCACTGAGGAACGTTCCGGGCATGATTTTTTAAGCTATTCCGGGCCGAACAATGGCCAGCGTTCGCTGGCGAACATCTCAACCGAGGTCCTCGCTGAGCTCCGCGAAACGTTGGGGAGCCGCTATTTTCCTGCGCAATACCTCCAGATACCGGAGCCGCCGGGCGGCAGCCTGGTCAAGGAGGCGTGGTTCAATCGCTTCGACCTTGCCAAGGGTTCTATAAGGCTCAAGCAGTCAAGCCATTAGACAGCAAGGTCATGCGTCTCCAGGCGCAAACCGCCCTCATCGAAGCAGGGAAGGTATTCCTGCCTTCATCTGCGCCTTGGCTAGATGCCTACCTGCACGAACTTATGATGTTCCCGGCGACGCGGCAGGATGATCAGGTCGATTCTACGACGCCGGCGTTCGCGTACCTCAGTGAGGAGGTTGATGGCTACTATGCGTTCATCAAGCTTGAGCTCGCGCAGTCGAGATATCGAGACTTTCCCGTGCGGGGCGATCACCCTCAGCGCGACATCGAATTTAAGCTGACGAATGGCCGGCGTGCGACCCGCGAGCGTGACGGCTATTACTACTTCACCGAGAACGAGTGGCTGGGTATCCCCGCCCAATGGGCACTCGAGCAGGACTACCGCTCCGCTTGCCCAAGCGGTCAAGTCGAATGTCACTCATCATCTGTAGATCGATCGGCGATAGTGCTGCCCTTAGGCGCGGCGGATATTCGCCGGCGCATAGGGTTGAACGTCAGGAAGCTGCAGCACGATTAGGGCTGGAGCCAGGAAGACTATGCTGACCGAGCGGGAATTCATCGAACTTACGTGAGCGACATCGAGCGCGGTGCGCGAATCCAACCGCAATGGTCATCGAGAAGTTGGCGAAACCTCTAGGCGTGCCCGCGGGCAGACTGCTCGACTAACCGCCGCAAAGAGCAATTCTAGATGGTGTTGATTCGGTGAAGGGAATCGATCGATGGGCGCCCCTGCATGCCCCCAAGATAGCTGGCTAGTCTGGTAGGAAGATACGGCTTTAGGCAAAGGACTCAACGACAACGGCCGACGCGCTGAACAACTGAGCTTGTCGGCCATAGGCGTTCGTTGATTCGGAGCCATCAGGCGACTGGCTAGGCATCCGGCTTATGCTCGTCGCGCGCCGCGGCTACGGCTTCATCATGACCGCTCCTGTCGCTGAAGAAGGCGGCCGCAAAAAGACCGCAGCCGATCGCGATGGACAGGAATACGCCGGCGATGGTTGCGCCGACTATTGCAGGCCGGAGCGCGCCCTGACGCGACAGGTAGAATAGAGCGGCAACGACCATTACGATGCCGGCGGCTCCGATCCATGCCAGCATTCGGAGGAATTCCGCCTTTGCCGCGGCTAAGCGATTCTGCTCGGGCCCCGGCATCGTGCGTACCTCCATGAAAATGATATAGTCACAGCGAGGGCGGTTTCTCGTGGAAGTCGATGCGCATTTGCATCGGCCCCAGCAGCTCGACCCAATGGTCCTGCTCAGGTTCAACGACGGCCGAGTGGCCCTTGGCGAGATGCTGAACCGCCGGCGGCTCGACGATATGTAGACGTAGCTCGCCGGCGAGGACATGAATCGCGCCCCAGGTTCCGGCCTTCGTTCTATGGGCGCGGCGCAACGCAGTCGGCAGACTGTCCTGATCGAACACCGGGGTTGAATGATAAGACTGGTCGCCGGCTTGCGGCAGTTGGGTGCCAAGCCGCGGATTCAGCGGACGCTCGCCGGGCCGAAAGCGGATTGCGAGCTGGAGGCTCTCGGCGATTCGATCGGCCTTGGCCTGAAGCTGCGCCGCTGCATGGGGCGGCAGAAGCTCGGCCGTTGTCTCGCGCCAGATGGCTAGCCAGCGTTCAAACATCGGCGGTGTAATCCGCGCGACATGCTTAAGGTGCTTGACGACCGGATTCCCTTTGTAACGGCCAGTGGTCAGCATCACCGACGACCAGAAGTCGCTCAATTTCCTCAGGTGATATGGCCAGTCGTCGACGGCGTCGTTGAACACCGGTCCGATTAGCTCATCTTCCCGAACCCTGCCGTAAAAACAGTCAACCAAGGCGGCGAGAGCTGGCTCGGTGATGGCAATATCGGGCTGCATGATCGCCTGCGCTAAATCCTGTATCGAAGATGCACCTTAAGCTAATCGCGCTTAACATGCAAACGAAATGCATCTATTATCGCATCGGTATAGGACGATCATGCGACTGACACGCTATACGGATTATTCGCTCAGGGTGTTGATGCACCTTGCGCTGCACGATGGACGGCTGTGCTCGATCGGCGAAATCGCGCGCACTTATCAGATCTCGCACAACCATCTGACCAAGGTTGTCGTGGCACTGGCGCGGGACAGCTTTATCGAGACCGTGCGTGGGCGGCTGGGCGGCATGCGTCTCGCCCGCCCGGCGAATGCGATAGGCGTGGGCGAGGTGGTCCGCCGGACCGAGGAGGGTTTCAATTTGGCCGATTGCTCCGGCTGCGCGCTCTCACCTGCCTGCGGCCTGACTGGAGTCCTTGCCCAGGGAGCAGCGGCGATGCTCAAAGTTTTTGACACCTACACGATCGCTGATCTGCTGACCGATGCCCCAGCGATGCGCCGGCTGATTGCTCGGCATCAGCCTTTGGCGATAGGCGTCTGAGAGTCTTGAGCCGCATTTTCCCTCGGTCGGATTGAGGGATAGGTTCCGGATCGTGAGTTCGCGGTGTGGCACAGCGCAATCGTGGCGTTGACGCGTTCGATGCCAATGACATGGCTCTCCCGCATTTCGGATAGGCGGCGATG
>Ga0207667_10010312_pt1 | contig 10931 bp, 13 predicted proteins | sample KBSCornC52_FD_184301 | JGI IMG/M metagenome (GOLD analysis project Ga0207667, IMG submission 184301) | Corn rhizosphere microbial communities from Kellogg Biological Station, Michigan, USA - KBS Corn C5-2 (SPAdes) (version 2) | ecosystem: Host-associated > Plants > Roots > Rhizosphere > Soil ...
CGAAATCACTCATGGAAAAACGGACAACGCCCGCCGCCGTGAAAGAGGAATACGGCGGCGGGCGTTGTCCGTTTTTCCATGAGTGATTTCGATTACGTCGCTCTGATGATTCTCCCAGCGGAGGCGAAAACACTCTTCGGGGCGGATGCCGCAATCGAGCAACATTATCGCTACGTAACGCAGCAGGAAGGGGTCACGCGGTTTGGTGGGTGTCTCGGCGCGCTCCGTAGCCCGTATGCCTACGAGTGCACGCTGATACGCTTCTAGAGCGGAATCGCCGATTGCCTGCGTACCCTCAAAGTACGCCTTCTCCTCTTTCACGCTGACCACTCGATCGCGATGCGCTTCACCGGGTAGCATGCGTACGCGGGGCAGGGCTCTCGCCACCTTTCCCCATTCCGCGGCGAGCGTAAACATTCGCCGCAAGACTTGAAGCTCGCGATTCACCGTCGCGACCTTCATGCCGGCATCCTGTTTCTGCCGGGCATAGCCGGCGATTTTCTCGCCGGTGATCGTATCCAAGGATTCGTCCGCAATAGCGGCGTACTCCAATAGCCGAGCGGCTCCGTTTTCATAGTAGGAAAGCGTTTTAGTCTTGGCTGCAAACGTAGAGCGGCAGAACGGCAGGAAGTCAGCGAACTGTCGAACCGTTGCGGCTGGCTTTCGATCGCAAATCCCGACTTCGCCCTTTGCCAATGATGTTTTGTGCGCGGCCTCAGTCTGCTCTGCCGTCCGCTTGTTGCTTTGCTTGGTGCTCTCGCGGATGGGTTCCCCGTTCCAGACGAATCGATACCACCAGAGGCGGCCGCGCTTAATGGGGCGGAAACAATAGATGAAAACCGTCATTTTATTGAAGCGAACAGGCCGCGATGCCGGACCCCGTGAATCGTGATACCCAGGAGGCCGGGACTTGCGGCAGCGCGAGAGGCCACTTCGCGCCAATTGAGGCGAAGTCCGTGAAGTCCATTTTTGCTTCAGCTTTAGTTGCTCTGCCGGTTGGTCACCAGATACCCTCGCGGGGAACGCGGCTGGTTCGTGGTGTAGGCCGAGGTTACGTGTCCATCGGTTAAACGAATTACCGTAGCCACCCTCGCTTGGTCTTTGGTGTAGACGAAGGTCTCCATCACGTGGCTGTCGGTCACTCCCGTAGCGGAAACCTTAGGCGGGCCATAGGTTGCCGTGATGGATTCCTGCGGTGAATCGTAGGCAATCTGATCCGCTAGAGGAAACGGCTTAGGATCGCGAACCACGGCGGAATTTGCGGGAATCTCCAAAGCATGCTGCACTAATGCTGCATCTTCTGTAGAGGCTGTAGGAGCGGAGACCGCGTTGGCTGCTCTCTTCGTGCCTTTTGATTCCTGCGTGGCTTTCGTCTTCACGCTGCTGCTGGTGGCCGTTTTTAGCGAAGGTGTACTCTCTTTCATCGCGCGAAACGGATCCACATGGAAATGCGGAACGAGCAGATCGTTGGCGCGCCAAACGACGAAGAAACCACCCACGCCTACCAGTAGAATTCGAATTAAGACACCTTTCATCGTGCCCATGGAGACATCCCTTAATACAAGGCCCTAAATATATCACGAACCTTCCGTCTTCGCGCCAAGCCGTTAGCGACAGGCCTCCTTCCCGCCGGAGGGACGTCCCCAGAAGGCCATTGAGACGGCGCGCGGACGGATGGAGATCAGCGGTCCCAGCGGCGACGGAATCTGTTTTCTTTGGCGACAGCTTCCGGTTTTGGGCCGTGTTCGCGGCTGTGCGAAGACAGAATCGCTGCGGGGTGCTCTTGCGGACGATGCCACCGGGCCCTGCTACGCCCCGCTGCTCCTTCATCAGAATCTATTGCCCTGCCGTGAGTGGAATTTCGCTTCCGATAATGGCAAATATCAGGCACGGTGCTCCTTAGCGACTGGGTCTTGATCACTTATACGGTTTGCGCGTTACACGTCAAATCGGATTGCGAGGAACCGGATTCTTATACTACGCGGCGTTGAATGTTGTATGATGGCGGCGGTGGCACAGATGAATTCTACGGTGCTTCTCGCCTCAGTATTCCTTTCGATTCCTCTTAATACTTTTGCGATGTGTGCAGTACCTCCGCCTTGTATAAGGTACGCATTTCACCATGGAGAACCGACGTTTATTGGCATCGTTCTATCCGAGCAAACTGTGCCTGATGTGATCGAATTTGGCCCTCCTCGCACGGTACAGGGGGTCACATTTAGAGTGGAAGAACCGTTCGATGGAACACCAGGTACGACAGAGGTTGTTTACGGTGAGGGCATCGTATATGACCTTCATTTCAAGGTGGGTGATCGATACCTGGTTACTGGCTCCAGGGGGAAAGACGGAAAAATTCGAACGAGCAGGTGCACGGGGACCGCTCCGGTGAGTGAAGCTGCGGAAGACATCCGTTTTTGGCGTTCGCTTCCAACACAAGTTGGAGGCAGCATCTTCGGTATTGTGCGTTTTGTGAGTCCAGGAGTGCAAGTCGGAACGGTAGCGGGGACGATCACGGAGTCTGGTGACGATGGTGACCATAAAACGCGTGTCAAAAGTTCAGGCTCATATGAAGTGACCGGACTTGCTCCAGAGGACTATCGTGAGACATTCACGCCTGACGACGCCAGTACTGAATTCGTGGCATTGAAGCGCACTATCCCGGTCAACGGAAGCTGCGCCGCGTCAGGTGTTCGTCTTGGAAATGTGTCTGTAAGCGGAAATGTAATTGATGATGCGGGCAAGCCGATTCCAAGCATGAATGTCTTGCTGTTTTATACCCTCGATGGCAAGTTCCATCCAGACGATTTCCTAAGGACTCGGACAGACGCACTCGGAAAGTTCAAATTTGATCGCGTCGAAGCTGCGAAGTTCATCTTGGCGGCAGAACCTGCTAATTCGGGAATGACTTTTTTCCCTGGTACGCGCGATGCTTCCAGGACTGAGGTAATCCAAGTCGAAGACGGTAAGGCTCTATCGGCGCTTACCGTCCGTGTCCCTGCTCCCTGATAGTTTCCAAAGGCTTACACTCGACCGATCTTCATCGGCTCGGACCGTAGATCAATCGATTGCATATTGTTCGCACATCCGCGCTGGAGAGAGCCATTGGTCACTTGGCTGTGTAGTCGCCAAACCGTCGAAGTGGATCATCAAAGCGAGTTCGGCGCGAGGCTCACCACGCGAATCCGCTACCGATAATGGCTCATAACGGGCTTTAATGTGGCCCCAGAGCTATCAATGAGATTCTCGATCGAAACTTGGATCGCCCCGTATGCTTCACCGAGCGCGCTATCTCCCCTCGCGCACCTCTTAGCTTGCGCCCCCGCACACTTGGCCGCCTTGCACAACCGCCAACCACAAGTCGATAAAGGGTACGGTGCCGGACTAGGTAGGCGCTAGGCGACAGTCGCCAGTCAGCAGTAACGTGGTGTCCGGCTTTAGCCGGACTGCACGAGGTCCGCCTGAAGGAGGACACTAGGTGCTAGCGTCTCTCCGCCGGCAGCACGAACGGCTGGCCGACGAGCTTCGCCGGGTCGGCGTTCTTCTTCGGCCGGAACTTCGCTACGTTGTTGCCCTGCGCGTTGGCGACGTAGAGATTGCCCGCGGGATCGACGCTCAACTGGTGCGGGCCCCACAAGAAGCCCGGCATACGTCCGAATGTACCCCACGAATACAGCAGGTTGCCATTGAGATCGAATTTCAGGATCTTGTGCGCGAGGCCATCGCCAACCCAGAGATGCTGGTCCTCCGACATGTAGAGAAAATAGGGATGCGGGATGTTCGGCCACTGGTCGAGAAACTTTCCGTTCTCGTCGAAGACCTGAATCCGCGCGTTCTCGCGATCGCCGACATAGATCCGGCGCTTCGCGTCAATGGCGATGCCGTGCACCGTGTGGAACTCGCCGGGGCCGGATCCAGGCTTGCCCCACTCCATCAGGTACTTCCCCTCTTTCGAGAACTTCACGACACGGCTGTTACGGTATCCGTCGGTCACGTAGAAGTCGCCGTTCGGCATGAAGAGCATGTCGGTCGGCTGGTTGAAGTGGGTGCGATCGTTTCCGGGAACGCCTTTTTCGCCAAGCCGCATCACGAGCTTCGATCCGTCGTTGGTGAACTTGAGAATCTGATGGGTCAGATGCTCGACGAGCCAGACGTGCTTATCCGGGTCGTACGGGTCGATCTGAACACGATGCGCGGCGCCTTCGGTGAAGAGGTCCTTGTTCTGGGCCCACGAGTCGATCAATTGTCCGCGACGGTTGAAGACCATCAGGACGTGTTCGTCCAGCCGGCCCTGCTGGCGACCCTGCTCTAGGACGCCTTCGATCAATCCAAGCGCGCGTCCTTTGATGTCGCCTTGCGCCGGTACGGCTTTCATCGCCGGCTTCTCGCCCCGCATGAAGACGAGGACACGATCCTCCGACTCGGCCCATACCGCTGGAATCGAACCCCACGTCCAGCCATCGGCGTGCACCGGCAATGGCCAGTCGCTGACGTAATCGTAGGGACCGGTCACGTCGCCGCCACCCTTCTCTTGCGCCACAGCAATGCGAACCATCGAAGTCGCCGTCATCAACGCCAGACCTGCAAAGACGGTGACCCGTACCAACCCCTTCACGACTCTCATGTCGCCCCCTTTCACGCGCAGATTCTCCGTCCAAAGTGTTGCCGGTCCAATCATTCTAGCGTGTGAGTGCCAGAGCTTGTTATCGCCCAACTTCTTGGCGATGTCTTGTGCTCGCTCCGTCTTCTCTTCGTGCCTGATGCTTTGCCTTTTGACTAATTCCGTGCCTCCGGACCCATGGCGATGAACTCTAGAGTGGCGCCCTCAGGCCCTGTCCCGTCGTAGTGGATCTGATTCGGAATATCGTGGACGACGCCGCCCGGCCCTACGGCAACAGTATTATTCTTATCGAATTTCGCTCCGGTGCCAATGAGGAACGTTCCGGCCAGGACGGTGATGAAACGCTCATTCTTATGAGAGTGAGGCTGACTCCACACATCGGGACGCCGTTTTGTGATTTGCACGTACAGTCCGGGTTTTGAGGGATCTCCAAAGAGAATCGCCGTTTGGTTCGGGTCTTCAGGACGTCCCTTCCATACAAACTGATCGGGCAGCCTGAAATCTCTTGCATTGCGGTCGATCGTGACGGCGTCGGCTCCGTAAAGACTCATTAAATTTCCCAGTTGTGAAAGCCCCGCAGCATTTTGCTTGGTCGTCCTCGCCGCCGGTTGAGAAAAAACGGCCAGAGTAAGGATTCCCAATATAGGGGCGGTGCGCCAAAGCTTGAGCATAATCATGAGAATCTCCTTTCTTCGGCAGTGTATCATTCGCGACGAATTACGATGGGATGGGTTTGTCTCGCCGCGCATTCGACTCCAAGGTTGAGTTCCGATAATGGCTGACAACGGACAACGAAAGCCCCCACTTGGACGGTTTGCCGACTTCTCGGCCAAGTGGATAACTTCCGGATTCCCGACAACTCAGGAGTTATCCGCAATCTCGAACGCGAGCTGCCTCCATATGTTACAAGCCATGCGTTTATCGAAAAGCCTGTAGTAGCGATTAAGCTCCCGACGAGAACAGGTCGCGGCGCATCTACGATCCAGGATCATATCTGTTACACTTGGCCCGCTATGTGTAGTGCGGTTGTACGTCTTGTGATGGTCACTTTTCTAGCCGGAATGCTTCACGCAGCTCCGGCACCGATGAGCCTCAAGTGGAATGAGCTGAGCGGAGAGATTCTCAACAAGAATGTAGTCGTAGACCTGAAAGATGGCTCCAGCGTGAAGGCAGTCGTCGCGTCCGTCCAGCCCACAGGATTGGCCGTAAACGTCTCGTCGAACTCACATTCAACATATAAAAAGGGTGAAGGCGCCATCCCGCGCGAGCAAATTTCAAGGCTGCGCTTAACGAAGCAGCGGAAACGGGGCCGTATCATCGGCACCACCACAGGGGTGGTGTTAGGGCTGCTTGTGGGTAGCATGGTTGGCATCGCTGGTAGTGGTGCCGGGGCTGTCGGGGTGATGGCGAGTGCTCCGGTAGCCGGATACTTCATTGGCCTAAGCACGGACAGACAGGAAAGGGTCATCACGATCCTGCCGGACTAAAGTAGGCCCAAGCCCGCGATCGCCATCCCTCAGCTATGTGCATCAATCCCCTGGTTTGTTGTTTCCGTCTGCAACACAATGCAGCAATCATGGGTAGCAGACCAGTCCTTCGGTTACTTCGACGAGACCATCAGCCCAGCGGATCACGTTGGTTGAGGGCTTCGGGAAGGACCGCCACGGCATGCCCGGTCGGTGCGACCTCGTAATTCACTAGCGAGACGCCACGCAACGAACTGCATAGTTCCTGAATCGTAGTGGAAGTGTAGCCAGCGATACGTCCGCAATACGGCCATCCACTGGCGCATCCGGAAGTAATTCCACTTTGCCGTGTAACGGGCAAACCGGACATGTGCGGGTCAGGCGAAGCGCGGAAGCTATCGTTAATGATGATTAACGGGCTCTTCAGTGACTGAACGCTATTCCGGGTCATTTCTCTGAATAGCGCGTCCGGCAACTGTGACCCTATACATGGCCTGATAACGTGCCGCCCTACCCGTTATTTCGAATCTTGTCTTTTGAGGGTGGCGAAGCATGCCTGGTAGTCAACGTCAACAACGTTTGCCGCGTTTTGCGCCTTTCTTCCGGATTCTGCGCGGAGTACAATGACACCCGCGTAACGGAGGTTAACTAACAATGGCGAGGGAATATCTCCCCTTTACGGTCCGGGGCGACGGTCTGAACGACCGCGAAGGTCTTCATTACGAATACTCTGTGCTGGGTATGCTGCACAGCTTCGATGCAATTCAGACTTCTCGCGCCCTGATGAATGGGTTTCGCGCCAGCAGGCGCGATGTATTGGTAGTTCCGTATGATTTCACCCGCGGCGATTGCAACGCCTCGGCCCGGTCGGAATGGGGCCTGTTCCCTAACAAAGTTTATTACTCGCCAGGCATTTACTATCCTGGCGGCGATTGCATTGATCCCGGCGATGCTGGCAACTCGGCGCACGAAGTCCTGTGTCACGAGTTGGTGCATGCGTTTAGGAGAAGTGCAGGGACGATACATAAGCGCACTAAGAAGGGCGAGGAGGAGACCCTCGCGATCATGATCACGAACATCTTCGCGTCGGAGACAAATAAGCCAGCTCTGCGAAAAAACCATCATGGCAACGATCCTCAAAGAGATCCGGCATTGAACACTTCGGACGGCTACCTTTCGGCCCATCGCAACCTGGTGGACCTGTTTGTGAGGGAGCACATCGCAGTGGCTACCGCTTTATCGTGCGTCGATACTCACTTCAATCCGATTCGCGCGTATTTCCATGGCCGTTGCGCGCCCGCGTGGACTGCAGCGGCCTTCCAGCCCGGTAAGAATGTGTTTCGATAAAGCGCGGAGCGTACCAATGGGAAGCTTCAGCCCACGTCAACTATCGGATGCGCTTCCTCGCCGACAAAAATCCGGCCCTAGGGGATTTATCTCGTGCCGGCTACAGCGACGGGCAGACGATGACGAGAGTGACGCCCAGGGCAGGAACTGATCATGTGAGCGATCAATCCTGTGGCCGCGGGCTCAATTCTGCTCTCGGCCTCGTCGGGTTGGCGCGTCGGGACGGATCTCAACCGGGAGCACCGCCAAGCCGTTCTTCCCCGTATTTTCGACGATAATTAAAGCAATCGAAAGGTATTCTCGAACCCGCCATGACGACAATCCTTACCATTCGAACCGGCTCTGGCATTGACAGTTTTCTAGCCATGGAGGGTGCGCTGGCACAAGCCGTTAACCTAAATACCTTGCTCATAAGTTCCGAAGTGTTGAGAATGAGTCCGTTTCAACGGACGCTCGTTATTCTTCATGAACTGGCGCACACTGAGCAATTGGCGAGGCCAGGGAACGATCCAGTCCGTGCACTTGAGGAAGAGGCGTGGGAGGCGGCCCACGCGTGGATGGAAGGCCAGTGCTTTCGGATTCGTGGCAAGGCCCGTGCGCCCCTTAATGCGATCGCCATCGTCCAGGGAGGGCCCAAGGGACATCCGCACGCTCCCATCTGGTACAAAGCCAGCCCCCGCGAGCCGATCAATGCCAAGGCTAGTGTTTCGGTGTCAGACGCTACGCTTGTAGAGAAGCTGACACTGGAGTCTATCCTCGATGTGATCCTCGCATCTAAAGGGACGACCGACGTGGTAGTTGTGTGTCACGGCGACGGGAGTGGGCTGGCGCTCCCCCTCCAGACTGGAGCGTCGGCCGGGGCGGAGGTCCGGGTAATTTTTCCCCTTGGTGCAGACCACCCCGGTCAGCAAACGAGTGACGACGGCACGAAAATGGCCACGCCGATCATATCGGACGGGGCCGTAGCAGATTTGACCAGACTGTCGGAGCCGCAGATAAAGGGCTTGCGAAAGAAGATGAATCAGGTCCGCAGTATGAAGCTGAACCACGTTGCCTTTCGTGCCTGCAGCATGGGGATCAAGCCCGACACGATGAAGGCCTTCCGGGTCTTTTTTGGGGCAGCGAGTGTAAGTGCGCCTAAGGAGTTCGATACTTACGGGAGGTTCAGTCCAGTGATCATCGACAGGAAAGGCGCGCTGGAGGCATGGGTCAAGTCAAAGGATAAGGCTGGATTTCACATTTTCGTAGATGGCGAAGTCGCTTTCGGAACCAAACGCACGGACAACTCCCTGGTGTACAACATTGTGGCGGGGGCAGTGAGCAAGCCTGCCTTTACGAAGTGGGTGGCGAAACACATTGCCGACGGAGCATGGAAATCTGACGGGGTTATCTTCCATGGAATAAAAGCCTTGCACCCCTTGGCGTCTAAGCCAAGCGTTTACTTCGTCCGCGACGCGGAGTTTGTCTCCGACATTGTTTACGTGACACCTTGATGGCTTAATCCAATCACAGCAAGGATTTCATCCAGTACGCTCTGATAGTCGGTTTCGAGGCTGTAGCCGCAGGCGCACCGCTATGGACCTCGGAAGTTTGATTGCGAATCCGATATACCCGTCTATGAATCACGGGAGTTGCGGGGCGGTGGGAAGAGGGACCGGGGAGCCAGCGAGAAGATTCCGATAATGGTGGTAATGGGATATCGATTCTTCACTCCGTACAAGAAGAAATCGCCGGATTGCTGGCAAGATCGGCGCTAAGCGCGCGGCTGGACAAGTGCAAAATCTCGTACTCATGCCACCAACTGAATCAGACCTTTTCCCGGTTTACGATTCGCAGGACCTGAGCGCATTTGCCGTGCTGATGGTCCACCGCGCTGCATCGCACTTAGGACTAACCCATTCTGATTCGAACTTTGAAGACGACATGCGGAATAGTCTGAAAAAAGCTAGGCCCGAGGTGCTGGCGCTGATCGATCAAGTTATGGACGCCTACCGCGACTGGATCGAAGCAATTAGCCCTAATGCAAGTGCCACCGTGCGCGGAGCACTCCAGGCTAGAATTGAAAAACTACGTGCAGAACTCTCAGCCGCGGTTTCAAGCTGAACGCGTACATCGTATGCAACGCCTTGCCTCCGATCGCGACAATCCTCAGTTATCCGTGGTAGACAGCTGTGCCCATTTTTGTGCCCACCCCCTGCACATAAGCATTGCGCACCGTTGGTAGCGCCTCGCCGCAGCTATCGCCGAAGTCTTTGATAACTAGCAACAACGCGCAATTGTGAACAGCCGTTGTGCCCAGTGCTAAGTTTATGAAAGTACGTTGGTTCCTAGCTCCGAACCAGAAGGTCGCACGTTCCGAGTCGTGCCTGGCGCACCATAAAAATTCAAATTATTTAGCTACTCCCGGCTAGACTTGAGAATGGTGCCTGCGTATTCAAAATGGGATTGGGCCTCAAATGGTGTCGCGGCGGTCTCGCGACGGGAGCATCCACCGGCCCGGGAAGTGCAGCATTTTCCCCAGAGGAAGTGCGAATGCGCCGTAAGAGCGATTTACCTCTTTTGAGCAAGTCCCTCTGCACAGCCTGAATGGCCGCAGTTGCAGGACAGTTCCACGGTGCTGCTCGCATCGCTGCAGTATTGGCTGCAATACTTACTGTCCTTCAAAGCCTCACATTTGCATGCAGGGTGAGCACATTTCTTAGTTTCCGCCATAGGTTCCTTCCTTTTTGTTAATAAACATACACTGGACGCCGATCGCCCTTCGTTGACCAGCGGTTCGACCTCCACTTCACGAAAAGGACTATATCGAGCAAACTCGACCAAGACCCAGGGAGTCAAACGACTGCGCTAATGACGGCTCGACCTTGTACTTTGCCGTTTTGATCAGCTACTTACCGAGGATGCGGTCGGCCTTGGTGTCGATTTTCTTCTTGTCCGTTGCGCTCAATTTACCCTGGTGTTCCATCTGGGACGCGCGCGCCTTCGCGTTCTTAGCGTGACTGGCATCGGGCATCGGGTATTTGCGCTCCTTTGGAAGGCCGAATTCCTTTTTAGGTTCAGCGTTCTTTTTTTCGGTAGTAAGTTTCGCCATGTTTTACCTCTCTAGAATCCGCGAGCAAGTAAGGGCCCAACCTTTATAACGCTTCCACCGTGTTGTGATCTTGGCCGGAATCTCAATGTCCAACAGCATTCTAATCGTCGAATTCGCGCATCACCTAAATGCCGAAGGGAGAAGCGTTGGGGAAGCCGTAGTTGAATCTTGCCGGTGCATCTCCGTCCTATCCTGATGGCCTCGCTCGCAACGATCATAGGACTGATGCCGATGGCAATGAAGCTCGGCGAAGGGAGTGAATCATATGCGCCTTTGGCTCGCCCGCTAATCGGCGGTTTGCTTGCTTCGGTGCTTCTCACCGTTTTCCTGGTCCCGGCCGGCTTCTTTCTTGCATACCGCAATCGGCAAAATCTTTGGTGCGCGGATCTCACACCTAACCAGTTTCAAG
>Ga0207667_10010314_pt1 | contig 10930 bp, 7 predicted proteins | sample KBSCornC52_FD_184301 | JGI IMG/M metagenome (GOLD analysis project Ga0207667, IMG submission 184301) | Corn rhizosphere microbial communities from Kellogg Biological Station, Michigan, USA - KBS Corn C5-2 (SPAdes) (version 2) | ecosystem: Host-associated > Plants > Roots > Rhizosphere > Soil ...
CGCAACCGCCGCTATAGCCCCGCTCTGCCTCCCGGAGACGTGGGTGAGTGGCTGAAACCAGCGGTTTGCTAAACCGCCGTAGGGGGATTACTCCTACCGAGGGTTCGAATCCCTCCGTCTCCGCCAGCGGCCCCTCCACAGGGGGCCGCAGAAGTCCGGTAGGATTGAAATTCTCCCCTTGAAACCGATGCTTACGGCTTCGACTCGTCCGGTCACGTCCGCACGCCTCCACTGAACGTGAAGGCTCCAAACGTGGCTTCGGTGCGCGAAAACGTGGCTTCGGAGATCAAGAATGTTGAATGATGCAAAACTGCGCGGCGCGAAGCCGCGGGAGAAGGCCTACAAGCTGACTGACAGCCACCGGCTGTATCTCGAGGTGAAGCCTAGCGGCGGAAAGCTATGGCGCTGGAACTACTCCTACGACGGCAAGCAGAAGAGCATGAACTTCGGGATCTATCCGATGGTCAGCCTGCTCGCCGCACGAGCAAAGCGCGATGAGGCCTACGCCATGCTTTGCGACGGCCACGACCCGGCGGTCGTCAAGAAGCTCAAGGTCGAGGCGAACTTGGAGGCCAGTCGCCAGACGTTCGAGAAGGTGGCCCGGCAGTGGCATGAGAATGCCAAGTCCCAATGGGCCACGATCCATGCGGCGGACATCATCCGCAGCCTTGAGCGGGACGTCTTTCCCGCGATAGGTGCTCTCCCGATCACGCAATTGACGCCGCCGCTCGTGATGGGCGTGCTACGCGAGGTCGAGGCCCGCGGGTCGATCGAGACAGCGAAGCGCATCCGGCAGCGCATCTCGTCCGTCTTCGTCTATGCCATCGCCGAGGGAATCACCAAAGACGATCCTGCCGAGAAGCTCGGAGCAGCCCTCAAGCCGCTGCGCAAGGGCCGCCAGCCCGCGATCACCGAATTGGCACCGCTTCGCAAGATGATCATCACCGCAGAGGAAGACTATGCCCGGCCGATCACCCGCCTGGCGCTTCGTTTCCTCGCGCTGACTGCCGTCCGCCCGAGTGAGTTGAGAGGCGCGCGCTGGGACGAGTTCGAGGAGCTGAATGGCAAGGAGCCGCTCTGGCGCATTCCCTCCATGCGGATGAAGGGGGATCTCGATCGCAAGGAGGAGGTCGATGGCGACCATCTTGTCCCCCTGACCCCTCAGGCCGTGGCGGTGCTCAAGGTGCTGTGGCCGCTCACCGGCGGCGGCGAGCTGCTGTTCCCCAGCAATCGCCACACCCATCGGCCGATGAGCGAGAACGCCATCGGCTACTTACTCAATCGCGCCGGCTATCATGGCCACCATGTGCCGCACGGCTTCCGCGCCGCCTTCTCGACCATCATGAACGAATGGGCCGAGCGCGAGGGGAAGGATCACGACCGGAATGTCATCGATCTGATGCTCGCCCACGTGCCCAGGGAGAAGGTCGAGGGCGCCTACAACCGCGCGGCCTACATGCCGCGCCGGCGCGAACTTGCGCGGGTCTGGGCGGACATGCTGAGTGAGGGATTGCCCGAACCCGGCACGCTTATCGAAATCCCGGTCAAGGCGATCGGCGCACGGTCCCGGCGCAGTTTCGCGTCGCCGGTCGATGCCGAATTCCGATTTCCGGCCCGTCCGCACGCTACGTGAATTACCGGCCTGGCCTTCTGCCGCAATTCACATAGGCACCGATCGCGCCTAGGATCTGCTTTGCCTCAAGATGGACGTCCCGAGGCATCTCGTCATGGGTCTTCAGGCCGTCGAAGATCGTCGCGACGGCGGCGGCTTTGAGATCCATGACTTGATTGACGAGGCGCACTTCCTTGAAGGGCCTTGGCCTCGCCCTGCCGGATCCATCGCGTCAGGAAGTTGAGCGAACGGAGCAGCATCTTGTGCATGTCCATGCTCAGATGGATGAACTTCAGTTGCAGGTCTTGGCCGTCCGGAATGCGCTCGAGTAACGCAGGCGCGCTCCCACGTCTTCGTTGGCTATAGGATTGCACTCCCCCGAGATCGCCTGGAAGCGCACCGGGCCGGACGACAGCATGTATCACTGCGCACCAGAAGCTAATGCTCAGTTAGATTGCAGCGAGCACGCCGTGATGCCTCCACACGCATCAGAGTGCTTTTGGCGCTTGCCTCCTTGCGATAATCGTATATTCTAAGTATTGCTTTCATTATGAATGGCGCACTTGAGGTCATACCGGCCCGATACCAATGAGGGGGAAAACATGAAGTACGGCAAATTCCGGCTGCTAAGTGCCGTGGCGATGACGGGCTTGATCTTGGGCCATGCCGGCGTTGCTCATGCTCAGGGACCTGCGCAGGCCGCCCCGGCGACATCTTCGGATTCCGTCGAACCATCGACTCGCGCCACACGGCCGCCTGAGACCGAGTCACAGGACGGACCCGTCAGGCCCGATAACTCGGGCGTGTCGGACATCGTCGTTACGGCGCAGAAGCGCTCCGAAAGCAGTCAGCGCGTACCGGTCTCGATTACTGCGGTGTCGGGAGCCGACCTCTCGGCGCGCGGGTATGTGGACACGCGGAGCCTGGTCAAGGCGGTTCCCGGCCTCAATGTGACGATGACTGCGGGCTACAATGGCGGCCTGAACTTCAACCTCCGTGGTGTCGGTCAGAACACCTTCTCAGGCGTTCAGGAGGCCGGCATTGCGACCTACCAGGACGAATTCTACCTGGCGTCGTCGCAGGGATCGGTGTTCGCAACGTTTGACAACGATCGGGTCGAGGTACTTCGCGGACCTCAAGGAACGCTGTACGGCCGGAGCGCGAGCGGCGGTCTGATAAATTTCATCAACAAGCGGCCTGGCACGGGCTACGATGGGTTCGTTACGCTGGGCGTGGGGACCTACGGGGGCAAGCTCGTGGAAGCGGCTCAGGATGTCGCGCTCGACGAGGCGGGTGACAATGCGCTGCGGGCGTCGGTGCGCTTCAAAGGGTCTGACGGCTTCATGCACAGCCAGACCGGGGGAAAGAATCTAGAGGGAGGTGATCAGTATGCGGGTCGCCTTCAGCTCCGTTTGAAGCCGGCGTCCAATTTGACGATCCTGCTGAAGGGCGAATACGGGAAGGTGCTCAGTGACCATTCGGTCGGGTTCAAACACATCAACGCCTATGCGGATGGCAAAGGTGACGTACTTCTGATCGGACCGACCCAAAACGTTTTCGGAACTCCCGGAGCGGACATCTACGGCTACCGCGATACGAGCAGCGACTTCTGGAGCACATCTGCTACCCCGGGCTACACTCGCACCGTGCGCCAGTTGTACACCGGCCGCGCCGACTGGGATTTTGGCGGCATGACGTTGACATCGCTTACAGGATATTTGGATATCAAAGGCCGCTATATCGAAGATACCGATGGAACATCCGCCAACGAGCTGACCTACGACTCCCACGGCCATAACAGAGAGTTTACGCAGGAACTGCGTTTGAGCTCTGACCCAGCGGCAGCGATCAAATGGACCCTTGGCGCCTTCTACTTTAATTACAAAGTGGATCAGGATGGCGCGCTGAGCGGGCCAGGGGTCTTTCCCTTCGGACTTACCGATCCATTCTCGGCTAGAAACTTCGTTAGCCAGAAGCGGCATAGCTTTGCAGGCTTTGCCCAGATCGAGCTTCCCCTCGGCGAAAAGCTGTCCCTCACGGCAGGCGGACGGGTCGAGCGCGAACATGCCGAGATCCGGGAAAATCAGGTCTTCACGCCCGTAGCGGGCACGGCCGCGCTATTCGGACCTCCGGGCACCTTCACGCCGGAATTGAACGGTGACTTTGCACGGATCGACAAGACCTATGTGTCCGGCGGAGCCACGCTGACCTACAAGGTCGATAACGACATACTGCTGTACGCTTCGCTTAAGCGGGGTATAAAGCCCGGTGGATTCTCAACGCCGGACACATTCCTGCCGCCTGCCCAGATGAGCTTCAAGGAGGAGAAGCTTGACGCGCTGGAAGGAGGCATCAAGTCGAGCCTGCTGGATCGGACCCTCAGGCTCAATCTCTCAGCCTACCACTATTGGTACAACGACTACCAAGCCGTCCAATATGCGCTGGTGACCTACACCGGCAATGCCACGGCACGGGTCACCGGCGTGGATGTTGAGATCGTCTGGGCTCCGGTACGTTCGTTCGAGGCCGGGATAAGCGGCGGCTATGTGCGGGCCGTCGCCAAAGACATTCCATACCGCAGCGGCGGCGTGATCCAGTACCGTGATCGCGACTTCCCGAATGCCCCGAGATTGCCGATCAACGCTTATGTACGGTATCGAACGGATCTGGCCGGCGGGGATCTGACGTTCCGTCTGGACGAGATCTACCGCAGCAAAACTTACTACGAGATCCAGAATAAGTCGGCGCTGACGCAAGAGGCATACGCGCTCACTGACGCGACAATCGGCTGGAGCAAGGATGACTGGTCAATCACGGCCAACGTTTCCAACCTCTTCAATAAGAAGTATTTGGCGTTCGGCCAGGACGCATCGGACTTTGGGTTCATCGCCGGCACGCTCGGTCGGCCGAGGATGTTCATGCTTCAGGTGAACAAGCGCTGGTAGGGGCCGTCCGAGCGGCCGGACGCCCGCGGCCAGTGTGCTGAGGCCGACCATCGGCTGACGCGGCGCGGAGCCGTTGTGGTGGCGACAAGACTGCCGTCACTACAACGGTCCCGAGCTGTGGCGATGTGACATTAGCGCCTAGCGAGGCGGCGTTGCGTCGCCTCCTTCCCTATTTACCTAAGCCAAGCTCTCGTCTCATAGCCTCTTTGGTTGACGTGCGTTGATGCAGAACGCAAACACTAGGGAGGCCGCCGGTCGACCTTCCTGCGCCGGATGTGACCTGCAGGCAGGGTAGGGGTAAAGTGGTGAGTGACAAAATTTCAGGCCGGAAGCCGGAAACGACCAGGCGATGGCCAGTGCAGCAACGAAGCCGCGATCGGCTAGAGCGTGTCTTGCGTGTCGCCGAGGGCCTTATCGTCGAGCGCGGCTTCGCCAATCTCAACATGCGAGAGGTTGCCGAGATCGCAGACGTCAATATTTCCACCATCTACGCCTACTTCCCGAACAGCCAGTCGCTGCTGCGGAGCCTCGCCCTTCGCTACATTGAGGAGTCCGAGACCCGTGCAAAGGAGCTCTACGGTCGCGTACTCGATCAAAACTCGCCGCGCGAGAAGATGATCGACGACATTCTGGATGTCGTCATCGAGTTCTACCAAAGCCACCCGAACTGGAACGCGATCTGGCGCGGCATGCAGTCGGACAACGAGCTGATGGCCATGGACATCGAAGACACGCGGGTGAACTCGGTCCTCCTCGGCTCGCTGCTCGCCAAAATCAATCCCGCCCTGTCGGACGACCTTGAGCTGACGTCGATGATACTGACGACAATTAACGGTGCCGTGATCCGACTTGCGGCAGAGCTCAGTGTTCGAGAGCGGGAGGCCTGCTACCGGCAGCTCCGCCAGCTGGTTCGCAGAATGCTCATCTACTAGCTTGTCGTCACCCCGATGCTATGCAAAGAAAGTGAAACTTAGATTTCGAGGCAGCCTCTGTGGCGGAGCTTCGCTAGGGTCACGGGAAAGGCATTGCCTAATGAGGGGTTGGACACTGTCGCTGCGGAGCCGAAAGTCTGCGGTTGGTCTCGTTTTCACATGAACATTGGTTCCACCACAGGCGAACTCGGGCATAGCCTTCAGCCAAGACATGTGGCCATGATCGCCCTGGGTGGCGTGATCGGAGCTGGCCTTTTCGTCGGTGCGAGTTCGGCGATCGCCGCTGGCGGGCCAGGCGTCGTGCTTGTCTACGCGGCCTGTGGCCTCTTGGTTCTGATCATCATGCGCATGCTCGGCGAGATGGCGGTTGCACAACCGGGTCGCGGCTCGTTCGCTGAATATGCGGCGCTCGGGCTCGGACCTTGGGCCGGTTTCGTGATCCGATGGCTTTACTGGTACTGTCAGATGTTCGGCGTTGGTGCGGAGACGGCTGCCGGCGCGAAGCTCCTGCACGAAGCGGGTGTGCCGGGCCCCGTTTGGACGATCGGCTTCGGCCTAATCGGCCTGATGACCATCGTGAATCTGCTATCGGTCCGGGCCTATGGCGAACTTGAGTTTTGGCTGGCCCTGCTCAAGGTTTCTGCGATAGGCGCGTTCATCGTGATAGGCTTCGCGTTTGTGACTGCGCTGGGACCAGGCCCTAGCCAGGCGGTCGCGACCATCACGCAGCACGGTGGCATCTTTCCCGAGGGCCTGGGTGGCCCCCTCGCCGCGATCCCCATCGTCATATTCTCGATGTTCGGTAGCGAGATGGCCACGATAGCGGCAGCCGAGTCGGCGGACCCCGCGGCAAACATCGCGAGGGCCGGGAGGAGCGTGGCACTCCGCATCGCCGTGTTCTACGTCTCAAGCGTGGTCTTGATCATCGCCATCGTGCCTTGGACATCTATCGTTCCCGGGCTTTCGCCGTTCAAGGCGGCATTGGACGTAATTGGCATTCCCGGCAGCGGTCGGGTCATGTCCTCAGTGGTCATCATCGCGGTCCTGTCCGCGCTGAATTCCGCAATCTACGTGTCTTCGCGAATGCTCCACGAGTTGGGTAGGAGCGGCGACGGGCCGCATTTTCTTGCGAGCACGGCCCGCAACAAGACGCCCTACGTCGGCGTCCTCGTGGCGTTCACCTTCGGCTCGGCGGCGATGCTTGCGCAGATGTTCGCAAACCAGGATATGTTTACGCTGCTCGCTGGAAGTGCCGGCGCGATCATGCTCTTCATATACGTCCTGATCGTAGCGGCGCAGGTGCGCCTACGCTTCCGTTGCGAAGCCGCCGGGATCGCCCTCGGCTTCAAGGTGTGGTTGTTCCCTTGGCTCAGCTACGCGACCATCATGCTCATGCTCGGCGTCCTCGCGGTTCTTGCCTCCGTGCCCGGTCAGCTTCTCACGCTCGCGATCAGCGCGACGACCATCGCGATTGTTTTCGTCGCTCTCTGGATGCGCCGACGGGCCGAAGGTCGAATGCTGCTCCTTCATTCCACCGCTGGCGAATGACCGTCTTGTGAGCGGCGGCGACATATTACGGTCAGTCACTTGCAGATTCCCCGCAGTTGTGTAACTAAAGCATTGCTTTCATTATAACCACGCGCCGCGGTGAGCCGAAGCCGCGTTTAACGAAGTTGTCGAGTGAAAGGCGCCCTTGCGCAGGACATCCGCGGCGGTCCCGCCGCCGACTGCAAAGCTGGCTCACGCCGCAAACGCAGAGGCGCCTTTCCTGAACCAAGTCATGCGGTGCCCCGGAGGCGACGCCTAGAGGAGAATATTGATGACTAGTGACAAAGGCCTCCCGTCACATTCTTTGCCTGATGAAGGTCGGCCGTGGATTGATGTCATGGGCGAACTCAAGGCGCTCAAATCGCAGGACTATGATTGGCGCCACGGGAGGCTGCCGACCTATACCTATTTCTATAACGACGACGTGCTGGAAAAGCAGACCCAGGCATATTCGGAATACATCGTCGAGAATGCGCTCGGCGAGGGCGTGGCGTTCAAAAGCCTGTCGACGATGCTGGCGGACATTTACGAAGCCGGGAAAGATCTCTTTCACGCGCCAGAGACATACGGCGCCACCTTCACCGGTGGCGGTTCGGAAAGTCTTTTCTTGGCAGCGAAGACCTGCAGGGATTTTCACCGTTCTCTGCGCGGTGAGCCTCTGGGCCATTACAACATCGTAGCGGGACAGTCCGCCCACCCCACCCTCGACAAGGCGGCGCATTATCTAGACATCGAGGTTCGCCGCACTCCTCTGGACACTGAGTATCGGACGACTGCGGAGGGCCTTGCGTCCGCGATCGACGATCGAACGATCATGCTCTTCGGCTCGGCGCCCTGCTACCCTTACGGTGTGTTCGACCGGCTCGCCGACATCTCCGATCTCGCGAAGGAACGTGACATTTGGTTTCACGTGGACGGTTGCTGGGGCGGCTTCATCTCGCCCTTCGCCGAGAAGCTCGGCTATCCAATTCCGCCTTGGGATATGCGGCTCCCGGGCGTCACCAGCCTCTCGGCTGATCTCCACAAGTTTGGCTACGCGGTAAAGGGCGCGAGCCTGATCTTCTATCGCGACAAGAAGCTGCAGGAGCACGAATTCTTCGAGTCGGACAGGTGGGCCCGAGGCACCTACCGGACATCGACGGTCACGGGCTCTCGTTCTGCGGGCGCGATTTCCTCTGCTTGGGCGATGATGCAGTACCTCGGCAGGAAGGGCTACCTCGATGCTACGCAAGCAACGATGTCCGCCACGATGCAACTGATCTCCGGGATCAACGCTATTTCTGGCCTCAAGGTCGTCGAACCATACGGCGAGTCCAACCTCTTTAACTTCATGGCGACAGACGAGAGCGTGGACGTGATGGCGATAGCGGATGTTCTGGACGAGAAGGGGTGGATGCGCGGCAGGATGCGCGAGCCCATCTCGATACATCAGGGCGTTACCGCGGCCCACCTGCCATATGTCGAGGAATATCTGCAGATCCTGCGCGAGGCGGTCGACTCGGTCCGCGAGAGCGGGCGAGCGGGGCAGTACAACGAAAGAACTTATTAGGTTCGCTGGCGGCGCAGACATGCCCGCGCCGCCAAATCTTTCTGTGCGGTTCTGGCAATCTAGGCCGTTGCGATCTTTGCAAGCCCGTTCCCGCCTCAACGGCGCGCGAGTTTAGACGCTAGTGGATATCTGATGAAGGAGAAGGACATGGAAAAACTCGCGGGACGCACCGCTCTCGTGACCGGTGCGGCCGGTGGCATTGGTCTCGCGATCGCTCAGGCGTTTGCCGACCAAGGCGCAATGGTCTGCCTCGCGGACCGGCAGGCGGACAAGGCCACGGGAGAGGCCGAGACCATCGGTCGGGAAGCGTCGGCCGTCTTTCTTGACCTCGCCGATGTCGCGGGATTGGAAAAGGCGGTCGCGGGTGTGACCGAACGCATGGGGCACATCGATATCCTCGTCAACGCTGCGGGGTTCTGTCACTGGCAGGCTTGGGACCAGGTCACGCCGGACAACTTCGACCAGATCGTTGCGGTGAACACCCGAGGCCTCCTATTCCTGACCCAGTTCGTTGCTCGAGGAATGACGGCCCGCGGCGCCGGCGGAGCGATCATCAATGTGGCATCGATCGCCGCGCGGCGCGGCGATCCGACAAACGTGGTCTACTCGATGAGCAAAGCGGCCGTAACGAGCCTCACGCAGTCGGCGGCGGCGGCCTACGCGCCGAAGGGCATTCGCGTTAACGCGATCGCGCCCGGGTATGTCCAGACGGCGATGCTTGACAAGCTGTTCAACCACCACGGGGAACGCCTGCAGCAAGATCGATCCGAGCAGGAGCAGTCAGCGGTGACGCGTATACCCTTGGGCCGGATGGGGACGCCGGAGGATCAGGCGCGTGCGGCCGTGTTCCTGGCTTCGGACGACAGCAGCTACATCACGGGCCAGCTCCTGAACGTCGATGGCGGCATCTACATGAACTGACATCCACAGGCCAGGATCGGATCCGACATGAACGACCAGCGAAGGGCCATTCGAACGGCCCACGCCTACCCACCCGTACGCCACGTGAGAGACGCGGGCACCAGCGAGACGTGGCAGCCATGAGCGACGATTATGTAGCCGCCAAGCGGGAGAGCGAAACGGATCCGGAGACGTTCTGGCTGTCCGCCGCCCAGGCGATCGATTGGGTGAATCCGCCCCGCACCGCCTTCGAGGTGGCGCGAGGCTGGTTCCCAGACGCATCACTCAACACCTGCCACAACTGCGTCGACCGGCACGTCGCAGCCGGGTTCGGGCAGCAGCCGGCGCTTGTCTATGTCAGCCCCGTTACGGGAGTGAATCACTCTTGGACCTATGCACAGCTCCTTGACGAGGTCGGACGGGTCGCGACGATGCTCACGCGGCTCGGCGCTACTAAAGGCGACCGCGTCGTCATCTACATGCCGATGGTCCCAGAAGCACTTTTCGCGATGCTCGCCTGCGCGCGTATCGGAGCCATCCACTCGGTGGTCTTCGGCGGCTTCGCGGCCAACGAGCTTGCCAAACGCATCAACGACGCAACACCCAAGATTCTGCTGACGGCCAGCTGTGGCATCGAAGGTGCCCGCGTGATCGCGTACAAGCCGTTGGTGGACGAGGCCCTGGATCTAACCGGACACCCCGTCGACAGGGTTCTGGTGCTGCAGCGCGACCACCTCCGGGCCGACCTCACCCCGGACCGGGATCTGGACTGGGCTGCGATGATCGATGACGTCGCGGGTGCATCGATACCGCCCTGCACGCCGGTGGCTGCGGATGATCCGCTGTATATTCTCTACACGTCCGGCACGACGGGTTCGCCCAAGGGCGTCGTTCGTGATAACGGCGGGCACGCTGTCGCGCTCGCGTGGTCGATGGCGAACATTTACCGTGTGGGACGGGGCGAAGTGTTCTGGGCGGCGTCGGACATCGGGTGGGTCGTCGGCCACAGCTACATCGTCTACGCGCCGCTGCTGGTCGGCGCGACAACTCTGCTCTACGAAGGCAAGCCCGTCGGGACGCCCGACGCCGGCGAGTTCTGGCGGGTCATAACGCAACACCGTGTCAAGACCTTCTTCACCGCCCCGACCGCCATCCGAGCGGTTCGGAAAGACGATCCTGATGCCGTCCTCCTCAATCAGATCGGCACAGGAGCACTCAATGCGGTCTTCCTGGCAGGAGAGCGCGCCGACCCTGCCACGGTCGCGTGGCTGGAGAAGCAAACGCGGCTCCCCGTGTTCGATCATTGGTGGCAGACTGTGCTTGGCTGGCCCGCAATCGCCAGCTGCTTCGGGCTCGATGATCACCGGCGGAAGCCTGGCGGCGCCGGTTTGCCAGTTCCCGGCTTCCGCATATCGATCGTCGATGGCGAGGGGTTCGGACTGCC
>Ga0207667_10010317_pt1 | contig 10926 bp, 15 predicted proteins | sample KBSCornC52_FD_184301 | JGI IMG/M metagenome (GOLD analysis project Ga0207667, IMG submission 184301) | Corn rhizosphere microbial communities from Kellogg Biological Station, Michigan, USA - KBS Corn C5-2 (SPAdes) (version 2) | ecosystem: Host-associated > Plants > Roots > Rhizosphere > Soil ...
TCGCGGCGAACAGCCCGGCGATCGCGGCGTCCTGGCCCCCGGCCTGCGCGTCGCCCTGCGCGCCCGCCTGATCGCCCCTTGGCCCGCCCGCGCCGCCCTGGGGCGAGAGATCGGCGCGCACCGCATGCGCCGTGCCGCCCGCCGCCCGGATCGCCGCGACCGTCTCGTCCGCCGCCGCCGCGCTGTTGCCATAATGCACCGCGATCGCCGCGCCCGCCTCGGCGAGCCGCAGCGCGATCGCCCGCCCGATCCCGCGCGACGCGCCCGTCACCAGCGCCACCCTGCCCGCCAATTCACCCGCCATCGCACCACCTCCTCACCTGACCCTGCGCCGATGCGCGCAAGGCACACCCGCCCCACGCCCGACCGCGCCAAGCTGCGCGAGCGCATGGGCGGCCTGCAATTGTGGGAAAGGAGAGGGATGCGACCCCCGCCGTGCCCCTCGCCGCTCCCCGTCGTCCCAGCCCTTCGACTGCCTGCCAGGGCAGGCGCTCAGGATAAACTTCAGCCAAAGGCTGAAAGCCGGGACCCATGTCTCGCCCGACAGGAGACGCCGTCGATCACCGCATCGGCAGGCGCGGCGCGTGGAACCGCCCGTCGCGAGGGCTGTTGATCCCGGTGGAGCTCCACACGCAGTGGATCGGGGCGCTGAGAGGATATGGGATGATGACAAGGATTATTATGGCGCTGGCGCTTTCAAGCGGATTGCTCCTTTCGGCCTGCAACACGATTCACGGCGCTGGCAAGGACATCAAATCCGTGGGCGAATGCGCGGACGGCAAGCCAGGAAACTGCTAGCATTACAGGCGGATCGAGGCGGGAGGCCCCGAAGCGACCTCCCGGCTCGTAAGCCGCTTGCGCGCGGCGCTATGCGATCTGAATTGAAGAACGCCGCCGCCTGCGCAGCGCCGCGCCGGTAACTCCAAAGCCCGCCAGCATCAAAGCCCAGGCCGATGGCTCGGGAACAGCGCCAAGCTTTCTGAAGCTCGATCCTTTAAGGTTCCAGGTGATGGTGAAGCCTGGCGTTTCGTACTGGTTGCCGTAATAATCCCGCGCGTCATAGATAGCGGCGTGGCTGTTCAAATTTCCAGAGATGAGGCCCGGTGCTCTATCCGTGTCTCCCGGAATAAGGTCGGTCAGCAGGTCAAGGATCTTGCCTTTCCCGTAAACGAGCCATGGGCCGTCAAGGATGTCATCCCCGCCGTACCAGTGCAATCCGCCTGCGGTAATGGTGAGATTTGATGCATGGGCGTATTGGCCAGGATCAAAATACCAGGGCGCGTAAAGGTCATCGTCGGTGAGGGTTGCCGTTAGAAAAACATGATCTCCGACCTTGAGGTGCGGGTCGTCAAACGAAGACCATTGCGACGTAATTGTGCCGCGCATCTTAGCCAGATATGTCGCCGCGTTGGCAGGCATCACTGCCAACATCCCCACAAGCAAAGCTACTGCGAATCGCATGAGCATCTCCCTGTTAACCAAAGTGATCATGCCCAGGCAGTGGAAGGAGTCGAGGGCATCCCTCCATTTTGGATGAAATGCGACATCGCTTAGGCGCGGGCGCGGCCGGTAAGTCCGGCAAGGAATGAGCCTTGGCCCGAATGGGTGAGCCGCAAGAGGACCGCAACCGTTACCGCATCGCTGAACTGCTCTGCGTATCATCTTAGCGCTTGCAACCTATTCCCCCACTTTATCAGCCGAATAAGAGACCAACTGCTAATAACGCCAATGTAAATAGCATTAAAACCCCATGTATATCCTTGGGTAAAGGGAGAGATATTTTGCATTAATATTTATGGTCCTGCTTGAATAGTATTATGGGAAGAGTATTAGTGCAAAATCGCGTCATTACCACGAGTCGCGCTCTCAGATATATTATAACCTACCATCAAATGGTTGTGGCTAATTCGTTTTGGAGAAGATCCATGAACCGCACAGTCTCCATGATTTTGAGCGGGGCTGCCCTGCTGGCTACGTCGTCCCTGGCGTCGCCGCCCACAGACCAATATACCAGTCCTGCAACGGCCACACTTACGGCATGGTCGACACGGGTTTCGGCGGAGCTCGACCAGAAGCTCCCCCAACCGCAGATGCTTCCTGGGCAGCCGTCGCCATCCGGCGTGGTCGTCGTGAAATTCGGTTGCAGCGAAACGGGCGCTCCGAGCGACGTGGCAATCGTAAAGAGTTCAGGCTCTCGCAGCCTCGACCGCGCAGCCCTGCAAGGGATTAAGCGTGTCGGGCTTCACCCGCTGCCCGATGGCATGACCCATGGTCAAAGGTTTCAGGCCGCGATACTGTTCGCAAATAGTCCTGAGGAGGCCCGCGCCTTGCTGATCGGGATGCGAAAAGACGCCGAACGGCAGAATTCCTGGTTTGCCACGAGGCCTCCACAAACCGCCGCCATAACAATCATGCCCGTTTCGGGAAATCCATGACACTCGGATAAACGGCTATCGGTGGGGATCTGATATCGGCGGGGAACGCTCGGGCAAGGCTGCGGGCGGGCTGGATCAGATCTTCGTTACAAACCCGTTTGAACGAACGACAAGCGGAGCCAATTCTGCGATCATGCGTTGATTAGTGCCGCGATCCGCGGCCAGTGCCAAACGGCCAGTCTGGAAGGATGCGTCGGGCAATCGACTCATCCCCGCTGACGCGGTGGCCACGGCTAAGCCGGCTGAATCAGTGCCCCCCGCCCTGCAGCCGGTAAGGGCAAAGGTGGATACCCGTGGCCGTGGCCTTTGGCATGCTATCACGTCGCACGCGCGCGGCAAAGCGCCAGGAATTTGGACGATGGGAGGCAGCATCAGCCAGATCAAGCCGCGCAAGTGGGAATGCTTGCCCAAATTAATGCATGAGCCGATCGAGGCGGGAGGCCCCGAAGCGGCCTCCCGGCTCGTAGGCTGACGGTAAACGACAGGCCAGCCCGCCTGCGAACATAGCCATTTCCCATTTACGAATGATGATGGCGCCGTTCAGCGCGGAGCCATATGGTCGCGGATCGGCAGGCGCATATTCCCGCCGATCAGCTAATGTTTATCGAGTTGGGGCGGAGCGCGTCGCTCTCCCTTGCATGCAAATCGAGCCCGCTGCAGAATCGTCCCGGGGCTGGTCCTCTGCCGCGATGTGCAACAATTATCAGTTCTACCTCGAGTATGAAGCCTATTGCCGGCTGATGCAGGAGATCGAGCTCGGCATCCCGACCCAGCAGAGCGAGCTCGACATGCCGCCGGCCGAAGACGTTCGCATCAATGATGTCGCGCCCGTTATGCGCACCAAGGGCAATGTGGTGGAGCTGGTGCCGATGCAGTGGAGCTTCCCCGCCTCACGGCAAGGCGCGCGGCCGGTGTTCAATTTCCGTGGCGAGGGCCGCAAGTTCCGGAAGGACGATCGCGTGATCATCCCGGCCTCGGGTTTCTACGAGTTCACGGCGCCAAGAGCCCGAAGAACAAATGGCTGTTCACGCTCGACGATGCCCCGATGATGGGCATTGCGGGCATCTGGCGCTCGATCGGCGGCAAGGAGATGTTCACGATGCTGACGGTCGATCCGGGGCCGGACCTTGAGGGCTTCCACGATCGCCAGGTCGTCGTGCTGCCGCCGCGCGATTGGTCGACCTGGCTCTATGCCGATGCCCCCGAAAAGGATCTGATCAAGCCGCTCCCGGCCGGAACGCTGAGCGTGAAGCTCTACCGGCGCGGCAAGGACGAACCCGAGCCCGAGCTGCTGGCGAAGGCGTCGGCGTAAAATCCGGTTGACCGGCGGAAATGCACGATCAGAGGGTGATGGTGTCCAGGCATATCATCTGCTCCTTGTTACGTAAGCGGGAGCATGATTGCGTCTATCTCAGCCGCTGGCGCTTGCGATATTGTGACGCCTCGCTACGCGATCGAGATGGGAGAACGCCACCGCCGACGCATGACTGCGCCGGTCAGCCCAAATCCCGCAATCATCATGGCCCATGCTGATGGCTCAGGAACAGCGCCAGGGCCGGAAGATCCCCCGCCAGACGAAGGCGCGCTCACCGTGAACGAGCGGAATTGGGCAAGAGCCAGATATTGTTGCTGCCCACTGCCTATATTGCTGATGAGGTCGAACTGGCCCAAGGTAGAGAGGGGTGTGCCCGTGAATGGGTGATCCAGATCAGTTAACGGGTTAAATGGGTGTGCAAATTGCAAATAGAGCCCAGCAGCCAAACTGCCGGAAGGAGACTGCGAAAAATCAGCCAGCGCGTACGTCGTGACGGATTGTTGCGATTCAGTGAATTCGCTTATGAAATTCCCTGTGAGGTTATATGTCTTGCCAGCGAGCGTGAAACTGCCTCCGAGCGAAGGAGAGGCAATGCTATAATAAGTCCCCCCCTTCACATCATCGTAATCCGAACGGAAGTCACGAATTCCTATTGTCGGGTCATAAGATATTGTAGCTGAAAAGGGGAGGTTTGCGAGATCAGATCCTGCCGCCGTAAAGATTCCCGCTATATCCGTGCCGTCGTTTATCACCCCGGAGAACGATAAGGAATGCGGTGCCGCCAATGCCGAAGAGTCGATGGCCACTGCCATTAAACCGCACAGCAAAATCTTACGCAGCATTATTACCCCCTCCGCATCGCATAAAGTGCTTGGCTTCATTTGGAATCTTTTTCTGCGCGAGGCAACCAGCAAACGTGTCTCGGTTTGAAACGCTACTTTCTACCGCCGGGAGCCGATCGCTTCGGTGAGTGTAAGGAGTGGATCTTTGTGCGCGCGCAGGTCGCCGCCTAGAGACCCAAGATCCGTTCGAGCCGCACGCGCTCGCTGGCCGACATCGCCCTGTAGGGCAGGAAAAAGATCGGCACCGCACCCTTACGGCCTTCGATCCCGCGCTTGAGCCTTGCGCCACTGATCGCACTGATCGGAAATGATGCCGATTGATCCGGTCCGGCGACCGTCAGCTCCGCTCGTTCGAAAATAACCTTCGCCTCATAATCCTGATCCTTGGCACGAAGCAGCAGCGACACGGCCGCCACCAGATATCGGGCGAAAGAGCCGACAATCATCGCGACGACCACGATTGCGATGACCCGCAGTGGCGTAACCTGCGGAAGAAAAAGCAAGATCAGGGCGAGGGCGGCCACCGGCACGAACAAGGATGAAATAAGCCGACTTTTGAAGTGCATATGGAATATGCGGTGTATTCCCCAATGGATCACCTCCCCCCGGGTCAGTCGACCGACGAAGACAAGCGGTGGTTCGGAGGATTGATCTTGTCGCGATTCCATCTTGGATATTGCTAATGATCCGGATACTCATTTCAAGTCCGTTTCATACTTATTCGCGCCAACCTAGTTTCGAAAGCCACGAAGGTTTACACACGCAGGTCGTAGGAGATGCAATGCTGAGAGCAGTTCTGAGTTTGTTGCTTGCGTCGGCTAATAATGGTGCGGCGTCCCAGCAGGCTTTGGGCGCTGAAGCCGCCTGTCGCCTAATTAAAGGCGACAAAATTCCTGGCGGCACAACGTATGTCATCCAAGGAGTGTATTTTTCGGACTGGCACCACGGCTCGAACATCGAATTGCCAAACTGCGATGACGCCATCTTTCCGATCTTAGCCGATGATGTATCAGCGAAAGTTCAATCCTACCACCGCGCATTCCAAGTCAAGTGCGGCGGTGTCCTGATGGGGGATCGAATCGTCGGCGTATTCACTGGACACTTTGAACGGAAAAAGGCGATGCTGTATAGTTTTACAAAACCACTTCCCGTGGATTTTTTCGTGGTCACGGACGTAACCACCAAGGATTTGGATACCGGATCTATTTCCTGTCCTGGCTAGCGATCACTCGCTATCAACAGTTGATGTTACAAGCGGCTCGCCCTGCACCGACATGGTGGTCATGGCAATTTACTCGATATAATCGATCCACTGGATCTTGATCAGCGCCTAGCTGGAAACTCATCCAGGCATAACTATAGGCTACGCCGGAACGGGGAAGCGTCGTGTTCGCAAATTTCAATGCCGGAAATTGGATAGCATTTGTGGGCCCAATGATCGGTGCAGCGGGCTTAGGCTTCACAGCGACTAATTATTTGGCTGGCCGCCGAGAGCGCCAGCGAGCTGCACGTGCCAAATATCCTCGCGTTCAAGCAATAATCAGTACCACGCCCTATGAGGATGGTTGGCGCTCTGTTCATCTCCACATAGTATCTGCCGAGGACAATGACTCGCGTTTTCCATACGAACGGTGGCACATAAAGCAGGCCACTCTCTTGTGGCCCAGGAGGTCATTTTTAGCGCTTGCCGAGGGCGGAGATTGTGCCATCGGTGTTTTCGACGCGGGACATCCCGTTCGTAAGATCGTTGGGAGGCCCGAGGGAAACCCTCAACGCTTCGCCTTAGAGTTTTTCATTAAACTGGATGACAACCAAAGTGCCACTTTCAAAGTGATATTTGCTCATGAGCGGACTGCCGGTCGACTCACAGTGAAGGTTACAGCATTTCTAGGGCGTCAAAGCTGGTCCAACTGACCGGCCTCGGTTGCGATCCCAAAGACCAGCAAGCTGATTGAATGGGGCGAACGCAGTTATAATCAGCGAGGAACTGGATCCCCCTAAATCTCCCCCACTTCCGCGAACCTTTGAGGACGCGGCGGGCGGCGGCGTTATCCTGGGAGGGAACCGGGGGCAATCATTCCGCACTTGCTTCCTTGGCAATGAAGTTGTGGCTCCGGGTAGCATATGCGATAGCGCCGCTAGAATAAAAGGATAGCAATTGCCGATGGGAGGTTTGACCTACATCTTTGGATTTGTGTTGAATTGGGTCGGGGCCAGCATAGTCGCAGCTTTGATTGCGCTTGTTTCCCTGATGTTGCCTGCGCGCCGTATGCAGATTGGTGATAGCGAAAACCCTCCTTCGAAGCGCAAAAGAGCAGTTCTCGTCTTTATGTGCGTGTGGTTGCTTCTCATGCTTTACGGCTGCATCGAGATGTTCCGCACACATCATGATGAGATGGACAGGACGGAAAGCGCGCGTCTTGTCACCGGACTTATCGATCGCGAGGATCAAATCCTTCATGCCGAGCACGTCTCGAAGGGCGACATGGCGCAAACCTACTTGATGGTTCGGACGACGGCACCGGACGTCGAGCATTTTGTGAGTACCCGACATATCGCGCCGTTCAAGTACGATGCGCACTCGGCGAGAGATCGCGGTTCGCCGGTGCCTCAATGGTGGCCAGCCAAGCCGTGCAAGGGAGGCGTGACATATCAAGCGGACCCATTTGCAAGCCCGCCATCTGCGCCAGAGGATGTGATCAACTGGTGTCCGACCGAACAACTGGCCTATGTTCAGCACTTTGACTATTGATCGACTATTTGCTGCAATCGCCCACCCCCCTCAAATCTCCCCCATTTTCCGCAGGTCCTTGAGGACGCGGCGGGCGGCGGTGCGGTCCTGGAAGTTGCAGGCGCGGACGAGCTGGCCCAGCGTGCACGGCCCATGCTTGCGCCAATAGCTGAGCACCTGCGCGCGGCGCACGGTGAGCTGGCCCGGCGGGCAGCCGCGAAATCAACGGAAAGTTGATGAACGCGCAAACTTGATCACATTCCGCCTCAAGCTATCGAGACGTTCAGCGCCCGCTCGATCAGCAGGCGGCCCCGAATATCTGCCCGTCCGTCAGTCGATTGCGCCAGCCTGAACAGTGCGAAATCTTCCTCGTAAATGAGCGCGAGTTTATCGAGCGTGGCATCGCTGAGCGTAATTGGGCAGGGATGGCTTCTGTTCAGATGCGGTATGTTTTTGACTCCTAACCGCTTCATGAGATTTTCGCTTAGCCCCGTCGCATCCGTCAGGGGATAAAGCTGATCCACGAGCAAGCGGCCCCCTGCGTCCAGCACATAATCGACTTGCTTCCTGAACGTTAGGGAAAACCCGAGGCAGTCCCTATTCTCCAGCAGGAAATCGACCAATTCGTTGAGCGAATCGGTTGAATAAAATTTCGCTCGCTCATATCGGCTTGCCAGCATGATGTCCGAACCACCGGACATGACGAACCTATAAGCCGATACGAAGCGCTCGATCGGGTGTCGGATAACCGCGAAGCTTTGTACGTCCCCCAGCTGGGTTCCCATGATCCGCTGATAAAAATCCGCTGTGAAATGGGGGAGGTTTCTGTCGTAGAGCAGTGCGCAGATCGATGTGCCGGCGGTCTTGGGAATATGGATGAAGAGAACGCCGGCGCGGTGGATGTCGTTTATGGTCGCGCTAGCAATAAGACGAATCCAGATTGGTCGAATCATCCTGATGCTGGAGGTCGCCATCACCATCTTGACGATCAGATGGCGAATGAAGTCCTTTACCAACAACAGCTTCTCCGGAAGGAAGCGCCAATCGATCGGATATGGCCGAAATTTGCCGTTTCGGTACATGGTTTCGACCTTGGAGGTCGGGATATTTATCGTCCCCGGATTCGCCGGTTTTTCCACAAGCCCGGAACGGGCTACGGAAGCAAACCCTCTGAGCAGCATGAAATTGATAATCGCGGAGCAGAACAGACAAAGTGCTCCAGCAATATACTGATCGTCTGTAAGCGAATAGAAAAACCAAAGGAGGAAAACGGCAACCACATATCCTATAGCGTAGGCCAATACGAATCGAACGGGATCGAGCCTTCGATCCCTCAAGGCAATATATTGGTACGAATAAAAATTGAAACAAAGGCCAATAAGCCTTCCTACCAGCTGCGCTAGATACAGGTTTGCGCCGAGATATATGAGCCCGGCATAGAGCGAATATCCAAAAACGGTATTGAGTACGCCCACCGAGAGAAATGATACGATAGCGCCTAATGTCCTGCCGCGAGGTGCATTCACTGAAAGGATTTTGATCATGCTAAGAGAAGTCGTATCCACTGCCTCGAACGGTAAAATAACCTGGTCTACCTTTGCACTTGATGTCGTATAAGTACGGGTAAAGTTGGTGGGTGGGCCATTTACCAAGTGGAAAACTCCGCTCTACGCTGCTGCGAAAAACGTATGATGTTAGCTCGCGCGTAGCAAGGGGCAAAGGTTCCTATGTCATTGCGGATTGGCGATAAGTCGGCAGTCACGCTCTTCGTACGTGACGCCGCTAAACGGTCCGGCGTCTGTTCTCTCCAGCTCATTGCAGACGTAAGCGAACCAGAAGTGCAGACAGTCTGGTATTCACCTCCAACCCCAGTTCCACCAACCTGGGATGGCCTCGGAGCGAGCGGCGCCACGGCTCAGCAGTGCTGGAGTCCTTATATAGCGATTCTTCCCACCGCCGGGGGTGTACACTAAAGCGTAATCGACATTCTCCCCCCTCAAATCTCCCCCATCTTGCGCAGGTCCTTGAGGACGCGGCGGGCGGCGGTGCGGTCTTGGAAGTTGCAGGCGCGGACGAGCTGGCCCAGCGTGCACGGCCCATGCTTGCGCCAATAGCTGAGCACCTGCGCGCGGCGCACGGTGAGCTGGCCCGGCGGGCGGCCGCGGCGGCTCATGCCCCGCACCCCCCGTCCCCGCTCCCCCCGCCCCCGGCCGGGCCGGAGCCGGCGGCGGCGCGGCGCAGCCGTTCGGCGTCGCGTTCGGCGGCGCGGGCATCGTCGTCGCGGCCGATCTTGCGGTAGAAGGCGGCGCGCTCGATCAGCGCGCGGATGCTGCCCTCGCGCGTCACCCGCCCGTCCGCCGTCACCGGCAGCGGCGCGCGCGGCGCCGGGCCGGCGGCTGGGCGCAGCGGCGCCTCCGCCCGCCCCGCCTGGCCGCGCTCCGCCCAGCGCCCGGCCTCGCCATGCATCCGCGCGTCGGTCCGCCAGCGCGGCCGCGTCACCGCGAACAGGCCGCGCCATGCCTTGAGCGTCGATTGATCGAGCACCGCGCCCGGATCCTCGCCGGCGTCGCGCAGCCGCTCGAGCTCGGCGATGGCGAGCCGCTTGGCGCGATCGGTGAGCTTGTGCCCGGTCTCGCGCCGCATCTCGACGAACGCATCCCACGGCTCGGCCGGCACCCAGCCGGGGAGCGCGAACCGCGCCCGCGCCCTGCCCCGCCTCCGGCCGGAAGGCGGATCGAGAGGGGGCGGCTCAGCGGCGTTCTCGACGTCCGTTTCGGGCGGGCGTGAATAGGAGGTCATAGTCAAGGCAGGCTCCTCTGAAGATGAAGACGACGAAGAAGACGAAGCGGCACAGGCCGCCCTCCCCTCTCCCGCATCCCCATCATCCACACCCCGCGCGGAATCAGAGTCTTGGGGGTTCCCTGACGGTTCGGGCGCAGGATTTGCGGGGGCGCGGCGCGAGCTTTGCGGGGGCGCGGGATTTGCGGGGGCGCGGATCCTGTGCGCGTCGAGCCGGTAGAGCGGGGTCGGCCCGCGCTGGCGCTCGACCGTGAAATAGCCCGCCTCGCGCAGCCATTTGAGCGCAGCCTGCACCGTGCGTTCCGATTTGGAGGTCTTGCGGCCGATGCGCGCCACGCTCGGCCAGCACGTGCCCTCCTCATTGGCGTGGTCGCACAGGCACATCAGCACCATCTTCTCGGTGCTGCCGATCTCGAGATCCCAGGCGGCGGCGAGCAGCACGATGCTCATAGCTCGCGCAGCTCCGTCTCCGGATAGAGCGCGCGGAACAGCGCGGCGCGCAGGCCCTGCGCCTCGCGATCGCTGGCCCTCGGCGCATGCCGCGCGGTCTCGCAGACGATCCGGCCGCCGCGCGTGCGATAACGGAATTCGGGGCGGTAGCCGATGCGGCGGCCGTTCAGCTGCACGATCGGCGCGCCGTTGATGTGGAACCAGTAATGCGGGCGGATTTCGAGCGCGCTGATCTCGCCCGCGCGCTCGAGCAGATGCAGCGCATCGCAGCGCCGTGCCGTCCGCACGCTGTCATGCCGGTGGCCCTGGCGGCAGCCGCTGTTGCGCGCGGCCTTGGCGGGCGGGGAACGGCTC
>Ga0207667_10010318_pt1 | contig 10926 bp, 6 predicted proteins | sample KBSCornC52_FD_184301 | JGI IMG/M metagenome (GOLD analysis project Ga0207667, IMG submission 184301) | Corn rhizosphere microbial communities from Kellogg Biological Station, Michigan, USA - KBS Corn C5-2 (SPAdes) (version 2) | ecosystem: Host-associated > Plants > Roots > Rhizosphere > Soil ...
CCACAGCTACTTCATCCGGATGTTCAAGTGCTGCTTCAACTTCTGTAACTGTTTCTGCTATTGTCACTCCTCCTATTGTTACTGGTCCTATTTGTGCCGGTTCAACTACTATAAGTGGGACCAGTGGTGAGGCAGATGGAACTACTATTACTGTTTATGATGGTACTACATCAATTGGAACAGCAACAGTTGCCAAAGGAGCATGGAGCGCTACTGTAACGCCTGCAGTTGCAGCAGGAGATGCAATCACTGCCACAGCTACTTCATCCGCATGTTCTGGTACTGCTTCCACTTCAGTAACCGTTTCTGCTATTATCACTGCTCCAACTGTTGGTCCTATTTGTGCGGGCGCTACAACTATTAGCGGTACCAGTGGTGAGGCAGATGGAACTACTATTACAGTTTATGACGGTACTACGTCAATTGGAACAGCAACAGTTGCCAAAGGTGCATGGAGCGCTACTGTGTCCCCTGCAGTTGCAGCAGGAGACGTAATAACTGCTACAGCAAGTTCCTCAGGATGTTCAGGTGCGGCTTCACAAGGAAGCACTGTAAATCCTTTACCGGATTGTAAAATTAGCAGTTCAAGTCCTACAGGATCCGCAACGCTTGGTTCTTCTGTTACATTCAGCGGCCCTACTGGTCCATATTCTTATACATGGGGATTACCTAACAACACCAACACTAGTGGTGCATCCTTCGTTGGATCAGCAACTGGCTCAAGTGTAATGGTCACTACATCTACAGTTGGGTCCTACATTTTGACATTGACAGTTACGAATACTCAAACAGGTTGTAGCAGCAGTTCTGCATGTACTTACCGTATGACAGTGACTCCTGCAGGACCGTATTATAGTCTCACACAAGGATTTTACGGAAATGTCGGTGGAAAAGTATGTGTTGGCGGAACTTCTTACGTAGCGGGAAGCACATCAACAGTACCGGGATTAATAGAATTGAGTATTTCAAATATGCCTAATCAGCAATTATTCCTTGGAAGCGTTAATAAGAATTTCTCAATGGGTAATACTGCTACTCAGGCAAATAGTCTCATCACTATTATGCCTGGCGGTGGAACACCGGCACAATTGGGCGGAGTTTATAATATGACTTCAAGTAAGTATTTCCCACCATTATCTAAAGGGAAGATCTCTAATGTATTCTTATCACAGTCTATTACTTTAGCCCTGAACGTTAGCATTCCGGGGAATTCCTTAGCCGGCTTCGCTTTGAAGAGTGGATATTTAACAACACAAAAATTAAATACTGCCACATGTCCTTCAACAACGCTTCTCTCCTGTTCCGTAAGCAGTTCCGCAATCAGTAGTTTACAAATAACTACCAATAGCGCCTTGATAAAATGGATGAATGGTAAGACTGTTCAGGATCTGCTCAATCTGGCAAGTTCAGTATTAGGTGGAGCTTCTATACCTGTAACAGGAGTATCAATTTCTGACATCAATAATGCAATAGACGTTATCAACCGCTCATTTGACGGCGGTGCTGCTTTCCTTGGATATTATCCAACTCAGCGCAGTTGCTCATCTACCTTTAGCAGGGATATGACTACAGCACCGAATGCAACCGACCTTGGCGAATCTGTAAACAAACTTTCAGTAACAGCCTATCCAAATCCATTTACCAACAAGGTGCAATTCTCAGTAGTATCACCTGTTTCAGGAATGGCTTCTTTGGATGTTTACAACATTGTAGGCCAAAAACTGAAAACAGTTTACCAAGGTTATTTGCTGGCCGGAGCCACACAAATTATAGAGTATAATGTTCCTTCTCCTTATAAAGGCGCATTGATCTATACTTTGAAAGTTGGGAACCAACAAATAAACGGCAAAGTTGTTCAGGTGAAATAATCGTTAGATAACTGATCATTTTTAAAAGGGCTGGCTCAACGAAAATTTGAGCCAGCCCTTTTGTTTGCAATCACAAAATACCGGTATTTATCAGAAAACATGAATATTATCTCTCCTTCAACTTACAAATCCGCTCATAAATGTACGTGGTAACGCGCCCTGGTTTTCCATCCGCTATTGTTTTGCCATCAATCTCAAAAACCGGCAAAACATTCTTTGTAGTGCTGGTGATAAAAGCCTCTTTTGCAGTTTTAATATCCTCAGGCGTAACAGTGGTTTCTCTAACATTCAAATCAGAAAGACCAAGAATCTTTTTCCTGGTAATTCCTTTTAGAATATTTTTTGAGGGCGTAAGTATCTCATCTTTTTCATTGACCATGAAAAAATTAGAGCGTGGACATTCTGTTATCTCATTTTCATGATAATATAAAAGATCATCGGCGTTTTGTGATTTAATAAAAGGCTGTAAATGGATGGCCATTAAATAATCGATCGTTTTTACGGAAGGCAATTGCCTTTGATGATTGAACGTAATTAATTTAATTCCTTTATTAAAAATTTCAGTATTAAAAGTAAAAGCAGATTGGGTAATTAATAAATTCGGTTTTGCAAGTGAATAACCATCTTCAGAATATCCGCCGGTTAACGTGATGCGGATTCCTGATTCACTGATGTTATTTTTTTCGATTAATTGATGAATAAGTTGTGTTATTTCAGTACGGTTTAAATACCCATCCAGCTGCAATTGAAATGCAGAATAAAAAAAACGATCAAGATGATCTTCTAAAAAAACCGGCTTATTGTTTATTGTTCTGAAGAAATCAAAAATTCCATAACCCCGTTGAATAGAAAGATCAGAAATTAGAATTGATGCTTCATTTTTTAATACAAAATCCTTGTTTACTACCGAATAAATCTCAGCCATTATGTACGCAATTTTTAATTGTTTGTTTTGTTATTCAAGAGAGACGGAGCTTCCGCTATTCTTTTCAAAAATACTTTTATTTTAACCCGACGTTAAAAATAACAACAAGAAATTTAATTTGTTGATTAAGAATTGTGTTCATTTGTTGGATTGCCGTGTATGAATGTTGATAAAAAAATTAGCAAATTTTTCTGCAAATTACTAAATTGCTTCCCAATATTAGAACATGATAAAAGTACTTCATACTGCTGATTGGCACCTGGGAAAACGCCTGGAACAGTGCGAACGTACGGAGGAGCACCAACATTTTCTCGACTGGCTCGTAGAAACGATTTCAGCTGAAAAAGTGGATGTGCTGATCGTGGCTGGGGACATTTTTGACGCAGGAAATCCTTCAAATACAGCACTGAAGCAATATTATAATTTTCTTTGGAAAGCATCGGAAACGTGCTGCAGGAATGTGATCATTATCGGCGGCAATCACGATTCTGTGGCAACTTTGGATGCTCCAAAAGAATTGCTTCGAATTTTTAATGTACATGTTGTTGGCGGAGTACCGGATGAGTGCGGCGAGCAAATCATCACGATAAAAAACAAAGAAGAAAAGATAGAACTGGTTGTGTGTGCCGTTCCTTTTTTGCGGGATAAAGATGTGCGCCGTTCGGTAGCGGGTGAAACAACGGCAGAACAGGAAAGCAGGCTGAAAGACGGAATCAGCCATCATTATCACCAATTTAAAAAACATATCAGCATTTATAAACAAAATAAAATTCCGGTGATTGCAACCGGTCATTTATATACATCGGGAGGTACTTCTTCAGGCAGCGAAAATGAAATTTACGTTGGCAATCTCGGCCGCATTTCCGGCGATCAGTTTCCGGCAGAGTTTGATTACGTAGCGCTTGGTCATCTTCATCGTCCGCAAGTTGTTAATGCGATGGAACATATCCGTTATTCGGGCTCTCCAATTCCCCTCAGTTTTTCAGAGGCAGGAGATTGCAAAGTGGTTGTGTTGTTGGAATTCGAAAATGAAAAACTTCTAAAAATTGAGCAGATAATGATTCCGCCATGCAGAAAATTGTATCGGATAAAAGGGAATCTTGAAACTGTTAAAGCAAAGCTGGAATTAATTCACGATGATAAAATGAAGCTCCCACAATGGATAGAAATTCAACTGGAAACGGAAGCAATCGTTCATAATCTTCAGGAACAATTGAATCATTTGATCAGAGATAAGCATTTTATTGAACAACTGTTTATCAGGCAAAATGCGATTCGCAAAGCAAAAAACCTGGATGAACAAACCCAGGAAATACTAAGTCTTAACGATCTGGATCCACGCTCGGTTTTTAAGAAAAAAATCGAATCAGCTTTTCCTGACGCAGATGTGTCCGAAATCCTTAAAACTTTTGATGAGGCAGTGGAGCTCTTTCAAAATGGTGAAGGGTGAGTGATGAGTTTTGATTGAATATTCAATAATCAATGTTCAATGTTCAGGTTGGAAATTCAAAAGAAGATTTCAGATTTGCAAAAGCTGAATACAAATTAAAAAAAAAGTGAAAATACTAAGTGTAAAATTTTTAAACCTGAATTCTTTAAAAGGCGAACATACGATTCGTTTTGACGAAGCACCTTTTACAGACAATGGTTTGTTTGCCATAACCGGCCCAACAGGTGCAGGAAAAACAACGATTCTCGATGCGATCACTGTAGCGCTTTATGGTCGCGTACATCGTCATGATAAAAACGCGGATGAAAGTATGACGCGCTTTACTTCAGAAAGTTTTTCTGAAGTAGAATTTGAAGTGAATCATAAAATTTATAAAGCGCGCTGGTCGCAAAGACGAAGCCGAGGAAAAGCAGAAGGAAATTTGCAGGCTGTGAAAATGGAAATCTGTGAAATGCCTGAAGGAAATATTGTTGCGAGCCATAGAATATCAGAAGTGCAACAGAAGATCATTGACATTTGTGGATTGGATTATAACCAGTTTTTACGGTCTGTAATGCTTGCCCAAGGCGATTTTACACAATTTCTGAAGTCTAAAGACAGCGACAAAAGTGAACTGCTGGAAAAAATTACAGATACCGGTATTTACTCTGATATTTCTTCTTACATCTATAAAAGAACTTCAAATGAAGAACAAATATTAAAGGAATTAAAAACCAGGATGAATGATGTACAGCTTTTATCAATAGAGGCCAAAGAGGAAATAAATAGACTCATCTCTGAACTCGAAAAAGAAAAAAATCAATTCAAAATCAATAAACAAGAGGCTGAAAGAAAAATCGAATGGCTTAGGAAAATTAAAAGCCTTGCGGAAAAAAAAGTTGATTATGAAAATCAATTGCAGCAATTAAAAATAACCGAGGAGGAAAATAAAGCTGAATTTGAAAGATTGCAATCGCATCAGAAAGCCATCGCACATAAACCGGCATTGGCTGAAATAAACATGTGTGAGAAGAAGCAGATTGAATTACAAAATGAGATTTGTAAAATAACCAACCAATTACGTGAATTAGAAAAAGCATTGAAAGATGTGGCTGATGAAAATATAAAATCAGTCAGAAATCATAAAAATGCAGAGGAAGAATTATCAGCAGCATTGCCGCTTTTTGAAGAAGTAACAAAAAAAGATGCAGAGCTGAAATCATTAAAAGAACAACTAAACAAATCAAAAGATAAACTTCAGGAAGCAACCGATAATCTAAATAAAACAAAGCAAGAGCTCAAGGCAAAAAAGCAATTGTTTGATGACTGTGTTGGAAAAATTGAAAAGATAAACAAATGGAAAAATGAAAATTTAAAAGATGAAACGCTTGAGAAAGAATTGCCTGAATTTCTTCAATTAAAGAGCACGCTGATTGAATCTGAAAACACTGTAATACGGTTGAATAAAGAGCTTCAGGAAAATGAGGATAATTTAGTAACACAAAAAAGCAGTCTCCATGTTTTTTTTGCTGAGAAAGAAAAACTGGAAAAGACGGAAGCCGGCAAACAAGCAAATAAGCAGGATTTGTGTTTGGAAACAGAAAGGGAACTTGAAGGAAAATCGTTGGAAGAACTTGAATCAAACGAAAAAGATTTTCCTGTTGTGATTGGCTTATTAAAAGAACAAAAAAGGCTGGCCGAAGAATATCAAAAAAACCAGGAACGCAGTCAGCGCAATCAACATGAACTGATAGAAAGCAAAAAAAATATTGAAAAAGGAAAGAAAGAAATTGAATTTTTATCAAAAGAAAAAGAAGCAGCAGAAAATCATTTGCATGATTTACAAAAGCTCGTAGAATTGCAAATACGGATTCAAAAATATGATGCAGCCAGGGAGCAATTAAAACCGGAAGAGCCTTGCCCGTTGTGTGGTTCATTGGATCATCCTTATCATAACGATAATAATTATAAAATTACAGAAGCAGAATCGAACAGGGATAATCACGAAAATAAATTAGCAGAACTGTCGAAAAAATGGAATGAGAAAAACAATGAAATCAATAAGTGGGAAAATATAAAAGAAGGATTACAAAAAGATGGAACGCAAATAGAAACAAATATTGTGGAAATAAAAGATGATTTTCATTTGAATGCGGAAAGTATCGCTGAAACCATTGCTATTACTGAATTATCCATTATTGTGAACATTTTAAATCAATACCAGCAAAACCTTGAACTTGTTCAGAATAAAATTTCAAAAGCAAAAACGGTTCAAAAGAAAGTTGCGGTACTTGAAGAATGTATCAGCCAGAACAAGCAGGAACAATTAAGAAACGCGAATAAGATTTCTTTGGCAGAAGCACAATTGAAATCATTCCAGGATATCAAAGAAAAACTGGTTCAAAGCATTTGTGAAATTTCAGAAAAAAGAGATCAATTTATTCATCAGGCAACAGTTTTTCTTTTTAGATATGGTAAAAAGTTTGAAAAAGAAAATCTTGAAAAAACAGCGGCGGAATTAACAAAAAGATCAGAGCTTTTTGTAAAATGTTTGAGAGAAGAGCAAAAGCAAAATATCGCTTTTGCGGCACTGGAAAACGATTACCACAATTTTATTTCAAAAGAAAAAGAAGCGTTTGAAAATGAAAAGAAGTTGAAAGAAAATTTTGAAATAGAGGAATCTGTCTATAACACAAAAATAAAAGAACGACGCAAGCTGTTTGGTGATAAAGATCCATCGTCAGAACGAACCAGCATGAATGCAAATATTGTTCAGCTAAATGAGAGAAAAGAAAAAACTACTGAAATTTTAAAATCAAAAGAGGCACTGGTAAAGGAGTTCCAGGTGAAATTGAAAGAAAATCAAAAATCACTTCAAAGGAACCTGGAAGAAAAGAATGCTTTTTCAGATGCATTAATTTCAACGTTAAAAGCTTCCGGTATTGATTCTATTGAAGAATTGCGAACACATATTTTACCGGATGAAGTAGCGGCAGATATTGAAATTTTGCAGAAAAAAATTGCATCAGAAGTTAATACTATTGTAGGAGTTTTAAAAAATGCAACTGAAGAATATGACAAAGAAACTGAGAAAAAGATCACAAATGAAACAGAAGGAGCACTGGTAATTGTGTGTAATGAAGCTGAGCAAAAAATTACAGTATTGAATCAAACGATCGGTGAACAAAAAACAATTTTAAGACTCGATACTGAAGCTGCTAGCAGGTTTGACTCAATCGCTTCACAAATCGAATCGCAAAAAAAAGAATTTAACCGCTGGAATCAATTATGTATTTTAATTGGCTCTGCTGATGGGAAAAAATTCAGTCGTTTTGCACAGGGGCTTACATTAGCAAGGCTTACAGAATTGGCAAACCGGCATTTGCAAAAATTAAATGATCGCTATACAATTTTAAAATCGCCTGAAAAAGACCTGGAATTACAAATCGTAGATCATTATCAGGCCGATGTGGTTCGCCCGATGGCCACGCTTTCCGGAGGCGAAAGTTTTTTGGTTAGTCTTTCTCTTGCCTTGGGATTATCCGATCTCGCCGGCCGCAAAGTACAGATACGTTCTTTATTCATTGATGAAGGATTTGGAACACTTGATTCCGACACGTTGGATATCGCTATTTCAGCACTCGAAAACCTGCAGGCAAGCGGAAAAATGATTGGAATTATTTCGCATGTGGAAGCTTTGAAGGACAGGATTGGCGCGCAAATAGAGGTGAGCAAACAAGCGGGTGGCTATAGCAAAATCAGGCTCAAAAGCTATGGAAAAATTATAGCTGCTTAATCAAATTCTCTTAATGCTTCTACGATTTCATTGATTACCCGCAGATATTCATCTTTGGTTTCGTGCGTGATTTCTGTTACTATTTCATGGTTTAATAACTGCAAGGCGCTGGTCAAAGCCTTTTTTATTTTATTAGTATCCATTGATATTCAATTTTTTTTATTAAAAAACGAAACAATTTACTTTTCTAAACTTTTTTAATAGTGTCGTTCATAACATTGCTATCATTTCTTCCGCATTCTTAACCGCATTGCCCCCGATATCATTATTAAAATAGATAAATGCATCTTTAATTTTGCCTGATTTCTTGATGGTTTTAATCAATTTTTCTAGATATGCCGATGAATATGGGGAAAAATACAAGTCGGGCACACCGTGCATCCGGTAATAAAGCAGCGGCGTATTTTGAACAATTGTTTCCGGCAGTTTCGGATGGCTCATTCCGGAAAAAGTGATGCTATTTTGGCCAAGAGTTCTGTACACTTCTTCGTTCCACCAACTACTGTTTCTAAATTCTACCACGTTTGGAAATTGAGGATTTAGGTTATTGATTATTTTATCCAATCGCTCTGTAGTGTAATCAAACTTTGGTGGAAACTGAAATAATACGCAACCTGTTTTCTCTTTCAATCCTTCTGAAACCCTGTTATAAAAATCAGTAAGTAACTCTTCACATTGATTCATCTTTTTGAAATGCGTTACCAGCCGCGGCGCTTTGACAGAAAAAGAAAAATCAGGGCTGCTTCTTTCGTACCAACCTTTAAACACCGCTAATTCAGGAAACCGGTAAAAAGTTACATTCAATTCCAATGTATTAAAATGCTGAGAATAATATTCAAACCACAATCTTTGGGGAACACCTTTCGGGTAAAAAATTTCTTTCCAATGTTTGTAATAAAAACCAGAACATCCAATATGCCATTGTATCATTTAATTGAAATCTCAAATAATATGCCGCCGCTGCTGGAAGGGTGTAGATTGAAGAGGTGAATTCATTTTCCCAACATTACAAACATGGCAATGGCTGCCGCTGCCATTCCCAAAAAAGTGATCCAAAGAATTATTTTTGAAAGCCAACCACTTTTATATTCCCCCATTATTTTGTTATTGGAAGAAATTCTGATGATTAGAAAAATCAGTGGAACGGCGGCTACTCCATTCAAAACAGCTGAGTAAACCAACGCTTTTACAGGATTAATTCCGACAAAATTAATGATCAAACCGATGATCGTCGCTATTGTAATAACTCCATAAAATCCATGTGCTCTTTTGAGTTTTAAATTCAAACCAGATTTCCAATTTACCGCTTCTGAAACCGCATAAGCAGCGGAGCCGGAAAGAATCGGGACTGCTAAAAATCCAAGTCCGATGATGCCGATTGAAAAAATTAATTTAGATAAATATCCTGCATGCGGAAAAGAATGAACAAGAGGTTCCAGCGCTTTGGCAGCATCAGCAGCGGTTTTGATATCTGTCACTCCGCTGTTATGCAAAACGGTTCCGGAAACAACAAGAATGCTCCAGGTGGTAATCTCAGAAATGATCATGCCGGCATTGTTGTCGATCCGCATGGTGTGAATATGACTTGGCCTGATAGATGGTTTTCCGTATTTCATAAGTCTTTTTTCTTTCACTTCTTCTACTTCCTGCGATGTTTCCCAAAAAAACATATATGGAGAAATGGTGGTGCCGAGAACGCCGGTAATGATAAAGAAAAAGGCGAAATTGAATTCAACATGAGGAATAAAAGTTGCTTTGAGAACCGTAAGCCACGGCATTTTTACAATAAATACCGTAAGCGGATATGCGAGTAAAGAAAGCGCGAGCCATTTTAAGATTTTCGCATATACTTTGTATGTGGTAAATATTTCGAGGATTAAAATACTTGCTGTAAAAAGCAAAGTCCATACGATGAAAGGAAATGGAATTAACAATTTTGCAGCGGCGGCCATTGCGCCGATGTCTGCTCCAATGTTGATAATGTTTGCAATCACAACGATAAAAACGACCCCATACAATATGAAGCGATTATAATTTGCTTTTACGATCGCCGCGATTCCTTTGCCGGTTACCATTCCGATTCTTGCACACGCTTCCTGCACGCCCATCATAAACGGCAACATGTAAAAGGCAGTCCACAACTGACCATATCCAAACTGAGCGCCTGTTTGAGAATAAGTAGCAATGCCTGATGGATCATCATCTGCAGCGCCGGTAGTAAGCCCGGGACCGAGTATGGATAAAAATTTCAAAAATTTGTTTCGTTTTCCAGAAGCTTTTTTTTGTTGACCCATTCCGAGCAATTGAGGATGTAAGTTAATTAATTAGCTTAATTTTTACTTAATGTGTTTCAATCAATTGTTTCCAGTAAAACTGTTTTAAAAACATTTGTTTTAAAATAAGGTCGGTATATTTTCCAGCATAAAAAACAAGTTCAGTGAACAAATTAAAAACCGGAATTTGTGTTTTACAGAAGGTAACTAATTGTTAAAAACTAACATATTAAAAACAAAGTTTTACCTTTGCAACTTGCTGAATCTTGAATGAATTGTAGCATTTACATAAGAAAATCTGTCGCCGTTATTTTACTGGCAATTTTTGCTTTAAGCAATACGCCAACCAAATATTTACACAAACTATTCGCAAACCATACCGATTTTGTAAGCAAAACATTAACCGATTCAAACAGGCCACAACTCAATGTTTCAGGCCTTAATTGTCATTGTGAAAGCAACGTGGTAATTGCTCCTTACAAGATTGAAAATTCTTTCACAATTTCGCCCCCTTCACTTGAATTTTCTCCATTTACTGTGGCAGGAATTTATAAGATACGTTATTCAGAATCTTTTTCTTTTGGATTAAGAGGTCCGCCATCCCGCATTTAAACTGCTCATCCGCTTTCTTTTCA
>Ga0207667_10010323_pt1 | contig 10924 bp, 8 predicted proteins | sample KBSCornC52_FD_184301 | JGI IMG/M metagenome (GOLD analysis project Ga0207667, IMG submission 184301) | Corn rhizosphere microbial communities from Kellogg Biological Station, Michigan, USA - KBS Corn C5-2 (SPAdes) (version 2) | ecosystem: Host-associated > Plants > Roots > Rhizosphere > Soil ...
CGAGACTCCAACGTGATAGGCCACTTCCAGCGCCCAGTTGGCCCGCGCCGATTGCATGTCGAAGAAGCCGGGCGTGCCGTCCGGCTCGATGTAGAGATTGCCCAGGTGCGTATCGCCGTGGATGATGCACAGGTCGCTCCGGGCCTCGATCTCGCCCAGCCGCGCCAGGGCATGGCCCATCCATTCGCGGTCGTGCAGGGTCACCGAAACCGCGGCGCCGCGCGGCGAGCTCATGTAGTGGGCCCAGACCTCGGGCTGGAGATAGCGGTCGGCATAGGCCTTGCTGTCGGTGGTGAAGCGGCTGCGCACCCAATCCCAGCGTCCGCCCGGGGCGAACTCGGGCGAATTCCACGTCCGCGCGTGGTGGACGGCCAGCGAGCGGAGCCGCCGCGAAACTTCATCGTGGGTTTCGGGCACCAGGCCGCTACAGAACCGCACGCCGCGCAGCGCGAGGTCTTCCATGATGACGATGCCCTGGTAGCTGCCGGGGTGGCCGGCAGGCTGGGTTCCGGCGAAATAGCACTCGGGCGTGCGCAGGGTCGTGAACGGCAGGATATCGCGGTAGAAGCGGACCTCGGCCGTGAACATCGCCGCCATGCGCGCGCTGTGCTCCTCAAACCAGCCCTTGACGATCATCCGCTCCGGCAGCGGCGGGCCCTCGCCGTGGCTGGCATAGTCGAGCGCGACCCGGATCTTGGTGGAAGTCCCGAAGATCGTATCGATCACCTCGCACCGCGAAACGACCACGCCGGGCCGCCTGGTAGCCAGCGCGCGGGTCATCCATTCGGCGGTGATGCCTTCGAGCGCAGTGGGGAGCGCCAGCGCCGTATCGGTGATCATCCTGTCATCCTCTCCTTCGCGGGCGCGGTGCCATGCGCCGCCTTATCTTGCGCCCGGCCATAGCGGCCGCGTGCCCCGCGCGAAAGCCCGGGCGGGACCCGATGCGCGCCGGGCTCGTGGAACAATCCGGCCCCGCTTTCCATTGTTAGGGTAAAACCTTCAACCGGGGTGCCGCCGTGGTTGTCGATGCCCGCCATACCGGGACACTGCGAACCGCATCAGCCGATAGCCACCGGCCGCCCCGAACCGGGCGCGGCCCGCCCCGCGGCGCGGCCGCCCGAACGAGAAAAGCGCCGCCAGACCCGATCGTCAGCAGGAGTACCCGCCTTGTCCCAGAACGGTCTCTTTTCCGACTTCATGCACAAGTACGACGAGCACCGCCAGGTCGAGACCTCGCTTGAGGACTACCTGATCGGTTGCCGCAAGGACCCGCTGACCTATGCCTCGGCCGCCGAGCGGCTGCTCGCCGCGATCGGCCAGCCGCGCTGGTCGATACCAGCCACGACCAGCGGCTCGGGCGGATCTTCATGAACCGGACGATCCGGGTCTATCCCACGTTCTCCAACTTCTTCGGCATGGAGCAGACGATCGAGCAGATCGTCTCCTTCCTGCGCCACGCCTCGCAGGGGCTCGAGGAGCGCAAGCAGATCCTCTACCTGCTGGGGCCGGTGGGCGGCGGCAAATCGTCGCTGGCCGAACGGCTCAAGTCGCTGATGGAGCAGTACCCGATCTATGCGCTGAAGGCCGGGGACGAGATCAGCCCGATCTTCGAGAGCCCACTCGCGCTGTTCGACGCCGAGGCCCACGGCGCGACGATCGAGGAGCGCTACGGCATCCCCCGCCGGCGCCTGACGGGCCTCGTCAGCCCGTGGTGCCGCAAGCGGCTGGACGAGTTCAACGGCGATATATCGCGCTTCACCGTCGTGCGGCTGATGCCATCGCGCATGCGCCAGATCGCGATCGCCAAGACCGAGCCGGGCGACGAGAACAATCAGGATATCTCCTCGCTGGTCGGCAAGGTCGATATCCGCAAGCTCGAACTGCTCTCGCAGAACGATCCCGATGCCTATTCCTATTCCGGCGGGCTCAACCGCGCGAACCAGGGCATTCTTGAATTCGTGGAGATGTTCAAGGCGCCGATCAAGATGCTCCACCCGCTGCTCACCGCGACGCAGGAGGGCAATTACATCGGCACCGAGAACATCGGCGCGATCCCCTTTTCCGGGATCATCATGGCCCATTCCAACGAGGCCGAATGGCAGAATTTCAAGAACAACAAGAATAACGAGGCCTTCATCGACCGCATCTTCGTGATCAAGGTGCCCTATTGCCTGCGCTCCACCGAGGAGCGGCAGGTCTATGAGAAGCTGCTGCGCGACAGCGAGCTGTCCGCCGCCCCCTGCGCGCCCGGCACGCTTGACATGCTGGCGCGCTTCTCGGTCCTCACGCGGCTGCGCGAGCACGAGAATTCCAACGTCTATTCCAAGATGCGGGTCTACGATGGCGAGACCCTGCGCGAGATCGATCCGCGCGCGAAAAGCATGCAGGAATACCGCGACGCCGCCGGGGTGGACGAGGGCATGTCGGGCGTCTCCACCCGCTTTGCCTTCAAGGCGCTCTCGGCCACGTTCAACCACGATACCAGCGAGATCGCGGCCGACCCGGTCCACCTGCTCTACGTGCTCGAACGGATGATCCGGCAGGAGCAGTTCCCCGCCGAGGTGGAAAGCCGCTACCTGGAGTTCCTCAAGGGCGAACTGGCCCCGCGCTATGCCGAGTTCATCGGCAACGAGGTTCAGAAGGCCTACCTCGAAAGCTACAACGACTACGGGCAGAACCTGTTCGACCGCTATGTCGCCTATGCCGATGCGTGGATCGAGGATTTGGACTTCAAGGACCCCGATACCGGCCAGCTGCTAGACCGCGAGGTGATCGACCAGGAACTGTCCAAGACGGAAAAGCCCGCCGGCATCGCCAACCCCAAGGACTTCCGCAACGAGGTGGTCAAGTTCGCCCTGCGCATGCGCGCCGGCAACGAAGGGCGCAACCCGTCGTGGACCTCCTACGAGAAGATCCGCGAGGTCATCGAGAAGCGCATGTTCAGCCAGGTCGAAGACCTGCTGCCGGTGATCAGCTTCGGCTCGAAGAAGGATGGCGAGACCGCCCGCAAGCACGGCGAATTCGTCGAGCGGATGATGGTGCGCGGCTATACCGAGCGCCAGGTCCGCCGCCTGATCGAATGGTACATCCGCGTGAAGCAGGCGGGGTAGGGAGATCGGCAGACCGGCCATGCACGTCATCGATCGCCGCCTGAACCCCGGGGGCAGGAGCCTGGTCAACCGCCAGCGCTTCCTGCGCCGCGCCCGTGCCTCGGTGCAGCAGGCCGTGCGCGAGAGTCTCAGGGACCGTTCGATCAAGGATATCGACAAGGAAGGACAGATCGCCATCCCCCGGGGCGGCATCGGCGAACCCACGCTGCGCCGGGCCGGGCGCGGCGGCGATCGCGAGCGGGTCTTGCCGGGCAACCGCGAATACCTTGCAGGCGATCGGATTCGCCGTCCACCGGCAGGCTCGGGCGGGGGCGGTTCGCAGGCCGGGGAAGGCGAAGCCGAGGATTCGTTCCGCTTCGTCCTCTCGCGCGAGGAATTCCTCGAACTGTTCCTCGACGATCTCGAACTGCCCGATCTTGCCAAGCGCAAGCTTACCGGGGTCCAGGCCGCAGCCCTGCACCGCGTCGGCTTCACCACGGCCGGCTCCCCCGCCAACCTTTCGCTTTCGCGCACCATGCAGAAGGCCCTGTCGCGGCGCCTGGCCCTGCGTCGGCCCAGCCGGGCGGAACTGGAACGCATGGAGGCTGAGATCGCGGCGCTCGAACCCGTGGCCCGGTCCGACGGGGAGCGGCGCCGGCTGGCCGATCTGGTCGAGCAGCGCGCGCGCCTTGGCCGCCGCCTCGCCCGGATCGCCTACATCGACCCGGTGGACCTGCGCTATCGCCACTTCACCCCCGTGCCGCGCCCCATCGCCCAGGCCGTAATGTTCTGCCTGATGGACGTCTCCGGCTCGATGACCGAGCACATGAAGGACCTTGCCAAGCGCTTCTTCGCCCTGCTCCACCTGTTTCTCACCCGCTGCTACGAGCAGGTCGAGGTGGTCTTCATCCACCATACCGACCGCGCCGCCGAAGTGGACGAGAACACGTTCTTCCACAGCACGGTCAGCGGCGGCACCCTGGTTTCGAGCGCACACGAGGAGATGCTGAAAGTCGTCGCCGCGCGCTACAGCCCGGAAGACTGGAATATCTACGTCGCCCAGGCCTCGGACGGCGACAACCTGGTACGCGACAATCCAGAGGTGGTCGGTCTCCTCACCCGGGCGATCCTGCCGATCAGCCAGTATTACGCCTATATCGAGGTGGGAGCCGAAGAGGCGCCGATCCCGGGCGCCGCGGACACCGCCAGCGACCTGTGGGCCGCCTACGAGGAGGTGGCCCGGGGCTGCGGCCATTTCGCCATGCGCAAGGTCCACCACCGGCGCGAGATCTATCCGGTCCTGCATGAGCTGTTCCGCAAGCGCGGCGCGGTGGAAGCGGCAGCCGCCGGATGAACCCGACAACCGCCCAGCCCCTGTTCACCACGAGCGACTGGGACTTCGCCCTGATCCACCGCATCCACGACGCGATCGAGCCGATCGCGCGGGCCGAGCTGGGCCTCGACACCTATCCCAACCAGATCGAGATCATCAGCGCCGAACAGATGCTGGATGCCTATGCCTCCACCGGGATGCCGCTGTTCTACAAGCACTGGTCGTTCGGCAAGCAGTTCGTCGCCAACGAGGCGCTCTACCGCAAGGGCCTGCGCGGCCTCGCCTATGAGCTGGTGATCAATTCCAACCCTTGCATCAGCTATCTCATGCAGGAAAACAGCGCGACCATGCAGGCGCTGGTGATCGCCCATGCCGCCTTCGGCCATAATCACTTCTTCAAGAACAACTACGCCTTCCGCCAGTGGACCGACGCCGAGGGCATTCTCGACTACATGGACTTTGCCAAGCGCTACATCGCCGAGTGCGAGGAGCGGCACGGGCACGAGGCGGTGGAGCGGCTGCTCGATTGCGCCCATGCACTGATGCACCAGGGGGTCCACCGCCATCCGCGCGTGCGCAAGCGCAATCTTGCCGCCGAGGCCGCCCGCGAGGCCGAGCGCGCCGCCTGGCGGGAGCGGATCTACGACGACCTCTGGCGCAGCCTGCCCGCCGGCCCCAAGGCCGCGCCCGTCCCGGCCGACGAGCGCCGCCAGGCGCTTGGCCTGCCGCAGGAGAACATCCTCTACTTCCTCGAAAAGACCGCCCCCCGGCTCCAGCCGTGGCAGCGCGAGGTCTTGCGGATCGTCCGCCTGATCGCGCAGTATTTCTACCCCCAGCGCCAGACGAAGGTGATGAACGAGGGCTGCGCCACCTGGTGCCACTACCGGATCATGACCCGCCTGCACGAACAGCACCTGATCACCGACGGCGCCTTCCTCGAATTCCTCCAGTCGCACACCAACGTCGTCAGCCAGCCGGGCTACGATGCGCCGCATTTCGCCGGGTTCAACCCCTATGCGGTGGGCTTCGGGATCATGCAGGACATCGCCCGCATCTGCGACGATCCCACCGAGGAGGACCGCGCCTGGTTCCCTGATTTTGCCGGCACGGGCAATGCGCCCGCGGTCCTGCGCGATGCCTGGGCCAACTACCGCGACGAAAGCTTCATCGCCCAGTTCCTCAGCCCGCGCCTGATCCGCGAGTGGCGCCTGTTCCACGTGCTCGACCGGCAGGCCCAGCCGGAACTGGAAGTCGCCGCGATCCACGACGAGCGCGGCTACCGCGCGATCCGCCGCGCGCTGGCCCGCGAATACGATCTTGCCCGGCAGGAGCCCGACATCCAGATCGTCGATGTCGATCTTGCCGGGGACCGGGCCCTTGTCCTCCACCACCTGGTCGCGGACGGCATCCTGCTCGATCAGGAAGACGCGCGTCTGGTCATGCAGAGCCTGGCCGACCTGTGGGGCTACGAGGTCCAGCTCCACGAACGCGATCCCGCGACCGGGCGGAACCTCAAGTCCCATGTCCTGAAGGCCCGGCATTGACGGCCGGGAAGTGGCTCTGTCGGGACGAAAACCTGTTCAAATCGCGCGAAAATCGGCGTATGATCGCGATCCCTCGCATGAGGGCTTCCGGCAGGAGGAGTCTGTCCCTTGACCCACCCGGACTACCCACCCGACTATGCCGAGCGCGCCAGGATGCATGACCAGCTGGCCGCATCCACGACGGATGACGCCGCGCGCAAGATGCATCGGGCCATGGCCGCCGAGTTTCGCCGCCGGGCGCGGCTGACGCCCGGCGAGCTCGCGCCGCCGGCCGCCGCCGACCCGCATCTTCAATTCAGTGCTGCGGCCGCATGAACATTACCGTGCCGTGGTCGTCGGCGAGATAGACCGGGTCGCCCACCTTGACGAGCACCGGGATTTCGTCGCGCGTCAGCGGCATTCCGGTCTGTCGCCCGCGCCAGATCCGGCAGAAGGTATCGTCGTCGATCCGGAAGGTCTTGCGCGTGCCGTCCGCCGTTTCGACCATCACCGCGCACCGGTCGATCGCCACGACGTTGCCCACGGTCGGGACATGGTCCGACTTGCGCATCCCGCGGATGTCCATCGACAGGCGGAAGAACTTGTCGGAGCGATTGGCAAGGCCGCTGTGCGGCAGTTGGAGGCTGAACAGCAGCACGTCGCCGGGACGATAGGCCGTCCGCCGCCATGCCTCCACCGGCACGTCCTGCTCGGCGATGCCCTTCGCGGGCCGCTCGAAATCGCCCATTCGCGGGCGATGCATGCCCTCGGCCACGGCCAGGCCGCCGGTCTCCTCGTCAATCGGCGCCAGCGGAATCCAGACCACCTTCAACGGCAGCCCCTTGTTGTTGGGCCCATCGGCGTGGACATAATTGAACCGGCTTGGCGACCGCGGCTTCTGCCTGGGCGGCACGGCGTGATATTCGGTGTTCGGCACCCAGAACGGCTCGTCGCCGAACACGTCCGTGAAGAAGCTCCTGATCGCCGGTTCGTTGACGAAGCTGTCGCGCGGATCGACCGCGATCAGCGGGTCCTCGGCCGGGTTGCCGCCCATGACGATCGGATAGTCTTCCAGCGAGGCGCCGTTGTGGACCGCGACGTCCCGCACCGTGGGATCGATCACGCCCAGTCCGTCCAGCACATCGAGGAACCGGCCGCGCAGCCGGCCGACCGCGTCCTGGTCGAGAACCCCGCGGAAGAACCAGTAGCCATCGCGCTCCCAGGCCGCGTCCAGCGCGGCGCGGTTTCCCAGCAAGTGGTTGGAAACGTTTAATTCATGCATTGGCGGCGTATCGGCAAAGCGCGATACGACCACATCTGGATCGGCAAGCATCGTCTGAACCTTCCGGCTTCAAGTCCTGTCCCGTGAGCATGCGCGTGGGCGCACTTGCTCCACGCATGTCTCGCTATGATCAAGATGCTCCCGGATGATCCGGAAATGAAGGTTCATACCGTTCAAAAAGCGGTTTTATTTGCGCAAAATGGGAAAAATCATCCGCCCGGCGGCGGAGCCGTTCACGGAGCCGTTGCCTCTTGCGCCACCGGCTCCGCTTCCTCATCACCCCGGCGGGTGCGCCGGCGCCACTCGGTGGGCGCCATGCCTGCGCGCTGGCTGAACATGGCCCGGAACAGCCGGCTGTCGGAATAACCGACCAGCTCGGCGATCCGATCCACCGAGCGCGAGGTCAGCTCCAGCATCCGGATCGCCGAATCATAGCGCAGCTTCTGCTGGTAGGACTTGGGCGACATGCCCAGAGCGGCCCGGAACCGGCGGTTCACCGTGGCCGGGCTGCACCCCATCACGTCAGCCAGGGCCTCCATCCGCACCTGCTCGGTATAATGCTGCTCCAGCCAGAGCTGTGCCTGGGCCACGGCCGTATCGGCTACCGGCATGCGCTGGGCCTCCTTGCCCGGACCGAGCACCGAAGCGAGCCAACGCGCGATCTCCGGCGAGAACAGCCGCGCCACGACCCGCAGCACCAGCGTCAGGTCGTTCGCGAGGCCGTTGGCAATGAGGATCGTCCCGCTGTCGGCCAGTCCCAGCCGCTCATCAAACCGCTGGCGCGGGAACAATGTGCGCAGCAGCGGTTGCAGCGCATCGGCGAGGGGCACGGTCATTCCGCCGGCCAGGCCCGCCGCGACCAGCAGCGCCGAAGCTGCCCCGCTCGCCCCGATCACCGCGCCACCATCGCGCTGGCGCTTCAACCAGTCCAGCAGCGGTTTGCACGCCGCCAGACGTTCCTTCATCTGGGCGAGGCCGCCGGCCCGGAAGGCGGGCAGCCAGACGAAGGCATATTGCGCCTCGGCATCGATGCTGCCGTGCACCGCCAGCAATGAACCATCGCTCATCCGCACCGGCTCGCCATCGCTCGACAGCACCCGCATCTGCGTGAGCATCGCCACATTGTGCTGGCCGAACACATCGGACACGCGGTCGCGCGCCAGCATGAAGCTGTCGGAGAAGGCACCCACGCTGCTCAGGAAGGCGCCGGGCAGGGCAACGAGGACAAAGTCGGCCATGGCTGCGCGCGCTCCTCCCCCTCGTTTATCGCCCGTGCAGCGCCGCCGGCGACCATGCGTCGAGGAGCGCCCTGGCGCCGGCGAGGCCGGCCGGGCCCGGGTCGTTGCCGGGGTGCACCCGCGCCGCCTGGAGGTCAAGCCAGGGCCCGACCAGCGGCGAAGTCATCGCCAGCCCGCGCGCACCGAGGTGGCGTTGCAACCGATCCAGCGTTTCGGCAAGCCGCCGCATCAGCCCGGTCAGCTCGTAGCGCACGATCTGGCCCTCGGCCTCGTCCATCTCCTCCGCACCCGCCGAAACCGCGTCGAACCGCGCCAGGTGCCGCGCGAACATCGCCTCGCCGCCGCGGATCGCTTCAGCTGCCGCGGCCACATCGGCCTGGACCAGCGGGTCATCGCGCGTGGCTCCGGCGGCCATCAGCGAACGCCGCTCGCGCGCGATTCCAAGGAAGTCGTGCAGGGCCCGCCGCAGCACTCCGATGCCCAGGTTCGAAACCGAGGCCGAAAAAACATAGCGCCACGGCAGGGTATAGAGCGGGCCCACGCCGCGCGCGCCGTATCGCTCGGGCACCAGCCCGCCGCCGACCGGCCAGGCCCGGTGCGCCGGTACGAAGGCATCATCGACCACGATATCGTGGCTGCCGGTCGCCCGGAGGCCGAATGGCTGCCACACCCGATCGATCGCATAGTCGGCGCGCGGCAACAGGAACAGCGTCATGACCCGGCCCTCGCCCGCCGGAGCCAGCGCCCCCAGCACCGCCCAGCGCCCATGAACGGACCCGCTCGAGAACGACCACCGGCCAGACAGTCGATAGCCGCCAGCGACCGGCTCCGCCCGGCCGACCGGCATGAACGAGGACGAGGCCAGCGTGGCCCCATCCTCACCCCACAGCTCGGCCTGGGCCTCCTCGGCGATCTGGCCGAGCACGAAGGCCTGGACGCTGAAAACCCCATGCAGCCAGGCTGCCGACGCCGATCCCTCGGCCAGCACGTTCTGCACCTCCAGCATCGCCCCAAGGCCGGTCTCGCCGCCGCCCCAGCGCGCCGGCTGCAACATCCGGAACAGGCCGCTGCCGGCCATCCGCGCCACGAGGTCCTCCGGCAGGTCGCACCGCTCGGCGGCCTCGGCCGCGCCGGCGCGAATCTCGTCCACGAAGCCGCGCGCGACTTCGACCAGGGGATGGGTGGCACGGCTCATCGTTGGTCTCTCTCTTCAAGCCCCGGGGGCTCGCTTGCGTCCTGGCAGGGTTGGCCGGCGAGGCCGACAATGTCTCTCGACACGATCGAACCCGTCAGCGCAAGCGCGGCTTCGCCAGCCCGCGGCAGTTGTCGAACGCCCTGGCAATGCGAGGACCGCCCGCTGCGCGCGGGCTGTCCGCTACAACCCCAGGACCTTGCGGTAGTGATCGTAGAAGGCGCGGATCGGCGCTTCGGTGATCAGCGTTGCCGCTCCGGGCTCGCCGCCCATGCCCATTTCGATGAGCTGGACCGAATCCGGACTGGCGGCGAGCGCCGGCTGGGTGCGCACGATGACCTCGCCGTCCTCGGCCGTGACATAGCCGGCCGGGCCGAACAGGTTGGCCTGCTTGAGCCGGCGCCGGGTCATCGCCTCGTCGTCGTCGGCAAAGCCGAAGAACGTCCAGTGGACCTCGTGCTCGCCCACGCTGCGGGGCACGATCTGCCGGAAGCTGGGGCAGTTGAGGTGGGGCTGGTACATGGTGCTGGGAAACAGCTGGAAGCCCATATTCTTGCCATCGGCATAGTCGAACCGGTCGGTATCGGCGGTTTCCCAATCGTTCAGCCGGTAGTCGTCCTTGAGGTTGACCATTTCCCGGGTCGCCTCGGCCGTCACTTCGCCGACCACGTCCGGGCGGGTGAAGTTGATGTTGATCGTGTGGCCGTCGCGCAGGAACCCCACCGATGGCGGCAGGTCTGCCCGCACCAGCTTGAAGGCGGTGAGGAAAGTATGCAGCAGCGTAGCGTGATACTTGTCGCGCGCGTTTTCCAGCCACAGCTTCCAGTTGGACTTGTAGACGTGGCGGCTGAACCCGAGCAGCTTGAGCGGGCCGCGCTGGTCGAGCCGGTCGAGCGCCTGGATCATCTCGGGGCCGGCGAATTCATCGAACCCGGGGCCGTCCTCGCTGAAGGTTGCCCAGACCGCCCCGCCCCGCACGACGGCACGCAGCTTGCGCAGCCCGTGTTCGGCCTTGTCGAAGCTTTCGGGCATTCCGCCGGCGCCCTTGAGCCCTTTCTCGAAGGGCACCCCGATCAGGTCCCCGCGCAGGTTGAAGCGCCACTGGTGATAGGGGCAGTTGAGCCCGGTGGACTGGCCGGCCGTATCCCAGCAGATCGGCGCGCCGCGGTGAGTGCAGCGGTTTTCCAGCACGTTGATCGCACCCGCCTTGTCGCGCACGACGATTACCGGGCGCAGGCCGATCGCGGTGCGCTTCCACTGCCCGGGC
>Ga0207667_10010324_pt1 | contig 10922 bp, 5 predicted proteins | sample KBSCornC52_FD_184301 | JGI IMG/M metagenome (GOLD analysis project Ga0207667, IMG submission 184301) | Corn rhizosphere microbial communities from Kellogg Biological Station, Michigan, USA - KBS Corn C5-2 (SPAdes) (version 2) | ecosystem: Host-associated > Plants > Roots > Rhizosphere > Soil ...
GACGGCGCCGACCTGCGTGGTCGTCAGAGCAGTGACCTGCGCGGTTGTCAGAGCCTGTACCTGGGTGGACGACAGGGCCGAGACCTGAGTCGTCGAGAGCGCAGCGATATCCTTAGTGCTGATCGCGTCGAGCACCGTGGTGCTCAGCGTACCCAGAGTGGTGGTCGAGAGACCCGCGACACCCGAGGTGCTGAGAGCCGCGATCTGCGCGGTCGTGATGTTGGTTCCGAGCGCGTTGACCTGGGCGCTGGTGAACACGCCAACATCGCTGGTCGAGATCGCGTTCTGCTGCGCTGTCGAGAAGCTACCGATGACCGAAGCGCTCAGTCCAGGGGCCTGAGCGGACCCCAACGCGCCGATCTGGGCTGTCGAGAAGTTGCTGCCGATCGCGGCAACCTGCTGATACTTGAGTGCTGCTACCTGGCCCGTAGTGAGGCCTTGCACCTGCGTGGACGACAGAGCCGAGACCTGACCCGTCGAGAGGGCGGCGACGTCCTTGGTGCTGATCGCATCGAGCACGGTGGTGCTCAGGGTACCCAGAGTCGTGGTCGAGAGACCCGCGACACCCGAGGTGCTGAGAGCCGCAATCTGTGCGGTCGTGATGTTGGTGCCGAGCGCATTGACCTGGGCGCTGGTGAATACGCCGACATCGCTAGTCGAAATTGCGTTCTGCTGCACGGTCGACAAGCCGCCGATGACCGAGGCGGTCAAGCCCGCGGCCTGTGCGGAAGTCAGCGCGCCGATCTGCCCGGTGGAGAGGCTGCTCGCGACAGCGCCGACCTGCGTGGTCGTCAGGGCGGTGACCTGCGCGGTCGTCAAGCCCTGGACCTGCGTGGAGGAGAGCGATGTAATCTGAGTTGTCGACAGGGCCGCGATGTCCTTGGTGGAAATCGCATTGAGCACCGTGGTGCTCAGTGTGCCCAAGGTCGTCGTTGAGAGACCCGCAACGCCAGAGGTGCTGAGGGCGGCAACCTGCGTGGTCGTGATGTTGGTACCCAGCGCATTGACCTGCGCGCTGGTGAACTTGGCGATGTCGCTCGTGGAGATCGCATTCTGCTGGACCGTTGAGAGACCGCCGATGACCGAGGCGGTCAATCCCGCGGCCTGCGCGGAGGTCAGCGCACCGATCTGCGCGGTCGAGAGGTTGCTCGCGACGGCGCCGACCTGCGTGGTTGTCAGGGCGGTCACCTGCGCGGTGGTCAAACCCTGGACCTGGGTAGAGGAGAGCGCCGAGATCTGGGTCGTCGAGAGGGCGGCGATGTCCTTCGTGGAAATCGCATCGAGCACGGTGGTGCTCAGCGTGCCCAAAGTGGTCGTCGAGAGACCCGCAACGCCGGCAGTGCTGAGCGCGGCGATCTGGGTGGTCGTGATGTTGGTGCCGAGCGCATTGACCTGCGCGCTCGTAAATTTCCCGATGTCGGTCGCGGAGATCGCGTTCTGCTGGCCGGTCGAGAGGCCGCCGATGACCGAAGCAGTCAACCCGCCGACTTGCGCGGAGGTCAATGCACCGATCTGCCCGGTGGAGAGGTTGCTCGCGATGGCACCGACCTGCGTGGTCGTCAGGGCGGTGACCTGCGCGGTCGTCAAGCCCTGAACCTGCGCCGACGTGAGGGACGAGATCTGAGTGGTGGAGAGGGCGGCGATATCCTTGGTGCTGATCGCATCGAGCACCGTCGTGCTCAGAGTGCCCAGGGTCGTGGTCGAGAGACCCGCGACACCCGAGGTGCTGAGAGCCGCGATCTGCGTGGTCGTGATGTTGGTGCCGAGCGCATTGACCTGCGCGCTGGTGAACGCGCCGACATCGGTGGCCGAAATCGCATTCTGCTGCGCTGTCGAGAAGCTGCCGATGACCGAGGCACTCAATCCAGGTGCCTGGGCGGAGCTCAGCGCACCGATCTGGGCGGTGGAGAAGTTATTGCCGATCGCGGCAACCTGCTGGTACTTCAGTGCCGCCACCTGGCCGGTGGTCAGACCCTGCACTTGCGTCGAGGAGAGCGCTGCGACCTGACCGGTCGAGAGGGCCGCGACGTCTTTGGAGGAGATCGCATCGAGCACCGTGGTGCTCAGGGTCCCCAAGGTAGTCGTCGACAGACCCGCGACGCCTGCGGTGCTGACAGCCGCGATCTGCGTGGTCGTGATGTTGGTACCGAGCGCGTTGACCTGAGCGCTGGTGAATGCACCGATATCAGTCGCGGAAATGGCGTTCTGCTGGACCGTTGAAAGGCCGCCGATGACCGAGGCGGTCAATCCCGCCGCCTCTGCCGCGGTCAACGCGCCGATCTGACTGGTAGTCAGGTTCGCGGCCAGAGTCGCAACTTGCGATGCGGTGAAGGCGGCGAACTGCGCGGTGCTGAGTTGGGAGATCTGGCCGGTCGAGCCGGTTGTCAGAGCCGAAACCTGCGCCAGGCTCAGGGCGGCGACGTCCTTGGTGGAGAACCCGGACAGCTGTGACTGGTTGAAAAGTGCAATGGCGGCGGTGCTGATCTGGACGACGTCGGCGGTGGACAGCGCCGCGATCTGGACCGAGGACAGCTGCTGCGCCTGGGCCGTGCTCAGGGCGGCGATGTCGGAGGTCGCAAGCGAGGCGATCTGCTTGGTTGTAAGCGCCGCGATCTGCGCCGGCGACATCGACGTGACGATAGAAGTCATGAAGCACCATCCTGCCAGGCACGCGGTGGGATTCGAACCAACTGCGCCGCCTTACTTATTGCACCTATGACTCGACCGGGGGGTCGAGTCTTGCCATCGACATCGGCATGACTCGGCAAACCTTGAGAAGCATGTCAGTCATGCAACTCAGGCCTGATACGGGCCTTTGTCGGGCTATCGGCTTGGGGCAGGAATGCTTGAGTGTGCTCGTAGGAAGCGTGAGTGGGATCACACACGCCAGAATCTGTCAGGTCTTCTCGGCGGCCTTCTTCAAGTGTTCGCGGTAGGCCGCGGCAAAGGCCTCGACGAAAGTATGCGGCAGGTGGTCCGCCGGCATCTCGATGAGGTTGCGATAGAAAGTGGTGAACATTTCCCAGTATTGCTCTTTGTCCGCCGATCGGGCCTTGCCGCGGCGAGCCGCGCGCTCGAAGCGCGCTTCCAGCTCGGCCGGGTCGAGCCGGTCCAGAAATTCCACGAAAGCGGCACGAGTCGCTTGTGCGTTGGCGGCTTCGTGTGTTTTGGCTTCGCCGACCATCTCGCGCAGCCATTGAACGGCATCGAGACTGCGGTTCTCGTGCCGGATGAGCAGGCCGAGCAGCAGATCCTCGACGGTAGTGCGCGACAAGGCTGGGCGCGGATCATCCGGCTCCGGCGGCGGCAACTCGATCCGGAAACGATTGCGCGTCTCACTGCGGCTGCGGTCCAGGTCCTTGAAGCCTACGAGAGCTTCGCGGAAGAGTTGTCCGGCCAGATGCAGCATCCGGGTCTGAGCATCCGCGGGCAGCTTGTCGGCATCGATACCGGCGCCACGACAGAACACCTGGAGCCCCGTGTTGACGTCAAAGAGTTGGGCGCCATTGGCACTGGCCGCGTTGGCGCTTGCAACCGCGCCGTTACCGATGTCGCGGCGGGCGGCTTTGGCAAGGCGCTCCACGCGGCGGGCCAGGGAGTCCTCGTCGGGATCTGTATTCGGAACGGGCCGTGGGGATCCCGCGAGCGCCCGTACCGGCGCGCTGGCGACCGCCTGGCCATAGGCGTTCACAGGCAGGAGTGCCTCGCCGGTCGGGCTGTCGGGCACGAGCAGGTCATCGAGATTGAGCATCGCGCCAATATCGGTCTGTGAGGCTCGACTCAAGGTATGTAAGGCGTGAATGCTGGTTGGAACTGCGGCGGCGCCGGTGTCGCCGCGCGCCCCCTCGGCTTCCACGTCCAATGCCGCGACAATCTGATAATCCCCCACACGGATCATGTCACCGTTGCGGAGCTGGTAGCCGTCCGGGCTGCGGCGCGACAGGGCCTCGGCCTCGTCGTTTACGAACACGCCATTCGTGCTCAGGTCCCGGAGGAAATAGCGGCCATTGCGGAATTCCACACACGCGTGATGAGCGGACACGTAACGCAGCGGGTCGGGGAGGACCCAGTCGTTATCCGCCGACCGCCCGATGCTGCCACCAGCGGGCGTAAAAACAGCGTTGCTGCGATCCCCGAGGGATCGGCGCTGGTCACTGACGACGCGCAGGCGAAGCGTCATGGTTCACAAGATAAAAGGGCCGATAGATTCAAAAACCGTCCGCAAGCGCGCCGGCGTGTGGACATATAATGTCAGCGTCAAACTAGCAGCGGTGCCCCCCCGAACCATGGCAGCCAGTCACATTTTTCGCATTATGTTCGTGAATCAAGGCAAGGTTTACGAGATCTACGCCCGCAAGGTCGGACACGGCGACCTGTTCGGTTTCATCGAGGTCGAGGAACTGCTGTTCGGAGAGCGCTCCAGCGTGGTCCTGGACCCGTCCGAGGAGCGTATCAAGGGTGAATTCGAAGGGGTCAAGCGCACGTTCCTGCCCATGCATTCGGTCCTGCGGATCGACGAGGTGAAGAAGCACGGGACGAGCAAAATCACCGCGCTCGAGGGCGGCGCGAACGTCGCCCAGTTTCCCATGCCCCTGTACAGCACACCGCCCACCGACAAGAAGTGAGGGCCCGGAGCTAGATGTTGCTGCAGATTCTCGGCGCGCCGGCGCTCTCGGCTTTCCGTATCGCGAAACTCCTGGTCCGCCTGCAGACGCGTGAGCCGCGGATCACGGCTGTGAAGTCGCGTTACGTTCATTTCATCGATCTGGAGCGACCGCTCCAAGCCGCCGAGCGCGAGGTGCTCGAGCGTCTACTCACATACGGCCCCAGGGAGGAGGACGACCGAGCGGTCAGCGACGACCGAGCGGCTAGCGAGGGAATCCCCAGTGGGGAGGGAATCCCCAACGGGGACGAGGCCGAAGAGGGCACCGAGGCCCACGCGCAACAACTACTCGTAGTTCCGCGGGAAGGGACCGTCTCTCCGTGGTCGAGCAAGGCCACGGATATCGCCCAGGTTTGCGGTCTGGGTGCGGTGCGGCGGATCGAGCGTGGGATCTTCTATAGCCTGATCGCCAGTGCTCCCCTGGATCGGGACCGATTGGATGGGCTCGCTCCCGAGCTCTTTGACCGCATGACCGAGATGGTCCTGCTCTCCGGGGCCCAGGCAGAGCGTCTGTTTGCCCACGCCCCGCCCCGTCCCCTGTCGCGAGTGTCCCTCGAGCACGGGATAGGAGCCCTCGAGACGGCCAATCGTGAGCTGGGGCTGGCGCTCTCTGCGGACGAGATCGAATACCTGCTGCAGAGCTTCCAGCGCCTCGGCCGCGCACCGACGGATGTTGAGCTCATGATGTTTGCGCAGGCGAACTCCGAGCACTGCCGCCACAAGATCTTCAATGCCGATTGGATCATCGACGGGCGCAAGCGCGAGGAGTCGCTCTTTGCCATGATCCGGCACACCCATGCGCGCAGCCCGCGCGGGGTCCTGTCCGCCTATCGCGATAATGCCGCGGTGATCGAAGGCTCGGTTGGCGCACGGTATTTCTCCGAGCCGCGCTCGCACATCTACTCGGCGAGCGTCGAGCCCATCGACATTCTGATGAAGGTCGAGACTCACAACCATCCGACCGCCATCTCGCCTTTCCCGGGCGCCGCGACCGGCTCCGGAGGCGAGATCAGGGATGAGGGGGCGACGGGCCGTGGGGCCAGGCCGAAGGCGGGTCTCACCGGCTTCTCCGTTTCCAATTTGCGGATTCCAGGCTACGAGCGCCCCTGGGAGCGCGCCCCCAACGGACAACATATTGGCCGCCCCGGACGCATCGCCTCCGCCCTCGACATCATGATCGAGGGACCGATCGGCGCCGCCTCCTTCAACAACGAGTTCGGCCGCCCGGCGATTTGCGGTTATTTCCGCACCTTCGAGCAACACGCGCCAGGCGATCCATCCGAGCGGGTGCGGGGCTATCACAAGCCCATCATGATCGCTGGCGGACTCGGCAATATCCGGCGCGAGCACGTCGAGAAGGGCGAGGTGCCGATCGGCGCGAAGCTCGTCGTGCTGGGCGGTCCGGCCATGTTGATCGGCCTGGGCGGGGGAGCCGCCTCGTCCATGGGCAGCGGCGCCTCGAGCGCGGATCTCGATTTTGCTTCCGTGCAACGCGGCAATGCGGAGATTCAACGCCGCGCCCAGGAAGTGATCGACGCCTGTTGGGAGTTGGGCACCGACAATCCGATTGTGTTGGTTCACGATGTCGGCGCGGGTGGGCTGTCGAACGCCGTGCCCGAGGTGGTTGCTCACAGCCACCGCGGCGCGCGAGTGGATCTGCGGGCCGTTCCGAGCGCCGAGCCCGGCATGTCGCCGATGGAGATCTGGTGCAACGAGGCGCAGGAGCGCTATGTGCTGGCCATCAAGGCGGAGGCGGTGGAGCTCTTCACCGGTATTGCGACACGTGAGCGCTGTCCTTTCGCGGTGATTGGCGAGATCGATGACAGCGGCGTGCTGGTCGTCGGTGATCCCTTGTTCAAAGAAGACGCCGTGAACATGCCGATCGATGTTTTGCTCGGCAAGCCACCGCGTATGACGCGTGATGTGCGCAGCCTGAAGCCGTCGCGCCGACCGTTTGATAGCCGGAGCCTCGATCTGCGTGAGGCCGCGTACCGAGTGCTGCGCTTTCCGGCCGTGGCGGACAAGACGTTTCTCATCACGATCGGAGATCGCACGGTGGGCGGCCTCATCAGCCGTGACCAGTTGGTCGGCCCCTGGCAGGTCCCTGTCAGTGATGTCGCGGTAACGGTAGCCGATCACCAGGGTCATGCCGGTGAGGCCATGGCCATGGGCGAGCGCACACCAGTCGCTGTGATAGATGCGCCCGCCTCGGGCCGGCTCGCGGTGGGGGAGGCCATTACCAACATACTGGCGGCGGACATCGAGTCCCTGTCCCAGGTCCGTTTGTCGGCAAACTGGATGGCTGCTTGCGGTGAGCCGGGCGAGGACGCGGCGCTCTATGAGACGGTGCGCGCGGTCGGTAAAGAGCTCTGTCCCGCGCTGGGAATCGCCATTCCGGTCGGCAAGGATTCGTTGTCCATGAGGACGGCTTGGCGGGACGGCGATTCCAACAAGAGCGTCGTCGCGCCCGTATCGCTCATCGTTTCGGCATTCGCTCCCGTCACGGATGTCCGGCGGACCCTCACTCCGGCTCTGCAGCTGGAGGAGGGACCGACATCGCTTTGGCTCATCGATCTGGGGGGCGGACGCAACCGGCTCGGAGGCTCGGTGTTGGCGCAGGTCTACGGCGAGCTGGGGGATGTACCGCCGGATCTGGACGATCCCCAACGCCTGTTGAATCTCACGGTCGTTCTGTCCGAGCTGCGCGCCGCCAACCTGGTCCTCGCCTATCACGACCGCAGCGATGGAGGGTTGTTTGCAACTCTGCTCGAGATGGCCTTCGCGGGCCGCTGCGGGCTGCACATTGCGCTACCGGCCGCGTCCGGGACTGCTGCGGCGCAGCTCTTCTCCGAAGAGCTTGGCGTCGTGTTGCAGATCAGGGCGGAGGATGAGCCCCGCTGCGCGGAAATCCTGGCCAAGTACGGACTCACGAAGGCGGCTCTGTATCTCGGGGCGCCCACCAGCGATATGCGGGTGCAGATCAAAGTCGGTGACGTCGAATTCGACGAGTCATGGGTGGATCTGCGCCGCGCCTGGTCGGAGACCTCCTGGCGCATGCGGCGTCTGCGCGATGAGCCGCAGTGCGCGGACGAAGAGCTCGAAGCGCAAACCAACGCGGCGGATCCAGGGCTGTCGGTTGCACTGAGCTTCGACCCCGAGGAAGACATTGCTGCTCCTTATATCGCGCGTGGCGTTCGACCGCCGCTCGCCATCCTCCGGGAGGAGGGGGTTAACAGCAACACCGAAACGGCTGCGAGCTTCGATCGGGCTGGATTCACGGCCCATGACGTGCATATGACCGACCTCCTGTCAGGTCGGCGCTCATTGCAGGAATTCAAGGGGTTGATCGCTTGCGGTGGCTTCTCGTATGGTGACGTGCTCGGTGCAGGGGAGGGATGGGCGAAGTCGATTCTGTTCCATGCCAATGTGCGCGAGGAGTTCCAGCGTTTTTTCCACCGCAACGACACTTTCGCGCTGGGCATTTGCAACGGCTGTCAGATGTTCGCGGCGCTGAAGAGCATCATTCCAGGTACGGCACACTGGCCGCGATTCGTTCGTAATCGCAGTGAGCAGTACGAGTCGCGTTTCACGCTCGTCGAGGTGTTGCCCTCACCGTCGGTCGTGCTGCAGGGAATGGCGGGCTCGGTGCTGCCTATCGCCGTGGCGCATGGCGAGGGATATGCTGAGTTTTCATCGGCTGCCGCGGCGGAAGCCTGCGCCAGGAGTGGATTCGTCGGCTATCGATACGTGAATCACGACCGAACGGTCGCGACGAAGTACCCGTTCAATCCGAACGGCTCACCTTACGGAATTGCGGCACTGACAAATACCGATGGCCGCATCACCATCACCATGCCGCATCCGGAGCGCTCATCGCGCTACGTGCAGAACTCCTGGCACCCACGCGATGTGGGTGAGCACAGCGGTTGGACTCGCCTGTTCAGGAACGCGCGGAAGTTTGTCAGCTAAGGTGCAATCGCCTAGGCGATGAGGTCGAGCAGAGCGTTCTTGCCGCCGGCCCAGTCGGCCAGTATCTGAGCGAGCTCGAGACTGTTTGTGCCGGGAAATTGCTGGAGGACCTGGCCGGTGCGCGAGTCTTTCACGGTGGCCACGGTCAGACCGCTGCCGGCGTCGACTGACAGCTCCAGCACGCGGCTGACATTCGACAGCCGGGCGTTGACCTTGTTGAGTGCGTCCTGAAGGTCTTTGGTGGTGGGCTGGGGCTGCGCTTGGCGCCAGGATGCTGTAGTTGCAAGGCTATCCGACGACACGGCATCGCTCGTGCCGATCGCGCCGACCCCATCTATCCTGCTAGAACCTTCTTCGACCATGCTGCGCTCCTCGATGGGTGCGACGCGTGCGACGCGCGGGTTGCGCCCGCGAGCGTGATCAGCCTGCCGCGGCCGCACTCACCGGCTGGCTCTGCTCAGCCTTGCGGACCTCAGGACCGATCGCGATCCAGGCGCCACGAATGTCGTTCAGAAGCCCGAGCACTTCGGCGACCTTGTTGGCGTCATTCTCAACATTCGCCAGCAACAGCTGCCGGACCATGTATTCGTACAGATTGCCGAGGTTCTGGGCCAGCTCGCCGCCTTCGGCCATATTCAAGCTACCCCGCAGCTCCGCGATCAGGATGACGCAGCTGTGCAGCAGCTGTGCCTTCCGCGCGATCTCGCCGCGCTCGATGCATGCGCGCGCCGTGACCAGGCGCTCCGCGGTAGCATCGAACAGCATCTGCACCAGTTTGTGCGGGTCCGCCTGCGCGACGCTGCCGAGCGCCGAAACGGTCTGATAGGCCGCGAGGCTCGATTTGCGCGCGAAGGTGCTCAAGTGCCCATACTCCATTCAATCTCTGGATATCTGCTGTATCGGCCTGAAGGCTCTGTGACTTTAGCGAGCTCGCGATCACCCGTTTCTGGACGACTGCACCGACGGCAGCGAGGAGAGTGCCTGGGTCAGATACGCGGACGTCGTCTGCAGCGAGGACAACAAGGTATTCAGATGCGAATACTGCAGGGTCAGGCTGGCGCTCAGCGCCGTCATCTGATCGTTCAGGTCATTGGTCTGCTTGGTCAGATCGTTTTCCTGGTTGATCAAGGTCTGGCCGCGCGAGGTCACCGCGCCCTTGGTCGCCAGGTTCTGGGTAATCAGCGAGTTGAGGCTCGTCGCAACCCCGCTCGCACCGCTGAAGAGCTCGCTGACCGAGCTGAAATTCGTCGCCAGGGTGGAGCCGAGCTTCGACATGTCGAGCTTCAAGGTGCCGTCGCTACTTGACGTAATTCCGATGCTCGCCAGAGTGTTGTAGGTAGACGACCCGGTCTTCACCACATTGTAGAGCGCGTGTTGGATCTGGCTCTTGAGGCCGGCGAGCAGGGGGTCGCCCAGCATCGGCCCGGCCGACTTGCTCGTGGCATCGAAGCTGCCGAGCGAGGAGAACGTCCCGGCGAGCGCGTTGTAGGCCGTCACGAACGCCTTGATGTTGTTCTCGATCGTCCCGCTATCGGTCAGCACCGACAAGGTAGGGGCGGTCGTGCCGGCTCCGGTCGCGGTCGGCTTGATGAGATTCAACGTCACGCCATTCAGCGCTGTCGTGACCGTGTTCGTCGGGCTGGTGCCGGGCACGCCCGAAATGCTGAATGCCGCATCCAGAGCCTGCGATTGCTCGGTGTAGTTGCCAGTATTGCCGCTGCCATAGGTCAAAGCGGCAAGAGCACCGCCCGAATCGGTCTCGGTCACCTGGATGGTGTTGGCGGCTCCGGTCTGTGTAGAGCTCAGGACCAGATGGGCGCCGTCGGTGCCTTGCAGAACGGTTGCCGTGATGCCCGGATTGCCGGTGGCCGAGTTGATGGCCGCGGCGATACCGTTGAGCGTTTCGTCAGCGCTCGCGATGGTCACGTCGAAACCGGTACTACCCAGGCTGAGGTGCAAGGTGCCTGTGCCGACGGTGGTGGTACCGTCGCCGGTGAACTTGCCCGAAAGGAGCTGTTGCGCGCTGGCAATGTGGTCGATCGTCACGCTATACGTGCCGACCGGGGCGCCTGAGGTGATAGTCGCGGTGAAAGCGGTCGAGTCGCTGCTCGAGGCTATCTGAGCGTTGAACGAGCTTTGCGTGTCCAACGCGCTGAGGGCAGACTGGAAGGTCGAGAGAGCACTCTTGAGCTGCCCGACCGCGGAAATCTGCGTAGTGACTTCTGTCGTACGCTTGTTGATGATGTTCTGTTGCGGAGCCTGCGTGGCCTGCACCAACTGGGACACCAGC
>Ga0207667_10010325_pt1 | contig 10921 bp, 7 predicted proteins | sample KBSCornC52_FD_184301 | JGI IMG/M metagenome (GOLD analysis project Ga0207667, IMG submission 184301) | Corn rhizosphere microbial communities from Kellogg Biological Station, Michigan, USA - KBS Corn C5-2 (SPAdes) (version 2) | ecosystem: Host-associated > Plants > Roots > Rhizosphere > Soil ...
CGATTTGCAAACGCACGACGTCGAAAAAATCGTCAACGGCCGCCTGCACATCATCATGGTTGGCCACAAAACCGGAAAAATTTATTACACCGCAATCAAAGTGGAAAACGGCGCAACCAATCGCTGGGTGTGCTCGATCGATCCCACCACCAAAGCCGTCCACGAAATCCTCAAGCTCGAGCGCGGCCAGAATGTCGACACTGTGAACGCCGACGAAACCCTCTTGGCGGGCACATTCACCTATCGCAACGACTGGGGCACGAATGCCTTCTTCGATGGCGGCCCGAATCGCCTGAACGATCCCGCCTCCGCCAACGAGCGCCGCGGTTCCAAGGGCATCATGATGGAGGAACGCCTCGCCAAACATTACCCGATGGAACTTTTCTTCTACAACATCGCCACCGGCAAAACCAAAACCTGCAATCGCCGCACCGATTGGCTCAATCATCTCCAATTCTCCCCTACCGATCCGAACCTCCTGATGTTTTGTCACGAAGGCCCGTGGCACAAAGTCGATCGCATCTGGACCATCCGCACCGACGGCTCGCAAAATCAATTGGTTCATAAACGCACCATGGTGTTTGAGATGGCCGGGCATGAATGGTGGGGAGCCGATGGCGATACGATTTTTTACCAGCTCCACATGTTCCGCGGCCGGTCCGCCAATTGGATTTGCAGTTACAATGTGAAAACCGGCGAGCGGATTTGGTATTCCTATAACAGCGATCAATCCTCCATTCACGACAACTCCTCTCCTGACGGCAAACTGTTTTGCGGCGATGGCGACCGCCATTCGCCTTGGATTTTTCTGTTCCATCCCGTGATGGTTCGCGATGAAGGCACGCTTGGGAAAAATCTCATCAAAGGTGGTTACGTGGAATCGGAAAAGCTGGTCAACATGTCCAAACAAAATTATCGCCTGGAACCGAACCCGATTTTTACGCCGGATATGAAATACATTGTTTTCCGCGCAAATATATTCGGTGCGGACTATGCGTTTGCCGTTGAGATTGCCAAGGCGGATGCCGCCCGTTGAAATATCAAAACGGCGCCGCATCGAAAAAAGATCCCCATCCCCTTGCGAGGATGAGGACGAAACCAACTGGAGGAGGAGTTGGGTTTAGAACTTAAACACCGTGTCGAAGTAGATGTGCGTCTGCGTCTGGCCTTCGAGACCCGGTTGGGTGTGTGTGCCGGTGCGGTTGGTAATTTTTTCCGTCAGGAACACCGCGGCATCCAGCGACCACCAATCGCGGACGTTGTAGAAGGCTTTGATGACATGACCTTTGCGATCTGTGCCGCCGCCGAAATCGTCGTCGGTGAGTGAATCAAAGACGGAATTCGCCTCCACGCGACGATATTGATACGCGATTTGCCATTGTCCCTTCTTCGAGGCTTTGCCGAACATGATCTGGCCCGTCCAGGCCGTGGTTTGGTCGTCGGCCGGGAATTGATACGCGTCGTTCAGATTTTTGTCGTACTCGCCGCTGAGGGTGATGACCGCGGGAGTGCCGAGGAATGGCTGATCGCAAAACCGGAACGCGACTTCGCCGCGACCGTAGATGTCCTGGAATTCACCGAGATAATTCACGCCCGCCACTGAGTTGCCGACGTTGCCTGAGTTGTCGGCCACCGGCATCTGGGTGAGGTTTTGCGTTCCGAAATATCCGCCCGCCAGAGTAAGCTTGAGCGCCGGGTCTTTGGGATCTTTCCCGAACACCCCGGCGGAAAAACCGGCCTGGGCGTCATACATATACACGTCGCGCCTGTTGCCGCTCAACTCGTCGAGCACGAGTTCGCTGACATTCGCGAAGACGCTGTATTGCTTATTTTCGCCGAATTTGAAATTGAGCTGCTCGATGGCGCCTTCGGGTGTGAGGTCCGGATCATACATGATCGGCGACGTGAACGAAGGCTGCCACATCATGTTGTTCATTTTGCCGGCGGTGACAGAAATCCAATCCTGGCCCGGCGGCTTCAACGTGACGTAAGCCGCATCGAGATAAAGCGGCTTCTTGCTGAACGCGTGCGTGGCGGTCTGGTTGTTGCTGTTGGGAGTGCCGTCGCCCAGCGCGGTGCGGAAATCTCCCGAGCCAAGGCGAAAACCAACCGTCACCCAATCCGGCGCCGTCCACACGCCGCCGTAACGCAGGCGATAGCGGTAACGCAGGCGGTCCGGTTTGCCCAGGCTGTCCTCGAACATTTGGTCGTCCAAGCGCAGGCGCATATCGCCGCTGAAGGTGACGTTCTTGGTCCAGGCCGGCATGCCGCTGTGGGCGAAAAAGCTCTTGGTAAATTCCTGGTCCGATTCCTTTTTCAGGTCATTGGCTTCGTCCTGGGAGAGCACGCCCTTTTGCACGAGCTTGTTGATAATGGCATCGGATGATTGGGCGAAAGCATGGGAGGGAAGCGAAAGAAGCGCCGCTGCTCCCGCGCCGCCTGCGATCCAACGGTTCAGTTTTTGTTTTTTTCTGATATGTTTCATTGGTGTGTTTGGGTCGTTCGGTGAGCGCAAATTAGAAGCCCATTGTTACAGGCAAAGGTCACCGATGTTACAATGGTGTGACACACGCAATCCCCGCTATCGAGTGGGTTTTGAACGTTTCTGGAACTGTTGGCGGGAAACCTAGTCACCATTGCGCTTCCACAAAGTGACAAGGGGATGACAATTTCGGGAGAAATGTTACGGAAGACGAACCGCGGAATTTGGGAAATTTAATGCGTGCGCGACTAGCTCACGCCGGCAACTCGCTGGCCGAATCCGCGCAGCAAAGTTTTCCGTCCTCGGTCTTGCGCAGCCGACCGCATTCGTAGAATTCCCGCAGCAGCCGTCGGACCGTTGTATGATTCGTCAAATGATAGCGCGCCGCAGTTTTCGCGACGCCCACTCGCACCGAGCAGGCGGTTTCGGGAAGCGCGCGGAAAAGATCTTCGTCCGTCCAATCATCGCCGATGCCAAGAATGAACTCGGATGGAGTGAGCGTGAGCCATTCGACGGCGGCGGTGCCTTTGTTCACGCCGGTGTTGCGAATCTCGATGACCTTATTGCCTTCGAGCACCTGCACGTCGATGTTGCGCGTGTAACCTGAAAGGTCATCGATCAATTCCTGGGCGCGTTGCGAAGCCTGCTCCGGGTCGGCTTTGCGATAATGCCACGCGAGCGAAAATTCTTTTTCCTCCAGCAATGCGCCCGGCAGCCGGTCCACATACAATTGAAGAATGGGCCGCACGCGTTCCTTCCATTCAATCGGCGTGGCTTTGAGTTGGCGCCAATCCTGCCCGGTTTTCCGCATCCACATGCCGTGCTCGGCAATCACCGAAACGGGCAGCCCGCCAAACCATGCTTCCAAATCCGCTCGCGGACGGCCACTGATGATCACGAGATTATTCGCCGGGTCTTCGGCGAGTCCCGCGATGATCTCAATCAATTCTGGATCGGGCGGCGCGGCTTTCGGCGTTTCGGCGAAAGGCACCAGTGTGCCATCGTAATCCAGCAGCAACGCCCGCGATTCCGCCAACCGGTATTGCTGGATGAGCACGGACTGCGCTTTTCCAGAGAGATATCTCGCCCGGCGCGCAGCTTCGGTCTTTTGCGACGAAAGCATCGATTGCACGAAATCTTCCGCCCAGCGGTTCACGTTGTATCGGCGCAGCCGTTCCTGGATCACCTGGTTGCGGCGAATCTGATCCAGCACCGGCATGTTCAAAGCCTGTTCGATGGTGCGAGCGAAATCATCCGTGTGAAATGGATTGATGATCAATGCTTCGCCCATTTCCTTCGCCGCGCCCGCCATCTCGCTCAGGATGAGCACGCCAGTCTGGTCCGGACGCGAGGCGATAAATTCCTTCGCCACCAAATTCATTCCGTCCCGCAGCGGCGTGATGAGCGCGACATCGCAGCTTCGATACAACGCCACGATTTCATCAAAGGAAAGATTGCGGAATTGATAAATCAGCGGCGTCCATTGCACGTTGCCGTAAGCGCCGATGATGCGCCCGACAATCTGTTCCAGCTCCTGCTTCATCGCCTGGTAGCTTTCGACGCCGATGCGCGAAGGCGCCACGGAGATGACGAACGTCACTTTGCCGTGCCATTCCGGATGGGTCTTCAGAAACAATTCATAGCCGCGCAGCCGGTCGACCAAACCCTTCGTGTAGTCGAGCCGATCCACCGAGAAGATGATTTTTTGCCCTTCGCATTTTTTGCGCAAGTCGGCCACGCGGATTTCCGTTTCGGGCGAAGCTGCCGCGCGCGAGAAGCGCTCGAAATCGATTCCCATCGGAAATGTGTCCACCTTCACCACGCGGTCGCGCACGCTGATGCTGCCAAGCTGATGTTCGTATCCAACCGTGCGGAGAACGGAGGTCAGGAAGTCGCGCGTGTAATCGTGCGTGTGAAAACCAACCAGGCTCGCGCCCAGCACGCCTTCAATCAGTTCCGCGCGCCACGTTCGCGGCAACAGGCGGAAAATTTCGTACGAGGGAAACGGAATGTGGAGAAAGAAGCCGATGGGCATTTCCGGAAAATGCTTCCGAATCAGCCGCGGCAATAGCATGAGCTGGTAATCATGAATCCACAGCAAATCATCCGGCCGTAGCACTTTCAGCAGCGCATCCGCGTAGAGTTGATTCACCCGCTGATAATCCTGCCAGTAACTTTCGTCGTAATGGGTGAGCGTGGGAAAATAATGAAACAGCGGCCAAAGCGTCTTGTTGCAGAATCCGTGGTAAAACCGATCGGCGGTTTCCTCGGAAAGATAAACCGGCGCCGCACGAAATTGTTGTCCGTGCGCTTCAACTTGCGGAATGTGCTCGGGTTCGATGGTCCGGCCTGGCCAGCCCAGCCAAAGAAAATCAAAAGGTTCGCCGGAACCGGCGCGATTTTTTTCCAGGAAACTCCAGAGCCCGGTCGTCAATCCACCGGCGCTGGATTCAAACACCGGCTTGCCGTCCGCAATCGATACGGTGAACGGCAGTCGATTGGAGACGACGACAAGGCGCATGCGTTGGCGGGAATTAATTGCCACCCGCCCGCCAGACGGTGAGGTGGGGAGCTGGGCGGATGGCATCGGGGGCTGAGCGCACGAACTGGGGTAGGGCCGGGCGGCAGGAAGCCGTCGACGGCACGCGCGCGTGATTGCACCCCGAAAATTCTCTGGTGGTTCCCGCATTCATTAAAGTGCTTTGAATCGTTTCAACGATTGAACGTTTCGCTTGGCGCGGCGCTCGTTGGCGAGGCGCGCGACGGGCGGATGCCACAAATCCGAATTCGACCGGGACGCGGCGACCTGTTCCTCGGGCGTGCGATTCAGCAGACGCTCCACCGTTTCCAACAGCGCGGGAACTTCGATGGGTTTCTCGAGAAAGGCCGACGCGCCCGGAATGGCTCGTTCGTCGAGTTGATCGGCGAGCCCGGTGATGACAATCACCGGCAGGAGCGGGTAGCCCGCACTGACCTGGCCCAGGATGTCCCATCCATCCTGGATGGGCAGGTTCAAATCGAGAATCAGCAGGTCCGCCTGCGCGAACTCGGACTGGGCGGAATCACCGTCCGCGGCCACCGTCAGTTGATACCCATTCTCTGTCAAAATCTTTTCCAGCGACGACCGGATCGAAGCGTCGTCATCAATAATCAAAATTCGTTTTTTCATATCTGTTCCCCGCGTTCCCGCTGCGAACGTTTTTACAATTGGCACGGACCATGCCAATCACCGTTTCGCTATGGATTTTATTTGTTTTCGAGGGATTCCGGTGTGATGAATGGGAGAAAGAACAGCATGAATGGAACAAATCATTCCACCGGTGGTTTCCGGCGTATCACCCGGCTGGCGCCGCAGGTAAAAGTGCGCGTGGTCGGTTTCGCCGTCGTTGTGGTTTTCGGCTCGATTCTGATTTCGTGGATGACCCACAGTCTCTGGGCGCAACTGGACCGGCTCCAAAGCGATTATGCCGCGGTCAAGGGCGAAAGCTTCTATCTCGGCGTGCATTTGCGCGGCGCCCTTCGCGGGTTGAACGATAAGCTGATGCAATTCGGCGTCTCGCAAGACCCGACTTTTCGCGAGGCGTTCCTCAACGATTCCGCGGAGTTGAAAGGCTGGATTGCGACCAACCAGGTGTCACTCGCGCAAACGGCGAATTTGCGGCTCTTCAAAACCGTGGAAGTCTCCAAGCAACTCGAGCTTTTGAACCAGATTACGGTTCTCTACGACGCCTATTTGACGAACGCGACGGCGTTTGTGTCCGTGACGAACGGTGCCGTTAATTCCCGAACCTTCGAGCACACCTACAAACATGTCCGCGAAATTTCGAGCGGCATGTTCCCGTTGTGCGATGACCTGGTAGCGTCTCAGCGTGAAGGCTTCGGCGAATTCCTGCACGGCACACAGGAGACGCTGGCCAGCCACGAGCAGCTTTTGATCGTTTGTTCGGTCATGATCATCGGGCTGATGGCGACGCTCGCGATATTGGTGTATCGCGGAATGATCGCACCGTTGCAAGCCGGACTCACGGAAAGCCGCTCCATCATTGAGCGGCAGGAAAAACTCGCATCGCTGGGCATTCTCGCCTCCGGCGTGGCGCACGAAATCCGCAATCCGCTCACGGCAATCAAATTTCGCCTGTTCAGTTTGCGCAAGGCCCTTCCCGCCGTGACGCAGAATGAAGACGCGTCAGTGATTGGCAACGAGATCAACCGGCTCGAAGGCATCGTGCAGGATTTTCTCCAATTCGCGCGTCCGTCGGAACCGCGGCTGACCAAGACCGGGGCGAATCAGATCCTGGAGGATGTCGCGCGGCTTTTCGGCCCGCAATTGCAGAAACGAGCAATTGAGTTGAAATTGGAGGGGAACGGTTCAAAATCCATTTCGATTTACGCCGATGCCCAGCAGGTGAAGCAGGTCTTGATTAACCTGGTTCAAAATTCAGCGGAGAGCATCGGACGCATCGGGACCATCACGCTCGGAGCGCGGCGCGAAATCGCGGAACTGGATTCCCGTACGCGGCCGGCCGTCATCCTTTCGGTGAGCGACAGCGGCAGCGGTATTCCGCCGGAAGTCGAAGCCCGCCTGTTCGACCCGTTTTTCACCACCAAGGAAAGCGGCACAGGCTTGGGTTTGGCCGTGTCCGCGCGTATAGTGGAAAAACACGGCGGGCTTCTTCGCTACGAAACCGAAGTGAACCGCGGCACCACGTTCGAAATCGTGCTGCCGGCCGTTGAAGACGATGCAAGCGAACATACTATTGATTGAAGACGACCGCAGCACCGCTGCGGCGCTCCAAAAAGTGTTGCAGGACGAAGGCTACGACGTAACCGTCGCTGGCCGCGGCGACCTGGGCCTCAACCAGGCGCGCGAGCGCAGTTGCGATCTGGTCATCACCGACCTGCGATTGCCCGGCCTGAGCGGGATGGAGCTGATCGCGCAATTGCATACCGCCAAGCCGAAGCTGCCCATCATCATGATGACCGCTCACGGCACCACGGAAACGGCCATCGAAGCGATGAAACTCGGCGCATGCGATTACCTCGTCAAACCGTTCGAGGCCGATGAACTGCTCGACCTCGCCGCTTCGGCCGTCGCCAGTTCGCGCCGCATGTCGGAACCGATTGAAATGGGCGAAGCGAAGTCAGCCCATCGCGCCATCGTTGGCAAAAGCCGGGTAATGCAGAATATTTACAAGGAAATCGGCCGCGTGGCAGCGACGCCTGTGACCGTGCTGATTCGCGGCGCGACGGGAACGGGCAAGGAATTGATTGCCCGCGCGATTTATCAGCACAGCGACCGCGCCGACAAGCCGTTCATCGCTGTCAATTGTGCGGCCATTCCGGAAACGTTGCTCGAAAGCGAACTCTTTGGCCATGAGCGCGGCAGTTTTACCGGCGCGAACTCCCGGCGCATCGGCCGATTCGAGCAGGCCCAGGGCGGCACAATTTTTTTGGATGAAATTGGCGATCTTGCGGCGAACACGCAGGCGAAGCTGCTCCGCGTTTTGCAGGAGAAATGTTTTCAACGCGTGGGCGGCGATGAACAGATTTCCATCGATGTCCGCGTGCTGGCCGCCACGCATCGCGATTTGGAAACAGCCATTCAAGAGAAGGAATTTCGGGAAGATTTGTTTTATCGGCTAAGTGTCGTGACGATTTCGCTGCCGTCGTTGGGTGAGCGCGCCGAGGATATTCCGGAGCTGGTGAAATTTTTCATCCAGCGTTACGCCACGGAATTGGCGGTCGAACATCCCTCCATCGAAACCGACGCCATGGCGTTGCTGCAGGCGCAGAAATGGCCCGGCAACGTGCGCGAACTCGAGAATGTCGTCCGGCGCGCGATGTTGCTGGCCCGGCCTTTCGCCGTGAGCGTCGAACATGTGCAACAGATTCTGGCCTCGACGCAAAAGCCTGTCTCGATCAATAGCCAAACGCACGCGGCGTATGTTGCTGATCTGCTGGCGCGGGTTCAGCGCGGCGAAGAAGACGGCGCGTACGCGAAAATGATTGCGGATTTGGAGCCGGAATTGTTTTCGCAAGCCATTCAACTTGCGCAGGGCAACCAGGCGAGAGCGGCTCGCTGGCTGGGGGTCACGCGGCTGAAAATGCGCGAGAAGCTCATCCAGTTAGGATTGCACACGGCACGGGAGAATTCTGAACCGCCGAAAGAGGCGTAGCAAAGCGGCAGAGGGCTGCCGCAGTCCAAAACCTGGCGAAGTGTCCCGAGCCCAATGACTCGCGATAGCGTCTTGGAGTGCGCCAGCCCTCTCGCGCTTTTTCCAGCCGCTCGATTTTCGTCGAAGTGATTTAATCCAGGAAACTTCTATGTCTTGAAATGAATGGGCGGTTGTGACATTCACTCAGCGATCCGTTTACTCACGTCATGAAAACCAAACTCGCGTTCCTCATCGGTTTGACCCTCGTTGCTTTCGCGCCATCCCTCCGCGCCGATGATGCTGCCAACAAGCCTTCCATTTTTGTCTGTGGCGATTCGACTTCGAAAAATTCCGGCAAAGGAAAGAATGGCGAGCCGGTGGCGGGTTGGGGCACGCCCATCGCGGAATATTTTGACGCATCTAAAGTAACCATCAAAAACGTCGGCCACGCAGGCAAATCCAGCCGCACGTATTACGATGGCGACTGGCCGAATGTATTGCCGCAAATCCATGCGGGGGATTATGTGTTGCTGGTTTTTGGCATAAACGACGGCACCACGCCGCCCGGTCTTGGTGACGAAACGGTCGAACAAAGAGGCCAGCCGGTTCACACCTACGGTTGGTATATGTCGAAGATGGCGACCGACGCGCGCGAGAAAGGCGCGCACGTTTATCTACTCACTGTCACCACGCGCAATATCTGGAGCAATCCCAAAGTGAAATACCGCGACGCCACGCCACTCGGCCCGTTGCCGGCGGATTACGATCCCAAGCAGGATAAAATCGAGCGCGGCACCGGGGGCGGCAGATTCACGCAGTGGACGAAGGACATCGGCCAGAAACTGCACCTGTCCGTGTTCGACCTGACTAATTTTTGCGCCGATAAATACGAAGCCATGGGCCGGGAAGCAGTCGACAAGCTTTACAGCGATCATAATCACACCTACGTGCCCGGCGCGGACATTGTGGCGTCATCCATCGTCTCGGGATTGAAAGCGTTCAACAAAAGCCCGTTCATTCCGCTGCTTTCGGAAAAAGGCAAAGCGGTGCCCGCGGCGGACGCAAAATACGTGAGCGACAATGCCGCGCCGAATTAACCTCGCGCCCGGCCCGAACGTCCATCTTCACATGAAATCTTTCCTCGGCTGTTTGCTGGTTTGCCTTTTCGCTGTGTCAGGTCAAGCCGCCGACGCGCTGTCCGCGCTTCAAACCAATGACATTCCGCGCGCGACGCAGATGGGCAATCCGCCCGCGCCCGACGGCGCTCCGGGCAACGGCAGATATTTTCCGCCAGTGCCCACCCATCCCGAATTGCCGACGCTTTGGCTGATCGGTGACTCGACGGTGCGCAATGGCACGCTAGGCGACGGTTCCAATTTGAATCAATGGGGCTGGGGCGCGCCGCTCGTGGCGTATTTCAATCCGGAAAAAATCAACGTGGTGAATCGCGCGTTCGGCGGCACGAGCAGCCGGAGTTTTTACACCGGTTTTTTTTGGCAGAATCTGGGGCCGCAAATCAAAAAAGGCGATTTTGTCATTCTGCAATTTGGCGCGAACGACAACGGCGGCGCGGCGGGTCGAGGCGCATTGAAAGGCGCGGGTCCCGAGACTGAGGATGTCACGCGAAATGGCAAGACCGAAACGGTCCACACGTTCGGCTGGTATCTCGAACAGTATGTGAAGGAAACCCGCGCGCAGGGCGCCACGCCGATTATTTGCTCGCTCACGCCGCGAAAAAATTGGACGAGCGACAGCCATTTCCGCCGCGACAATACGACGCACGTCGCGTGGGCCGCCGAGGTGGCGAAATCCACCGGCACGCCGTTCGTGGATCTTTACGAGCTGATCGCGCGGAAATACGAATCATTGGGCCAGGAAAAAGTGACGCCGCTCTACGTGCCCTCGCCGAAAGAAAATCTCCACACCGGTTGGGATGGCGCGGTGATCAATGCCGAGTGCGTCATCGCCGGTCTCAAAGGTTTGAAGGACGATCCGCTCGCGCCTTATTTTTCCGCGCGTGCGAATGAGGTGAAGCCGGTCGCGATCGAGCCGGTGGGGATGAAGAAATAATTTCCGGATTCGAGCACGGCTAAATGAAAAATAGCTGCGGAGCAGCGCTAGAGCCTGTCATGCACTTTTAGGTGATAAAAAGCTGTACAAAGAGGGTGCTTTAGTACATCCACCCTGAGGATGAGGAAAGAACGGAAGGGTTATCCCAGTGATGTGAGCGATGAAGAGTGGGCGTTTTGCGCGCCTTATCTGACGTTAATGAAGGAGGAGGCGC
>Ga0207667_10010327_pt1 | contig 10921 bp, 10 predicted proteins | sample KBSCornC52_FD_184301 | JGI IMG/M metagenome (GOLD analysis project Ga0207667, IMG submission 184301) | Corn rhizosphere microbial communities from Kellogg Biological Station, Michigan, USA - KBS Corn C5-2 (SPAdes) (version 2) | ecosystem: Host-associated > Plants > Roots > Rhizosphere > Soil ...
CTGCCCTCAACAACCGTGCAAATGTCGGGTATCATGGTCTCGACGGTCTTGCTGTGCGCCTTGTCGCGGACGCCCCAAAGCATCGCTTCCTTCTTTCCTTTCTGCGGGGAGCCGGCTGACCGATCTTCCCCGCGATTGCGATGTTCGGACCACCCTTGATCGAACCGCCTGTCAAAGCGGCCTATGCTCAAGGCCCCCCGGCGCCTTGAGCATTGGCCGGCTTACCAGTCGGCGACTACATATGGCGGCGGCAGAGGTGGTCCCACCAGCGGCGGCGCCAGATAGCCGGGGCGGCTGACGACGATGGTGCGTTCACCCACGATGGGTGGCGGCGCGACGACGGCCGGGGGTACGACGTAGCGGGGCGCCACCTCGACCGGATACGGCGCGATGACCGGAAACGGCTCCGGATAAGTTTCCACATACAGGCTCTGCGCGGACGCGCCGTTGATGCCGAGTCCCAGCCAGCCTGCGAGTGCCAAACCGGACAGCGAGAGCATGGAAGGTCGGCGGGTCATGTTTGCACCTCCTTGTTTTTGTTCGGATACCCATAAATCCAAATCGGCTCCAGCCAGTTCCTCCGTTCTCATTTTTTTGAGCAGTGTCGGCCGGTCATCTCAACTGGATTTGCCGATGTCTTCCACCTTGACCCGAACGGTCATGGGCCGGCCGTTGCGCTTCACCGACAGCTCGATCTCCCGTCCAACACCGACGGACTCAAGCTGGTCAGTCAGATCCGACAGTCGCCTGGCGGGTTGTCCGTTCGCGCTCACGATGACGTCGCCGAGTTCGCCGGCCTGGTCGATGCCGCGCAGCCCCGCTTGCTCCGCAGGCGAACCTGGCACCGTGCGCACCACAACGACGCCTTCTATGCCGAGCCGGGTTGCGACCGCCTCATTCGCCGCGACGATACCGATGCCGGGGGTGGGGACCCGCCCCGTATTGATAAGCTCGGGAACGACGCGGTTTACGGTGTCGACCGGGATGGCGAATCCTATGCCGGCGTTGGAACCCGATGGCGAAATGATCGCCGTGGTAACGCCAATCAGCCGTCCCGCCGAATCCAGCAGCGGGCCGCCGGAATTGCCGGGATTAACTGCGGCATCGGTCTGGATGACATTACCGATTTCCCGGCCGGCGCTGGTCGGCAACCGCCGCTTCAAGGCGCTGATCACCCCCGTCGTCAGCGACTGGTCAAGGCCGAAGGGATTGCCGATTGCGAATGCGGCTTGGCCTACCTTGAGATCGGCTGAACTTCCGACCGCGATGGGGCCCGGCAGGTTGCGGGTGTTTCGCAGTCTGATGACGGCGAGATCATAGTTCGGCGCCGTCCCAACGATCGACGCGCCTACCACTTCGCCAGTGGAGAGGCGGACTGCCACCTCCCGGGTTCCGCTCACCACATGGTTGTTGGTGACCACATGGCCGGCGCCGTCCCAGATGAGGCCGGTGCCGCTCTGTTCACGTCCGCCTTCGCCCTCCACATCCGCCGATCCGGAACCGGTTGCCGCACCGACGACCTGAACCACCGAGGGCGAGACGCGCTCAAACAAGCCGATTGTCGCCCGCTCGGTTTCGCTTAAGTCGCTTCTTGCAGCAACGGGTCTTGGAGAGGTGGCCGCAAATAGCAGGCTGTCGAGATAGGGCCGCCCGATCCAGACGGCAAACAGCACGATCAGGACGATAATGGCCCCGCGGAAAAATGGCTGGCGCATGAAATTACTCCGAAAGATCGCTCTGACGGCGGTGAGGTTCCGATCATTAAGGCGCGCGAAACCGGTTCGTTCCGCCGCCTCCAAGCCGGAGAGAAATCTTCCTCCTCTTGAAACAAAACAGTCGGCTCCTGGTTTTTTGGCAGCCGCACGTAAGTGCGGTGCCGGACGCCAAGCATGGGCCCGGCCGAGGCCATCGGGGGCATCCCCGGTGATGCTCCTGATCCATGTTGCTCATAGGAGGATATGGTTATGAGAACACTTCAACTGCCTGCACAACGGCGATCGACCGTCGGACTAGACCGCCGCTTCAACCTGCCAAATGATGGATGGCGACGATTCCCCGCCGTCCAATGTCGAGCGCACCGTCCAGGGCCGGCAACGAAGAGCGTGACCGCGTGCACCGGGAATTACCGCGCGCCGTCTCGCGGTGTCTTCAGTCTGGCGGTGAAGCAGATGGCCTGACGGCGCTTCGGACACAGAGCATTGGCAGGCGGCGAAGCCGCGCCTCATGCCGCTTCCAACGATCGAACCGCTTCCAACGATCGAACCATTGAAAGGAGAACAGCAATGGCACTACGAGATATTGTTCCATGGAAAGACGGTCCACGCAATGTGACCGCGCAACGCAATGAAACAGGCAATCCGCTTTTTGCGCTCCACCGTGAGATGAACCGCATGTTCGACAACGCATTCCGCAGCTTCGATATCGGTTCGTTCGGTTCGTCCGCGACGATGGGTTGGCCCAGCGTCGAACTCAACGAGACCGAAAAGGAAGTAAAGGTGAACGCCGAACTTCCGGGTCTCGAACAGAAGGATGTTGAGATCGAACTTTCGGATGGCGTGCTGACGATCAGTGGAGAGAAGAAGAGCGAGACCGAGGACAAGGCGCGCTTCTTCAGCGAGCGCTACTACGGACGTTTCGAGCGCCGCATTTCGGTGGACGATATCGACCAGGACAAGGTCGTCGCGTCCTTCAAGAATGGCGTGCTCACCGTGACGCTGCCGAAGTTGCCGTCGTCGCAGCGGAAGGTGAAACGCATCGCCATCGATGGCAAGTAGCCGAAGCGGCGGGCGGGAGCTTCCGCTCCCGCGCGACTTCGAAACCCGTGCTAGATCTGCCGCTCGACCATCTTCAGCTTGAGCTCGGCGATCGCTTCGGCTGGATTGAGGCCCTTCGGGCACGCCTTGGTGCAGTTCATGATGGTGTGGCAGCGATAGAGCCGGAACGGGTCCTCGAGATTGTCGAGCCGTTCGCCGGTGGCCTCGTCGCGGGAATCCGTGACCCATCGGTTCGCCTGCAGCAGTGCGGCGGGACCGAGATAGCGGTCGCTGTTCCACCAGTAGCTCGGGCACGAGGTCGAGCAACAGGCGCAGAGAATGCACTCGTAGAGCCCGTCGAGCTTTTCGCGGTCCTCGTGGCTCTGCTTCCATTCCTTCTGCGGCGTCGGCGTGGTGGTCTTCAGCCACGGCTCGATCGAGGCGTATTGCGCGTAGAAATTCGTCAGGTCGGGAACGAGGTCCTTCACGACCGGCTGGTGCGGCAGCGGATTGATCTTCACGGCGCCGCCGGACGCCACGTCGTGCATCGACTTGGTGCAGGCCAGCGTGTTCTGGCCGTCGATGTTCATGGCGCAGGAGCCGCAGACGCCTTCGCGGCAGGAGCGGCGGAAGGTCAGCGTCGGGTCGATGTGGTTCTTGATCCAGATCAGGCCGTCGAGCACCATCGGCCCGCAATCGTTGACGTCGATATGGTAGGTATCGACGCTCGGATTCTTGCCGTCGTCCGGATTCCAGCGATAAACCTTGAACTCGCGCGTCTCGGTCGCGCCTGCCGGCTTCGGCCAGGCCTTGCCGCCGGTGATCCTGGAATTTTTCGGAAGCGCGAATTCAACCATATGTCTTGCCTCTACGGTTTCCTTCGTCATTGCCGGACTTGATCCGGCAATCCATCTTTTGAAGATGGATGCGCGGGTCAAGCCCGCGCATGACAAGCCAGCTCAATACACCCGCGCCTTTGGCGGGATGTACTGAACGTCGTTCGTCATCGTGTAATCGTGCACCGGGCGGTAATCGATCGCGGTCTTGCCGCCGTTGTCGATCCACACCAGCGTGTGCTTCATCCAGTTCTTGTCGTCGCGGGCGGAGAAATCCTCGCGGGCATGGGCGCCGCGGCTTTCGGTGCGGTTCGCCGCCGAGTCCATCGTCACCACGGCCTGGACGATCAGGTTGTCGAACTCGAGCGTTTCGACCAGGTCCGAATTCCAGACCAACGAACGATCCGAGGTGCCGACGTCGCCGATGCCGCCATGTACCTTGTGGATCAGGTTCTGGCCTTCGTGCAGGATTTCGCCGGTGCGGAACACCGCGCAATTGGTCTGCATCACGTGCTGCATGCCGTCGCGCAGCTTTGCGGTCGGCGTGCCGCCGGAGGCGTAGCGGAAATGGTCGAGCCGGCCGAGCGCGAGGTCGGCGGAGCCTGCAGGCAGTTCGGGCTGCTTGCCGTTCGGTGTCAGCTTTTCCGCCAGCCGCAAGGCGGCGGCGCGGCCGAACACGACGAGGTCGATCAGCGAGTTGGAGCCGAGGCGGTTGGCGCCGTGCACCGAGACGCAGGCGGCTTCGCCGATCGCCATCAGGCCGGGCACGGTCGCGTTGTCGTCGCCGTTCTTCTTGGTCAGCACTTCGGCGTGGAAGTTGGTCGGGATGCCGCCCATGTTGTAGTGCACGGTCGGTACGATCGGGATCGGCTCGCGGGTGACGTCGACGTTGGCGAAGATCTTCGCCGATTCGGAAATGCCGGGCAGCCGTTCGTGCAGCACCTTGGGATCGAGATGGTCGAGGTGCAGGAAGATGTGATCCTTTTTCTTGCCGACGCCGCGGCCTTCGCGGATTTCGATCGTCATTGCACGCGAGACCACGTCGCGCGAGGCGAGGTCCTTGGCGGAGGGCGCATAGCGCTCCATGAAGCGCTCGCCCTCGGCATTGACGAGGTAGCCGCCTTCGCCGCGCGCGCCTTCGGTGACGAGACAGCCCGAGCCGTAGATGCCGGTCGGGTGGAACTGAATGAATTCCATGTCCTGCAACGGCAGCCCGGCGCGCAGCGCCATGCCGCCGCCGTCGCCGGTGCAGGTATGCGCCGAGGTGCAGGAGGCGTAGGCGCGGCCGTAGCCGCCGGTCGCCAGAATAGTGGTCTGGGCGCGGAAGCGATGCAGCGTGCCGTCGTCGAGCTTCAGCGCTATGACGCCGCGACAGACGCCCTGGTCGTCCATGATCAGGTCGATGGCGAAGAACTCGATGTAGAATTCGGCCGCGTGGCGCAGCGCCTGGCCGTACATCGTGTGCAGCATGGCGTGGCCGGTGCGGTCGGCGGCGGCACAGGTGCGCTGCGCCTGGCCCTTGCCGTAGTCCAGCGTCATGCCGCCGAACGGGCGCTGGTAGATCTTGCCGTCCTCGGTGCGCGAGAACGGCACGCCCCAATGCTCGAGCTCGTAGACGGCGTCGGGCGCGTTGCGCACCATGTATTCGATCGCGTCCTGGTCGCCGAGCCAGTCCGACCCCTTGACGGTGTCGTACATGTGCCAGCGCCAGTCGTCCGGATGCATGTTGCCGAGCGAGGCCGAGATGCCGCCTTGGGCGGCGACCGTGTGCGAGCGGGTCGGAAATACCTTGGTGATGCAGGCGGTGCGGAGCCCGGCCTCAGAGCAGCCGACCACGGCGCGCAGGCCGGCGCCGCCGGCGCCGACGACCACGACGTCGTAGGTGTGGTCTTCGATCGGATAGGCTTTGCCGTTGGTAGCGGGGCCGGCGCCGTTGGCGCCCTTGCCGTTGGCTTCAGCGGCCGAATCTTTAGCAGCCATGGGTTACACTCCCGATGACATTTTGAGGATCGCGTAGGTCGAGGCGAGCGCCACTGCGATACAGAAGAAATTATTGGCAATCACGCTGGCGAGCTTGATCTTCTCATTGTGCACGTAGTCTTCGATCACGACCTGCATGCCGATCTTCATGTGCCAGGCACTGGCGACAATGAACAGCAGCATGATGATCGCGATGGGCAGCGAGCTGAAGATTTGCTTGGCACCCGCCTGGTTGCTGCCGATCAGCATCAAGACCACCACGATGACAGGCACGATCAGCACGGTCATGGCGACAGCGGTGAGGCGCTGCCGCCAGAAATCGGAAGTGCCGGAATGCGAGGAGCCGAGGCTGCGGACGCGCGCCAGCGGCGTGCGCATCGAAGGAGATTTGGGAGCGTTCATCGCCCGCCTCCGACGGTGTAGGCGACGATCCAGACCAGCACCGTGAGTGAAATGCCGCCGATCAGCGCCCCCCAGGTCAGCGCCTCGCGTTCATTGGCCTTGAAGCCGTAGCCGAGGTCCCAGACGAGATGCCGGAGCCCCGACAGCAAATGGTGCATCAGCGCCCAGGTGTAACCGAACACGATCAGGCGTCCGATGAAGCTGCCGGTAAAGGCCTGCACGTTGGCGTAGGCGCCGGGTCCGGAGGCGGCGGCGATCAGCCACCAGGCCAGCAGCAGGGTGCCGAAATACAGCGCGATGCCGGTGGCGCGGTGGACGATGGAAAGCGCCATCGTCAGCGTCCAGCGATAGGTCTGCATATGCGGTGAAAGCGGTCGTTCGATCCTGGCGGTCATCGGTGGCTTTGAAAGTTGGCGGGGCCACGGCATGGCCCATCGCGGATCGCGGTAGAGTAATTCTATTTACGAAGTCGAAACAGCGAGCGCAACGACCAAAATCATCAATTCCGAACGGCGGTTCATACCTATGGAGGAGGCCTGCAATTGCAGACGTTGACAAACCCGGGCGGTGCTCCATGCCTAGGTTCCTGGCTAGCTCCGGTCTGGTATACCTGAAGCACGATTCATGAACGCGCGCCGCTCGTCGCGCGGCGTGAGAAACCACAGCGGAAACGACAGGGGAAACCACCGATGGCAATCGCCGGGCTTAACGTCTCCGACTTTGTCGAACTGGGGCTGATGCTGGTCGGCGTCGGTGCGATCAGCGGGTTTTTCGCCGGCGTGTTCGGGATCGGCGGCGGCGCTATACTGGTGCCGGTGTTCTACGAATGCTTCCGGCTCGCCGGCGTGCCGCTGGAAGTGCGGATGCCGCTTTGTATCGGCACGTCGCTCGCCATTATCATCCCGACCTCGCTCAGCTCGTTCCGCGCCCATTACGCCCGCGGCGCGGTGGATATGGAGATTTTGAAGAGCTGGCTGCTGCCGATCGTGATCGGCGTCATCGCCGGCGGCATCACCGCGCGCTACGCGCCGGAGCGGCTGTTCAAGATCGTGTTCGTGTGCGTGGCCTGGACCGCCGCGGCGCGGCTGATCCTGGGGCGCGCGAGCTGGAAGCTCGGTGACGAATTTCCGCAGGGGCCGCTGATGAAGATCTACGGCTTTGTCGTCGGGCTGCTTTCGACCCTGATGGGGGTCGGCGGCGGGCTGTTCCTCAACCTCTTGATGACATTCTACGGCAGGCCGATCCATCAGGCGGTCGCGACCTCGTCGGCCCTGGCGGTCCTGATCTCGATTCCCGGCGCGATCGGCTACGTCTATGCCGGCTGGCCGGCAGCGGCGCATTACCCTGACGTCGCGGCGCTGCAATTCCCGTTCGCGCTCGGCTACGTCTCGCTGATCGGCGCGTTGCTGGTCATGCCGACCAGCCTCCTGGTCGCGCCGCTCGGTGTGCGCGTCGCGCACGCGATGTCGAAGCGCACGCTGGAGTTGGCGTTCGGCAGCTACCTGTTCATTGTCGGCAGCCGTTTCGTGATCAGTCTGGTGTCGGGGCAGTAGTTTCGTGCATTCTTCGGCAACTACGTCCCCCAACCTCATCCTGAGGAGCGCGCTCTTGCGCGCGTCTCGAAGGATGGGCCGCGGGCCTCATGGTTCTCCCGGCGATGCGAAGCATCGTCCGGTGACGCGGCCAAGTGGCCGCTCCTCACCATGAGGGACGGTTACTTCGCGTAAATCTTCGCGTAGGTGTCGCGCAAAATATTCTTCTGCACCTTGCCCATGGCGTTGCGCGGCAGTTCGTCGACGACGAACACGCGCTTCGGCATCTTGAATTTCGCCAGCCTGCCGTCGAGCGCCTGCAGCACGCCGGCCTCGGTGACGTCGGCGTCCTTGGTGCAGACCAGCACGGCGGTGACGCCTTCGCCGAAATCGGCATGCGGCACGCCGATCACGGCGGATTCGACCACGCCCGGCATGGCGTCGATCTCGCTCTCGATTTCCTTCGGGTAGACGTTGAAGCCGCCGGAGATCACCAGATCCTTGCCGCGGCCGAGAATGTGGACATAACCCTTGTCGTCGATCTTGCCGAGGTCGCCGGTGATGAAGAATCCGTCGGCGCGGAATTCGGCTTTTGTTTTCTCCGGCATCCGCCAGTAGCCCTTGAAGACGTTCGGGCCCTTCACCTCGATCATGCCGATGGTGTCGGGCGCAAGTTCCTTGGCCGTCTCGGGATCGGTGACGCGCACGGAGACGCCGGGCAGGGGCAGGCCGACCGCGCCCGGGACGCGATCGCCGTCATAGGGGTTCGACGTGTTCATGTTGGTTTCGGTCATGCCGTAGCGTTCGAGGATGGCAAACCCGGTTCGCGCCGACCATTCGCGATGGGTGTCCGCGAGCAGCGGCGCCGAACCCGAGATGAACAGCCGCATGTGTTTGGTGGATTCTTTCGTCAGATTCGGGCTCTGCAGCAGCCGCGTGTAGAAGGTCGGCACGCCCATCAGCACGGTGGAGCGCGCCATCAGCTTGATGATCAGTTCGGGATCGAGCTTCGGCAGGAAGATCATCGAGGCGCGCGCGAACAGCGTGACGTTGCTCGCCACGAACAGGCCATGGGTGTGATAGATCGGCAGCGCGTGAATCAGGACGTCCTTGTCGGTGAAGCGCCAGTAGTCGACCAGGCTGAACGAATTCGACGCCAGATTATCATGCGTCAGCATCGCGCCCTTGGAGCGGCCGGTGGTGCCTGACGTGTAGAGGATCGCGGCGAGGTCGTCGTTGGCGCGCGCCACGGTGGTGAAATTGGAAGACGCTTTCGCGGCCGCATCGGTCAACGAGCCCTTGCCGTCGGCGCCGAGCGTTTCGACCTTCGCTTTGACCTTGGCTGCGATGGCGCCGATGCCTTCGGCCTTCGAGGGATCGCACACCACCAGCGACGGTTCGGCATCGCCGATGAAGTAATCGAGTTCGTTCAGCGTGTAGGCGGTGTTGAGCGGCAGATACACCGCGCCCGCGCGCACGGTCGCGAGATACAGCACCAGCGCCGGTACTGATTTTTCGGTTTGCGCCGCAACACGGTCGCCGGTCTTGACGCCGCGCGAAACCAGCACATTCGCCATCTGGCCGGCGCGGGCGATCAGGTCGCCATAGCTGATGTGCGTCCCGTCGGGCATCTCGATCGCGAGCCGGCTCGGATTGTCGAGGCTGTCGAACAGGCGAGAAAACAGGTTGGCGTTCATGATGGTTTTCCGGGTCGCATTCATGCATCATTGCGGGGGGCGGTTGCGGTCCAATAGGGCGCGGCAACCACAACATTCAATAGCAAAAACGCCCTTCACAAAGCAACGGAGACAGTTTGCATGTCAAATAGCGGGAAACGCGTGGCCTGGGTGACCGGCGGCGGCAGCGGGATCGGCGAGGCCGCGGCCGAGGCGCTGGCGGCGGATGGCTGGATCGTGGTGGTTTCGGGGCGGCGCAAGGATGCACTGGACCAGGTGGTGACGAACATCACCAAAAAGGGCGGCAAGGCCGAGGCCATCGCGCTCGACGTCTCTGACAAGGACGGCGTCAACAAGGCCGCGGATGAGATCGTCGCCAAGCATGCCCGGATCGACCTTTTGGTGAATAGCGCGGGCATCAACGTGCCGAAGCGAAGCTGGGCCGACATGGAACTGGAAGGCTGGGACAAGCTCGTCGAGATCAATCTCAACGGCGTGCTGTATTGCATGCGCGCGGTGCTGCCGACCATGCGCAAGCAGCAGGACGGCTGCATCATCAACGTCGCGTCCTGGGCCGGCCGTCACGTCTCGAAGATGCCGGGCCCGGCCTACACCACGACCAAGCATGCGGTGCTGGCGCTGACCCACTCCTTCAACATGGACGAATGCGTCAACGGCCTGCGCGCCTGCTGCTTCTCGCCGGGCGAGGTCGCAACCCCGATCCTGAAACTGCGCCCCGTCGTGCCGTCGGAAGCCGAGCAGGCCAGGATGCTGCAGCCCGAGGATTGCGGCCGCACCATCGCTTTCGTCGCCAGCATGCCGCCGCGGGTGTGCATGAACGAGATCCTGATCAGCCCGACGCATAATCGCGGCTTCATTCAGACGCCGCATAATCGGGACTGAGTCGTCGTTCCCGCGAACGCGGGGACCCATAACCACCACTGTTCGTTTTGCGAAGGCAATTAGCTCCAGCGCGCGTTCGCCGAGAGGCCGCAGCGTATGGATCCCTGCGTTCGCAGGGACGACAAAAAGGGAGTGCACGGCCCGACTCAAAATTAGTTTCAAGCATCACGATAAATTATGCGCCGAAACCACCGCAAAGCCCTCCCGTAGCTCGGCCAACGACGGCGCCGTCGGACTTTTCGAAGCCTCCGCCGCTGTCGTGACACGATCCGGCCGACATCCGTCGGTCACCTCATCAATCGGGAGAATATCCATGTCGAAGCGTATTGCACTTCTGTCTGCCGCTGCCTTCAGCCTCCTCGCTTTCTCCGCCACCATGTCAGCGCCGGCAAGCGCCGAGGAAAAGACCGTGATGGTCGGTGGCGCCGCGATGTTCCCGTCCAAGAACATCGTCCAGAACGCCGTCAACTCCAAGGACCACACCACGCTGGTCGCCGCGGTGAAGGCCGCCGGCCTGGTCGACACGCTGGAAAGCAAGGGCCCGTTCACGGTGTTCGCCCCGACCAACGCCGCCTTCGGCAAGCTGCCCGCCGGCACCGTCGACACGCTGGTGAAGCCCGAGAACAAGGCAACCCTGACCAAGATCCTCACCTACCACGTGGTTCCCGGCAAGCTCGAGGCGTCCGACCTGACCGATGGCAAGAAGCTCAAGACCGTCGAGGGTGAAGAGCTGACCGTCAAGAAGGCCGACGGCAAGGTCATGATCATCGACGCCAAGGGCGGTTCCTCGACCGTGACGATCCCGAACGTCAATCAGTCGAACGGCGTGATCCATGTGG
>Ga0207667_10010328_pt1 | contig 10921 bp, 12 predicted proteins | sample KBSCornC52_FD_184301 | JGI IMG/M metagenome (GOLD analysis project Ga0207667, IMG submission 184301) | Corn rhizosphere microbial communities from Kellogg Biological Station, Michigan, USA - KBS Corn C5-2 (SPAdes) (version 2) | ecosystem: Host-associated > Plants > Roots > Rhizosphere > Soil ...
CCAACACTGTCCGCTACGCTCCTTGTATGGGAGCTCGACTCTGCGGCGGGGACACGACTCGTCGGAGCCGTCGAGTTTCAAGTGACGGGGATCGACCGCTTGGTCCATACACGGGTGGTACGAATCAACGAGCCGGTATCTGAAGAGCTACCCGGCGACTTGGCCGTAGCTGCAGGACGACTGTTGCACCGCCTCGCATCTGAAGGTCTCGCGTGTGTCACAAAAGCACACTGAAGAATGTCTTCAGGAAAGGTGTTATCGGGCTTCCAGGAAATTGCGTTTGTAGATACGGAAACGTAAGAAGAAAGTAAACCGGGTTTTAGTCGTGCAAGCATTTTCGGGCTCACTATCTCAACGATTCCAATTCTCGCGCCAGCGTTAAATCTCTCCCCAAGAAAGTTAAACAACACGAACGAGCGGTATTCATCGGCAGATGGCAAGAGACCGAGCCCTACAAATCAGTTACAAAGCACTCCCACTGTATACGACCACCCGCGGTGGTCAATTGAAGCAATTCAAACCTCTGATGCGACGTGGTGTGACTGTAAAAGCAGGTGGCGGAGCCATGCTGAGAGCTGCGGAAAATCTAGGTGCACACGATTGCCCGACTCCTACGATCTCAACAATGATGCGGTAATTGAGGGGCCACTGTAATGGAATTGTAATGACCGAAGGATCAGAACCGGTCAAATCAAGTACAACAAGCGCAAGACTGGCAGTCTGTTGAAACTTAATGATAGTGTCCCCTTCCGAACTATTTAGAAATGTCCCCTTAAACTGAGACCTCCAGCCAGGGAGGTTTCGTTGAAGAGGACGGCCATGAGCGGTCACGAGCTGGAGCGAGTGGAAGTCATGGGACGGGTAAGGGGTGGGGAGTTGAAGTTAGGGGATGCGGCCGTGATGCTGAAGTTGAGCTATCGGCAAGCGAAAAGATTGTGGCGACAGTATCGCGAGGTGGGCAGGCAAGGGTTAAGCATGGCAATGTTGGTCGGGCCTCGAACCGAAGTAAGCCGCTGAAGGTGCGGCGGCGAGTGTTGCAATTAATCCGCAAAAAATATTCCGGATCGGAAGCAGAGAGATTCGGGCCGACCTTAGCGGCTGAGCACCTGGTGGAAGAAGACGGGATCGTTCTCGATCACGAGACCTTGCGACTTTGGATGTTGGCAGAAGGGCTATGGAGTCGAAGGCGAAGGCGCAAGAAACACTGCCAGCGGCGAGAGCGCAAAGCGCACTTTGGCGAACTGGTGCAGCTGGACGGGAGTTTTCATGACTGGCTGGAGGGGCGTGGACCGCGGGGCTGCCTGATGGACATGGTGGACGACGCCACAAGCACGACACAAGCCCATCTGGGGAAGGAAGAGACGATCTGGGCAGCCGCGGGGGTGCTGCGGAGTTGGATTCAGAAGTATGGTGTACCCCGTGCCCTGTACACGGACTGGAAGAATGTGTACAAGCGAAAAGCCACGCCGGGCGAGCAGTTGCGGGGAGAAGTTCCGGTCACACAGTTCGGTCGGATGTGCCAGAAGCTGGGGATTCGGATCCTGGCCGCCAGTTCGCCGCAGGCCAAGGGACGAGTGGAGCGTAATCATGGCACCCATCAGGATCGCTTGATCAAGAAACTGCGACGGAAGCAGATCGCCAGCTATGAAGCTGCGAATCAGTATCTGGAAAGCGAGTGCGGATTCCTGCTGAAGGCGATCAGCATTCCTGGTTGATTGCGATCATGATTCCTGCCTGATTCCGATCAGTATTCCTGGCGAAAGCGATCACCATTCCTGCGTGAAGCCGATCAGTGATCGGCAGGGGCAGGAAGCGTGATCGGGATGGTCAGGAATCGGCTGTGGAAAAGAGTTTGGCGGCGCTGGACACCAAACGAAACGGGTAAGTTGCCTCTTAGGAGGTGACGGTGCCCGGAAAGCGAGTGTCCATGCGCAAGACGCGAGAAGTCCTACGGTTGTACTTCGAGTTGAAGCTGGGGCAGCGGCAGATCGCCCGCAGCGCCAACGTCAGTCAAAGCACAGTGCACGAGTACCTGGAGCGGTTTCAGGCAGCGGGATTGAGCTGGCCGCTGCCGGCGGAGATGTCGGAAGCGGAGTTGGAGCAAAAGCTGTTTCCTGGCGATGCTGTCGCCAGCCAACTGAACGAAGCCAAGGCTCTGCCCGACTTCGCTCACATCCATGAGGAGTTGCAGCGCCACAAGCACACCACGCGGCAACTGTTGTGGGAAGAGTACCGCGCGGTGCATCCCGATGGCTACGGATACAGCCGTTTCTGCCATCACTACCAGCGCTGGAGACGCCAACTCGACCTGGTGCTGCGACAGGAGCATCGTCCCGGCGAGAAGTTGTTCGTCGACTGGGCGGGACAAACCATCCCCGTCTATGACCCGGAAACGGGCGAAATGCATCCGGCGCCGTTATTCGTGGCCGTACTCGGTGCCAGCAACTACACCTACGCGGAAGCTGACCAAGATCAGCAGATGGCGAGCTGGATTGGAGCGCACGTGCGCACCTTCGAGTTTCTCGGCGGCTGTCCGCAGCTGGTGGTTCCCGACAACGCCAAGACCGGAGTGTCGAAGGCCTGCCGCTACGAGCCGGATCTGAATCCGACTTACCAGGAGATGGCGCTGCACTACGGCGTCGGGGTGTTGCCCACCCGCCCGCGCAAGCCACGCGACAAAGCCAAAGTCGAAGTCGGCGTGCAAATCGCCGAGCGCTGGATCGTCGCGGCCCTGCGCCATCGCAGGTTCTTCTCCCTTGGCGAATTGAACCGCGCCATTCGCGAGCTCGTAGAAAAGCTCAATCAGCGGCCCTTTCAGAAGCGCGAAGGCTCGCGCCTGAGTTTATTCCGCGAACTCGATCAACCCGCATTGCAACCCCTGCCCACGGAGCGCTTCGATCTCTCCGAGTGGTCGCAGGCCACCGTGAACATCGACTATCACATCCAGTTTGATCGAAGCTTCTACAGCGTGCCCTATCAACTCGCACGGCAGACCGTCGAAGTGCGGGCCACGCCCACCACCATCGAGGTTTTCCATCAGGGTAAGCGCGTGGCCTCGCATGTGCGCAACCGCAAGCCTTACTCCGCCATGACCAACTCCGAGCATCGCCCGGCTTCGCACCGGGCCCACTTGGACTGGCCACCCTCGCGCATGGTTCACTGGGCCAGCACGGTCGGCCCGCGTACTCGCGAGGTGGTGGAGAGGATCTTAGAAGCTTATCCACATCCGGAGATGGGCTATCGTTCGTGCCTGGGCATCATCCGCTTAGGACAGCGCTATCCCGCCACCCGTGTAGAAGCCGCGGCCGAACGCGCTCTTGCAACCGGCGCGGTAAGTTACAAGAGCCTGGACTCAATCCTCCGTCGTCATCTCGATCAAGCACCGCTGAACCCGACGACGACGGTAGCACGTTCTCTTTCCAGCCACGCAAACATCCGTGGCGCTGCCTACTTCACCCATGAGGGAGGCGCGTAATGCTCCATCAACCTACGATCGAGAAACTCCTGGCTATGCGCATGGAACCCATCGTTGAGTGCTGGCGCAGCTTCGAGCAGGACGAAAATGCTCAACTACTCAGCTTCGAAGAAAAACTCTCCCTCATGGTGGATCGACTGTGGACGTGGCGGCAAAACATGGCGCTGCAGCGTCGGCTGCGCTACGCCAAACTGAAGGGCAACGCCTGCGTCGAGGACATTGACTATCGCGCTGCTCGTGGGCTCGACCGCAACCTGATGCGCTCGCTAACCTCCGACTCCGGTTGGGTTGTACGTCACGAGAACATCTTCGTCATCGGCCCCACGGGCGTGGGCAAGAGCTACCTCGCTTGCGCTCTAGCTCAGAAAGTCTGCCGCGACGGGCATCTCGTGTTCTACACTCGCGCCGCCGCACTGTTCCGCGATCTCGCCATCGCTCGCGCCGACGGCAGCCTGCGCAATCTACTGGCGCGACTCAGCCGCGTCGAGGTCCTGATCGTCGATGACTGGGCGATGGCTCCCTTGCAGGAAACGGAGCGGCGCGACTTCTGGGAAATCTGCGAGGAACGTTGTCAAACTCGCTCGACGATCTTGACCTCGCAAGTTCCCGTCACCCAGTGGCACGAGCAGATCGGCGATGCCACCATCGCCGACGGCATCCTCGACCGCCTCGTCCATAATGCCCATCGCATCGAACTGCGCGGCGAGTCCATGCGCAAGAAGCGTAACCCTCCGCGCGACGACACCCACGATAAGAAACCGTGACTCTCGCTTCTACATCGCTATGCAGGGGATAAAGGGGCTGGCTGCCCCTTTCCCCTGCACCCCAAATCCCCGCAGAAGCAAACCCTCGCTGCGCTCCGGAAACCCTCGGAAACTTACCTCCATGCTTGACGATTCCGATCACTTCTCCGAAAATCAACTTCGCCAGCGTCGCTGCGCTCCGATCCTGATCGGATTCCGCAGGACCACTGATCGCCTTCTTCAGGAACTCTGATCGCAATCACGGGAATCCGCATAAGGGGGACTTGCAAGCCGGAGCTCCTGTCGTTTTTACTCCGCAAGGTCTTGCGGATTGGGTTAGATCTCTCGGCCTCGTGCAAAGTGAGACAACGGTAGGACTGCAGCAATATGGACCGGGTCGGGCGGTACTCTATTGGCTGGCTCGCGCTGTATCGTCAGAATAGGAGACTGGGGGTGGTGTCGTTCTAATGAAGAGCCTACGCTGGGTTTGTCGCCTTCATCTTAGGCTTGCTCGTGGGCTGTACAAAACAGCCGACGATTACGGTGTCAACTACAAATCTTCAAGCAACGATCAATATTAGTCTTTACGCCGAATACGGTGTCGCAGTGCGAAAAGGAATTTTGTCAGAGAAGACCAGTGGGCGAGCAGTCTGGGAAATCGAGGCCGTCTCAGGGATTCCGCAAATGCACAAATTAGTATTCAGTGTTGGTTCCAACAACGTCGAACCGGCGCCGCATCCGGGAGGAGAATACTCTGTTGTTGTCCCAAAAGGAGCTAGCACTTTCACTCTCAATCCAAAGACCGACTATGAAATCGAGATTTGGCGTGATTTAAACTCAAAGCCGGCCCGGGCCGTATTCCGGCTTGCGGGTTAGGTTTCTTCGAAATCCGATTCGCACCCTGGGGACCACGCCTTGGGTGACTTTTCATCGCCAAGATGATCTCTCAGATGAAAGGAAGATTTCGGCACATTTTCCCCTCTTGTTGGGATACACCGTAGGCAACACGTCTGCAAGCGACATCATCAGCGAGCTCGCAAAGAATCGCACCGGTTACGGAATCCCGGCAGTGTCAGATCTCATCCCATAAAATGTTCTCGGTCAAGCCTGAGGTGAGCTGATGGCGCCGCATGTGATCATTATCGGTGGTGGCTTCGGAGGACTCTCAGCGGCTCGCGCCCTGCGCCGTGCTCCGGTTCGCGTGACGTTGATTGATAAGCGAAACTATCATCTCTTTCGTCCCATGCTGTACCAGGTGGCTACGGGACTGCTTTCCGCCGATGAGATTTCCGGGCCTCTGCGTTCGATCCTCAGTCATCAACAGAATGTTGATGTGTTGCTCGATGAAGTCGGCGGCGTCAGCACAAAACAGAACATTGTTCATCTGAAAAACAGAGACTTGGCATATGACTTTCTCATCCTGGCGACTGGCATCCAGTACAACTATTTTGGCCATGACGAATGGCGGCCGTTTGCGCCGGGCCTCGAGTCCCTGGACGATGCCGACCTGATTCGAAGCAAAATCCTTCTTTCGTTCGAGCGAGCTGAAGCACTGGCCTCAACCCCCAACTCTCAAGAGGAAATTCGTCGGCTTCTGACATTTGCATTGGTGGGTGCAGGCACGGTCGGCGTCGAGATGGCCAGCACACTCGCGGAAATGTCGCAGATGGCTTTGGTGCATGACTTTCGCCATATCGACCCGAGAACAGCTCGAATTCTTCTTTATGAGGCTGCCCCCCGGGTTCTGCCCACATATCCCGAGGTTCTTTCCCTCAAAGCACACCGACACTTGTCGAGCTTAGGGGTCGAGGTCTTCACCAACGCTCGTGTCACGAGCGTGGATTCGGATGGAATTGTCGTCGGCGGAGAAAGCGTTCCGGCCGGCACCGTACTGTGGGGAGCTGGTGTCGTTGCATCGCCCGCGGGGAGGTGGCTAGAGGCGGAAACCGACAAATCAGGAAAAGTCATGGTGCAACCGGATTTATCTGTACGCGATCATCCGGAAGTCTTTGCAATTGGTGACACGGCTCATCTGGTCGCTCCGGTTCGAAACCTATTTGGCATGAAATCACGAACACCAATGCTCTTGCCCGGAGTGGCGCAACCCGCAATACAGCAAGGTAAGTACGTTGCGGACGTCATTCGTCGCCGTGTAACGGGACGCGCACAACCGGAACCTTTCTGGTATTGGGATAAGGGCGATCTCGCAATCGTCGGCCGAACGTATGCGGTGGCGGATCTGCGATTCACGCGTTTTGCGGGTTTCCTGGCATGGCTTGTCTGGGCTGGCGTACATATTTATTTCCTTATTGGATTCGCCAATCGCCTGTTTGTGCTCTTGCAGTGGGGTCTTGATTTCCTCACAAAACGGCGCCGAGTGCGGGTCTTGTCGGAAGAACTTCCGGCGGTGCAGAACTCGATCGATCCAGCAGCCTGACATTCCCCTAATGAGCATCTCCAGTTTTCAGAAATCGCTGGCACCTAATCTCGCTACATCGTTCACCTGATTGATGCAGCTTGGAATCGAGTATCACCTAGAAGTAGGGCCCGCGGGTACCTGCGACGATTCTTCCCGTGGTTCCTCTCCACAAAACCTTGCTCAAGATTGCTGTGTCACCTTGAAGCAAATTGACTTCATTTTCCTTCAACCTGATCGCCGTCGGAAGAAAAGCCAGCCCGCCTGATTGTGGCAGGTTTCCTTTCACCCTCAGCTAAAGAAAGGAGCAATAATTCTTGACGCACCAGCAGAACCGGGACTGAAGCGTTCCCGTCCTTCACATCCATCAATTTCCTTTCGTGAAGGTTGCTGACTGATTCCGGCAGGCTTTTTTCCAGGGGAAAACGTGTGGCTAAGCTCCACGGTTCGCTCCAGGATGCCTTAGTTCAAATCAAGGAGACAATCATGAAAATAGTAGTAATCGGTGGTACCGGACTCATCGGATCAAGACTGGTCAACATGCTTCGTGTGCACGGGCATGAAGCTGTAGCTGCGGCACCCAACACAGGCGTCAACACCATCACGGGAGAAGGACTCGCCGAAGTGCTGAAAGGCGCCTCGGTAACCGTTGACGTATCAAACTCTCCCGATTGGGACGACGCTGCAGTGCTGAGGTTTTTCGAAACATCCACTCGCAACCTTCTCACCTATGAAACCGCGGCCGGTGTGCGGCACCACGTCGCGTTGTCGGTTGTGGGAACCGACCGGCTGTCCGAAAGCGGTTACTTCCGAGCCAAGATCGCTCAGGAAAAATTGATCAGAGAGTCTTCCATCCCCTACTCCATTGTGCACGCGACGCAGTTCTTCGAATTCCTCAAGGGCCTTGCCGACATATCCATGGTCGACGGCAAAGTGCATCTGCCTCCTGTGCTTTTCCAACCGATGGCCGCCGACGAGGTTGCGAGCGGCGTGGCCAGGGTTGCGGTCGGTCAGCCGGTAAACGGCATCGTTGAAATTGCGGGCCCGGAAAAGTTTCGAGTGGATGAACTAGTACGGCGGCGCTTAGCCTCGCTGAAAGACGCTCGTGAAGTCATCGCTGATCCAAACGCGCGCTACGGTGGGGCCAAAGTCAGCGAGAAAACTCTGCTTCCGGGCAAAAACGCACGAACCGGCGAGACCCGCTTCGAAACCTGGCTGAGTCAGCCTGCGGCACAAATCACGAAGGCGGCCTAGCGGCGAAGCAGTGCCGATGCACAACGACAAACGAGATGGCGTCGCTCAAGCGAAAGGCTGATTTATGACTTTCACAAAACTAGTTCTCGGGCTGGCATGTCTCATGTCGGGCCCGCTGGCTGCACAGGAGGCAAAAGTAACGCAGCTCTTCTCGAAGGACTTGGCAAATCTTCCCGGCAAGGAAGGCCTGATGATCACGGTAGATTATCCGCCGGGCAGTTCAGATCCCATACATCGCCACAATGCACATGCATTCGTGTATGTGCTCGAGGGCTCGATCGTGATGCAGGTGAGGGGCGGGAAAAAAGTAACTCTGACACCTGGCGAGACCTTCTATGAAGGACCAAATGATGTCCACGTCATTGGGCGTAATGCAAGCAAGGCCAAACCAGCGAAATTCGTCGTGTTCTTGATCAAAGACAAAGGCTCGCCGGTACTGGTGCCGGCCAAATAAAAACACAAACTGCGAGTTTCCGCTCGCATAAGGAGTCAATTTATATGAGCACAATTACCGTAAAAGATGGCACGACAATCTACTACAAAGACTGGGGTAAGGGCCCGGTGGTAACGTTTTCACACGGATGGCCGCTGAATTCGGATGCCTGGGATGGACAAATGCTGTTCGTCGCCCAGAATGGATTTCGAGCGGTCGCACACGACCGGCGTGGGCACGGTCGCTCAAGCCAGGCTTCGTCCGGGAACGACATGAACGGATACGCCGACGACCTTGCAGCCGTCATCGAAGCGCTTAATCTCAATGACGTCACTCTGGTGGGTCACTCCACTGGCGGCGGCGAAGTTACCCGCTACATCGGACGACACGGCACAAAAAGGGTTGCCGCGGCCGTCCTAATCGCGGCTGTGCCCCCGATCCTAGTGAAGTCTCCTAGCAATCCCGAAGGACTCCCTATCGAAGTATTTGATGAATTACGGCGTGGCCTCGCCAAAGATCGTTCGCAATTCTACAAAGACTTCGCCGCAATGTTCTATGGCGCTAATCGGCCGGGCGCGAAGGTGTCGCAGGGAATGCTCGACCAGTTTTGGCTGTGGAGCATGCAGGCCGGCCTCAAAAACTCCTACGACAGCATCAAGGCATTTTCCGAGACGGACTTCACGCAAGACCTCAGGAAGTTCGACGTGCCCACGCTGGTCATGCATGGTGAGGATGACCAAGTCGTGCCGATTAAAGATTCAGCAAAGAAATCCGCCAAGCTCATCAAGGGAGCACAGGAAATCTACTATCCCGGAAGACCGCACGGCCTCACAGCCACGCACCAAGACGAAGTCAATGCTGACCTGCTGAAATTTATGCGGTCGGTCCAACAAACTCGCACGGCAGTAGCTTGAGCCCTTTGCGCTAGCGGCAGATCGACACACCTGCTGGTCTGCCGCGGCCTTCTTGCAGCCGTCATCCCTACAGCAGCGAAAAATGCGTTGTTTGTGCAAATAACGTCGTGCTGCGACTTAATGTGGGAGCGTGCATAGCCCGCACTCTTCCTGATCGCGGCAAAACGCTAGTCCCGGCAGCGAAACCTTATTGTGCTGCTCATAATCCAACCGTATTACGACTCGTGTTCACAACCCCGTGTAAGAATGGGATCAGATCTCGCCTAACGGATGCTTCAAGTTCGCGCCCACCGCGCTTCCCACCAAGCAAACCAGCAATGCGTCATTGGAATCGATCTGAGCGCGAATTCCCTGGTAGACAGCGTCGCGCGTGGCCCCGCTTCGAACCAGCCACTGCGAATCCAGCAGGCGGCGCGCCCCAATGAGGTGAAGATACTCGAGCAGCTGCGGGTAGTCCTGCTCCGGCTTGCTCAGGTCATAGCTGACCACGTACAAGGCCATCTTGTTTAAGCGTGAGAAAGGATGTAGAGCATCCCTGTTACGGCAGTTACCATCATCGCGACACACAGGGCGTCGAGAAGATACTGCCCCCAACTGCGATTTGACGGTGCTTCCATCTGTCTGGGTTCTTCCTGCCGCGGCGCCGGAGTGGGGATGCCACTCCAGCGTGCGGCAAAATGGGCCAGTGGTCGTGCGAGACACTCGCCCAATAAGTGGGAGGATTATACATCGACTTACAACTTTAGTTGTAAGAAATGTACAACTTTTGTTGTAAATCGTGGTCCGATATGGCACGAAGGTGGGGGATGAGCATTCGAGAAGTTGCTTTGCACTCAGTGCAGAGGGTCTTTCCTTAGCGGAATAAGATCACAGAACGCAAATCCATCGCGCAGAATCACCTTTCCGGTTTCAATCTCTATTTGCCGAGAAAACGTAGGAGCTGCATAAACAAAAGAATGGAATTCTCCGTTCTCTCCGCAGCGATCTACCGGGCGAGGCAAGTCCTTCAGAAATCTTTCATCAAATTCCCGACCTGCGAATTCCACGGCTAGCTGCTTAGTATCGACACAGGTGATCTTCGCCCGAACGCCGGCGGAGATCATTTCTTGGGCAAGCGCCTCGGTGGGCAAACTCCATAAGGGAAAGATTGGCTGTAGTCCAGTTCCTTGCAATTGCTGCTCACGGTACGCACGAATATCCCTGAGGAAAAGATCTCCGAAGGCAACGCACTCGATTCCAGACTGAACCGCTCGCTCACAGGCCAGGCCCATGGCCGATTCGTACTGCTCATTCGTGCACGGCCACGGTAGTTCCACTTCCCACAAGGGCAAGCCGGCGGCGTCTGCCTGTTGATGAACCAACGAACGTCTGACCGCGTGCATTGCCACCCGATCAGCTGTGCTGTTGAAGGAAGTCAGCAAGGCTACCACTTGGTATTCATTTGTCTGGCGCAGGCGGTGAAGGCACCAGCAGCTGTCTTTGCCACTGCTCCAGGCAACTAGGGTTGGTTTCATCCGTTCTGAATCCTATTCGATGTGCGCACAAATCGGCATAGGGGGAGCGGTCGCCCGCTCGCCCCTGCCACACCACCGTACGTGCGGGTCCGCATACGGCGGTTCGGATGAGTTAAGCTGCCGCAAACAAGCGTGGGAGTCCGAGCGAGTCGAAGTAAGCGTTGGGAAACGT
>Ga0207667_10010330_pt1 | contig 10919 bp, 6 predicted proteins | sample KBSCornC52_FD_184301 | JGI IMG/M metagenome (GOLD analysis project Ga0207667, IMG submission 184301) | Corn rhizosphere microbial communities from Kellogg Biological Station, Michigan, USA - KBS Corn C5-2 (SPAdes) (version 2) | ecosystem: Host-associated > Plants > Roots > Rhizosphere > Soil ...
TCAAGCGACGGCCGCCGCTTGCATCTGGCGAACTGTGAATGAGTTAGCCATTCTCTGATGGGATGGAAATGCCTCGCCGCCAAAGGCGGGGACGGTCGGGCCGAGACCAAAATTTGCAATTTGGTTCAGGCGCTGGGCGATCTTGCACACGCATCGAATTGCATGGCTGCGGCCTCTGCAAGCAACTACAGACTACGCTAATTGCCTAGTCTCTCAAGCCGGCGGCGACTTTAGGCTCGGCAAGTTTGGCGCTCAGATACTCAACGGCTTTATCAAGCTGGGGATCGTAGGGCCCGACAGCGGGCGAGCCGCCACTGGCGGACGGCGGGGTGCTTTGAGGTTTGAGAACATCGCGCGCGTGGCGTTCTTCCACGACACGCTTCAACTGCTCGGGCGTGAGTTTGATTTCAAAGCCCGGATCGGGACGCACGCCCCAATCGTCGGTTTCCTTGGCATCGTGCAGGCGATGGATGTTTTTACCGCTCGGCCGCCAATAAGTGGCGACGGTCAGCTTGAGTTGACTCTTGCCGTTCTCCAGCGGAATGACGTTCTGCACGGTGCCTTTGCCCCAGGTTCGCTCGCCGACCACGACCGCCAGGCCGTGATCTTGAAGGCACGCGGAAACAATTTCGCTCGCGCTGGCCGTCTGATGATCGACCAACACGGCCATTGGCCAGTTCGTGTAGCGCGCCTTGCCCGAGGCCTGGAAATCTTCTCGATTGCGTTGCTTGTCGCGGCCTCGGGTGCTCACGATTTGCCCTTCGCGAACGAAAAAATCGCAGGTCGCCACTGCCGTCTTCAAGAACCCGCCGGCATTGCCGCGCAGATCGAGGATCAAGGCCTTGACGTGATGCTCGGACAGCCAGGCCAGCGCTTGCTCCAATTCGCCCTGCGTCTGGTCGCCGAAGGTGGTGATTCGCACATAGCCGATCTCGGGATGCGATTCGAGGGCGAATTGCCAGCGGCCTGCGGAGTCGTGGGCGTCTCCGAGCACGCTGGGCACGTTGATGACGGCGCGAGTCAATTCGACCTCGACCGGCTCGCTCTGCCCTGCGTGCAGCACCTTGAGCCGCACGCCTTCGCCCGGATCGCCGCGCAATAAGTGCAGCGCGTCTTCGGTGTTGAAACCCAAAGTGTCTTCGCCGTCGATTTCCAAAATGGTATCGCCCGCCAGAATACCTGCTTCGTAGGCCGGCGTGCCGATCATCGGGCTGGCGACGGTCAGCCGCTTGGACTTCTCGTCGAGCGAAACCTGGATGCCGATGCCGCCGAATTTCTGATCCAAGTGTTGCCGGAATTCGGCCGCTTGCTGCGGCGGCTCATAGGCCGAATAGGGATCGTCGAGTTGCGCGACGATGCCGTTCAAGGCGCCCTCGAACAGTTTGCGGTCGTCGACCTCTTCCACATAGTTCTGGTCGATCTGCTGCATCACGCGCACGATCGTATCGGTCATGCGACCATATCGGCTGCGATAAGAGCTGTCGGCCTTTTGATAGCAGACCAGCGAAACAACGCCGATGGTCAGCAGCAAATAAAGATTGCGTCGCGGCACGACTACACCGGATTTGAAAGGCGGGCGCGGTCTCTGTTCCGATAATTCAGTGTAGCCGGAGAGGCAGCGGGAGACCAGGACGAGCGAAACCGGAAGGCGAAGGTCGGAAACAGGCCCGCCGGCGGGAATTTCGCTTCTAACGTCGAATTTCGCCCCGCCCCTCACAGCCCCAAGAACGGGACCGGGACGAGAAATGCATGCTGTTCGTAGAGGCTGGCCACGCCGTGCCAGGAGGTGAATTGCGTGAAGAAGATGATCAACACGTAAAGCGCCGCCACGGGCAGCATGCCCAGCCGGGCGAACTGGCGCAAGAACCAGTTGCGGTTTCGCGTGCGGCGGCCGGCATAGCCGCAAGCCCAGCCGGTCAGCAACCGGGTCGGATAGATGAATATCACGAACACCAGGCTCGGCAGCCAGGCCGCTTCGCGCGGGATGATTTCGATCTTCAGCAAATAGAGCGGCACGGCGAAAAGCAGCGTGACGCCCAGCGCGATCAAAAACGCGACCGGCGCGCGGCGGAACCAGGTTCGCACCGGCCGGATCTCGAACATCGCACGAAAGCGATTCTCGGCGGCGAAGCGCGTCTGCACGAACGGCAGGTAAAACAGCACGACCAAGAGCGCAACCCCGCCGACAAAACCGAGCAATGGCGCCTTTTGTCCGGCGGCCAACAGCGAAACCGGCGCGAAGAGCCAGATCAATCCGCCGATGAACCCTCGCACGCCGAGCCAGAAATAGTAAGGCAGTCGCAGCCCGACCACGAAATCGTAAACCGCGTCGCGGGCACGCGCGTAGGCGCCGCGCTGGCGCAGTTGCTTAAGCAAGCGAATCGGAGCGGGCCAGAAAAAGTGCCGCAGCTTGCCGCCGCGCCAGCAGGCGCCCACGATATGCACGGTCATCAGCGCTGATAGCACCACGAGCGCCGTCGACCAGCCGCGATCGGCCCGGCTGTTCGGCTCGATCAACCGCGCCGAGGCCGCCATCAGCGAAGCGAACCTCAACGGCAGCAACATCAGCCACACGCCGAAGAACATGCCGCCCACCCTCGCGGCTTTCCGGACGCCGACGAACCCGTCGCGCAGCCGTCCGGTGCGAGCGATCCGCCCGCTGGCTTCGAGCAAGTAGCCGAGGCTGAGCATCTGCAGCACCGGGTAGGTCGCCAGAAACGCAAGCGCCAGGACAAGCGACGCTGCGCCAAACAGCCACTCGGCGCCCGAACCGATCGCATCGCGCAGCCGGCGCCAGCGGCTGCGCTCGTCGACGAGTTGCGGCGCATCTAGACATTCGGCCAACTCCGCATTCGCCGCCGAAAGAGCGGCGGTTTCGCTCCGATCGTCGCAAAGCTCCGCCTCGAAGACCTCGGCCTGTGCGGCGGATGAAAATTGCGGGATTGCAGCTTGAGTCATGCCAGTTGGACCTTCCGTCGGCACGGGCGGCGCTGCCGGTTGCAATCGCGGCGAGGCGGCCAGGAACCCGTGCTCCACTACAGATTACCCCGCGACGAGTTCAAAGGTGTCGTGTTTTTCACTGCGGGCCCTCGATGACTCGAAGGCTTTGGCCGGCTAACGCTCCCCGGCTCGCCTCGGTTGGGGCAGGTTCTCCCGGCCTGCGGCCGGCCAACGCCCGATTGCGCGATGCTCACGCCAACTGCATGCCGTTCTCACAATGCACTGGTGGCATTAGGGCTGGCCGATCGTTACGCTATAGGAATCACCTCGAAAAGCTTCGCGGGCCGGCGATTCGTCCCTGGGCGGAGGCTGCCGCTTGCGAGGCAGGGGACAAATCTTCCATGAAATCGAACGGAGTGACCGTATGGCGTCAGAGCTCCAGAGCCTGGTCGGCGAGCTGGAAGCCAACATTTCTAAAGTAGTGCTAGGTAAATCTGATGTCATTCGACTGTGCATGGTGGCGTTGCTGGCGGGCGAACACGTGCTGTTGGAAGACGTGCCTGGCGTCGGCAAGACCTTGGTGGGCAAAGCGTTAGCGAAAAGCATCTCGGCTAAGTTCTGCCGCGTGCAGTTCACGCCCGACTTGTTGCCCAGCGATATCGTCGGCAGCAGCGTCTACAACGCCAAGACGAGCGAGTTCTATTTCTGTCCCGGACCGATTTTCGCCAATATCGTCCTGGCCGACGAAATTAACCGCACGACCCCCCGCACCCAAAGCGCCTTGCTGGAGGCGATGAGCGACGCCCAGGTCTCGATCGACGGGCAGACGCACCCTTTGCCGCGCCCGTTCATGGTGATCGCCACTCAGAATCCGTTCGAGTTCGAAGGCACTTATCCCCTGCCCGAGAGCCAGCTCGACCGTTTTTTGCTGCGGATCAGCGTGGGCTATCCCAGCCGCGAGGACGAACTGCAAGTCTTGGCGATCCATCGCAATGGCGAGCCGCTCGACAATCTTACGCCGGTGATCGATTGCGCGCAGGTCTCTGCGTTACAACAGGCAGTGCGGGAAGTGGCGGTCGAAGAATCGATTTATGAATACGTGCTCGATATTGTCGAAGCGACGAGAAACAGCGCGGAGCTGCACGTCGGCGTGAGCACGCGCGGGGCATTGTGCTTATACCGCGCGAGCCAATCGCTGGCCTTGATCGAGGGGCGCGAGTACGTCGTGCCCGACGACGTCAAACGTCTCGCCGTGCCGGTGCTCGCCCACCGCGTGATTACCAAAGGCTATTTGCACGGCAGCCAGCGTGGCGCCATCGAAGCCTTGATTCAGCGATTCGTGGACGACGTTCCGGTTCCGGGTTAAGCGAAATGCGCCGCTCGCATCAGAACATTGCGATCACGCTGGAGGGTTGGCTCTACCTGGGCGTTTCGTGCTTTATTCTAGCAGGCGCCCTGACTCGCCAGATCAACCTCTTGATGTTGCTGTTCGGCATGTTGGCCGGGCCGCTCGTGATTAGTTGGCGCTTGGTCAAGAGCACGCTGAAAAAGGTCGAAATTCGCCGCAAGCTGCCCGAATCGGTCTCCGCCGGCGACCTGTTGATCGTGGAACTGGCGATCGTCAATCGCCGCTGGCGGCTGGGCAGTTGGTCGGTCACGGTCGAAGATTCTCTGCGTCGCGCGGGCGGCGCCCTCGGCGAGGCCCGGACCATGGCGCGGGTTTTGGTTCCCTATTTGAAGCCGGGCGAACCCTACACGGCCACCTATCGCGGCCGGCTGCCGCGCCGCGGCCGCTATGCGTTCGGCCCCTTGCGGCTCTATACGCAGTTTCCTTTAGGCTTGCTGCGCTACCGTCTGACGATCGAGCAGGACGAGTCGCTCGTCGTCTATCCTCGTCTGGGACGCCTGGCGCCCGGCTGGTATCGCGTCCAGCGTTCTTCGGATCTGGGGTTGGGAGTGGCTGCGCGACAGCAAGGCTTTGTCGAAGGCGAGTTCTATGGCTTGCGCGATTGGCGCAGCGGAGACAGCCGGCGCTGGCTGCACTGGCGCACCTCCGCCCGGCGGCAAACGCCCGTCGTCAGGCAGTTCGAGCAACAGCGCAACGAAGACCTGGCGATCGTGCTCGAACTCTGGCAGCCGCGCGAGCCGCAAGCCGAAGATCTCGATACGGTGGAATTGGCTGTCAGCTTTGCGGGCACGATCTTGGCCGACCTCTGCCGGCGCGGCGGCAAGTGGCTTTCGATCTCGACCAGCGGTCCGGAACCATGGTTGGAAAGCGGTCCGACCTCCACGGCCCTGTTGCACCAGACGATGCGACATCTGGCCGAGACGGAAGCAAGCTCGAAAGATCACTTGCCCGATGCGCTCGCCCAACTCCTCGATCGGATCCATCCGGGCACCCGAGTCGTAGTCATTGGCACGCGCGCCGTCGATCTGAACGACTCCGAGCGATTTGCAGGCCTCTGGAACAACCAGCGGCGCCGCGCCTGGTTGAATCGGATCGAAACATTCGACGCAAGCAGCAACGATTTGGCCGAATACTTCACGGCGGAGTAGCAGTCCGGCGTCGCCGCCCGGCGAGGCGTCTGGGAACAACTCGGCGCCGGTACAATCGAGGTTCATTGCCATGTGGCTGGAAAGACTTTTGCAAATCAGCATCTCGGTGCTGGTCTCGCTTTCGACCCTCCTTCTAGGCATGGGCGAGCGCAATTCGACCTTGCCCGTCGTCGCCGTGATCGTATCGGTCAGTTCGCTGTATCTGACCGACATCAAAGGCTGGCTGCGGCTCAACACGACGGTGACCAACATCGCGGGCCTGGTGGCGCTGGCCGCCACCTGGCACGACTGGGATTATTACGCCGGCGAAAGCCAACTTCTCTCGATAGCGAATTTGCTGATCTATCTGCAGTTCGTGCTGCTCTACCGTCAGAAGAACCTGCGCAACTACTGGCTGTTGATCTTGCTAAGCTTGCTGCAAGTGGCCGTGGCGTCGGCCTTGAATATGAGCATTTTTTTCGGCCTGTTGCTGCTGATCTACATGTTCATCGGCCTGCTCACGCTGGCTCTGTTTTCGATTTACCGCGAGTACTTCTATTCGCAGGAGTTGTGGAAGCCTTGGCGCGCGAACGAGGTCGCCGAGGCCGAGCGCGCCGCGGCGGAACGGCGCCGCTGGCCGCTGGCGGCGCATGCGGCGGTCTTCGCCGGGCTGCCCCCCGAAGCCGAGGCCGACGCCGGATTGACCTGGGGTTGGGTCCGCCAGATTCTGAAATTGGGCGTTCTGACGGTGGTCTTGTCGAGCATGATGTTTTTTGGCCTGCCCCGCGTCGGCAAGGCGGGCCGCTGGCGAGCGGGCAATACGCGCATTCTGCGGACGGTCGGCTTTTCGGAGAGCGTCACTCTCGGCGAGCTGGGCGAGGCCTATCAAAACGACAATGCTCTGATGCAGGTCTGGTTCAGCGACGTCGAGACCGGCGAGCCCTACCGAGTCGCCGGCGACTCGCCCCTGTTCCGCGGCGCGTTGTTGTACAACTACCACCAGGGTCAATGGCATCGCCGCACCGATCGATTCGAACTCGCTCGGATCAGTCCGCTGCAGAAGACTTCCCTGAACCAATTGCCCGCCGACACGCCGCTGGTCAAGCAGAAAATCATCTTGCAGCCGCGCGACGACCAGACGCTGTTCAGCGTTTTCCCCGTATTCCGCGGCGATTCCGACTCGAAGGTAAGCTACTCGGCCGAGAACGAGCAGCTCTATCGCCCGTCGTACAAGCAGTCTGAACCGTTTACGTATGAACTCTACACGAGCGGCTTCCGCGACCATTTGTACTCGATGGCCGTCCCGGCTACGCGAAAACTGAGCCAACAGGAATACCAGCTCGAGTTACTGCGGACTCCGCGCGACCTTAACGGCGAAGACATGCTGCCGGGCCTTCGGGAGTTGGCAGCGCAGCTCGTCAGCGACATTCCGCCGTTCGATCGCGAGCGCCAGGCCAGGACGCTGGAGATGTATCTGCGCGACTTGACGAAGTTTCGCTACTCGCTCAAGGGGGTCGAGCGGGATCCGAATCTCGACCCGGTCGAGGATTTCCTTACCAAGCACCCGGTGGGGCACTGCGAGTATTTCGCTAGCGCGCTGACCTTGATGTTGCGCAGCGTGAAGATTCCGGCTCGGATGGCGATCGGCTTCAAAGGCGGCGAGTGGAATGACGCCGGCAAATACTACCAGGTGCGCGAATTGCACGCTCACACTTGGGTCGAAGCCTGGCTCAGCCCCGAGAATCTGCCGCCGAACCTGCGCAATTCGGAGATGGCCAAACAGAACGGCGCCTGGCTGATTCTCGATCCGACGCCCGCCGGAAGCGACGCCGACCGCTACGAGATCCTCGGCCTTTATAGTTGGAAGCAATTGTTCGACCTGTCGCAGTTCGTCTGGTCGAATTATGTGCTGGGCATGGACTCTCAGCGGCAGCAAGAGTCGATCTATCAGCCGCTCATCGCCCGGATCGAGGAACAGCTCAAGCAGCTCGCCGACGAAGAATACCGCCAGCAGCTATGGGAGCGGCTGGGCCAGAAGCTCGGCGGCCAGCGGTTCGGCCTTTCGGCCGGTTGGCTGAGCTGGCAAGGATTGCTCGTGGCCGCTACGGCCGTGTTGGTGGTTACTGGCGGGTATCGCGGCTCGAAGCGGGCGATCAAGCCGGTTCGCCGCTGGGTCCGCAAACGCTGGGACCGTACGCTCGGCCGCGGCGGCGCTCGCGTCGACTTTTATGAGCGGTTCGAGGCCCTGCTAGCGCGGCGGCAATGGGTCCGCGCCGCCAGTCAAACGCCTCGCGAGTTCGCCCTCTCCCTCGGGGGGCAGTTTGCCGAATCGTCCGCGACGAAACATGCTGCCGTGTTGCCGCGGCGGGTCGTCGAGGCCTTTTACCGCGTCCGATTTGGCGGCCAACGCCTGGACAACTCGGAATCGCAAGCGGTAGAACAGGCCATTTCCGATTTGGCCGACGCCTTGAAGGCCGCCGAAAGCAACACGGACAGCAGCGCATGAAGATTGGGTTGGTTGGATATCAGGGGTCGGGCAAGAGCACGTTATTCGAGTGGTTGACCGGAGTAGCTCACGATCCGGCTCTTGCGCACCTGGGCCAAAGCGCAATGGCGCACGTCCCCGAGCTGCGCGTCGCCGGTCTGTGCAATGTCTATCATCCCAAAAAAATCACACTTGCCGCTTTGGAGCTGGTCGACACTCCCGGCCTCAGCCGCAGCCATGAGGGCAACGCCGCGCGGCTGGGCCTGATCCGCGAAGCGGGCTGTTTCGTGCTCGTCGTCGCCGGGTTCGGCGGCGCCGATCCGATGGCCGACCTCGCCAGCTTTCGCGAAGACCTGTTGCTGGCCGACATGGAAATCGTCTCGGGCCGCATCGAGCGGCTCCGCGAGAGCGTCAAAAAGCCGCGGCCCAATCGCGACCAAGAGCAGGCCGAACTGGCGGCGCTCGAGCGAGTGTTGGCCGCGATCGAAGCGGGCAAGCCCCTCACGTCGGCCAACATGAGCGAAGACGAGCTGAAGGCCACGCGCAGCTTCCGGCTGCTGACCGAAAAGCCGATGCTGATTATCGTCAACGCCGCCGACGACGCCGAGAACCTGGAAAGCCTGTCTCGCGCCGCATCCGAAGATCATCCGCCTATGCTGGCCGTCCCCGTAGGGCTGGAGCGAGAACTCTCGCGAATGAGCGAGGCCGATCGGGCCGAGTTCGAGGCCGAAATGGGCCTTACCGGTTCGCGGCGCGACGAAATACTGCGGGCGATCCTCGACGCCTCGGGCCAGATGCTCTATTTCACCGCCGGCGAGAAGGAAGTGCGCACTTGGATGCTGCGCAAGGGGGGCAGCGCCCTCGAGGCGGCCGGCAACATTCACACCGATCTGGCCCGCGGCTTCATCCGCGCCGAGACGATGAACTGCGACGACTTGATCCGCCTGGGGAGCGAACGCGAGGTCAAGGCCGCCAACTTAGTGCGTCAGGAGCCAAAGGACTATGTGATCCGCGACGGCGACGTCGTGAATATCAAGTTCAGCGTCTGAGATGTTTCCAAACTCGATATCCGGCAAAATCTTGCACGATTTCGGCCGGCATGCGAAAATCGCTCGTTAAAGTTCCTGCTCGGTCGTTGACGTACCATCCCTCGTCGCCGAGCGACCGTTGCGGCCCGTTTGAGCGAGAGGCGTGAGCGATGGCCAAATGGCTGGTTTCCTGGCGGCGTCTGGCGTGGGTTTGCCTGGTGTGGGCGGGGTTTGAGGCCGCTTCGCTCGGCGCCCGAGCAGCGGCGGCGGATACTCTCGCGGCGCCGGGACTTGGCGAACCGGGCGTGTTGACCAGCCTGGAGTTGCTCGCTCTTGGCGAGGGAGCTTTAGTTGGCCCCGATGCACGCAAGCAGATTGTCGTCGACGGTCTTTATTCGAGCGGCCAACGCCGCGATCTGAGCCGCGTTGTCGCATATCGGGCCGAGCCCGAGGGCGTTGTCGCCATCGATTCGAGCGGCTTCGTCGTCCCGCTCGCCAACGGTCGAGTTGAAGTGACCGTGGAAGATCGCTCGGGCCTGAGTGCGAAAACGAGCCTGACGGTCGAGCGTTTCGATCGACCGTTGCCGGTTAATTTTCCCAACCATATTACGCCGATTTTCACCAAGCTCGGCTGCAACGCCGGCGGCTGCCACGGCAAGGCCAGCGGACAAAACGGCTTTCGCTTGTCGCTGCTGGGCTTTTACCCGAGCGACGACTACGAGTATCTGGTGAAAGAAGCACGCGGCCGGCGGCTCTTTCCGGCGGCGCCCGAGCGGAGTTTGCTGCTCTTAAAGGCCGCAAATGCCGTCGCCCACGGCGGCGGCAAGCGGCTCGACTCCGAAAGCTACGAGTATCGCTCGATTCGCCGTTGGATCGAGCAAGGCATGCCCTACGGCGACGCCGACGATCCGGTGGTCGCGCGAATCGAAGTTTTTCCGCCCGAGCGAGCCATGGAGCGCGCCGCGACGCAGCAGTTGGCCGTGCTGGCGCATTACTCCGACGGTTCGGTGCAAGACGTCACGCGCATCGCCCAGTATGAGTCGAACGACGAGGAAATGGCCGAAGTCTCGCCGACGGGCTCGGTGCGCACCCAGCACCTGACAGGCGACGCCGCCGTGATGGTTCGCTTTCAAGGCCAAGTCGGCGTATTCCGCGCCGCGATCCCCTTGGGCGTCGATCTCAACGACCTGCCGCCAGAGCGAAATTTCATCGATCGGCTCGTGTTCGCCAAGCTGCGCACGCTCGGCATTCCGCCTTCGGCCGTGTGCGACGATGAAACCTTTGTACGACGCTCGACGCTCGACATCGCCGGCCGGTTGCCCACGGCCGACGAAGCGCGAGAATTCGCCGCCGACTCGCGGTCCGACAAGCGCGATCGGCTGATCGACCGCCTGTTGGACAGCACCTCTTACGCCGATTACTTCGCCAATAAGTGGAACGCCATCCTGCGCAATCAACGGGTGAACGCGAACTACACGCGCGGCGCCTACGCTTTCCACGATTGGATTCGCCGCAGTTTCTCGATGAACCGTCCCTACGACCAGTTCGTGCGCGAGATCATCACCGCCTCCGGCGAAATCGGTCAGAACCCGCCGGTCGCCTGGTATCGCGGAGCGAATACGATCGACAAACAAGTCGAAGACGCGGCGCAACTGTTCCTCGGCCTGCGGATTCAATGCGCCCGCTGCCACCACCACCCTTTCGAGCGCTGGAGCCAGCACGATTACTATTCGCTGGCCGCGTTCTTCTCGCGCGTCGGCCGCAAAGACGGCGTCAACGGCCTGCCGGCGCGAGACGAGCAGCGCATCTTTCACAATCGCGGCCTGGCCGAAGCCCGCGATCCGCGCACGAACGAAAGGCTGAAGCCCGCGGGCTTGGGAGGCGAACCGCTCGATCTCGTGCCCGATCAAGATCCGCGCCACGCGCTGGTC
>Ga0207667_10010331_pt1 | contig 10919 bp, 5 predicted proteins | sample KBSCornC52_FD_184301 | JGI IMG/M metagenome (GOLD analysis project Ga0207667, IMG submission 184301) | Corn rhizosphere microbial communities from Kellogg Biological Station, Michigan, USA - KBS Corn C5-2 (SPAdes) (version 2) | ecosystem: Host-associated > Plants > Roots > Rhizosphere > Soil ...
GTCGTCCGGCGCGCCCACCGGGCTGGAGTCCATCTGCTTGTTACGCTCGGCGCCACCAAAGAAGAAAAGCCGGTCCTTGATGATCGGCCCGCCTACGTAGCCGCCGAACTGATTGCGCTGGAACGGCGCCGCGTCGCCCGCCTTGCCGTCAATGCCTGCGAATCCCGCGCGCGCATCCTGGAAAATACCGAACGCGTTGCCGTGGAAGCGGTTCGTGCCGGACTTGGATACCATCAGCACTTGTCCCGTCGAGGTCACTTCACCGGAAACGTCCTGCGTGGACCTGTTCAACTGGAACTCGCCGATGCCGCCTTCCGGCACATTGAAAAGAACCGTTCCCACCGTCTCGTCCGAGATGTCCTGTCCGTCGAGGAGAATCCGGGTGGTGCGGCCGTTCTGGCCGTTCACACCGATCGCCGAGTAGCCCGTCTTGGTCGGGTCAAAAGATTGTCCGGACTGGAGCACGACGCCCGGCTGAATCTGGGCAATGTCCAGAATATTGCGCCCATTGATCGGCAGCGTATCGATCTGCTGTTGTGACACGATACCAGCAACACCGATCTGCTCGGTGTTTACCTGAATATCGCCCGCACTCACCTCTACGGTGGTTCCAGCGCCGCCGACCTGCAACTTCACGTTGCCTGAACTCACCGTTCCAAGCGAAACAGTGGTCTTGAGCACCGTGTGTTGAAACTGCGCTGCGTCTATCGAGATCGTGTAGGCGCCGGGATTCAATGGCCCAACACTGTAAAAGCCCGCTGAATCTGAAACCAAGGCTTTGGAATAGCCGGTCGCGGGATTCGCAACGGTGATCTTTGCGCCCGGAATGACTGCCCCGCTGGGGTCGGTAACCGTCCCTTGAATTGAACCGCCGGTCTGGGATATAGCCTGACATCGTGCCGATTGCTGAATCAGGGATGTGGCGACAATCAGCGCAACGACCGTCCAAATTGCGAGCATCGCATGGCGAAATCGGGAAACTGGCATTGAACTCCTCCAAAAAAGTAGGGAATCCGGAAGCCTGCGTAGGCCGCCGATTCCATGTCGTTTTCTGTGGCGTTTCAGGGCCGGATTAAAGCCCCAATTCACCCTGGAAGACTGCGGGTCCAGCGAATCTTTGAATGTACGAGAATGAAGCCCTATGACAATCTTCCAGCGAGGGCAAATATGAGCCCACGGGGAACGCAGCCTCGCCTATGCCAATGCACAATAGCATGGCACAGGCCAATTTGAAAATGGTTGCTTCGAAGATTTTGTGCAAGAAAATAAAAGGCTTACCCTGCGCAACACTATTTCGGGTTTAAACGACCTACAGTATTCCGTAGAATTAGGCCTAATTATTCCAAATTACGGCAAAAACTCCCCGGCACCCCATTGAAAATAGAAAAGGCGCCCGCCGCGGCGGACGCCTTTTCACAGCCGTACCTAGCCCATTTCAGAACGTGAATCGGCCGTGTAGCACCAGAACGCGCTGGGTTACCGCCGCGCCTTGGAATGATCCATATGGGCTCGTTGGCGGAGCGGCCACGCTGCTGATTACTCCGAACGTCGACGACCCCACCGCTGATCCGGGAGGCGCGAAGTTGGCATGGTTGAACACGTTGTAGGCGTTCGCGCCGATAGCGAACGTGGTGTGCTCATGCTTGTAAAGGTCCTTCATGAGCGTGAGATCGGTGTTGACGTAATGCGGGCCGAACAATGAATTGCGCCGCAGGTTTCCGAACGTCGTCTGCCCCGTCCCCGGGGCCGAAAACGGTTGAACATATTGCGCCGAATCCAGGCATGTTGTCGCCGCGACGCAGGCGTGCGGACGACTCATCGAGAGATTCGTCAGCGAATGCCGGCCGGTCGTGGTTTCCGGCATCATCACCGTGCCCAGTTGCCCGTAGTCGTTGATCTGGCCGGACGTAATGGAGAACGGCTCGCCCGTGCGCCAGTACGTTTTGCCGCCGACGATCCAACCCGCGAGCGCTACGTTGAGGAATCCGTAATGGCTCTTGTACGGCTCCTCGTACATCACGTCGCCCGTCAGGTTGTGGCGGATGTCGTAGTCCGAGTTGGAGTAGTTCAAGCTTTGCTCACCGAACATGTCCGGGCTCACCTGGTTGGTTACCGAAGCGCCATTCCACGGCAGACCCGTGCCGCCGTTCGATACGTCATCCAGCGAGTGGCTCCACGTATAGCTCAGTTCTCCGGAAACCCCGTGGCCGCTATGTTTGAAGTTGAGTTGCATTCCGTTGTAGTTGGAATGCGCGTTGTTGGTAAATGCCGAAACCCTTCCGTAGTTCTGGTTGGGAGGAACCACGCCAATACCGCCGATGTTTGGCACGCCCGCGCTCACCCATGCTCCGCCGTTCGGGTCGAACGTGCCCGAGCTGGGATTGATGAACGGGTTCACGATCACCTCGTTGTAGCCGAAGTTCCCGGCATAAGTGATGGTGAACGCATCGTACCGGTCGATCTGCCGCTGGATCTGCAGGCTGTACTCGATGTACTGCGGCACCCGGAACCTGCCGGGGAAGTAGGCATTGATCGACGGCGGCGCGCTCAGGAACACGCCCTGATTCACCAGCGAGTTGTTGATGGCGCCCCATCCCTGGCCTGCGGCGAAGCCCGCCTGCACCGTATTGTTGGCGGTCACCGCATTGCTCACCACGTTGTTGGTACCAGTCGGCGACAGGATGCCCGAGGTCACCGGCGGCTGAAAATAGTTGGGGAAGTTCTGGATCACTCCGTCGATAAAGGACGCCGGGAAGAGGTCGGCGAACATCCCTGCCCCGCCGCGGATTTCTGTGTGCTGCCCCACTCCTACGTTGAATCCGAAGCGCGCCTGGAGGTTCATCGGCTCTACGCTGGGGAAGGCGTTAGGACGGGCAGGATTGATAGGTCCGCCCGCCGACGCGTTCATCGCGTCGCTCAGTGCTCCCGCCGCAAACGGACCGGATCGAAATTCCGAGAAGCACGAGTTGTGGCACAGCGGATTTCCTGTGCGGTCGATGCGCACGCCCATCGTGAGCTTCAGGTTGCTCAGCGCCTGGAACTCATCTTGCGCATACACGCCGATGTTGTAGAGCGCGAGGTGCGCGGTCTGGTGATTCGTGAACGCCTGCGAGAAGCTGTTGAATGGGTAAAACTCATTCGACGTCCCAAGCTGGAATTGCGTGAAATCAGGCAGGTCGAGGATCAGCAGTTGCGGAAACACCGTATTGATCCGCTGATCGTAGTCGCTGATCAGGTCGCGGCGGAAATTCTCCCCGAGACGCAGCGTGTGCTTGCCCTTCAACCAGGTGAAATCATCGACGATCTGATACTGCGTCACGTCGCGTCCCTGCGTCAGCGCTCCGGGCACGCCCAGGAACGACAGCCCCGAGTTATGCGACGTGCCGCTGCCGTCGAGGCCGTAGTCGACAATGCCGAAGTAGGGATACACCGCCTGCGACGCCGCATTGCTGGCCGGCCCGAAATACGCCGAGTACCAGTTTGCCGCGGCCACAAACACGTTCGTCTTGTTCGGCCCGAACGACGCCGTGTCGTTGAACTGGCCTTCGTACTCCGGCTGGATCGATACCGCGTCGAACAGCGGATTGATGTAGCTGGTATACGTGGGCTGCGAGCCGCGGTCCATCTTGTACCGCCCATAGATCTTGTTGCTGCCGCTCACGTTCCAGTCGATGCGCCCGGTGAACAGCGATTCCTTATTAATATTGTTCGCCGAGGCAAAACCCTCCATCATGCAGGGCGTATCCACGCCAAAGGTCCCGCCGCCCGGCGCCGCCGCGCCCTCCAGGCCGCCCGATGCCGCCGGTCCGCAGCCCATCGCCGTGCTTGCATCGCTCACCGCCTTGGCGCCGTATTTCTGCACCGCCGCGTTGTAAAGATTGAATGTCTGCGTGGCAAAATCCGACACGTCCGTAGGCAGCCCTTCGTTCGTGATCGTGCTCGAGCTGTAGGCTTCCAGTTGCGGAGAAGGTGCGGTGAAATATCCGCTGTTGGGCAGGATGTAACGCAAGCCTTCATAATCCGCAAAGAAGAACAGCTTGTCGCGCTTGATGGGCCCGCCCACGTTCGCCGCCCACTCGTTCGATACCGCATGCGGCCGCGGCTGCCCCGCGAAGTTGTTGAACCACCCGTTCGCGTTCAACATCGTGCCGTTCCAGTTGTAGTCCAGTTCGCCGTGAATCTTGTTCGTTCCCGACTTGGTTACGTAATTGATCGTCGCCCCCGCCGCGCGTCCATATTGCGAGTTGTAGGCATTCTGGATCACGGTGGCCTCGGCAATCTCGCCCTGGCCCAGCGTCAAGTTCGAACTGCCCGAGTTGTTCAGGTTCAGGAACGGATCCTGGTTGTCGAACCCGTTCAGCACAAACAGATTCGAGATACCCGGCAGCCCGTTCGAGCTGAAGTTCCCATACGATCCCCCGGCATTCACCACGATGCCCGGTGCGGTAAACGCAACCGTGGTCACATCGCCGCCCGGCGTGGGCAGGTCCTGAATCTGTTGCGCCGTAAACGTGGTCGCCAGCGCCACGTTCTGCGTGTCCAGGAGCGGAACCGTGCTCGCCGTCACTTCCACCACCGTTTTGCTGCCCGCGGGATTCACCCGCACATCGGCGGACGTGGTGGTGCCCACCAGCACGTTGGCCTGCATCGGTTGCGCCTCGAATCCCTTCGCCGTCGCTGTGACCGTGTAGCCTCCAGGCGGCAGGTTCGATGCCGTGTATCTCCCCTCGGCATTCGTGGTGACGGTCCGCTTCGCTCCCGTGCCTGTGTTCTCAATCGTGACAGTGGCATTGGGCACCACCGCCCCCGATGCGTCTGTGACCGCGCCGCTCAGCGCGCCGGTGACCGCGGTCTGCCCATAGCTCCGCGGAGCCAGGCTCGCGGTTGCCATGAATACCAGGATTGCGGCTCCAAGCGACAGAACCGCATAACGTAACCTGCTAGTTTGCATGAACGTCCTCCAAAAGGGAATGCGAACCCCTCTCCCGTCTCGCGGGAAGGGTTCTGTGTACGTCTTCTTCCAATCGTCTTGACTTGCGGAGCAGAGATGGTGCGGAAACTCGAATTGTCTATTCGCGTCTAGTCTCGATCCGAGATATCTCTTCAAAACATGCACGCGCCTCGTTCCGTGGGCGCCCTCCCGAGTTCGCTTGCATGTCCCGGGTTACGCCGCGGTGCGTACAGGAATCGAAACACACTCCTTGAGTCCAGCTCTTCAAGTGCCTCAAGGCTCGCCAAGGGGAAGGGTCCAATTAAAGTCGCGGGGAGGCATCCAGCAACTCGCCGGAAGCTTCGATGCAGGAACTCACAAAAGTTTTGTCCGTCGTCGGCAATTCATTTGTCGGCGAGCTCAAACGTCCTTCAAGCTGCTTCCCGGACGTCGAGAGCCATGGTGCGAAGCGGAAATTACGCCACTGAAATGAAGAAGGGTGTACAAGCCCATACGCATTCGCTAATGCCCCGGTCAATGCCCCGTGTGGTACGGGTGCCCGGTGAGAATCGTGGTCGCGCGGTAAATCTGTTCCGCCATCACGAGCCGCGCCAGAGGATGGGCAAGCGTGAACTGCCCCAGCGAAAGCAGCAGCCGCGCCGACCCGCGCGCCGCTTCACTCCATCCGCTGGCCGGCCCAATGGCAAACACCACATGCTGCGCGCCATCATCGCGCCGCGCGCCAAGCCAGGCGGCGAAGGCCTCCGATGTCATCGACCGGCCGCGCGCATCCAGCAGCACCGTAATGGGGGCGGTACGGCCCTGCAGTTTGGCGATCCCGTCCAGCAACGCCTGCTCGGTGCGAAATGCCTTTGCCTCGCAGCGCAAGAAACCCGCGCAGCGCTGCACATACATCTGCGTCAGTCGCTCGTAGTCGTCGGCCGCCGAGGGCTGCGGGCCCACATGCGCAAGCGTGATCTGCACAGTTCGAGTATAGGAAACGCAGGCTTGCGCACCGCATGATGTTCCCAATAAGAACGAAAGGAGGCTGTTCTGATGGGGAGCCGGTCTCCACATGCTGGATTCTCGACTAGCTGGAACTGCCCACCACGACTTGGACAAGCTTGCTAGCATTCCTGGATGGATCGATCCAATGGATACGAAGGAGTCTCCGAGCACTTTCTTGCGCGTCGCGGAAGAGCCCCGTACGTCGGGATCGGTGTGAAGGAAGTCCGAAGCTGGGCGCGGACACTGCCGCCGGGGTCCAGCATCATCGACCTGGGTTCGGGACCCGGTTTTCCCATCACGGCGGTACTCGTCGAAGAAGGCCTCAATGTGTTCGCTATCGATGCGGCGCCCTCATTCGTCGCAGCATTTCGGCGCAATTTGCCCGGCGTACCTATCCTCTGCGAAGCCGTTCAAGACTCGGGCATGTTCAATCGGACATTCGATTCTGTGTTGGCATGGGGTCTCATGTTTCTTCTCACCGCTAAAGATCAGCAGCGGCTCATTCACAGGTTCGCCGAGATCCTTGCACCCGGCGGACGCCTGCTTTTCACTTCCCCTGCGAAACCTGCCGTCTGGAAAGATGGAATGACAGATCTGGAATCGGTATCGCTGGGCGCCGGCCAATACAAAAAGCAGCTCGCAGCCGTATCTTTAGCGGTCATACAGGAGTTCGACGATGAAGGTGAAAACCACTACTTTGACGTCTTGAAGAGATCAGTTGCGTGAGAATCATGCCGCCTCTCCCAGGGTCCTGGCAGTTCGTCCGTTTCTAAGTCCCCGGTAGACACTCTCGTGGGTTTCGAGCCGGGGCGCCCAAAGCGCCCCGATGAGCGGATCCCCGTTTGCGCGCGCGCATCCCGGAATGTGTTAGAAATGGGTGTTCCAGGATTGCGGGCAAAAAATGCGGTGGAAAATCGTTTTACTCTCGAACGGACGGATATCCCGGCCGGGATCGATACACGCGCTATGCCCGACCACAGAAAGGCAGGACATGCACCATGGCTGAAACTCTGTTCAGTTCTTTCAATACCGTGCGTTACGAGGGACCGAAATCCGAAAATCCGCTCGCCTACCGGTGGTACGACCCCAACCGCGTCGTGCTTGGAAAGCCGCTTAAGGACCACCTCCGCTTTGCGGTCGCCTACTGGCACTCGCTTGCCATGCAGGGCGGCGACCCGTTCGGCAGTGCAACCATGCCGCGTCCCTGGTTTGCCGCCGGAGATCCCATCGCACAGGCGAAGGTGAAAGCCGACGCCGCCTTCGAGCTGTTCCGCGTGGTTGATCTGCCCTTCTTCTGCTGGCACGATGCCGACATCGCGCCTGCCGGCGATACGCTTGCCGAAACCCTGAAGAACTTCCACACCATGGTGGATTACCTCGAAGAAAAGATGCGCACCTATTCCACGCGCCTTCTCTGGGGAACCGCCAATATGTTCTCGCATCCGCGTTTCATGGCCGGCGCTTCCACCAATCCAGACCCGGAAGTCTTCGCCTGGTGCGCCGCGACCGTGAAGAACTGCATGGATGCCACCAAGCGCCTCGGCGGATCGAACTACGTCCTTTGGGGCGGCCGCGAGGGCTACGAGACTCTGCTCAACACCGACATGAAGCAGGAACTTGAGCACATGGGTCGATTCCTCACCATGGTCGTCGACTACAAACACAAGATCGGCTTCAAGGGCCAGATTCTGGTCGAGCCCAAGCCCAAGGAACCCACGGCGCACCAATACGACTTCGATGTCGCCACCGTGTACTCGTTCCTCAAGCGCTTCAATCTCGAGAACGAAGTGAAGCTCAACATCGAGGCCAACCATGCGCTACTCGCCGGCCACACCTTCGAGCACGAAATCGCGACTGCCGGCTCGCTCGGCGTTCTCGGCTCGCTCGATATCAACCGCGGCGACCCGCTCCTCGGATGGGACACCGACCAGTTCCCCAACGACCTCTGGTCCATGGTCATCAGCATGTACCACGTGATCAAGGCGGGCGGTTTGAACCAGGGCGGCTGCAATTTTGACGCCAAGGTTCGCCGTCAGAGCTTCGATCCGCAAGACCTCATCGCGGCTCACGTCGGCGGCGCCGACCTCTGCGCTCGCGCCTTCCAGACGGCGGCAAAAATCATCGAGGACGGCCGCTTCGACAAGCTGCTCGCCGAGCGTTACGCCGGGTGGCAGTCCGCCGACGCAAAAGCTATGGCCGACGGCAAAATGTCGCTGGAAGAAGTTGCGAAGTGGGCGCTCGATAAGAAGATCGATCCCCAGCCGCGCTCCGGAAAACAGGAGCAGATTGAAAACCTGCTCGTCCGCCAGATCTACTCCGACCAGTTCTAATCAACTGTTCGAAAATCAAATGTCCCAAACAAAACGGCCCGCTTGGCGCGGGCCGTTTTTTCGTCATTGCACAAAGAAATGCCTTAACAGGCGCGGCACGCTAAGGTTGATAACTCGTGCCGTACTCCGTATGCACGCTTGAACCGTCGTACCCGGAATAGATCGCTACCGCATTCCTCGCGGATTCCACTGCGGCCGCTTCCGGCGAGATATAGGTGCCCGGCCCGGAGATCCGTGCGGGAGTGCTCCACAATCCCGTGGCGGTTGTCCTCGTGACGGCGTGGATTGCCGCGGTCCCGCCGCTCGATAACCAGATGGCCACTGCCGAGCCGCTGCCGGAAACCGCGAAGATCACCTGCCCAACTGAAGTGTCGTTGCTGGACAGAATCACAGGCGATGACCACGAATTGTTACTGATGGATCCGTTCACCGCGAGTGCCTGCGATGTCGAGAATCCGATGGACTCATAGACCAGCGTCACCTGCCCCACATCGTCGCTCGCCAGGCCCGAGACAATAATCGAACTTTGAGGATTTACGGCCGTCTTGAAGCCGCTCCACGCTCCGCCTGAATTGCCCTGGGTGGACGACACGTAGGCGCCCGTACTGCCCTGCGCCACCAGTATCGCTCCCCCGGCGGAATCCAGCGCCACTCGCGCGTCATGCGCTGTACGATCGGGTCCTTGCAGAGAGCCCGAGTCAACCCAGGCGCCCGTGCCTGCGTTTTGCCGCGAGGCATGCAGGACATAACTGCTCAGCGAGCAGCCGTATTTCTGGCAGACCGCGCTATACGTTTCCCAGGTGACCACCACATCGCCAGACGCTCCAATTCCCGCGTGATCGGCGGAGAGATGCGCATTGCTGGCAATGACCTGTTGCCCACTCCAGGCGCCTCCCGCAGGCCGCAAAATGGCCATTGCCGATCCGCTCGTGCTCCTCGGGCCGCCTCCCACGGTCCAGGCGATTGCTGCATCGCCGCGCGAGTTCATCACAAAAATCGGATTCGATGCGCCCGCGACGATCAGTTGAGGGGATTCCCATGCGGATCCGGCCGGCCGGTCCGCCGTCCATACGCCGCTCTGGTCCGTCCACACTGCCGTGGCAAACCCAGCAGCGGTGATTCGAACCGCTGGAAACACGCTCGTTGTCTGGAGCGCCGGGGAGACGTGGGTTGTTGCCGTTCCCCAATTGGCTCCCCTCGCTTTCGCACGCGACCAGAGCTGGTCCTGAGTGGTGCGCTCATCCCAGACTGCGAGCGAATTGCCGTCTGCATCAATGGCGGCTGCGGCCTCCCACCCCTGTCCGCCAGTGCTTAGCGCCACGGGCGACGTCCAGGTCTGCGCAAACAGCGGCGCGGCCACCGCAACGGTTACAGCAATACAAATCCATCGTGTAATTTCATTCCTGTTTTTCATCTAGAACCTCACGTGTCGTTTGCCGCTGCAGCTTTCAGCACGAGCTGGGGTCGCGGACAAACGGTGGCTTTTGGCATGGTGGTGGTTTTTCTAAGATCGCCGGGCGCCTGCGTTCAACCGGGTCAATGTAAATAAAGGCGGGCAGCGACTCTCGAATATCGGATTCACGGGCTCGACGAGCGAGCATTCGACCGGACTATCCGTTCACGATCTCTAACGAGAAACTGGCTTCTCGGCTGCGGGCCTGCGCAGTGTCGGGCAGTGATGTCGAACTCACAACCTGCGAACCCGCAGCTTTGAGCATCGACAACCCGGCCCGCGGAGATGTCACCGCAGTGTCATCCTCCGGTAACTTCTTTTTGGCGCCGTCGGCCCGTTTCTTTCAGTAAGGAATGTCGGAGTTGCGGATGTTCCAGGTCGTCTCCAGAGCGAAACCAGCGAAGGTATAGCCTGCCTTTGTGTCAGGGCACGACTTTACAGGCCGCGGAAAACCCCGCTACCGCACTAGGTTTTTGAAGGGACGCGGCTTTACGGCCTGCTGAAAAGTGCCGCGGATGAGGCTTTGTAACAAGGGCACGACTTCAGTCGGGCCAGTTAGCCATTTCCACGGATGTGGGCTTTACAGGCTGCGGAAAAACGCCAATTAAGGGCGGCTTTGTAACAAGGGCACGGCTTTAGCCGGGCCGCAAATCGCTCATTCTAATGATCCGGGCTTTAGCCCCTGCCATGTTTCGCTGCTCACAAATGCCTTTTTCCGCAGCCTCTTTAGCCCCTGCCACGTTCGCGGTCCGAAAATGAGTTTTTCCGCAGCCCCTTTAGTCGTGCCGATCAGCCCACAAAAACGTGCGGGCTTTACAGGCTGCGGAAAAACCTCGAAGAACGCCAATCGTCTGTAGCAGGGGATGACTTGAGTCATGCGGCTGTAACTCGTCTGCCGCTACTTAGACTGTTCCAGAATGCATCCCGGCGTGGACCGCGCGATCTCCCACTCCTCGTCATTCATGTCCACCGCTACATCGGCAAATAGTGGAGTGCTCAGGTAGCGCTCACCCGTGTCCGGCAGCATGCACAGAATCGTCGAACCCTTCGGCGCCTCTGCCGCCACTTTCAGAGACCCTGCGAATGTGGCGCCAGACGTGATACCGACAAAGATGCCTTCCTTCTTCGCCAGATCCTTGCTGCAGCGCATCGCGTCCGCGTTGACGACCCGCAGAACCTGGCTGATCGCCTTCGATGC
>Ga0207667_10010332_pt1 | contig 10918 bp, 13 predicted proteins | sample KBSCornC52_FD_184301 | JGI IMG/M metagenome (GOLD analysis project Ga0207667, IMG submission 184301) | Corn rhizosphere microbial communities from Kellogg Biological Station, Michigan, USA - KBS Corn C5-2 (SPAdes) (version 2) | ecosystem: Host-associated > Plants > Roots > Rhizosphere > Soil ...
CGCGCGATGAGGAACGGCGTCGTCTCGAGCGACTTCGGCTTCACGTCGATGATGTCCCACTGCGAGACGCGGAAGCTCGGAATGTCAGTCTTCTGGCCGTTGACCAGGAAGTGCCCGTGGCTGACGAGCTGACGCGCATGCCGGCGGGTGCGGGCGATGCCGGAGCGATAGATGACGTTGTCGAGCCGCGATTCGAGAATCTGCAGCAGGTTGTCACCTGTCTTGCCCTGACGTGCCACGGCCTCTTCGTAGTAGCGACGGAACTGCTTCTCGAGGACGCCGTAGCTGTACTTGGCCTTCTGCTTCTCCTGCAACTGCAGGAGGTATTCACTCTGCTTGACGCGCGCGCGGCCGTGCTGACCCGGCGGGTAGGGGCGACGCTCGAATGAGCTGTCGCCGCCGACCAGGTCGACGTTGAGGCGGCGGGAAATGCGCGTTGCAGGTCCGGTGTAACGAGCCATGTCTTCTCTCTCCTCCGCCTCAGACCCGGCGCCGCTTGGGCGGCCGGCAGCCGTTGTGCGGCTGCGGGGTCACATCGGAGATGGTGCCGACCTCGAGGCCGGTTGCCTGCAGGGAACGGATCGCGGTCTCACGTCCAGAACCCGGGCCCTTGACGAAGACGTCGACCTTCTTCAGGCCGTGCTCCTGCGCCTTGCGAGCTGCGCTCTCGGCGGCCATCTGTGCCGCGAACGGGGTGGACTTACGCGAGCCCTTGAAGCCGACATGGCCGGCCGAGGCCCAGCTGATCACGTTGCCCTGGGGATCGGTGATCGAGACGATCGTGTTGTTGAACGTGCTCTTGATGTGCGCCTGGCCGTGGGAGACGTTCTTCTTCTCCTTGCGGCGGACCTTCTTGGCGCCGGCCTTACGAGCTGGACCCGGCATTATTTCTTACCTGCCTTCTTCTTTCCAGCAATGGTCTTCTTCGGGCCCTTGCGCGTGCGGGCGTTGGTCTTGGTGCGCTGACCGTGAACCGGCAGGCCGCGGCGGTGCCGCACGCCCTGGTAGCAGCCGATCTCGATCTTGCGCCGGATGTCGGCAGCGACCTCACGGCGGAGGTCACCCTCGACCTTGAAGTTCGCGTCGATGAAGTCACGCAGCGCGACGATGTCGTCGTCAGTGAGGTCCTTGGTGCGCAGGTCGGGGCTGATGCCGGTGGCCGCGAGTGTTGCCTTCGCGCGGGTCGGCCCCACGCCGTAGATGTAGGTGAGCGCGACTTCCAACCGCTTGTCACGGGGAAGATCGACGCCAGCAAGACGTGCCATACGGGCGGTTCTCCAATTTCTGTTTCGCGAAGGTGTTGTGCGCGTCCGTTCCCTTACCCGCCCGGGCAGGGCTCCGGCCTTCGTTCCGGAGGTGGACCCTCATCCGTGAGGACGAGGTTGGTACGCGCTGCTCAGTGATCTTTCTGCTAGCCCTGGCGCTGCTTATGGCGCAGGTTCTCGCAGATGACCATGACCCGACCATGGCGACGGATGACCTTGCACTTGTCGCAGATCGGCTTCACGCTCGGCTTGACCTTCACGGCCGGCCTTCCTCATCGGTCTTGTGTGGCGGAGTGGCTTGTTCAGAAAGACTTACTTGTAGCGGTAGACGATGCGCCCACGGGTGAGGTCGTACGGCGAGAGCTCCACGACCACGCGATCCTCGGGGAGGATGCGGATGTAGTGCTGACGCATCTTGCCGCTGATGTGGGCAAGCACCTTGTGTCCGTTGCTCAATTCCACTCGGAACATCGCGTTGGGCAGGGGCTCGACCACACGGCCTTCGACCTCAATGGCCCCGTCCTTCTTGGGCATATCCTCCGCATTTCTGAAACAGCCGGGCTTGCTTCGATCGCGGCGCAACCGCGAGGGCCCCCGATCAGCCCGCGGCCACAGCGGACATACGAAAAGAAGGGCGGCGTGCGCCAACCGCTAAGTCTACCCAGCGCGGCTCCGATCCGCCAAAACGCTGGCTGAGCGCCCCGCGAACCAACCGAAATCAGCCGATTTCGCCCTCAGATGAGGCGAACTCGCTCGAGATTGACTCGCTCGGCTCAAGGATGCGATTCGGCGGAGCCGAAGAAGACGAACGGAGGGCATTCGAGGACGGCGGCAATCGCCACCGCGGTGTCGGCAGAACACGTCGTCCGACGTCCCGACAGCAGGTGGTTGACCGTGGCGTGCCCGATGCCGGCTCGGTGCGCGAGCGATCGCTCGGACAAGCCGGCAAGGCGGATGTAGGCGCGCAGCGCCTCGCGATCTCGAACCTGCATGCGACGTCGACCCTGGTTCGTTCTCGGCGCGACCGTGCCACCCCGAAATGCAACCTACCCGGTGTGTCTGATATCTGCCAATATTTTCTGCATCGCCTGCGTAATGCCTGCGACTCGCGTTATCCCAAGGCCGATTCTTCGGCAAGCGCGACCCAGTAGTGTCTACAGCGTGACTGCGGATCTTGATCGCATGAACGGACGGACGATGCAATGAGCGCAATCTCAGACCTGCTGGTCGCAGCGAATGGACACCGACGGTCTGCTCGGGCCATCGCGCGTGATGCGCAGGATCGCGGCTACTCCTTGAACCACGACACCGCTGCTCGATACATGCGCGGCGACCACGGCTTGCCGGACGAGACCACGCTTCAGGCGCTCGCTGATGTCCTCGGCGTTCCGATGACGAAACTGCGCGCAGCTGCCGGGCTGCCGTCCGAGATCGCGACGCCATACGTTCCGCCGGATGAGGCAAACCGGCTCAACCGGCGGCAGCGTCGCGCGGTCGACGAAATAATCCGCGCGATGGTCGATACCGGCCGCGGGCGAGGTAACCGGACCGCCAGCCTTGATACACAACGCCCGAGCAAGCCGGACGCGAAGCCGGCGCTCAAGCGGGTGGCGCGTCGCGGTGGCGCCGAACCGCCGGCGAACTGACGCGCAAAAGTGTCGGAGCGCGATGCCACGATGCGCGCATGACCGTGCACCGCTTGCGTCCGTCCCCTTCGTACAACCCCTGGGCCGACCTCGCCACCAACTGGCCTGACGTCAGCGTCGTCCTCGAACCCATGTCGGGCACGCTGTTGGGCGAGCTGCGCTATCCAGTGATCGCGCTGCGCGCCGGAACGAGCGCCGCCCAGCGACGCTGCACCCTTGCTCACGAGATCGTGCATCTCGAACGCGGCGTCGACGATTGCGGTCCGTGGGCCGATCGCGAAGAGCTCATGATCGAGCGCGAGGTTGCCCATCGCCTCATCCCGCTGCCACGCCTCATCGCGGCGATCCAGGCGCTCGGTGGCCGCGAAGACCATGCAGCGTTGGCTGCGGCCCTCGACGTCGATCACCTGATCTTGCATACGCGACTCGACGGCCTCAGCCGCGCCGAGCGGCAGCACATCCGCGACAGCCTGAGCACCGATCTCTGGTCTGTCGCGTAGTCGTCCACAAGATCAAGAAAGTCGTTGACAAGCCAACTCCGGCCATGGGAAGTTCGTCCCGTATTGTCTGATGTCTGACATGAAAGGATTCACATGAAGAGTCAAGGCATCGCCGAGCGCGTACGCGTCGGTGCCAGTGAGGTTCGGGTGGTTGTTCTCGGATCGGGGCTGCTGCCTTCCGCGGATACGACCGCATGTTGCTGCTGCTGCAGCAGCTGCTCGTCGCGTCCCAGGTAGTGGGGAGAAGGCGGACGTGCTGATTCCGGGCATCCGCCTGGTCGATCGACCCGGCGTCCTCTACTTTGTCGACGGGCGCCGGGTCGTCGCACTCCATGGCGACGACGAGATCCGCTCTGCGATCCGTTCCACACTGTCCGACAAGCATGTCCACGTCCCTGGCGAGGGTGCCGACGAGATACATGCACTACTCGATCGACTCGAGGTATGCACCGAGGGGCCGCGCACCGACGTACCCCTGCGCGATGTCGTCTCCGACGCCGTGGCCTTCGCCAGTGCTGCCACCGGCGGGTGGACGACACCGGCATTGGCAGCAGACCGAATCGGCGAAACGACGGTGTATGTCTGGGCTGACGAGGGGTCGTCGTTACGCACCATGCTGGTCGATTCAGGGCTCTTGTGTGAGCCTCTGCCTTGGGTCGATGACATAGCGCGGCTCGACCCTGCTCTATCGATCGTCGCTGCGGTTGCCTCTGCCATCCACCCGGCCACGAGCCTGTCGGAGATCAACACCGCGTGCCTGGCCAACGGCATCGCATGGCTGCCGATCGGCGCGTACGACGGGGCGGTCGCCCACATTGGGCCGCTGATGATCCCTGGCGAGACGGCTTGCTTCGACTGCCTGCTGCGTCGACTCGCTGCGAACGTCGAGTACAGCGACGTGTATCGCGACGTGGTCGCTGACGCTCCATCCGCCCCCACCCCACCCGGATTGCGCCTCTGGTGCCGATCGGTCGCGTCGCTGGTGCTGCTCCGCTGGATCACCACCCGTGACCCTCGATTGCCTGGGCGATTGTTCAGCCTCCTCGTGGACGACCTGCGCGTCGACCAGTCGACGGTGTTCCGCGTACCGCGGTGCCGCGCATGCGACGCACCCGACTACGTCGGCGCCGCGGCACCATGGGAGCCCGGCGGGTGATCAGTACCGGCAGCTCAGTACTCAGCACTGCGGATCTTGTATCGCCACATGTCGGCATCGTGCACCGCCTCGACGACGGATTGGTTCGCTATGACCACCCGCGTCTGGCATCGGTGTACGCCCAGGTGTGCGACACACGGGCGATCTTCGACGTCGCACAGGACGCCCGCGCGGGAGGTCTGGCCGCCAGCCGTCGGGATGCCGTGCTCGCCGCGTTGGGCGAATCGATCGAGCGCTACTCAGCGTGCCACGTGCCGCGATCTCGATTGCGCGTCGCGTCGGTCGCTGATCTCGGGGCAGCCGATGTGGTCTCTCCGCACTGGCGTGAGCCGTCCGATCAACGAGACCGCGTGTCATGGGTACTGGGCACCAGGCTCGCCGCGTCGGCTGCCGGCCAGCCTGCATGGATCGCCGCGTCACGCGTCTATCTGTCCGAGGTTGACGACCTCGGCGCCGTCGTGACGCCGACATCGACCGGCCTGGCTTGTCATACCGACCCGTGGCGAGCGCTACGGAGCGGCCTCCTCGAAGTCATCGAGCGTGATGCCGTAATGACAACCTGGTTGTCCCGCGCACGCGTGCGTCCCGTCGACTGCGCTCGGCGTTGGCGGACGCGGTCAGGGCGCGAGGTGCGGTTCGACCGCGCTGTCGAACGCTACGAGGTGTACCTGCTCGACTCACCCGTTGGCGTGCCGGTGGCGTTTGCCGTCGCCTACGGCGCTGAGCGCCAGCCGGCCGCCGCAGTCGGCGCTGCCGCCCATCTCGACGTGGCGAGTGCGTGCCGACGTGCACTCGTCGAAGCGGCCCAGACGTTCGGCCTGGCACTGCATCTACTCGCGCGCGGTACAACGCCGGCGAAGACGCCTGCCGAGGTTCGAGATCTCGACGATCACGTCGCGTACTACCTGCCTGCCGAAAGGGTCGGGGCGTTCGACTTCCTGCGCTCTTCGACGGAGCCGCCCGTCGACGTCGACCTCGATGCGGCCGCCGATGATGAGCCCGAACGTGACATCCGCACGATCGTGGCACGCGCCGGGCAGGGCGGCTTGCCGTGTTATGCCGTCGACGTCACCGCACCCGACGTTCGCGTGGCTGGGCTCTGGGCCGTGCGTGCAGTGATTCCCGGCCTCTACCCGCTCATTGTCGGTGGCGGACCGCCGGCGCCGCATCCCCGACTCGATCCCACAGCAGCCGTCAATCCCGATCCCCACCCCTTCCCGTGAGTGAGCTCCCGATGTCCGACGCTGCGCCGCCAAGCGTGCTCGCGTCGCTGCGCGAATTCAGTTACGCCAGCGACCTCCTGCCGTGGTCTGACCGGCAGGTTCCCGACCTTGCCGAGGAGTTCCACGAGGCATCGAAGATTCACGCGCCATTCCCCGGCCAGGGTCTTGGGCCTGGTGGAAGGCGCCTGGCCGCCTTCCCGCAGATGGCGTTCGAGCTTGGCCGCAAAGCCTTGGCCTACGCGGGTGAGTGCATCGAACTCCCTCGAGCGCAAGCGGTCGGCACCGATCTGCGCGATATTGCCGTCGGGCGCCGGAGCGCGCTGCCGCAACGATGCGCTCCGATAACGATCGCCGAGCTCGCGACCGTCCTCGAGCTCTGCGCGTCAGCGCCGGAGACCCGACCGGCGTACCGCGTCGTCCCGTCAGCGGGAGCCATGTTCCCGATCGATGTCATGGTCATCGTCAACTGTGTGACAGGCCTTGCGCCAGGTGCGTACGTCTACGACGCGGTCGCTCATGGGTTGTTGCCCCGAGGCAACACTGATCCGATCGGGTTCCACCGCGCCGCTGGCGGTGACACGGCCGCTCCCCCACTGCCATCGGTGACCCTCGCACTCGTCGCGACGTTTGCGCGCACGCGAGTGAAGTACGGGCTGCGCGGATACCGTTTCGCGCTTCTCGAGGCGGGGCACATCGCGCAGGCGGCGATCAGCGGGGCCACGGCGATGGACTTGGCGACGCTGCCGTGGGGTGGCTTCATCGACAACTCCGTCAATCAACAACTCGATCTCGACGGAACAGACCGCAGCTGCGTCTACCTCGTCGCCCTCTCGGCTGACGACGAGGACGCATGATGGCAACTGCCACGATGGCGCTGCTCGGCCGCACGACGGCTGCGCTCACGTTCGCCACCGCGCACTGCCACGCACGGCGAAAGGATCCGGCGATCGTGCCGCACCCTTCGCGGCGCGCCCGATGGGCCGCCGCGATAGTCGCCGCGGCTCCGCCTGCAGCGCAGGTGACACGCGCGGCCTGCCAGCCGGGCGCGCGGTGGCAACCGCCCCCATCGCCAACCGTACGAACGCTGCTCACAGCGCATGTCCTGTCGAGCGCGGTGATAGAAGAGGTCGTGTGGCGCGGCGTTTTGACCCGCCGGCATCATCCGCGCAACCTCGCGATCGCCAGTGCGCTGGGATTCGTCGCCGCTCACCTACCGCGCGATGGCGGCCGATCAGCTCCAGCTCACGCCGTCAACGCTGTGGCCTGGACTCTGTCGGCGTCAATCGGCAGACGGCTTCGCTGGTCGGTGCTCGCACACACCGGTTACAACCTCGCGGCGCACACGCTCGTCGCCGAGACGGTGCCACCACATGTCTGATGAACCGCTCGAAATGCACGACGTGCAGCTGACGCTGGCCGGTCGCATCGTCCTCGACGACGTCGAACTCGAATGCCCGGCCGGACAGGTCACGGCGCTGTTGGGTCCCAACGGCGCCGGAAAGTCGAGCACACTCGCGCTCGGCGCGGGACTTCGCTCGGCCGATCGGGGCACCGTCACCGTCGCCGGTCGCGACGCGCGCGACTCACGCGCGCGACAGCTGAGTGCCCTGATCCCACAGGAGATCTCGTTCCCTGCCGCGGTCACTGTCGAACGCCTACTCGACTTCGTCGAGCGCCAACGCGAACCCACGCATCTGGCACCGAGCCGCGAAGAGCTCTGCGATCGCCTCGGTCTGACAACGTTGCTTGCGCGCCGTATCGGCGGGCTCAGCGGCGGACAGCAGCGCAAGGTTGCCGTTGCGCTGGGCTTCGTGCGTGCGCCGCAGCTGCTGATGCTCGACGAGGCGACGACAAACCTCGATGAGTCAGCCCGCGCCACCACCTGGGCACTCGTCGCGGGCTACGCCGCCCGCGGAGGAGCCGCGCTGGTCACGAGTCACATCATCGCCGATATCGAGCTGCACGCTCACCGGATCGTCGTCCTCGAAGGCGGACGCGTCGCGCTGTCCGGATCAGTCGCGGACGTGCGCGACCGGTTGGGCGCGAGCACCGTGTCGATTCGCATCGCGCCTCGGCTGCGCACCCGCGTGCTGGCGGCGATCACCGCGGCGAGCTTGGCTGACGTCGTCGACGAAGGCGCCGAAGATGCGTTGTCGTGGCGCACGAGCGACCCTCTTGCGCTCGTTGCCCACCTGGCAGTCGTGGCACCGGAGGCGACGCACCTCGTCGTAGCCCCGACCCCGCTCGGTGCCGTTCTGCGCGACGTCACCCACGAGGTCGCATCGTGCTGACGAATCGGGTGCTACTCAACGCACGCATTCAGCTCGATGAGCTCATCCACGTGCCTGCGTTCACCGTGCCGTCGCTCGGCCTGCCGCTGATCACCTTCGCGATCTTCGGCTTGCCCCAGGTGCGCAACGACAGTCACGTCGCGGCCGGCGTCTTCGTCGGCTTCGCGGCCTTCGCCCTGCTCGGCATCGTCATGTTCCAGTTCGGCGTCGGGATCGCCGTCGACCGAGGCTCGCCGTGGGAACGATTCGTGCGCACGCTGCCGTCCTCGCCGGGTGAGCGGTTTGCCGCGCGGTTGATCATCGCGCTCGTCTTCGGCACGGCATCGCTGATACCGCTTGTCGTCCTTGCGCTGCTGACCACGCCGCTCCGTCTTGACGCCCTGGCCTGGCTCCGCGTCGTCGTGGCCTTGCTCGCCGGCGCGATGCCGCTCGGTCTGTTCGGGATCATGATCGGCTACCTCGTCCACGAGCGCGGCGCGTTGCCGCTCACGAATCTGATCTACCTGCCGATGTCTTACCTCGGTGGATTGTTCAGCGCGAGCGTCTCCGATCTGCCGTCGGCTGCACGAGAGGTCTCGGCATGGCTCCCGACCCGGCAGTGGGGTGAGCTGATCACAGAGTTCGGGCTGGCAGGTTCATTCCCCACCCGCGCCGTCCTCGGCCTCGTCGGCTACGCGATCGTGTTTGCCGCGGCGGCTGTGTACGGCTACCGCCGCGACCAACAACGTCAATACCGCTGAATTCGATCAACGAGGAGTGCACGCGATCATGTTGGCAACGTCTGATGTCTTACGCGCTGTGCAACAGCACAGCCGCGTCAGCACGATCCATGTCTTCGGTGATGAGTCAGCAGCTCTGCTCGGAATGCTGGCTCAGAGTGGCCTCGACTGCATCGCCCTATCCGAACTCTCCGATATCGACACGCTTGATCCCCAGAACGCGGTTCTCGCAGTCGTCGCGTCAGAGGTGCGCCCCGAGTCGAGCCTCGCCGTGGCGAACGAAGCATGTGTTACGCGGGGTCTCACATGGCTGCCGATCGGCGCGATCGATCGTGACAGCGATGGCGGCGACAGGGTCACGGTCGGCCCACTCGTCGTGCCAGGCTCCGGTGCGTGCTTCGACTGCTCTATCGACGATGCCGGCGACACGCTCGAATACCGTTCCAGCGGCTATCGCGAACTGGAAGGACGGCACGGCACCACCGACCCGAACCCCCTGAACGCGCCTCGGCTCGCCTTGGCGTCGCTGATCCTGTCGCGATGGATCGAGGCCCGCGACCCGCGCTTGCCGGGCCGGCGCTTCACGCTGACGCGCGGCGAACCCGACCTCGGCCACACATGGATACCGCGCAGCGCGGCCTGCCGTACCTGCAGCTCAGGCAGCTGAGGCCGACAGTGCCGACAATGTCACGCCGCGCTTGGCCAACTCGGCACGGCCACCGTCCTCGGCAGTGAGCACCCACGGGCCGTCCTCGAGAATCGCGACCGTGTGCTCCCAGTGCGCAGCCCAGGAGCCATCGACGGTCACGACAGTCCAACCATCGTTGAGTTCGCGCGTGTTGCGGGTGCCGAGAGTCAGCATCGGCTCGATCGCGAGGGCCATGCCCGGCACCAGCCGCGGCCCCTTGCCCGCACGCCCGTAATTGAGGATGTGCGGGTCCATGTGCATGCGGGAGCCGATGCCGTGCCCGCCGTAGCCGGCGACGATGCCGTATCGGCCTGACGAATGCACCGAGGATTCCACGGCGTGCGAGATGTCGGTGAGCCGCGCGCCGGACCGCGCCACAGCCAGGCCGTCCCACAGCGAACGCTCGCAGGCTTCGGACAGCTCCCGCGCTTCACGGCGCACGTCGCCAACGGCGACGGTCACCGCCGCGTCGCCGTGCCAGCCCTCGACAATCGCACCGAAGTCGATCGAGATCAGGTCGCCCTCGGCCAACTTCTCGCCGCTCGACGGGATGCCGTGCACGATCCGATCGTTCACCGATGCGCAGATCACGGCAGGGTATGGCCCGCTGCCGATGTCATAGCCGAGGAACGAGGACGTCGCGCCCTCATCGCGCAACACACCGCGCGCCACATCATCGAGATCCGCCGTTGAGACACCCGGGGCAACGGCCGCCCGCATCTCGCTCAACGCGCGCGCGACGACGAGCCCAGCGCAGCGCATCTTCGCGATCTGGTCCTCAGACTTGATCTCGATGCGTTCGGGATGACCACGCATAGCTGGGTTACGCGTGCGGCGATAGCGCGGCGATCGCACGCTCAGTGACGTCCTCAACTGCACCAAGCGCATCGATCTTGACGAGCTGACCGCGCTCACGATAGAAGTCGATCAGCGGCTCGGTCTGAACGTGGTAAACCTCGAGGCGGTGCCGCACCGTGTCGGGCTTGTCGTCATCGCGCTGAAAGAGTTCGCCACCACAACGGTCACAGATCTCCGGCGTCGTCGGCGGGTCGTACTCGACGTGCCAGACATGCCCACACTTCTTGCACGTGCGCCGACCCGACAGGCGCTTCACGACCTCGTCGAAATCGACGTCGAGATCGAGGACGACGCCCAGCTTCACGCCAAGCTCGTCGAGGATGCCGTCGAGCTCCCCAGCCTGAGCGACGTTGCGAGGAAAGCCGTCGAGGAGAAACCCGGCCTTGGCATCCGGCTGCGCGAGCCGGTCGCGCACCATGGCGTTCGTGACCTCATCAGGAACGAGGTCGCCGGCGTCCATGTAGCTCTTCGCCAACTTGCCGAGGTCGGTGCCGCCCGAGACATTGGCGCGGAAGATGTCGCCGGTCGAGATCTTCGGGATATCGAAGTGCTCGGCGATGAATTCCGCCTGC
>Ga0207667_10010333_pt1 | contig 10917 bp, 8 predicted proteins | sample KBSCornC52_FD_184301 | JGI IMG/M metagenome (GOLD analysis project Ga0207667, IMG submission 184301) | Corn rhizosphere microbial communities from Kellogg Biological Station, Michigan, USA - KBS Corn C5-2 (SPAdes) (version 2) | ecosystem: Host-associated > Plants > Roots > Rhizosphere > Soil ...
CGCCAGGTCTTCCTGCTCGTTCTTCTTCAGCATGGTGCGGGCGTCCTGCGCGACCTTCGAGGTCTCAAACCACACGCGAATGGCATCTTCGCCCGAGTGGCCGAAGGGCGGATTGCCCAAGTCATGAGCCAGCGCTGCGGCGGAGACGATCGCGCCGAAGTCCGAGGCGTGAATGTCGGGCAACTCCCCGCGTTCGCCAATCGCCGTGCCGACGATGGTTCCGAGCGAACGGGCCACGCTGGCCACTTCCAGACTGTGGGTGAGGCGGGTGCGCACGTAGTCGTTATCGGCCAGCGGGAAAACCTGGGTTTTGTCCTGCAGGCGCCGGAAGGCGGATGAGAAGATGATGCGGTCCGAGTCACGCTGAAAAGGCGAGCGTTGCGGTTCTGCCCCCGCGGGGCGGCTGCTGCCAAGGCGGTCGGCACAAAGTAACTGGGGCCATTGCATGCTCGTCATGATTGTCTGTTCGCGGTGCGGAGGAGAAAGAGTTGAAAGAGAACTTCAATCAGCAGCAGGGCGGCCGCGGCGAGCACGAACCAATGAAAAATCGGCTTCCCGAGGATGAGATCCTCGAAGTCTTCATGGCCTTGCACGAAGAAACCGGCCTGGCCCTTCTCGCTCAATTGCTCCGGCAACAGCGCGCGGTCAATCGGGCGCAGGTCGCTTTCCTCCGGAGGCGGATTGACTGCGTAGGAGTGCAGGAGCTTCGGCCCGCGCATTGTGTAGAAGCCCGGTTCGCCCGGTGTGAAGGTGATGCCGATTCGCTCGCCAAGGGGCTCCGTTTTCACCTCCACGAGCTCGCCGCCCGGCTTGCGCAGGGCATTTTCCGCGAGCTCACTCTTCCAGATTTCATCCGAGACGGTTTCGCCGACTTGCGTAGAGAAAGGCAGCGGTTCTTCGCTGGTCAGGTTTTTCACGATTTCCTGCATCCATGCGGGAAAGATGCGTTGCCGCGCGAGATTGCTGGAAAATTCGCTGACCGAGAAGTTCATGAACAACATCGTCCCGAGCCCGTGATTCGCGCTTGCCATGGCCGGGGTGTCATCGGCGTAGGTGAGCAGGACCTTGCCGGCGCCAGTCGCGGCGGCATTGTCGATGTCGTAGAATTCGAGCAGCGCGAGATTTTGCCGGTCGGCCCCGCGAAAGAGCCGGAGATAGCGTGACTTGAAATCACCGCGAATGATCTGCTGCGCCGCGGAGCCGACATTTTTCGCGATGCGCCGCCCGCCAAGCTGGAGCGGCATCGTCCCCGGCCCCATGGCGCGTTCCAGCGTGGCGAGATTGGCCGCGTCGTTTTCGCCATCGAGGAAGTAGCAGATGCCCCCGCCGTGAAAGACGAAGTCGGCCAACAACTTGCCCGTGGCGTCGTTCAACGGTCCGGCATGGGTGAAGAAGATCTTCCTGACTGCGGCCAGTTTCGCGCTCGTGAGACCGGCGATGGAGATCTGTTCCGGCAGGAGCGAGCCCGATTTGTCTTCGTAGGGATTCAGCGCTGTCTTGAGGAAAAGGACTGTATCGCGTTTCGGATCAGGCGCGTCGGAGACGATGAGGATGCCCTCCTTTTCCAGAACGGGGATGGTCAGGAAATAATGATCGTCCAGCGGGAGATCGTCCGGGGGGATGCGGATCTCGCATTGGTGCAAGCCGGGCCCACCCGGCGGCACGGGCAGGGTGACTTTCGCCGTGCTCCAGGGGGCCACGGAGATTTCCTTTTCGAAGCTGTTGCGTCCATCGATCACCACCTTCACCGGTTCCAGCATGGGTTGGTTGCGAAAATTGCCCACTTCCACCTCCAGCGTCACCGTGTCACCCGCGAGGACCTGGGACTGATTGAGCGTGGCGCCGAGGATGGCGCGATTGTCCGGATGCGGCGGCGCGCAATCGACAAAGAAGAACCGCGCCGACGGCGGCAGCGCGGTGAAGTCGACATTCGCCCAATTCCGCCGCTGGAAATCGGACAAATAGTAGATTTCCGGGCGTCCGCCGCCCTGCGCCAGGAGGCGGGCGGCCACCGTATTGGCCCGGCTGAAATCGGCGCGACTGTAGCCGGGTTTGATCGCACCGAGAAAATGCTTCGCGTCGGGATGATTGCGCGACATCTCGAAAAAGCACGATTGCGCGGTCTGCCCGGCGGTGACGATGTTCACGCTGTCTTCCGCGCCGAGGGTGGCGAGGATTTTTTCCGCCTCGTTCTGCGCCCGCTGCCGGCTGCTGAGACCGCCGCCCTGGTGTTCCATGCTCAGCGAATGGTCGATGACGATCAGCACCGAGCGCGGCGCTTTCTGGCCGGCATTCGAGTTGAAGCGCCGCAAAAGTGGCTTCAAAAACGCCAGCAGCAGCAGAACGATCATTGCCGTGCGCAGCAGGATCAGCAGCCAGTGTCGAAAGCGAAAGAGGCGCGACCGCTGGGCGATGGTCTCCCGGATGTGCTTCACCGACGAGAATTCGAAGACCCGCGGGAAACGCAAATTCAGCAGGTGAATGACCAGCGGCAAAAACGCGAGGAGGACCAATCCGGGGAGCAGCGTCAGATTGAGAAAGCTCATAGCGAGGTCCGCGGACCGTTATCGGCGGCGCTCATTTCGGCCTCGGAAACCGAGATAAGCTTCGATGGCATCCAGATAGGGCCGTTGCGTGTCCACCAGGCGGTGCTGGATGCGGCGCAGGTCGGCCTCGCGGGCCAGGGTGTTGATGTGCCGCTGGATGTGGGCTTGATAATTCGCGCGGATTTCTTCCGGATCGACCTGCACGGTTTCCGCGGTTTCGAGATCGATGAACTTGGCGGCATTGAAAGCCGGCAGATTGAGTTCGTCGGGATCGACGATCTGCAGGAGCAGGATTTCGAATTTGCGATGAACGAATTGAGCCAGGGCATCGAAGAGTGCCGTCGGGTCGTCGAGGAAGTCGGACAGGATTACGATGCGCCCGCGCTTCTTGAAAAGCGCGTTGCATTCCTGCACTGCGCCGGCGATGCCGGTGGTCAGTGCGGGACGCACCCGCTCGAGCTCGGTGACGAGGCGGTGCAGATGCCGCCGCGTTCCTCCGGGAGCGAGGAATTGCGTGACCCGTTGGGCGAAAAGCGCGAGCGCGGCTTTGTCACCCTGCGCCATCATGAGATAGGCGAGCGCCGCGGCGATCTTGGCCGCAAGAAGATATTTCGAGGGCCGCTTCTCGCCCGCGTAGCGCATCGAACCGCTGATATCGACCAGGAAATAGACGGTCATGTCTGTCTCCTCCTCAAATTGCCGCAGATACAATCGTCGCGTGCGTCCATACACGCGCCAGTCGAGCCGGGAGAGTTCGTCGCCCGGCGTGTATTCCTTGTAATCCGCAAACTCCGCCGCCGAGCCGCGATAGGGCGACTTGTGCTTCCCGGAGAAATAACCTTCCACCACCGCCTTGGCGAAGAGCAGCAAGTTCTCGAATCGCTCCAGCTCCGGCAGATTGAGCAGCAACGGTGGCGGCTCCTTGGGCCGTGTTTGCCGGCGCAATTGCAACAGGCTCAGCGCCGCGCCGGCGCCGGTTGATGGCGGCAGAGGGGGCGGCTTGGAGGAAGACATGGCGAACGCTAGTAGTTCTTCTCCTGCACCTGGCTGAGGAGTTCCTGGATGATGTCCCGCGACTTCTTTCCCGCGCCAGTGGCTCGGTAATTCGTAATGACGCGATGCTGCAATACCGGCAGCGCCACCTCGCGCACGTCGGAGGTTTCCGCGGCGATCCGTCCCGCCAGCAGGGCCAGCGCCTTGGCGCCGAGGACGAGGTATTGCGAAGCGCGCGGGCCGGCGCCCCACTCCACGAAATCGCGCGTGATCTGCGGTGTCTGCGCGTTGCCTGGCCGGGTGGCGGCGGCGAGCCGTACGGCATAGTCGATCACGTGATCACTCACGGGCGCGGCGATGACGAGTTGTTGTGCCGCGAGAATCTGTTCGAGCGATACGACGGCCGTGAGTTTTTCGGCCAGGCGCAGGGTGGTTCGCCGGACGATCTCCATCTCTTCGTCGTGGGCGGGATAGTCGAGATTCAGAGAAAACATGAAGCGGTCAAGCTGCGCCTCGGGCAGGGGATAGGTGCCTTCCTGCTCGATGGGGTTTTGCGTGGCGACGACGAGGAATGGATCGGGCAAGGCCCGCGAGGCGCCGGCTACCGTGACCTTGTGTTCCTGCATCGCTTCGAGCAGGGCGGATTGGGTCTTCGGCGGCGTGCGATTCACTTCATCGGTGAGCAGCAAGTTGGCAAAGATCGGGCCGGCGAAATATTCGAACTCCAGTTTGCGATCCCGTTCTTGCAGCAGTTCCGAGCCGAGGATGTCGCTCGGCATGAGATCGGGCGTGAATTGGATGCGCTTGAAACTGAGCGTGAGCGTCTCGGCCAGGCTGCGGACGAGGAGGGTCTTTGCCAAACCGGGGACGCCGATGAGCAGACAATGCCCTCGCGCAAACAAACTGACCAGCAACAGGCGGATAATCGTCTCCTGCCCCACCATGATCTTGCCGAGCTCGGCGGTGATACGCGTATAGACGTCCTTCACAGCCTGCGGGGAAATATCGCTCATAAGGATGCTCCTGCTCACGGCAGGCTAGCGGAGCGGGCGTGGATTGCCAATAACGCTCCTACCGGGTCGGCGCCTTCTCCAGGAAAGCCACCAACCGCACTACTTCCGCCTTGGCCCGGCCGGTGAGTGGCTTTGGGAAATGCGCCCATAAATCGAGCATCTGCGAACGTTCATCCGCCGAGACCGGGCCGAGACGGGTGAAAATCGACCGCGTCAATTGCAAGGCGGTGAGTTGCTGGGCTTCGTTCATCTGCTCGATGCCCAGCGTGGTGATCTGCTCGCAAAGGTGCGGCGACAGGGCGGCCGCCTCCGGTAGAGGGCATGCTTCGATGAGCGCCCGCAGCGCTTCCAGCGAGGCCCACGGTTTCTTTTCGTCGAGGGCTCGTTGCTTCCAACTATCGAAGGGCTGCGCCTCGACGGCCACTCGCGCGACTTCGCGCACGGCGCAATCCGGTGAGTCCAGGTAAGGCCAGGCGATGTCGAGCGCCTTGGTATCGCCGCGGCCTTGAAAGACCGCGAGTTTTTCCTGCGCCGCCTTGGCGGCTTCATTGACGGGAGCTTTGGGAGGAGGAGTGGTGCCCAGGGCCGCGGCAGCCGACATGCAGAGGGGGAGTAAGACGTGGAGCGCACGCAAATTCCTGTTCATCGCCGATAACCTGCCTAAAAAGGGCGCTTCATTCCATGACCAAATCCGAAATCATTCAACGGCTCCTCGATCCCGGCATCATCGCGATCATCCGTGCGGATTCCTCGGAACAACTGATCGAAGCTGCGGAGGCCCTCCTTGCCGGCGGAGTCACCGCCATGGAAGTGACGATGACGACGCCGAATGCGCTCGAGGTCATTACCGCGGTAACGCAGAAATTTGGCGAGGCGATCCTCATGGGCGTGGGGAGCGTGATCGACCCGCGCACGGTGTATGCCGCGGTAGCTGCGGGCGCGGAATTCATCGTCACACCGGTTACGAAGCCGCCGGTCATCGCCGCCGCGCAGCATCTCGGCAAGCCCATCGCCAGCGGCGCCTTTACCCCCACGGAATGCCTGCTCGCTCATGAGAGCGGTGCGGATTTCGTGAAGCTCTTTCCCGCCGATCTGGGTGGCCCGGCTTACCTTAAAAACATCCTCGCCCCGCTGCCGATGCTGCGCATCGTGCCGACCGGCGGCGTGACGCCCGATACCGCCGCCGCTTTTCTCAAAGCTGGCAGCGTCGCCCTCGGCGCCGGCTCCTCGCTCGTCTCGAAAGAAATCCTGCAAAAGCGTGATTGGGTGGAGCTGAAAAATCGCGCTGCAACGTTCGTGCAAGCGGTGCGGGCCGCAAAGGGTTAAGCGTGGAGCGGTGTTGTAGCCCGGGGGCATTGACCCCGTGTTTGTCTAGCGAGTGCAGGACCCAGCCCGGAGGGCTGCAGAGGACCGTAGCCGGGGGTAAGTGAGCCTGGCGAACGCCACCCCCGGAAACTATTCCGAGAGAATGGTGCACCCCGGAGGCGGTGCCGGAATGTTTTGCTGCCGAAATTCCTCCACCCCTGCCGGGGTGAAACTCGTAGAAAACTGTCCGGGGGTGGCGCTCGCAAGCTCGCTTACCCCCGGCTACGGTCCGTCAGCCCTCCGGGCTAGCTCCGGCACAAGTTAACTGAATGCACGAGCCCTGAGCCGGCCTCGGTGAGGTCAGCGACACGAAAGTTCTCGCATCATAAACAGACCCGTGTATTATGGCTGGTATCAAGGCGCTGGGTCGGTCTGAGTGGTGGCTTCCGAATCGCGTCAGTTTGTAAGTTTAATTTTTCTTTTGTCATAGATCCCTGCTCCGCTGTTCTTCGAACGGAGTTTATCCCAGCTGCATGGCCTTCGACGGCCGCCAGCAGAGTTGTTAGGATCAGCTCGCATATCCCATCCGCGCATTGTCTGCGCATCCCCCACTCCCCATTTTTCACATGAAACGTAATAAGAAACAACCAGACCAAGGTGGTCTGAAGGAGCGCATTCGGCAGCTCCTCCGTCAGCCGAACTATCGTCCGCTCGACAAGGTCGAGCTTTCCAAAGCGCTACGCTGGCCGAGTGACCAACGCGCCGAATTGCGCGAAGCCCTGCGCGAGCTCGAATCCGCCGGTGAGATCACGCGAATTCGCAAGGACCGCTATGTCCTGCCGCAGACCGCCGATCTCGTGACCGGCATCCTGCAGGTCCACGCCAATGGCCACGCGCATCTGCTCAGCGAAACGCCCGGCGTGAAGGATGTTTTCATTTCCGCGCCGAATCTCGGCACGGCCATGCACAGCGACAAGGTCGTCGCGCGCTTGATGCACGAAGGCCGCGAGCAGCGCCGCGGTGACGCTCAGGAAGCGCGGGTGATCAAGATTCTCGAGCGGGCCAACGACACAATCGTCGGCACGCTCCAGTCCTCGAAGAAGTTCTTCTACGTCATCCCCGATGACCCGCGGCTGCAGCACAATATCTACGTCAAACCCGAGCCGAAGGGCGCGCAGGTCGGTGACAAGGTGGTCGTGCGTTTTGAGGAATGGGAGTCGCGCCACGTCAATCCCGAGGGTGAAGTCATCGAAGTGCTCGGCCCGGCCCACGCGCCTGGCGTGGACATGCTTTCGATCATCCGGAAATACCAGCTCCCGATGGCGTTTCCGGAGGCTGTGGAGCGTGAGGCAGAGCGGATTTTCGAAACTGTGCACCCGGAGGAAATCGCGCGCCGCGAGGATTGTCGCGGGCAATTCATCGTCACCATCGATCCGGATGATGCCAAGGATTTCGACGATGCCATTCACGTGGAGCGATTGGCGCGCGGTTGGCGGCTTGGCGTGCATATCGCCGATGTCTCGCACTACGTGCGGCCCGGACATCCGCTCGATCGCGAAGCGCGCAAGCGTGGCAACTCGACTTATCTCGCCGATCGCGTGATCCCCATGCTGCCGGAGCGTTTGAGCAATGGTATCTGTTCGCTGAAGCCTGGCGTGGAGCGACTCACCTTTGGCGCCTTCATTGATTTCGACGAGAGCGGCAAGATCCGCAAAGCGCGTTTTGCCAAAAGCGTGATCAAGAGCGCGGCGCGGCTGACCTATCGCCAGGCGTTCGCCATTCTCGAAGATCGTCCCGTGCCGGCCATCCCGAACTACGAGCGCGGCGGCAAGGTGCATCTCGATTCGAAACCCGTGCCACTGAACGTCACGCCGGAACTCCGCGAGCGCGTGAAGATGGCCTGGGAACTCGCCTCGCTGCTGCGCAAGAACCGCTTCGCTGCCGGTTCGCTCGATCTCGATTTTCCCGAGGTGAAAGTGTGGCTCGACGACCAGGGCCGCGCGGTACGGCTGGAGAAGATGGACAACGACATTTCGCATCAGCTCGTCGAGGAGTTTATGCTCGCGGCGAATGAAGTCGTGGCCAAGGCGCTCAAGGATCGCAAGATCCCGACGGTCTACCGCATTCATGAAGATCCGGATCCCGATCGGCTCGCCGACTATCGCGAACTGGCCGCCAGTTATGGCTTCCGCTCCGGCGATCTCACCCAGCGCCGGGAGTTGCAGCGTCTGCTGGCGTCCACGCGCGGCAAGCCGGAGGAATACGCCCTCAAGCTGGGGCTGCTCAAGAGCCTCAAGCGCGCCCGTTATGCCACCGACCCGGTCGGCCACTATGGGCTTGCGAAGGTGAATTACACGCACTTCACCAGCCCCATCCGCCGCTATGCCGACCTGCTGGTGCATCGCGCGCTGGCCGGCGAGAAGCTCGGCGGTGTCGGCGCTGTGGGCGAGATTGCCGCGCACATTTCCACCACCGAACGTACATCCGCGGACGCGGAACGAGACAGCACGATGCTCAAGAAGATGGAATTCTTCCAGCGTCAGCTCGCTGCGCGTCGGCCGGACCAAATGCGCGCCATCGTCGTCGATGTGCGCAGCTACGGCCTGGTCGTCGAATTGCCCGACTGCCTCATCACTGGGCTCATTCACGTGAGTTCGCTGCCGGATGATTTCTATCAATTCGACAGCACGCGGCTGCGTTTCGTCGGTCGACGGAAGCGCCAGACCTACCAGATCGGCGACGTTCTCCAGGTCATCGTCTCCCGAGTCGACGCCTACAAACGGCAGATCGACTTCGTGCCGGTGGGTTGAGGAAGACACTCCGCAGCAAAGCGCGAAGCGCCCCCAAAAATGCCGTCATCCTGAGCGGAGCGGGGAAGCATGGGCGGAGTGAAGGACCTCTGATCTTCGCGGGTTCTCGTGCGGAGCTTCTTCGCCCACACTTCCCCGCGCCGCTCAGGATGGCGGCGTTTTTGGTAAGCGCTTCGCGCTCCTTTCTCTGTGCCCTCTCCGCGCTGCGCCTCTGCGTTTTAAAAAATTCCCTTGCGCCATTCATGGAAACTAAGAATACTAATTTAGTTTCCAAAGGTTATGCCCGCCCGTCCTTCCATTACCAAAGCCGGCGCCGACGCCCGCCCGCCGGTGGAGGCTGCGCGCCGGATCATCGCCGGCGCCCGGCGCTATTTTTTCTCCCACGGCTTCCGCGGGGTGACGATGGACGACCTCGCCAACGAGCTCGGCATGAGCAAGAAAACGCTCTACGCCCATTTCGAGAGCAAGATGGCTCTCCTCCATGCGGTGATGGACGACAAACTGAGCGCGGTCGAATCCGACCTCGAGCGTGTCCTGCGGGACGCGGGCGGCAACTTTCCCGAGCGACTGCAGGCGCTGCTTTCCTGCATGCGCATGCACACCGAGGAGATCGGCGCCGCCTATGTGCGTGATGTGCGTCGTGAAGCACCCGAGCTTTTCGCCCACGTGCAACAGCGGCGGCGCGACTTGATCCAGCGCTTCTTTGGCAAACTCATCCAGGATGGCCGCAAGGCCGGCATGATCCGCAAGGACATCCCCACGGTGATGTTGATCGAGATGCTGCTCGGCGCGGTCGATTCGGTCGTTATCCCCACGAAAATGGATGAACTGAAGACGACGCCCCGCGAGGCGTTTATCCAGATCATCACCGTCTTCCTCGAAGGCGCGCTGACGGATGAAGGGAGAAAGAAATGAAGATGATGGTTTCTGATTTAGATCACGGCTGCGAATTCGAAGGGACGAACCATGGACGCTTGCGTTCTTGGAGTGCGGCGGTGCTCCGCCGCTTTGGGAGCCGATCCTCGAAAAGCGGCGGAGCATCGCCGCACTCCAAGACGCTGCCGCGCCCTGCCGTATCTCACGCGATTTGTGCATACTCTCTAAAACTGTGTGCACTGGTCGCCTGCCTGGCCGCTTTCACCGGTTGCCATCGTCAGCAGTCCAATCGCTTCCAAGGCTACGTCGAAGGCGAATACGTTTACGTCGCATCACCGTTCGCCGGACAACTCGAAACGCTCTCCGTGAAACGTGGAACGCGCGTGAAGACGGGTGACCGGCTTTTCGCGCTCGAGTGCGGATTGGAAACCGCCGCCCGGGATGAAGCGGAACGCAAGCTGGTGCAGGGGAAAGCGAATCTGGAGGACGCAAAGAAAGGCAAGCGACCACCGGAAATCGAATCCGCCGAATCCCAACTCAAGCAGGCCCGCGCCGCTCTGGTGCTCTCGGAAAAAGAATACAAACGCCAGGACGATCTGCATACGCGAGGCGTCACCTCCGCCGAGGATTTCGATCGCGCCCGCTCCTCGCGCGATCAAGACCAGCACCGCGTCGCGCAACTCGAAGCCGATCTGACCACCGCGCACCTCGGCGAACGCGAGGATCAAGTTGCCGCCGCCGAAGCCAATGTCCACGCGCTCCAGGCCGCGCTCGCGCAGGCGGACTGGAATCTCTCGCAGAAACGTCAGGACGCACCGGAGAATGGCCTGGTCTACGACCTATTGTATCAGCAAGGCGAGTGGGTGGGCGCGGGCAAACCGATCGTCGCCCTGTTGCCGCCGGAGAATGTAAAGGTGCGCGTATTCGTACCCGAGGGAAAAGTGGGCTCGGTTCATCCGGGCGAACCGGTGCACGTTTTCGTGGATGGCGCCGGTGAAACTTACGCCGGAAAGGTGACTTATATTTCGCCGCAGGCCGAGTACACACCGCCGGTGATCTACAGCCAGGAGAGCCGCGAAAAACTCGTTTTCATGATCGAGGTTCGCTTCGAGGCGCCCACCGCGGCGAAGCTCAACCCCGGACAACCCGTCGACGTCATCTTTCAGTGAACCATGAACGGCGAACTAGCCATCGATGTGCGCGGGATGACGAAACGCTTCGGCGATCGCACTGTCGTCAATGACATCGCGCTGCAAGTCCGGACCGGCGAGATCTATGGCTTCCTCGGTCCGAATGGCAGCGGCAAGACCACGTTCATTCGTATGCTCTGCGGATTGCTCCGCGCCGACGCCGGAAGCGGCACTTGTCTGGGAC
>Ga0207667_10010334_pt1 | contig 10917 bp, 8 predicted proteins | sample KBSCornC52_FD_184301 | JGI IMG/M metagenome (GOLD analysis project Ga0207667, IMG submission 184301) | Corn rhizosphere microbial communities from Kellogg Biological Station, Michigan, USA - KBS Corn C5-2 (SPAdes) (version 2) | ecosystem: Host-associated > Plants > Roots > Rhizosphere > Soil ...
AGCACGTTCCTGAACTGCCAGGGATCTGAGGTGTCGATATCTTCCGGGAACAGTCCGGGCCGGTCGCTGAGCGGGGTCCAGTCGGTGTAGGTGCCCTTCACGGGGCCGAGATACGGCAGCTGGATTTCGAGGCAGCGGCGGAAATCCATCTCATCGGCCTCGACGATTCCGGCGGTGGGATTTTCCAGCGCCCACACCATGCCGGCGAGCACTGCCGAGGTGACCTGCATGCCGGTGGCGTTCTGGTAGGGCGCAACTTCGCGGGTTTCCTCGATCGAGAGCTGCGAGCCGTACCAGTAGGCGTTCTTGCCGTGGCCGTAAAGCAGCACGCCGAGTTCGTCGATCCCGTCCTCGATCTCGTTCTCATCCAGGATGTGCCACTTCGGCTGCATCTTGCCGGTGGCGCCAAACATTTCGTGCAGCGATAGCACCGCATCGTTGGCGGGGTGATAGGCGTAATGGCAGGTCGGGCGATAAATCACCTTCTGGCCGTCGCGCACCGTGAAATAGTCGGCGATCGAGATCGATTCATTGTGGGTGACGAGAAAGCCGTATTGCGCGCCGGGCGTCGGACACCATGAGCGCACCCGGGTGTTGGCGCCGGGCTGCAGCAGATAGATCGCGGCGCCGCAGCCGTAGTCGTGGGTGCGGCCATTGTCCGGCATCCACTTTTCGTGGGTACCCCAGCCGAGTTCGGCCGGCTGCATGCCCTCGGAGACGAAGCCTTCCACCGACCAGGTGTTGACGAACACGTTCATCGACTTCGGCTTCTTCGAGCGCTGGGTGTCGCGTTCGGCGATGTGGATGCCCTTGACACCGAGCTTGTGGGCGAGCTGGCCCCAGCCTTCGCGGCTCTTCGGTTCGTTGAACGGCGTGTTGGTGTCGCGGGCGATGTCGAGCAGCGCCTGCTTGACGAACCAGGACACCATGCCCGGATTGGCGCCGCAGGTGGAGACCGCGGTCGGGCCGCCCGGGCTCTTGTGTTTTGCCGCCAGCAGGGTTTCGCGCAACGCGTAATTCGAGCGCTTTTCGGGGCCGATGTTCCTGTCGAAATAGAAGCCGAGCCACGGCTCCACCACGGTGTCGATGTAGAGCGCGCCGATCTCACGGCACATGGTCATGATATCGACCGAGGAGGTGTCGACCGACAGATTGACGCAAAATCCCTGGCCGCCGCCGGCGGTCAATAGCGGCACCAGCACCTCGCGATAATTGTCTTTGGTTATGGCCTGTTTGATGAAGCGCACGCCGTGCTGTTTGGCGATCTCGCCGTCCTCGTGCGGGTCGATGATGACGAAGCGCGACCTGTCGTAATTAAAATGTCGCTCGATCAAAGGCAATGTGCCTTTGCCGATCGAGCCGAAGCCGATCATGACAATGGGACCTGAAATTTTCGCGTGGATCGGCGCGGCGGGCGGGCTCATGGGGTCGGTCTCCGGGGACAGGGGATGCGCTGGGCGCGAACAGGGATCAGGCGGTGCGCCGCTTCGCGGTGACTTCGATCTCGACCTTCATCTCGGGCTTCAAGAGCCCGGCGACGACGAGGAGCGTTGCGGCCGGCCTGATATCGCCGAGCCTTTCGCCGCAGACCGTGAACACGGCATCGGCGTCGCCTGCATCGGTGATGTAATAGGTCGCACGCACGATGTCGGCCATGGCGAAGCCGCCATCCCTGAGCGCGGCTTCGATGGTCCTGAAGCAGTTTCGTGTCTGGTCCGTGATATCCTCCGGCATGGTCATGGTGGCGTAGTCGTAGCCGGTGGTGCCGGCAACGAAGGCGAAATCGCCGTCGATGACGGCGCGGCTGAAGCCGGCGGTCTTTTCGAACGGCGAGCCGGTGGAAATCAGGTGGCGGGACATAATATGCACCTCGGGGCGAAGATCGCGTGACTGGATGTCGAGGCCACGCAATGCCGCGTCCTGACTGTCAAATCAAGCAGCGTGAGGCGCCGATTTCCGCAACCGGGCCGCTGACCGCGGCTTGTTTTGCCGTGCCGCCGTTCTGGTCGGCACGATCATGCCCCAGGCGCCGTCCAGCGCGCCCTCGCGCAGTTCGAGACCGAGCAGCCGGTCGCGATCGAACGCGCCGGGCAGCGACAGTTCGCCGGTCTTGAGCGCCGAGAAGCCGAAGCGGGCATAATAGGGCGCATCGCCGAGCAGAATCACCGCGCCGTGGCCGCGCGCCTTCGCGGCAGTCAGTGCGTGATTCATCAGGGCGGCGCCTATGCCGAGCTTGCGGCACGACGGATCGACCGCCAGCGGGCCAAGCACCAGCGCCGCAACGCCGCCGGCACTGACGTGCCACAACCTGACGGTCCCAATGATTTGGCCCTGGCGCATGGCCGAGAAGGCGAGGCCTTCGGCAGGCGCGCGTCCGGCGCGCAGGCGCTGGCAGGTGCGGGCATCGCGATCTTCGCCAAAGCAGGCATCGAGCAGCGCCTCGCGCCCGGCGACTTCCGAGGCGCTCTCGCTGCGGATCGTGCACGGAGCGGCGCCGCCTAAGGGGGCAATGGGGGTGTTCCGCAAAGCAGTCATGGCGCGTCAGTCCTCGCTTGCTGCGGCCACGAGGCCGAAGGAAGCGTTCTCGTCAAATTTGCATGTGAGGGAAAAGGAGCCGGCGCACCGGCTCCCGGTTCTCTTGCTCCCTCTTCCGCTTGCGGGGAGAGGTGAAACGCAGCGCACTGTTGCACCGCTCAGATGTGATACGTCCGCAGCGGCGGGAAGCCGTTGAAGGCTACCGACGAGTAGGTCGACGTATACGCGCCGGTGCCCTCGATCAGCACCTTGTCGCCGATCTCGAGCGTCACCGGCAGCGGGTACGGGATCTTCTCGTACATCACGTCGGCGGAATCGCAGGTCGGGCCTGCGAGCACGCACGGCGTCATTTCCGCGCCGTCATGGCGGGTGCGGATGGCATAGCGGATCGATTCGTCCATGGTCTCGGCGAGGCCGCCGAACTTGCCGATGTCGAGATACACCCAGCGCACATCGTCCTCGTCGCTCTTCCTGGAGATCAGAACGACTTCGGTCTCGATGATGCCGGCATTGCCGACCATGCCGCGGCCCGGCTCGATGATGGTCTCCGGGATCTGGTTGCCGAAGTGCTTGCGCAGCGCACGGAAGATCGACCGCCCGTATTGCACGACCGGAGGGACGTCCTTGAGGTACTTGGTCGGGAATCCACCGCCCATGTTGACCATGGAGAGGTTGATGCCGCGCTCGGCACAGTCGCGGAACACCGTCGAGGCCATCGCCAGCGCCCGGTCCCACGCCTTCACCTTGCGCTGCTGCGAGCCGACATGGAACGAGATGCCGCAGGGCTCCAGGCCGAGGCGCTTGGCGAGGTCGAGCACGTCGACCGCCATTTCCGGATCGCAGCCGAACTTGCGCGACAGCGGCCATTCGGCGCCGGCGCAATCATAGAGGATGCGGCAGAACACCTTTGCGCCGGGGGCGGCACGGGCGAGCTTCTCGACCTCCGCGGCGCAATCGACCGCGAACAGGCGAATGCCGAGCGCGAAGGCGCGCGCGATGTCGCGCTCCTTCTTGATGGTATTGCCATAGGAAACGCGCTCCGGAGGGGCACCCGCGGCCAGTGCCATCTGGATTTCGGCGACCGAGGCGCAGTCGAAACACGAGCCCATCGAGGCCAGCAGCGACAGCACCTCCGGCGCCGGGTTTGCCTTCACCGCGTAGAACACGCGGCTGTCCGGCAACGCCGTGGAGAAGGTCTGGTAGTTGTCGCGCACCACTTCGAGGTCGACGACGAGGCACGGCTCGATGTCCTGGCCCTCGTTCCGGCGGTTGCGCAGGAATTCCTGAATACGTTCGGTCATAGTAGCACCCTCCCAAACGGCCCAGCGACGGGACACGTTCAAAAATGATCTCGGATAAGAGCGCTCCGGCCACTTCGCGCGATGGAGGCGCAATGAAGCCAAAAAACTCGAACCGAACTGTGCTGCCGTGGATTGGTTGGGAATGATCCCGCCCGCACACCTGGCAATGAAGGACAAGCCTCTTCGGTATTCGCGCCGGCTGGTGGAGAGCCGGCAGAGACCAAAAAAGCCCGATCCGTCGTTGCTTTAAGTCGCGTCCCCCGTTGAGAACGAGGTGCGCCGGTTCGCCTCCGGCTGCCAGTCACGGTTGCAAGGAGCGAAGAGACCTTCAGCGGCATCTCTTGAGAGAGATGCTGGACTCTCAAGTCAGATGACTTGAGCGACCCTCGGTTCTTCATCCCTTGGCGGCTGTCCGGCCTCTTGTCCGGATACCTACCGACTGACACACGACCACAGGCACGTGCGAAATTGGGCAAGTCTGCAAATAAGGGTTTTGAGTCTGCTTCGCAACAATTTTTTTAGGCTGGGGACAAGTTTGCCTAACGGGAGCTTGCAGCGCCACTCTCGAGCCGCGCGCGGGCGGCGTTGAAAGTGAACAGACGTTAAGTTTCTTTAACGAGTCGCAAGCGTTCGAGGATAGTCGGCAAGCGGCTTTGTTGCTCAGCCGACTTATGCGCGCCGCGTGAAAGGCTCGACGCGCTGCGCGGCACGGATGAATGCGACCATGATGAAGACGCCGATCCCGAACAGCACGGCCTGCAGGATGTGCGCGGCGGCGTCGTCTAGACCGAACAGGATCGCGAGCGCCCAGCCGCCGGCAAACGCCGCGCCGAACACTTCGGCGCCGATCAGAATCGCCGCGCTGACGACGGTGACGACGCTGGGCCAATTGATCTGGCGGGCGCTGGTCGAAGAGGGCTGCGAACTCATGGGGCTTTATCCTGTTGGGGTGCGCAATCTCTCCGAAAAGGCCCTCGCTATCAAGCGCAAAAGGGGCCTAAAAAAGCCCTATCGCGTGATATAACTTGCTCAATAGATTTGGGCCGAAAACGGGAATCCTCATGGCAGAAACCTTGGAAGCGGTGGTCCCCCCGCAAGCCCCGGCAAACCCGCTGCTGAAGGCGTGGCAGACGCCGTTCGAGACGCCGCCGTTCGCTGAGATCGCGCCGGAACATTTCCTCCCCGCCTTCGAGCAGGCCTTCGCCGACCACTCAGCCGAGATCGCCGCGATCACCCACGATCCCTCGACGCCGGACTTTGCCAATACCATCACCGCCCTGGAGCGCTCCGGAAAACTGCTCTCCAAGGTTTCGGCGGTGTTCTACGATCTGGTGTCGGCGCATTCCAACCCGGCACTGCTGGAGATCGACAAGGAGGTGTCGCCGCGGATGGCACGGCACTGGAACCCGATCATGATGAACGCGGTGCTGTTCGGCCGGATCGCGATGCTGCACGACAATCGCGCCACGCTCGCCCTGACGTCAGAGCAGATGCGGCTCCTGGAGCGCACCTATACCCGCTTCCATCGCTCGGGCGCCGGGCTCGACGAGGTGGCGAAGGCGCGGATGGCCGAGATCAACGAGCGGCTGGCACATCTCGGCACGGCGTTCAGCCATCATCTGCTCGGCGACGAGCAGGACTGGTTCATGGAACTCGGCGAGGCCGATCGCGACGGCCTTTCCGAGAGCTTTATCGCGGCGGCCAAGGCCGCAGCCAGCGAGCGCGGCATGGCCGGCAAGGCGATCGTGACGCTGTCGCGCTCATCAGTCGAGCCGTTCCTGAAGAGCTCCACCCGTCGCGACCTGCGCGAAAAGGTGTTCAAGGCCTTTGTCGCGCGCGGCGACAACGCCAACGCCAACGATAATAACGAGGTCATTGTCGAGATCCTCGCCCTGCGCGAGGAGAGCGCGAAGCTGCTGGGCTTTCCAACCTTTGCCGCCTACCGGCTGGAGGATTCGATGGCCAAGACGCCGGAGGCCGTGCGCGGCCTGCTGGAGCGGGTCTGGAAGCCCGCGCGGGCTCGTGCGCTAAGGGATCGCGATGCCTTGCAGGCGCTGGCTGCGGAGGAGGGCGGCAATTTCGCGCTGGCGCCGTGGGACTGGCGCTACTATGCCGAAAAGCTGCGCCAGATCAGCGCCAATTTCGACGACGCCGCGATCAAGCCTTATCTCTCGCTCGACCACATGATCGAGGCCGCCTTCGACTGCGCGCACCGCCTGTTCGGGCTGAGCTTCTCCGAGCGCAAGGATATTCCGGCGTGGCATCCGGATGTGCGGGTCTGGGAAGTGAAGGATGCCGCCGGGCGGCACAAGGCGCTGTTCTATGGCGACTACTTCGCCCGGCCCTCGAAGCGCTCCGGCGCCTGGATGACGTCGCTGCGCGACCAGCAGAAGCTCGATGGCGATATCGCTCCTCTGATCGTAAATGTCTGCAATTTCTCCAGGGGTGCCGACGGCCAGCCGTCACTGCTGTCGCCGGACGATGCGCGGACGCTGTTCCACGAATTCGGCCACGGCCTGCACGGCATGCTGTCGGACGTGACCTATCCCTCGCTGTCCGGCACCAGCGTGTTCACCGATTTCGTCGAGCTGCCCTCGCAGCTTTACGAGCACTGGCAGGAGCAGCCGCAGGTGCTGCAGCAATTTGCGCGGCATTACCAGACCGGCGAGCCGCTGCCGGACGATTTGCTGAAGCGCTTCATTGCCGCGCGCAAATTCAACCAGGGCTTTGCCACCGTGGAATTCGTCTCTTCCGCGCTGATCGATCTCGAATTCCACACCCAGCCCGCTTCCGCCAGCCGGGATGTGCGGGCGTTCGAGCGCGCGGAGCTGGAGAAAATCGGGATGCCCGCGGAGATCTCGCTGCGGCACCGGCCGCAGCAGTTTGGCCATATTTTTTCCGGCGATCACTATGCGTCGGGCTATTACAGCTACATGTGGTCCGAGGTGATGGACGCCGACGCATTCGGCGCATTCGAGGAGGCCGGCAACATTTTCGATCCCGCGGTCGCCAAGCGCCTGCACGACGACATCTATTCTTCGGGGGGCTCGCGCGATCCCGAGGACGCCTATGTCGCCTTCCGCGGCCGCGAGCCGGAGCCCGACGCGCTGTTGCGCCGCCGCGGCCTGCTCGAAACTTCGGAGGCAGCCTGACGTGAACACTTTGATGCGCCGGTTGCTTCATCCGCTGCTGCTGGCCGGAGCTCTTGCCTTGGGCACCGGCGCGGCGCAGGCGCATCCGCATGTCTGGATCACGACGACCAGCGAGCTGGTCTATGCGCCCGATGGCTCGATCACCGGCGTGCGTCACGCCTGGACCTTCGACGATATGTTCTCGACCTACGCGCTGCAGGGCATCGAGACCAAGACCAAGGGCGTCTATAGCCGCGAAGAACTTAGCTCGCTGGCGCAGACCAATGTGGAATCGCTGAAGGAATTTGCCTACTTCACCTTTGCCAAAGCCGACGGCAGAAAAGAGAAATTCCAGGAGCCGGTCGACTATTTCCTGGAATACAAGGATGCCTCGCTGACGCTGCATTTCACGCTTCCGCTCAAGACCCCGGTAAAACCTAGGCAGTTGGCGCTGGAAGTGTTCGACCCGACCTATTTCATCGACTTCAAGTTGGCCGACAAGGATCCGATCAAGCTGGTCGGGGCGCCCGCCGCCTGCGAGATGAAAATCCAGCGGCCGAACGACGGCACCGCCAATGCCCAAAAACTCGGCGAGCAGAATTTCATGGGCGGCGACAATTCGAACTACGGCGCGATGTTCGCCAACAAGATCACGGTGGATTGTCCATGAGGTCGAGACCCCGCTTCGCGCGCGCCCTGACGATCTCAGTCGCGGCGGCGGTGGTCGTGCTGGCGCTCGACGGCGTCGTGCACGTCCTGATGGCGCAGACCCCGTTCGGCGGCCCGCGCCCGAGCCCCGCCGAGCCGCAGGTGGGCGGCATCGTCGGATGGCTTCTGTCAAAACAATCTGAATTTTATCGCGAGATGTCGGCCACTATCCGCGCCGCGAAGTCCGACGGGTCCGCGGTCTGGACGCTGCTCGCGATCTCTTTCGCCTACGGCATCTTTCACGCCGCCGGCCCCGGCCACGGCAAGGCGGTGATCTCCTCCTATCTGGTCGCCAACCAGGAGACCGCGCGGCGCGGCATCGTGCTGTCGTTTGCGTCTGCGCTGATGCAGTCGCTGGTCGCGGTGGTGATTGTCGGGATTTGCGCACTTCTGCTCAACGCCACCGCCAAAACCATGTGCGGTGCTGAAAAGGTGATCGAGATTGCAAGCTACGGCCTGATCGCAGCCTTCGGCGCCCGGCTGGTGTGGACCAAGGGCGGCGGGTTCATGCGCGCGCTGCAGTCCTCGCCGCCGGTTCCCGCGCTGGCGCTGGCCGGCCACCCCGATCATGCCGGTCATGGACACGACCATGACAACCACGGCCATTCCCATTCCCACGCCCATGTCGCGCATCCCGGCCATGAGCATCGTCACGATGACCACGGGCATGATCACGATCACGTCCATGACGAGCATTGCGGCCACTCGCACGGCCCGGCGCCGAGCGAACTCGCCGGTCCCGGCGGCTGGCGGCGCGGGTTTGGCGCGATCTTCGCCGTGGGAGTGAGGCCTTGTTCGGGCGCGATCCTGGTTCTGGTGTTCGCGCTGGCGCAAGGCATGTTCTGGGCCGGCATCGCCGCGACCTTCGTCATGGGGCTCGGCACCGCGATCACGGTTGCGACCATCGCCGTGATCGCGGTGTCGGCGAAAGACCTGGCGCGGCGCCTGAGCGGTGCCAGCGAGGGCGGCGGCGCGCTCATCATGCGCGGCGTGGAATTCGGCGCCGCGGGACTGGTGCTGCTGTTCGGGGTCGGCCTGCTGTTCGGCTACATCGCAGCGGAGCGGGTGACGTGTTTGTAACGGCCGGTGCGCTGTAGGGTGGGCAAAGCGCAGCGTGCCCACCATCTGGGTCGATCAAGAAGTGGTGGGCACGACGCAGGCGCGCCTTTGCCTACCCTACGAAACGCAAATCCCTCGCATCGTTGTTACGAGGAGCGCTTTCTCGGCTGAGCCTGACGGGCAAATCAGTGAATTGCTGTCCAGCCCCATTTGCAAAAATATTCCCCTTCTCGCTTTACCCAAATCAAATCTATATCGTCAGCCGTCCCGCCCCACAGAGGGGCGATCGCGCGTCGTCACGAGCGCGGGGCGGGATGCGGTGGACGCGGCAGCGTCGGGCGATGCCAGGGGATGGCAGGGCGGGTCGATACGGCCCGTGAGCTGACGAATGGCACGCGGACGAACGATGCTTGATCTGCGTACGGTAAAGCCGTGTGGTCCTGGCACCCGTTGCTGGTGTCAAGTCAGCGGAGGCACGTCGGCCCAACCGGGTCTGACAAACCTTTAATCCCTGACGACGGTGACAAGACGAATTCGCTCACCGGGGAGCAACTGTGTTGAAGTAGACCAGTGATCGGCCGGGCTCAAGGCTGGCGCTTGCGCGCCCCCGCCTTCGGCGGCTGACGGCCTTGACCCCGTCCGCTCACCGGTCTGTTGGCTTTGCAAGCGCTCGGTCGAGGACCGAGCGCGACATGGCGCGCTCGTTAGCTCACCGCGTAGCGACTGGCATCCCATTTCTCGCCACGGGCAATCATGATGTTGAGGATGACGATCAGCTTGCGCATGCAGGCGACGAGCGCGACCTTCTTCTCTTTGCCCTTGGCGATCAGGCGACGATAGAAAGCCTTCAGCACAGGATTGTGCTGGGTCGCAGCTCCCAGGCAAGCCATGTAGAACAAATTGCGGACCTTGCGCCGTCCGCCCTTGATCTGGCGCTCGCCTCGCCGTTTGCCGCTGTCATCGTCGTAAGGGGCCACACCCAACAAGGCGGCGGCAGCCTTGTTGCTCACCTGGCCCAGTTCCGGCATCGCCGCGATCAGGCCGGCAGAGGTTCCCCTGCCAAGGCCCGGCACACTCTCGATGATCTCGGAGAGCTCGGTAAAATGTGCCGTCGTCTTGATCATGGCTGCGATCGCCGCCTCGAGCTTGGCCACTTCGAGAGCGATCTTCTTCAAGAGTCGCGCCTGCATTTTCTGCACCACTTCTGGGGCGGCGTGCTCTCCCCTGTTTTGCAGCTCGGTCTGCACGTCGAGCAGAGCCTGACGCGCGTTGACGATCTGCACCAGCTTGTCGCGTGCCGCATCGTAGGCCTGGGCCGGGGCCTCGCCGAATGTCTCGGCAAACCAGGCGATCATCTCCGCATCGATCGCATCGTTCTTGGCGAGCCGCCCGGCCGAGCGGGCGAAGCTGCGCACCCGCTTCGGATCGACGATCCGCACCTCGAGGCCGGCCTCGCGCAGCGCCTTGGCCCAGTCCCGCTCGTAGCCGCCGGAAGCCTCCATCGCCGCCTTACCCACCTTGTGCCTGCGAAGCCAAGCGACCAACTGCCGCCGTCCTTCTGCGGTGCTTTCAAACGTCCGCAGTTGCGACAACGTGCGAATGCACGCATCCACCTTGTCCTTGGCGACATCGATGCCGACGACAACGCGATCATTTTGTGCCATCATCCACTCCCTTCCTTGCTCGGTCCGGGCTCAAAGCCCATGCAACTGTTCGGGTTTAAGGAAGATACCGGATCTGTCCCTCGCTCCCCGTCAGGCTCTCGGGCCTTCGAGCACGAACGGGCTCAGATCCAGCAACGGGCGGTTGGTAAGAACCGCCCGTTCGCACATTCTGGCAGATTTTGCGGACACAAGAGCACGAAATAAGCCGTTAAAACCATTGCGTGCGGGAATGCCGGGTGATCTCGGCGAACCTCGCGGTGACTACGCTCGTGTGCTTTGTTTTATTTCGCACGCGAGGCTGCGGGTGCGGCGGGCACCCGGCATTCCCCACGCCCTCTGTTTTTCCGGGGCGCATCGTTCATGCACAACTCGAGCGCATTGCGTTGCGGGAATGCGGAGTCGCGTTTGATGAATACGAATGCGCCACACAATGCGTCGCCCCTGCGAACGCAGGGACCCATAATCACCGGAGTCCATTTGGAGCAGAAGGCGTTGGCCACCCTGCCAAAACGCGAGTCC
>Ga0207667_10010336_pt1 | contig 10914 bp, 13 predicted proteins | sample KBSCornC52_FD_184301 | JGI IMG/M metagenome (GOLD analysis project Ga0207667, IMG submission 184301) | Corn rhizosphere microbial communities from Kellogg Biological Station, Michigan, USA - KBS Corn C5-2 (SPAdes) (version 2) | ecosystem: Host-associated > Plants > Roots > Rhizosphere > Soil ...
ATGAATTAAAATTTGATTTAGCCATCCATCAAGCGCTATTAAGGCTTTATCCTGATGAGAGAATTATAAATTCCTTTGATATGTCAGCATATAACCCTGTATCTAAAAAGTGAAAGAAAACCCTATTATTAATCATCATCGCCCTACAAAACCCAAGGGAATATTATTAAGTATATTTGAAATCATATTTAATGTAATTCTGATTGTTTTATCAGGCACGTTTGTTTTATTTGTATTTGATTTTTGTAAAAACCTTCTGGCAAAAAGATTTCATTATTCGATGACTGAGCAATTACTTTATTCCACAATATCAGTCATGAATATTGAATTTTCGAGAGTAAGGTTATTTTTAGAATCGCTGCCCTTGATGGGTTTGATCATAGGGATTTTTTTAATAGATGGCCTCGTTCAAAGAGATATTCGAAAATTCCAGTGTGCACGAGAAAGCACCTATTTATTTCATCGACCCAAACCGATTTTAAGTTTTTGTTTTTACATGCCTATGTTTATTTATTTTGCATCGCCGACCTTGTTTAATCCCGAAATCATTTTTGTTGCCATATCGGTTGCAGTGGGATTAATCGTTCACGTCATGGCAAGAAGCTTTAAAAAATATCTATAGAAAATTGATATGACATTTTTACCTAACATTTATGCATGGAAATTATGCATGGAAAAAACACGTATAATTTCTTCGATGATTTTCTTCGCATATTTTCTGCCTATAAATTCTTTTGCCAATACTGTCGATGAAAACGTTTATTTAAAACAGATAGTAAATCAGCTAGATGCCGTGCAGCCCTTGATACTTGCGGCCCAGAGGGCACAACCTAAAAACCAGAGAGTTCAGTTTCACTATGAAAAATATAAAGACAACCATGGAAAACTTCATAATGGCCTTTTAGAAGATATTCAGGCAATAAAGTCAGGCATCAATCAAAAGTTAAATCAGGTATCCGTTGAACCTAGGCAAGTGGTTGCGCTGAAAGGTGATTATCAATGATTGCCGTTTCTTCTGTCTTATCAGCCTTTGAAACCGCATCTGGCATTTCTCCGCATAAATTGAGTATTTTAATTCGAACATTTATTTTTAGCGGTACGTTAATTTGGGGATGCTGGTGTGTGATGGGTTTGATTCATCATGCAAGGCATCATGAAGTTTCCGAAAATGAATTTGCGTCAAAGCTATTTCGAATTTTACTCATCGTTTGTTTGATTTGGAGTTTAGCTTTTGTTGCATAGAATAATAAAACCTAAACCTTCTATGCAACAACAATCAAATATTAAAATGATACATTAAGCGCTTTTGAAGAAGTATTAGATGCCTGTGAAGATTCGCTATTATCTTCATGGAAAAAAAATAAACTTTTAATAGCTGTTCTTGCATATGTTTCTTGGCTTTCGGTTTTGGTATTATGTTTTCCTAAATAAAACTTAATTTCCTCTGAATTATTTTTAACTAAAGTTGGATAATTGTTAGGAACACCGTAAGAATGATATATTTCTTCGATAAATTCATTTTGTGGAAAAAATGTATAACCGGCCTGAAGGATTTTATTGATGGTGCTTAAATTTCCTGCATAGCCCTGGTTAATTAAATATTTGGCATAATCTACGAAAAGAATTGATATTTCTTTACGAGCCTTATTTGAGAGAATATTTCCTGATTCTATAGCACCACCTAAAAATGATTTTTGACTATAATAGTAGCGGGCCTTATTGCTGTCATTTTGGGCGGAATAAACATGTTGTTGCGATTCTAGCCAATTATAAAGGCTGATAATTTCTGTTCGAATTGTAAAATCGTGCATAAGTATGTCTCAGTATTATTTAAAAATGAGCATTATAACGAGCAAAGCTTAAAATAAGCTTAAGTTATTGGTGACCATTTTATGCGCAAGTTTTTCTTATTTTTCTCCTAAATGCCTCTAATTTCAGTCATTATGATAAATTTACGTAAAGTTAAAACCTATTTAATACTACTTTTTTTTAGTGTTATTTCTCATCCCGTCTTCGCAGATTTACCCAAACCCCCTGACAAAGATATCCCGAACGGCACGAACGACGGGAGCGATGCCGGGGGTGCATTAATCATCAAAGTCTTAACCATCGTTTGTTATGTATTAGCCGCAGGTATTTTAATCAGTACCGCTGCAACCATCATCAAAGCGTTTCATGTGGCTCAAGAAAAGCAAGATTTAGGAGACATTTTTTTAAAACTTTAATTGTCGGCGTGATTGCAGCTGCCATTGGTTTGGGTTTGATATTTGGTGCTTGGAAAAAAGAAGATCAAGATAATGCCATAAAAAAACAGCTTCAGAAGACAGCGCTGCTGAATCTTTAGATACCCTCACAGCAAGTTTGTCCGAAACAAATTGATAAGTCCAACGCATTAGGGTATTTGTCTGATGAATATGGCAATCCTTTCTTTCAGGGAAAACTCATTACCAATACGCCGACTTATGTCACAGGCAATGTATTATTAGGCGCGACACAAGGGTTCGCCGATGCTTATGCACAAAAAGAAACAACCAATCAAACGTCACCCTTTGGCAATAACATTAGCACTGTTACAGGCTCATCCACCAAATTTCTTTTAGGCAAAGCAGGAATCGATGCTGCAAGTGAAGCTCAACAATGGTGGCATGACCGGCAAGAAAATTCGTTTGATGCGATATATGTACCGTCAGGCGAAAAAATCGTCGTGAATTTTGCCAAAGAGATTGATATAGACTATAACCCGATAGGGAGAAAAATTGATTATGAACAAAACCAAGGTTCCAACGTTCAAATTCATTTGGATTAGTTTTATTGCGCTCTTATCTTTAAATGCTTGTAGTACAGTGTCAGGAAACGTTGTTCCAAAATCCGGCCCCAAAATGGAAAAAGTCTATGACAGTATGCAAACAGAGGAATCCAGTGATGAGGATGGCAGCAGTACAAGATTTCTGGATAAAAATTTGAACGATATTCAAATTGGTATTGCTAGACAAATTCCTAAACCGTCGGAGTATAATTTTAAGAAATATCAGAAATCCGGCTTGAAAGACTTTAAAAAATTGCCGAATCCTGAAATAACCCTTTACGTCTATCCACATTTTGCAGGTCAAGAGCAAATGCCCGTGCCGGGGTATTTTACAAGGTTTAATGTCTACGAGAGAGATTATTACTCTCTTTTGATTTAATTTTTTTTGTAATTTAACCTAGATTAATATTTGTCGATTATAATTAGGTTTTTAACTAAATGTGAGACAATTAACTATGCAAAACTCATTTGAATTAACAGTTGCCTTAAAAAACAAAGAGGGAGAAATAAAAGGAGTTGTGGTTCCCGTTAATCAAGCAGACACCATAAAAAACGTTAAAGATAAGATTGAGAAAGAAACTGGGATTAATGTAGAACACCAAGTGATCATGCGTGATTCAAGTTGTTTGAATAATGAAAGGACTGTGGCCTATTATGGATTAAATAAATATACAGTCTTACTTCTTTTTTGTAAAACCAGTGAAAACAGTAAATTTTTTGAAAATTTTTCAGAAAACACCAATATTGTAAACAACAACACTACGTATTCTTATTAATATGATGTAATTCGTAGATTTACCTACCGTTAGCTCTCTTTGCAAGGGTTTTTGTACCCTAGATTTTTTACATGGCGTAAGTTTATGCTCAAAAAAAAGCTTAAAGAAGAAGATATTGAAAAAATCTACGCGCAAGCAAATTCATTATCTAAACGATTACCTTGGTGCGACTACAACCATGAACATAAATTATTTTTATTAGAGGACAAAAAAACATTAGCAGTTGGATTTCATTTAACACCAATTGCTTGTGAAGCGAAACCTGCAGAAATGATGCATGCGATATCAAAATCTTTAACTGAAGCACTGAAAAATTCTATCCCTTGTGAAAAAGGCAATCCTTGGATATTACAATTATTCACTCAAAGAAAATCTGATTTATCAGATGTTTATGAAGTTATCGAAAAATCAGCAGAAAAGTTTAAAGAGACTGAATTTACACAAGCCTATTTAAAAACAATTAAACAGCATTTAGACTATGTTTCAAACCCTGAAGGATTATTTTTTGATCAGACGGTTACTCAACAGATATTTAAAGGCGGACAATTAGAAGTTCGTGCCTTTTTATATAGAAAAATTCGAGATGACAAAAATGCTCCTGATAGAAAAAATTGTTTAGATGAAATATTAAAAATCTCAAAGAAATTTTCTGATCAATTAATGGCTTGTGGATTACAGGTGAACACTTTCACCGGGTCTGATTTTTATAATTGGATGGTTCGTTGGTTTAATCCAAATCTTAAACAAATTCCTAATGAATTTAATCAAAACAAAAAACCTTATGGCTGGGATTTAACAGAAAATCTCTTTTTTAAAACACCAAAATCATTTGCTTTTGCAGGATGTGTGAGTGAAGTCTTGGAATTAGCTGAAAAAAATCAAGCGAGTGACAGACCCATTTATTTTATCGCAGATGAAAATCATTTATTTACCAAGGTTCCACTGTTGGCTTCAATAGAAACCAGAATTGCAAAGATGGGCAGAAAATTAGGATTATGGTTATGGCTTGCTACACAAAACTTAAAAGATTTTGCAGAAGAATCCCGAAAGATGTTATCGCTCTTGGAAACATGGGTGTGTTTAGCATTACCGCCAGATGAATTGGATCAAATTGAAAAATTCAAAACACTCACTCCTGAACAACGTGCATTGTTTCTATCAGCGAGAAAATCAAAAGGCCAATATACTGAAGGAGTATTATTAAGCCCCAAGATGCAAGGATTATTAGCCAATGCTACAGGCAGCTTGGCAGAAATGCCCATGTATTTTTTATCGCAAGCCAATCCATCGGCTTATAATATGATTAAACTCATCAAAAAAAGTTTGCTGAAATTTTTAAAAATCAGCTGTTTTATGATATCGCTGATTTGTCCGCTTGTTATCTTGGAGTCATTTTATCCAAAGATATTTTTGAATACCCATGAGTTTCTAAAAGAAAATAGCTTGTTTTTTATAGGGATCAGATTTAGTCTGATTTTTATATTAATGCTAACATGGAAGAGTTGGATTTATAAAATTGCCTGCAAAAACAATTGGTCGGGCGACAAGAGAAGATATTGGCTTGCACAGCGATGGAAGATTGTTATTTGGTTAATGGTATTTGAAGTATTAATATGTGAAAATGTGACCTCAGCTTTTTATTATTGAATAAATTATTTGATTGTAATACACTTGCCAAATTATGATCATCAACTAAGAGATAATTTACCATGGCTTATGAACAAGTAAATATAAGCAATATGATGTTTAGAATAGGCGTTAATCTTTTAGTTCTTTATAATCCCTTTGTAAAAAATGAAATATCTAATAGTAAAGCACTAATTTATGCTTTTGAATTTTTTAAAGAATCAGCTTGTTTAGGGGGTTTTTATGCAAAAATTCTGGCTGCTTGCCTAGCAAAAGAATTAAATCAATCCTTCTCTGAATTGACAAAAACTGATCTAGAAAAAGTCACGCGTCTATCGAATACGCTTGAGGATAAACGCAGTTTAGCATTATGTTATTACTATAAATTTCTTAAAGAATCGGTTGAATCTGAATATGTGGATGTCTCACATAATGAGGATGGAGCTATAATTGAACAACTAATGCAACCAGAACATCTATACAATTTTGAAAAAGCAGCATTTCCAGACGTAAGAGATGATAGAATGGGGGTTTTTGAAGGTGATTTGTTAGCATTGTACTATATTACAAAGATACGGCTTGAAGAAGAAGATGCAGGATATTGGTACAATTTTAATCATGATATCTTAATGTCTTATCAATCAAAAGCAAAAAAAGACTTCAATAGTCTATATTTATTACAAAAAAAAATATCGGAATTAACACAGAAAAGAGATTCTTACGTATCAAGAGCACCTAAAATACTGAATGAAATACGCGACCTAAAAAACTCTGCTTTTGAGCTCATGCTCTGTAGTTCAAGTGTTCCTACAGAAGTTGTACTCATCCTTGAAAAGTATTTACAAAATAATAACTTTCCTCTTATCTCGACTTCCATAAATAATTTTCTTTGGTCAGCTCATCAAGCTTCATATATTCCACCTTCACCTGCTTATAAGTTTCCATGTAGGATTCTATAAACAAAATTAAATAGGTTGCGCTTGAGTATCTTAAAAAGAGTAATGAAATAATGCGCCATGAAGATTGAAATATATAATTTTTGTGGTGTACAAATATATGACCATGGTTCGTCCCTTTGAAGGATTATTAAGACCACCCATCGAATGGTACAGCAGCTTCTCTTGTTTAGCAGGAATAATTTTATTATTTATTTTATCTCCTAATTTCAATATTGATTCTGCTTTAATGATATTGATATCAATATTAGGAATAATCAGATTCAAACAAGGCTACAGAATTTTTAGATACCAAAATAATTTAAAGAAAATGCCAATCTATAAAATGAATTCAAAAGAGTTGCCTATAAATAAAAAGAAACTATTTTTAGGCAAAGGATTTTTATGGACAACGATTCATACACAAAGACTTCGCGATTTAGATCTGAGCTACAATCTGGATTATGCTAAGTCCAAAGACTTTGATGTTGGCGGAAAACCTTGTATTCATGGTGTGGGTGATAATAAAGACAATAACATTTATCTTAATTTAATCGAGCGCGCCGGACACGTTTCAGTCATTGGTACCACTGGTGTGGGAAAAACTCGCTTTGCAGAATTATTAATCTCACAAGATATTCATCGCGGTGATGTTGTTATTGTTTTAGATCCTAAAGGGGATAAAGAATTATTAAATAGAATTAAAACAGAAGCTAAAAATGCTCATCGAGAATCTGATGTGATGATTCTGCATTTAGGATTTCCCAAAGAGTCATGTAGATATAATCCAATAGGCCATTTTACAAAAGTTACACAAGTTGCAACTAGAATCACCAATGCACTGCCATCAACAGGAGAATCAGCAGCGTTTAAAGAATTCGCCTGGAAATATGTGAATCTTGTCACAAGAGCTTTAGTTGCGATGGAGATTAAGCTAACCTATCAAATTATTCAATTTTATATCACTCGATTAGATGATTTATTGATTCACTATTGTGAAACCGTCATGACAAAAATAGATAGTAATTATGAAAACACTATTGAATCTATCATCGCCTTAAATACCAAAGTGAATAAAAAGACAGGTGATATTAAAAAACCTACTCGGCGACAAGCCATTTTTATGTATTCCAATCAATATGCTGAAAACTTAAACCAGAATAGAGAGATTAAACCTGATTTATTATCTGATTTAGTCCACGCAAGCTATATGGATAAAACATATTATACAAAAATCACAGCTTCATTAAGCCCCTTATTAGAAAAGCTCTGTACAGGAGACATTGCAGAATTATTATCCCCGAATGAAAATAACAAGAATGATCATCGGCCAACATTAGATTGGCTATCAGTCATAAAAGAGAAAAAAATTGTGTATGTGGGAATGGATGCCATGACAGATCAAGTTGTATCAGCTGCTGTCGGTAATGCCATGTTAAGTGATTTAGTGTCTAAAGCACATCAACATAGCGCAGGTGCTTCAAGTGAAGAAGAACAAGAAATTGGGAAATCTGTTGCTGGAAATACAACAAAAATACATATGGCCGTGGAGTCCTGTGGATTGCCTATTGACTTTGATATTACTGGAGGTGAAGTGCACGATTGTAAAATTGCCTGTGATTTTATCGCAAGACTTCCACTATCAGAATACACAATTGCAGATAAAGGCTATGACAAAGAGGAAATCAGAGGGCTGATTCGAGAAAGAAATTCTATTCCTATTATTCCAAGAAAAATTAATTCAAAAACTGGCAATGCAGACATAGATTGGGGATTATACAAATATAGACATTTGGTTGAAAATTTTTTTGCACGACTTAAACACTTCAGGGCTATTGCTACAAGATTCGATAAATTAAAAAGAAATTACACGGCTGTTTTAGCTTTGGCATGTGCTTTTTTGTGGTTACCTGTGTAAAATACCAACAGACTATATGTTTTTCATCAACTTCAAATTAGGAGATAGGTTAATGGCTAATGAACCTCATGCAGATATAAATAAACACATAGCAAACGGCGAATTCATAAATGCAATGCAAAAAATAGTGGCTCGTCGTTTGGATGTAAAAAATATAAAAGATAAATTAGGGATGAATTTATTCATGATACCACTTCCCGATCCCGATCTTGGAAGTACTGAATTAAAAAGTAGCATAAAAAGATTTATAAAATTTCTTGAAGAAAAAGGGGTTAACATTCGAGAAAAAGATGAATTTGGAAATAATTATGTACATATTGCCGTTATGACTCATCGTTTTAGCCTCGCGCAAATATTTGATGAGCTTGGTGTTAGTTCAACAGATACAAATAATAATGGCGAAAATTTTTTTCATCAACTTAGCACTCATAAGGAAGTTGAAAAAGCACATTCATTTGTAAAATATTTAAAATCGAAAGATATTCCTATCGAAAATCTAATCAACACAAAAGACAATGATGGTTTAACTCCATTAGATGTTGCCACTGCAGGCTCTAATGCTAGTGAAGAAGATTCTGCAAGAGACATTCACTATAATATCGAATTTTTAAAACTTTTTGGGGCTAAAGATACAAAAAAATCTGGACTTTCAACCGAAAATGAGTCAAGAAATTCATCAATGAATGAAAATATTGATACTTCCTCGATCACTTATTCTATGCAGCATCTATTATTGACAGTTCCAGGACAAACACCACAAACACCCGTTATACAAAATCAACAAAACGACGGATCAAGTCAGACAGCATCCGCTCGTGGATTCGGAAAATCTGATAGAAACTAAGCTGTTTTAACGCATAGATTTGTTGAAAATTGTTTTGCAAGGCTCAAATTTTCATTCATTTTCAGGCTATTGCAACACATTACGATAAACTAAAAAGAAATTATTCTTCCATGTTAGCTTTAGCTTGGGGATTCTTAAGGTTGCTCGTGTGAAATGTCAACAGGCCCTAGTATTTTGCATGAAAATATAATCGATAATGTAGAAAATCAAAGGGCGGCGCTCTCAAACTAGCAACGTCGCCGCCCCGTCCGTTTAAGGTAATCCCATCATCCTCTGAACAACCAAGAATCCCTGCAAGGGCATCCCTAAAAAAGTGCATCCATCACTTTTGATCCAGCCATGATCCACCCTAAACTTAGAGGCACTATAACCTAGTGAAAATAAATTACAAGTAGAAATTTGATGACACAAACTATCAACTAACTCTATTGATAGTTTGGATAAATTATCGTACCCCTATTATTTATTGATTAAAATCAACTGGCTAATTTTTAGTGTAGTCAATATCCTACAACTACAAGAGGTTATATCGACTGCAAATTGACGTTATAGTACTAACCATAAACATCCAATTTGCAACAACACGCAAATGCACGCGCGCGTCACTGCAAGACTTTCTGCAGTGACGCGGCGCCAGCCGTGAATTTTTTATAAAAAATCCTTATTTTATAAGGATTTCAGGATTAATATTTAAAAATACTGTCACTCCAACTTGAGGACGGTATAATTAAATCATGCGAATTTAATTATTTTTTGCAAAATGGGAGTAAGGAGAAACTGGGGCTTGAGTTAAATCGGATGTTTTAAAGTCTTGTATTGGATATTTTGCAAATTCTATTAAATGCTTATATTGAACTTGTTCTTCTTTTTCCTCAGATAAAATAATGTCTTTAAGTGGCGAGAATTTATCTGTATTTAACAATTTCAGTGCAGTGTTACCACTGGATGTTTTTGCATCATCATTTCCTTTACCTCGAATAATACAAGCATTATGAATAATCGCCCGTAAAACATTCTCCATATTTATTTTTGATGGATCGTGGATATTTCCAATTTTTAATGCCTGAAGCTCTTTGATGATGCATTCGAATGCACTTTCTTTTCGTTGAGATCTGGCTAATGCAACAAGAACGCTGCCATACCAAAAACTGGTTCCCCATTTGATTGCACCTGCAAATTCTAGAAGAAGATCAATATCCGTATTTTTCGTAGAATTTGATTTATCGGTTTTGATTGTTTTGTATTCGTTAGAAACTTCATGTGAAATGGATTTATGTATATATTGCATTTTTACTGCATTAGTTTTTATGGCGGAGTAGTAATTAGAAATGGGGCTGTCAATGGTTTTAAATCCCAGCTTTAAATAGAATGACTCATTTAATGGGCGGCACTCTAATTCAATATTTTTCTTTGAAGATGACTCTAATTGTCGCATTGCAATAGACATTAATTTTGTGCCAATTCCGTTTTTGCGATAATTAGGATGAACCGCGATGCAAATAATTCTAAAACATTCAGCTTCTTCTCTGAACAATATATAACCCATTATTGTTCCCTGTTCATTTGCAATATAAAACGTTCGGTTGGATTTAGTATTTATTACGCGGCGTAAATGTTGTCTATTATAAGCAACACCTTGTTCGAATGATTGTTTTTCGATATCCACCAGTTTATCTAACATTGAATCATCAAGTGTTTTCTGATCTGTCCTGGATTTCTTAACTTTAGAAGAGCCAACAATTTCGACTTCAGATTCATTTTCGTTCATTTTTAGGAGTCCGATATTAAGTGTTTGAGTAATATTACTAGAAAATCGAGTGATTTTACAGTATGACAGCAATAATTTCTATTATTAACACGATTTTATTTGACTTCAACTATGATAAATATATATTAAGTGAATCCTGATTTTTCAAACATTACTGATAAATATATTAAAATATCATTAGAACTTCAAAGGGTGTTTGGATTAAGACGAGAAGAATCACTGAAAATAAAGCCGCATCTTG
>Ga0207667_10010337_pt1 | contig 10913 bp, 9 predicted proteins | sample KBSCornC52_FD_184301 | JGI IMG/M metagenome (GOLD analysis project Ga0207667, IMG submission 184301) | Corn rhizosphere microbial communities from Kellogg Biological Station, Michigan, USA - KBS Corn C5-2 (SPAdes) (version 2) | ecosystem: Host-associated > Plants > Roots > Rhizosphere > Soil ...
AGGCCGACGCGTCGGTCTACCGCTCCGACCGCATCCCGGCGGTGAACACCAACGGCCTGAGCGTCCAAGCGGCCAGCCTCGACCTGCCGGCCGTGGTCGGCACCCACGTGGCCGCCGGTCAGTGGCTGAACGCGGCCACCGCCCGGCACCCGGTCGTCGTGCTCGGGGCCGTCGCCGCGGCCCGGCTCGGCATCGAACGGGTGACGCCGGGGCAGCGGGTGTGGCTCGGCGGGCAGTGGTTCTACGTCGCCGGCATCCTCGCCCCGGCGCAGCTCGCGCCGGAGATCGACCGGTCGGCGCTGGTCGGGTTCCCCGCGGCCGAGAAGTACCTCGACCTGGACGGCCACCCCTCGACGATCTACGTGCGGGCCGCGACCGATCAGGTGCCGGCGGTGCAGGCGGTCCTCGCCGCGACCGCCTCGCCGGCGGCGTCCAACGAGGTCACGGTCAGCCAGCCGTCGGACGCGCTCGTGGCGCGGGCCAGGGCGAAGTCGGCGCTGAACGGGCTGTTCCTCGGTCTGGGGGCGGTGTCGTTGCTTGTCGGCGCCGTCGGGGTCGCGAACATCATGGTGATCTCGGTGCTGGAGCGCCGGTCGGAGATCGGGCTGCGGCGCGCGCTGGGTGCGACGCGGGGGCACGTCCGGCTGCAGTTCCTCTCCGAGGCGACGCTGCTCGGCCTGCTCGGCGGCGCGGTCGGGGTGGCGGCCGGAGCCGGTGCCACCGTGGCCTACGCCCGGGCCAAGCACTGGCAGACCGTGATCCCGCCGGTCGCGTGGGCGGGCGGGCTCGGGGCCGCGGTGCTGATCGGTGCGATCGCCGGGCTCGTGCCGGCGCTGCGGGCGGCGCGGATGTCACCGACGCAAGCGCTCTGGTCGGTCTGAGCCAACTGCTCTTCCCGCCCCGTTCGCCAGCCGATCACCGAGGTGTGTGGCTAAATGAACTGGTGGCCGTCCGGTGGTGGAGGCGGGTGGCGGCGATCGGGCTGATCGCCGCCGCCGGGCTGAGCGCCGGGCTTGCGGCCGGGCCGGTCGGGACGGTCGCGGCCGCCGCGGCCGGCGGCACCTGGGGCGCCGGGCACTACCGCTATGCGGACGGCCGGGTGTGCGCCGAGGGCGGGCGCACGAGCCCGCTCGCCGCGTGGACGGTCGACGGCGGCCACCGCGCGTACCTGACCCAGGCGGTGACCAGCGACGGCCACACGGACTCGGCGGTGCCGCCCATCCCGGGAGCCGGCACCGCGCAACCGGCGGCCCCGGTCACCGCCGGGGGGCAGTTCGCGGCCGACGCCGACGTCGCCGCGGTCGCGTACCTGCTCGCCGGCGGCGGGGACGCGGCACAGCTGGCCGCCGACGTGCTGGCCCAGACCGACCCCAGCGCGCTGCCGTCCTGCGCCGACCCGAATGCGTCCTTCTCCGCCCTCTCCCGCGCCCGGCAACTGGCCGGGCCGTACCAGGTGGCGGTGACCGCGCCGTCCGGCAAGCTGCAGCCCGGCGCGGCCGGTCCGGTGAGCGCGACCGTGCACGCCCAGTCGGGCGCGCCGGTGCCGAACGCGCGAGTCACGTTCTCCTCCCCGGACGCCACGCCCGAGAGCGTCTCGGCGGTCACCGACGCGACCGGGACGGCGCAGGCGCAGCTGCGCATCCGCGCCGGCGCCCCGGCCGCGGTCAACGTCACGGCCACCACCAGCGTCGTCACCGGGCTGCTCGAGGCGACCGTGATCGCGACGCCGTCCGTCACCAACCCGACCGGCGCCTCGGTGTCGGCCGTCTACCCGGCGCCGCCGTCGCCGTACTCGGCGCAGGCATCCGTCTCCGTCGACCAGACCGCGCACCCCGTTGTGAGCAGTGCTCTCGGTTCACGCCTGGCCGCGGTGGACAGCGGGTTCGTCCCGCGGGCGCGGGTACGCGGGCTGAACGGGCACGCCGCCGACGTCACCTTCGACCTGCTGGGGCCGCGTCCGTTGAAGGACGGCCGGCAGTGCGCGGGCATCGGCGCCAGTGCCTGGAAGGGCATGAACGTCGCGACCACCTCGAACACGACGGTTACCGGGGACGGCCCGGTCACCGGCGGTTCGCTCACGCCCGGTGCGGCCGGCTGCTACGCGTTGCGCACGACGGTCGCGACCGTGGACGCAACGCCGCCGGCGGTCAAGGTCGCCCCGCTCGTCGTCGTCACCGTCGTCGACACGACCCTGAGCCGGGCCGACGACCAACCGGCGGTGACCACGGCCCGCACGGCCGGCCCGATCACGGGGCAGCTGAACGTCGGCAACCTGCACGGGCTGCACGGCACGGTGCAGGTGAGCTTCACCGGCCCGATCGACCCGGCCGACGGCGACTGCGGGCCCGACGCGCCGGGGTGGTCGAAGGCGCCGCACCACTCGTCGGCCGCAACCGTCCAGGCGGTCGATGGCCGCTCCGCCAAGGTCACCGCCGACGGCCGCTACGAGTACTCGGTGCCGGCGCCGAGCGCCGTGGGGTGCTACCACGCCCAGCCGGCGCTCGTCCTCACCGACACGGACGGCCAGCGGCTGACCCTCGCCACCAGCGACAGCCGCGACGCGTACGTGCTCGACCCGTCCATCTCGGCTGCGGTGCGGCAGACCTGGTCGGTGACGCCGGATCCGGTACCGGTCTCGGTGGAGGTGAGCGGGCTGTTCGGCCTGGCCGCGCACGTCCACGTCGCGATGTACGCAGCCGCCGCGAACGAAGGCGGCTGCGCCCAGGCGTCGTTCTCGTCGGCCACGCACGCCGGGGACGGCCCGGACGTCGACCTGCCGGCCCGGCCGGGCATCGTGAGCGTCCTCGCGGAGTCGGGGCCCACGACCAAGCAGGGCTGCTACGCGGTGGTGCCCGAGCTCGTCCTGACCGCCAACCCGCGCGTCCGCGTGAGCGCGCCGGTCGGCGGCCCCGACACCACCCTCATCGCCGGCATCGACCCGGACACGCGGATCCGCCCGACCGCGCAGCACGGCGACCCGGGGACGCCGCTCGGGTTCGTGATCGCCGGCTGCGTCCTCGCCGGGTTGCTCGCCCTGGCGATCGTGCGCGTCGGATTCGTGGCGTGGCGCGACCGGGACGAGTCGGCCGGCTGGACGGCGCCGCGCGACGTCGACCGTCTCGGCCTCACCGACGACGAGCTACCGTCAGCGACATGACGCTCGACCTGCCCGCCCGCATCGACATCCGCGAGGTCGGGATGCGCGACGGGTTGCAGCTGGAAGCCCCGGTGCCGCTCGCCGGCAAGCTGGCGATGCTCGAGGCGATCGTCGCGACCGGCGTGCGGCGGGTCGAGGTGACCTCCTTCGTCTCGCCCAAGGCGGTGCCGGCGCTGGCCGATGCGGACGAGGTGGCCGCGCAGCTGCACCGCTTCGCCGGCGTCCACTTCTCGGCGCTGGTCGCCAACACCCGCGGCGCCGTGCGGGCTATCGACGCCGGCGTCCCGAACCTGGAGTACGTCGTCTCGGCGGCCGACTCGCACAGCCTGGCCAACGCCGGCCGCAAGAGCGCGGACGCCGCGGCCGCGATCGGCGAGATCGCCGATCTCGCCCACCGCGCCGGCGGCTCGCTCGAGGTGATCATCGCGACCGCGTGGGACTGCCCGTTCGACGGCCCGACCGACCCGGCGCGCACGCTCGACGTCGTCCGGGCCGCGGTCGAGCAGGACGCCGACCAGCTCTGCCTGGGCGACACGATCGGGACCGTCACCCCGGCCCGGACGGTCGCGCTGCTGGACGCGGTGCGCGCGGCCGCCCCCGGACGTCCGGTCGGCGTGCACTTCCACGACACCCGCGGCACCGGGCAGGCCAACGCGCTCGCCGCGGTGCTGCACGGCGTCACCCAGCTGGACGCCTCGGTCGGCGGGCTCGGCGGCTGCCCGTTCGCCCCCGGCGCGAGCGGCAACATCGCCACCGAGGAGCTCGTGTACTGGGCCGAGGACTCGGGCATCGCGACCGGGGTCGAGCTGGCCGCCGTCGTCGCCGCAGCCCGCGTGACCGAGCAGGCCGTGGGGCACCCGCTGCCCAGCTCGCTCTACCGCGCCGGCGGGCGCGCCGTCCCGCTCGGGCCGTACGCCGGCTGAGCCGCCGCATCACGAGTCGGTCAGGGATTGCGCGCTGAGCGCGCTTTCGGTTCCAATCGGCGTTACCGTCACTTCACACCGGTTCGACGGAGGTGGTCGGGTGAGCGTGGCGACGTCGCCGGCCGCCTCCGCCCGCGCACACGGCCAGCGCGAGCAGTGGGGCCTGCTCGGCGCCCGCCTCGTGGGGTTCCTGGCCGGTGCAGCCGTGGTCGTCCCGCTCACCAGCAACGTGGGCGGGTTCGCCGACATCGGCCAATGGTGGGACCAGCCGATCGCCGTGCAGAAGTTCGTCGTCTGGGCGCTGCTGTGGGAGCTGGTCGGGGTCTCGGCGGTGCGCCCCGGCCGGCCGGCCCCGCTCGGCGGCGCGCTGTACTGGCTCCAGACCGAGACGCTGCGGCTGCCGCCCGGCCACCGCCTCGCCGAGGTGGCCCGCTTCGCCCGCGGAACCCGGCGCACCCCGCTCGACGTCGCGCTGTACCTGCTGCCGCTGTGCGTCGGGGTCGTCCTGCTGTGCTCGGGCGTCGCGCAGGGCCAGCCCTACGACACGCTGCCGCGGCTGGAAGTGGCGCTGCTGCTCGCCGCGCTGACCGTGCTCGGCTTCCGCGACCGGACGGCGTTCCTGGCCGCCCGGCCCGAGGTGTACGGCGTGCTGCTGGCGGTGTTCCTCGGTCCCGCGTCCTCGCTCGCGTTCGGCGTCGGGCTCGCCGTGGGTGCGGCGCTGGTTGCCGAGGCGCTCAGCCACGCCGCGGGGCGACCGACGTTCGCGCCGGAGACCTGGGTGCTGCTCGCCGCGCTGGCCGCGTTCGTGAGCTCGGCCGGGTTCCGGCCGGGGTCGGCCGTCGGCTGGGCCCTGCTGCCGGTGGCCGCGCTCGCGCTCGGCGGTCCGGTGCTGCGCCGCGCCCCGGTCGCGATCTGGATGTTCCGCGACGCCGAGGCCGAGACGCGGTTCGCCTCGGCGGTGGTCACGCCGGGTACCGACTGGAGCAGCGCGGCACCGGCCGCCTCGCCGGCGGCCTTGCGCGCGTTCGCCGAGCTGCTGCCCCGGGCGGTGCCCGACCCGTCCCGCTGGCGGGTGCGCGAGGGCGCGGTCGTCGCCCGGGTGATCCTCGGTGGGGAGGCGCCGCCCGGCCGGGGCCTGCTCGCGACCGTCCAGCACGAGTGCGACTTCGCGCCCGGGCAGTTGCGGGTCGTCGAGGTCGCGCCGCCCGGCCTGCGGTCGCGCGTGCGGCGCTACCGCGTGCTGGACGCCGCCGCCGGCGTGCTCGAGACCGGGACGGTGCGCACGCGGCGCGGGAGTGGGCGGGCGCCGGCGGGAACGCCCACCCCGCCGGCGCCGCCATCGACCCCGACCCGTCCCCGCCCACAGCCGCAACCGCGCCGGCACGAACCGGCGTGAGCGAGCGTGCGAGCGAACCAATGGGCACGGGGCTTCGCCGGCCGAACGGAGTGAGGCCGAGCGTCAGCCGCGCGGCCACTCCAGCGCGGTGACCTGCCCGCCCCGCACGGTCGCCACGACCGCGGTCGCGCCGTCCGGCCGCAGCCACAGCTCGTAACGCCCTTCGCGCAGCCCCGGGAACACCGCCGCCCAGCCCGCCCCACCCGGCCGGGGAAGCACGCCGACGTGCGGCCACGCCGGTCCGTGCGGGTGGGCGTGCGGGTGATCGTGATGGTGGCCGGCGTCGTGCACGCCGCGCCATTCACCGTCCCACCAGCCGGCCCCCTCGTCCGGGCGGGTCTTGCGCCGGCCGGCCGGGCAGATCTCGATCTCGGCGCCGTCGAGCTCGGCCGGGGCGCCGATCACGAGCGCGCCGACGTCCCCGCCGATGTCGAGCACGACGGCGCCCTGGCCGGCGGCGGACATCACGCACCACCCGGCAGGCCCGGCGTCGCGGCGTAGCCGCTGTTCGGGTTCGACAGGTACGGGAAGGACGGCAGCAGTGGCGCGCCGTAGGGCGTGTTGTCGTTCGTCGTGCCGTCGACGAGCACGGCGGCGGCGCCGTCGGGCTCATACGTGTGGTCGACGAGGGGGATCGTCAGGCCGGCCACGGCCCGCAGCTCGATCGCGGTGACGTCGTCGCCGATGCGGCGCCCGTTCGGGAAGCCGGCGGCGTCACCGGCCAGCAACCCGATCGGGTTCTCGCTGCCCGGCGCCGCCGGCGGAACCGCGACGTTGAGGCGCAGCAGGTCGGCCAGCACCGGTCCGGTGTGGTTCTGGAAGCCGGGCACGATGCCGGCCGGGATGCCGGTGAGCAGAACCGCGACCAGGTCGCTGCGCGGCTTGTTCGCCGCGACGTACGCGGCGAGGTGGGGGAACGCATCGGGGTAGAGGACGTTGGCGATCAGGCCGGCGAGCTCGGGGTGCAGCACGTACTCGGCGAACTGCGCATCGTCCTTCGGCGGCAGGTGGTTCCAGCGGTCCTTCTCGCTCATCGGGTTGATGACCTCGTTGATGAGCGGATTGCCCAGCCGCGAGACCTGGACGGGCCGGCCGAGGCTGCGGCAGCGACCGGTGTGCGGGTCGAGCACGCGGGCGGACGTCCGGCTGGCCGTCGCCCACACGCCGATCACCGACTCCGGCGCCATCACGTCAGTGGGCGCGGTGCCGGTGCGGGTCAGGTCGCCGATCGGCACCTGCAGCGCGATGGTGTGCACGTTGAGCCCGCGCAGCCCGTTGACGCCGGGCATGCCCGCGAGGATCGGCGGGATGGCCTTGTTGAACGCGTCCTGGAACGGTCGCAGGTCGCCCAGATCGAAGATGCTGCCCAGGTCGACGTGAAAGGCGTCGGCCCGCGGGCCGGCGAACACGCGCCGTCCACCGCCGAGGTCGTGGTAGGTCTTGGCGGCCAGCGCCGGGTAGTCCGGCGTGCTGCGCACGCCGACGTTGGCCGGCGGGCAGGCCAGGTCGCGGCCGAGCTGGTGCCGGTGCTCGCGGCCGCGCCGGTCGTGGGTGATGCGGGTGACCGTGTAGGTCTGCGGACGGTTCCACGTGCTGTCGGCCGGATCGCTGATCGGGCCGGTGTTGTAGAGGAACGTGTTGGCGTTGCGGATTCGGGTGTGGAAGCGGAACTCGTAGCTGACGTCCGCACGGGCCCGTCCCGAGTTGGCGATCTTGATCTCGTACCGCACGTCGTCGGCGAACTCGTTGAAGTTCGGACCGCCGTACGGCAGCTCGAACGGGATGTAGTTGGCGATCAGGGTGACGGTGCCCGGAGCGTCCGGGCTGACGAAGGCGTAGACGTCGGTGTTGTCGGCCGACGGGTCCTTGCTGATCTCGGGGGCTTCCCGGTGCGATGACAAGGCCGGCCCCTCAGCTGCGGGCTCGCGCGAAGGCGGCGGCCAGCCGGGTGACGAGCCGTTTGTCGACGACCACGACCTCGCGGCCCTCGATCATCAGGACGAGCTCGCCCTTGCGGACGTCCCGCACGTAGGCGACCAGGTCCCCGCGCGCGTCGGCCGGCAGCGCCGGCTCGGCCTCGGCCTCGGCCGCCCCGGCGCCAGCCAGCACGGCCGCCCCGGCGGTGGTCAGCCCCGCCGTCCTCAGAAATCCCCGTCGTGTCGAGTCGGTCATGGTGTCCCCTCGAATCTCCTGCGCAGACCGCGGACCGGTTCCGGGTCGGCACGAGGGATTCGTGGGCGCGGCGGTCGGGGGATTCGCCGGCGCGCGGTTCGGGGCTTAGGTCCCGACGGATCGCGTCAGTCGCGGCGTCCGGTCACGGCGACCGTCACGCCGAGCGTCGCGATGGCGACGCCGCCGGCCCCGCCGACGGCGGCGATCCGCCGCGGCGAGCGGGCGAGCCACTCGCGCGCGGTGGCGGCGGCCAGCGCCCAGACGCTGTCGCACACCACGGCGATGACCGGGAAGATCACGCCGAGCAGGAACAGCTGCAGCGGCACCGAGCCTCGATGCGGGTCGGTGAACTGCGGCAGGACGACCGTGAAGAACACGATCGTCTTCGGGTTGGACACGCCGACGACGAAGCCGTCCACCAGCTGCCGGCGGGCGCTGCGCACGCGCGGGGTGGCGCCGGCGATCGACTCGCTCAGCTGGCCGCGGTGCCGGAACGCCTGCACGCCGAGGAAGACCAGGTAGGCCGCGCCGGCGTACTTGATCGCGGCGTACAGCTCGGCCGAGCGGGCGACCAGGGCGCCGACGCCGATCGCGACCGCGGCGACCTGGACGAACGCGCCGATCGCATTGCCGGCCACGCTGCGCAGCGCGCCGGCGCGGCCGATCGTCAGCGCGCGGCCGATGGTGAACAGCACGCTGGGGCCCGGGATCAGGATCAGCACGATCGCGGTGACGAGGAACGCGAGCAGGCGGTCGGCGGGAGGCACGAGCGAACCGTAACGCCGCGCCCCACCCCGTTTCCCGCGCCCCGATTTCGCCTTCCCCCTACGACACGCGGGTGCCGAGCGCGGCGGATCCGGCGTGTCGTAGGGGGAAGGCGGGGGTTGGGTGGGCTGGCGGCGGCACGTGCGGCGCCTCACCGCGGCGGGAGTGTCGTCCGGGCCGGCGGCGGGACGCCGCCAGAATCGACGGCATGGACGAGCCGCCCGCCCGCGGCCCGGCGTTCACGGCCGCCACCCGGCACCTGCACGCCGCCGCGCTGGCCCGGGCCGTCGACGAGCCGGACGCGGCCGACCGGATCGTCCCCCTCCTCACCGGCAGCCTCGGCCGCCGGCCGCACCTGGTCGACCGCGCGATCGACGCGGCGATCCGGGCCGCGGCGCACGACCTGCTCAGCCGCGGGTGGCGGCCGGCCGAGATCGACCGGTTCGCCGCCAAGCGGCTCGACCCGCTCGCGCTGTCGTACCTGCACGACGCGCTGGCCGGCACGGCGCCGGGCGCCCCTCCGTGGCTGCCCGAACTGCCCGCCGTCGCGCCGGCGCACTGGTGGAGCTCGCGGCGTCCGCATGTCGCGCAGTGGGCCGAGCGGCACGACCTCGGACGGACGGCCACGCTGCGGGTGGTGGTGGACGTCCTGGCCCTGCTCGCGGGACTGCCGCGCACCGACGACCCGCTGCCCGGCATGCCGGCGCGGCCGGCCGTCTCCGGCGACGTGCTCGTCGAGGACGAGCGGCAGGCCGCCCGGGTCGACGCGCTACTGGCGCGCGCCGGCCGGTCGGACTACCCCGAGGAGGCGGCCGCCTGCGCGGTCAAGGCCGAGCAGCTGATGCACCCGCCGATCGCGCGCCCGCCGGCGGCCTGGCCGAAACCGCCGAGCCCGGGCCGGATCGTCCGCAGCGTGCTCGCACAGGTGTGGCACATGCGCGGCCGGCTGCTGGGCCGCCGTCCGGTCGCCGCGCTGCCGCCGGCCGCCGACGACCGGGAGCTCGCTCAAGTACCGAACGGGCGCAGCTGGTAGTCACCGCGGGTGCGGGCGACCAGCTCGCCGTCGGCTCCGGTCACCTCGGCGGTGAGGACGAACGGTGCCTTCGCGCCGGTCGCCGCGACGGCCGCGATGCGCTCGACCTCGTCGTCGGTCAGCTGCGCGGTCGCGGTCAGCCGGCTGCGACCCGGAGCGATGAAGTCGATCTGCACCGACTTGACGAGCGGGTAGTGCGTCGCCGCGTCGAAGGTCGCCAGGTGGATCGCACCGCCCAGCACCTCGGCCACCGTGAAGATCACACCGGCGTAGATCACGCCGAAGTGGTTGGCGTTGCCCTCCAGCGGCACCGACGCCGACACGAAGCCCCGCCGCACCTCGGTGAACTCGACGCCCATGCTCGCCGCGACGGGGATGAACTCGCGCAGCACGCCGTTCGCCTGCCCGGCGAGAGCCTCCGTCATGCGCGCGACCCTATCCGTAGGCTGCCCGACATGAGCGACGCTTGCGGAGCGACCAATGGGCGCAGAAGGGCTCTGCTGGCCGAACCGAGCGAAGCGAGGGGAGGCCAATGAGCGTGCATGCGGGCGCGATCGCGGTGATCGGTGAGGCCCTTGTCGACGTCGTGGAGGTCGGCGACGACGAGCCGCGCCTGGCCCACCCCGGCGGCAGCCCCTACAACGTCGCCCTCGGCCTCGCGCGGCTGGAGGCCCCGGCCCGCTTCGTCGGCCGCTTCTCCGGCGACCCGCTCGGCGCGATCCTGCGCCGGCACGCCGAGCGGTCGGCCGTCGACCTGTCGCTGAGCGTGGACGCCCACGAACCCACCACGGTCGCGCTGGTCGAGCTCGACGCGGCCGGCGCCGCGCAGTACCGCTTCGGCGTGGACGGCACGGCCGACTTCCTCTGGACGGCGGCCGAGCTCGCCCGGGTGCCCGAGGACGTCGCGGCCGTCCACTTCGGCTCGCTCGCCTCGTGGCTGCCGCCCGGCGACGCGCTCGTGGCGGCCCGCGTCGCCCAGCTGCGCGCGGCCGGCGCGGCCGTCACCTACGACCCCAACGTGCGACCCCACCTCCAGCCGGACGGCGCGGCCGCGCGCGCTCAGGTCGAAGCCGTGTTGCCGATCGTCGACCTGGTCAAGACCAGCGAGGAGGACCTCGCCCACCTGCACCCGGGCGCCGAGGTGGAGGAGGTGGCCACCGGGTGGCTGGCCGCGGGTCCCGTCGCGGTCGTCGTCACGCTCGGCGGCGACGGCTCGCTCGTGGTGACCGAGGCCGGGACGATCACCGCGCCGCCGCGGCCGGTGGACGTGGTCGACACCGTCGGCGCCGGCGACGCGTTCATGAGCGGGCTGCTCGACGCGCTGCACCGCGGTGGCTGGCTGCGCCGGGACGCCCTCGCCGCGGCGCCGTGGCGCGAGGTGCTGGCCGACGCCGGGCTGGTCGCGGCGCTGACCTGCGCGCGGGCGGGGGCGAACCCGCCCCGGCGGTCCGAGGTCGAGGCGGCCCG
>Ga0207667_10010343_pt1 | contig 10910 bp, 8 predicted proteins | sample KBSCornC52_FD_184301 | JGI IMG/M metagenome (GOLD analysis project Ga0207667, IMG submission 184301) | Corn rhizosphere microbial communities from Kellogg Biological Station, Michigan, USA - KBS Corn C5-2 (SPAdes) (version 2) | ecosystem: Host-associated > Plants > Roots > Rhizosphere > Soil ...
TAAATCCGGCTTGCTCCATCTGCTCGCGTGCCGCGTCCGCTGTGGAATGGACGCCTTGCACTTTGAGCTTGAAGTCGTCTGGATTGCTGGCGTTCTCCAAGGCGGTTTCATAGCTGACCAGGCCTTGCGAGTACAAATCGTAGAGGGACTGGTCGAACGTCTGCATACCGTACTGGGAGGTTCCGGCGCCAATGGCCTCATGAATCAGGCGCGTCTTTTCCGGGACCATGATGCACTCGCGGACAAACGCGGTAGAGATCAGGACCTCAGTGGCTGGGACGCGGCCTGCACCGTCAGCGCGCTTAACAAGTCTCTGGCTGACGACGGCCCGCAATGTGGCGCCTAACTGCATACGCACTTGCTTCTGCTCCGGTGGAGGAAATACAGCGATGATTCGGTTGATGGTTTCAACTGCATCCAATGTATGCAGTGTTGAGAAAACAAGGTGACCGGTTTCGGCGGCGTGCAGCGCGGTGGAAATCGTCTCCAGATCGCGCATTTCGCCCACCAGGATCACGTCCGGGTCCTGACGTAAACTAGCTCGCAAGGCTGACCCGAACGAGGGAGTGTCCACCTCCACTTCACGCTGGTTGACAAAACCTTTCTTATCACGATGAAGGAATTCGATAGGGTCTTCAATCGTAATAATGTGCTCAGAGCGGCTGGAATTGATCCGATCGAGCATGGCGGCCAGTGTGGTTGACTTACCTGAACCGGTCACGCCGGTTACCAGCACCAGTCCGCGGGCTTCTTCGCAAATGTGTTCGATAACTTTAGGCAGATAAAGTTCTTCCAGGGCGCGGATCTTGGTTGGAATCACGCGCAGTACCAGTCCGACGTTGCCGCGTTGCTGAAAGACGTTTACACGGAAACGTCCCAGGCCGGCGACGCCATAGGCCATATCGAGCTCGGCCACTTCTTTGAATTTTTGTTTTTGCCGGTTGGACATCATGCTGAAAGCCATGTTCAACATGTCTTCCGCGGAAACGCGAGGTTGCTCGGTAAGCGGCACCAGTTCGCCATCCACGCGTACGTGCGGATAGTTGCCAACTTTTAGATGAAGGTCGGAAGCCTTACGCTCCATCGCAATTCTAAGCAGATCATCAATGTGCATGTTTAAACTCGAACCAAAGAATCCTGGGCCTTATTGCAGCGATCTATATATCTTGCGCTGCTGAATTGGCTGCAACGTAGCACGGAGCCGCAGGGAAGGCAATCGGGGAGCGCGCTTAGAAACTGCTCGTTAGAACCGCGCTTTTCTCGACTGGCTGATTCCAGCTCTCCGGCCGTGGGGCCAATAAAGCTTTTACCTTCAGCAGTGTACGTTGGGTTAAGGCTGGCTACAATGTTACCGATGACACAGCACGTTACTAGACCCCGGGTGGTGGTCATTGGGGCGGGTTTTGCCGGGCTGAACGCCGCCAAGGCCCTGGCGAATGCTCCAGTGGACGTAACCGTGGTTGACCGCAAAAACCACCATACCTTCCAGCCGCTGCTTTACCAGGTGGCGCTGGCAGTGCTTTCACCCGCTGAAATTGCCTCTCCCGTGCGTACCGTGCTGCGGCGGGCCGCCAATACTGAAGTTTTGCTGGGCGAAGTAAAGGGCTTTGACCTGCAAAAACGGCTTGTTTATCTGGGTAACGCCCTGCTGGGCGATTTAGCCTTGCCCTACGATTACCTGATCGTGGCTGCCGGAGCTACCCATGCTTATTTTGGCCATCCGGAATGGGAGGAATTTGCCCCCGGCCTGAAGACCCTGGAAGACGCCACTGAAACCCGCCGGCGCATCCTGATGGCGTTTGAGACCGCCGAGCGCGAGCTGTTTGCCGGCCGCACGCCCCCACCGCTGAATTTTGTGGTCGTAGGTGCGGGACCTACAGGCGTGGAGTTGGCAGGTGCGATTTCTGATATTGCCGGGCGGCATTTGACCAAGGAATTTCGTTCGATCGATCCGCGCAAGTCGCGCATTATTTTGCTGGAAGGCGGCCCGCGCGTGTTGCCCAGCTATCCAGCAGATCTTTCCGCCAGCGCTGAACGGCAGCTGAAAGATATGGGAGTAGAAGTTCGCACCAGCGCCATGGTGACCAACATTGAGCAAGGCGTGGTTTCTGTCGGCAAAGAAAAGATTCCTGCGTCGGTCATTCTTTGGGGCGCTGGCGTTTCCGCTTCGCCGCTCGGCAAATTGCTGGGCGTACCCGTGGATAAAGCCGGCCGCGTGATTGTCCAGCCTGATCTCACCGTGCCGGGACATCCTGAAGTTTTTGTTACCGGCGATCTTGCTTCAGCTACTCGTCACAATGGCCAGCCGGTTCCGGGCGTTGCGCCTGCGGCAATCCAGATGGGCAAGTTTGCCGCGAGCCAGATCAAACGATCAGTGGCAGGGCAGCCGCGCGAGAAGTTTGAATATTGGGATAAAGGCAGTCTGGCCACCATCGGGCGCTCACGCGCTGTTGCTGATTTCGGCAAGCTGCATATCTCGGGATATTTTGCCTGGCTGGCATGGCTCTTTATCCATCTTTTGTTCCTTATCGGCTTTCGCAACCGGCTTTTTGTGATAAGCGAGTGGGCCTGGGCGTATCTCACATATAACCACAGCGCCAGATTGATTACAGATCCGGGCGAAAAGGAACCACTAGAAAGGCCGAAGGCAAGAGTTGGATAGAAACGAATGTCAATCCTTGTGCGTTGAGTTATGAAGAGAAACAGCTAGACTATCCTTGCTCAATCGGGTACTCTGCAACAAATTCCCTAAAATATGTAGGTCTAGAGGAAGAACCATGAAGAATATTCTAACTATCTTGCTTCTATGTCTCGCGCTTTGCGCAACCGGACTGGCACAGAATCCTGCTGATCAACCAGCCGCTAAAGCGGACATCGACCGATACCTGGAGGCCATTCATTCTCATGAGATGATGGACCAGATGATAGTAGCTATGTCCAAGCCCATCCAGAAAATGCTGCACGAGCAATATGAAAAGAACAAAGATAAGTTGCCTCCAGATTTTGAGGCGCGTAGCGGCAAAGAGCTGGAACAAATGCTCAAAGACATGCCATGGGACGAGATGTTGGAAGCCATGGTGCCTGCCTATCAGAGCATTTCACCAGGGGAGATATGGACGCTTTAACTGCTTTTTATTCTTCACCCACCGGCCAGAAGGTGATGCGCGAAATGCCCGGACTTATGGCTGATTCAATGGAAACCATGATGCCTATCATGAACAAATATGTCGAAAAGGTTGAGCATCATATGCAGGACGAGGTGCTTGCCGCACTGAAGGAATCGGAGAAGCCCAAGGCTCCAGCGTCAGGTCCAACAAAGTGACTAGGATCTAACTCGCGACTCTTTGAAGACGCCGCCAATCAATGCGTGGCGCCGATTCTTCTCCGTTACATCGTATCCGCGCCATGCCTCCAATTCTCCAAACCTCGCGTCTGATCCTTCGTCCTTTGGAACTCGCCGACGCCGAGCAGGCACAGGTCTTATTCCCGCATTGGGAGATCGTTCGCTATCTCAGGAAAATCGTGCCCTGGCCTTATCCGCCCGATGGCGCTCACACCTATTATCGCGAGGCTGTCCTGCCTGCTGTCGCACGCAGCGACGAATGGGCGTGGACGCTTCGGCTGAAAGTCGCTCCTGATCAATTGATTGGCGCGATCAGCCTGTTCCGCAGTGAAACAGATAATCGCGGCTTCTGGCTGGGCCTTCCGTGGCATAGGCAGGGATTGATGACCGAAGCCTGTGACGCAGTGACCGATTACTGGTTTGAAGTACTCAAGTTCCCGGTGCTGCGCGTTCCCAAGGCCGTGGCCAATGCCGGATCGCGGCGGATATCGGAAAAACAGGGCATGCGCGTGATCGCCGGAGAAGAGCGCGACTACGTCTCTGGCCGTTTACCTTCAGAAATCTGGGAGATCACCGCGGAAGAGTGGCGCAGGCGCAAAAGGAGGTCCTTGTAAGCCTTCATTTTCCGCTGCCATCAGAGGGCCGGTGTGGCGCAATGTCATTGTCAGCAAAGCAAAATATGGGTGTCAGCGGGCTCCCATCCTGCCCTGCCCAATACCCTGACCCAATAAATATTTGACTCTGGTGCAGAATAATGTTCCACTCCCTTGCGAGGATTTTAGCCCTAATTTCTCAGCGGTGAATGACTGACCATTCATTTTGTTCATGTCAACCCATTCGCGCCAAGGAGACCCCCAATGAAGTCCAGAAACTTCATTCTTGCCGTACTTGTATTTGCTGTTCTGATGACGCCAACGCTCTTCTCCCAGGTGGATTACGCCACCGCCACTTTGCGTGGGACCGTGATGGATCAAGGCGGCGCCGTGGTCGCCGGAGCTACAGTCACGGCCACCAATACAAGCACCGGCATCTCCAAGGTGGTCAAGACCGGGTCTGATGGCGCATATCGTCTGTCAGCCTTGCAGCCTGGCCACTATCAGGTCACCACGGTCGCCACGGGCTTTTCCAAGGAAATCTTCAAAGCCCTGGAACTTACCGTGGGCCAGAGCGCGACCTATGACGTCCATTTGAAAGTCGGCGTGGCCAGTGAAGTGGTGGAGGTCACGGGAGAGAACATCCCGTTGATCCAGACCGAGCAGTCGCAGCAGGCCAATACCATCAATTCGCTTCAGGTGCAGGAACTGCCGAACCTGAACCGCAACTTTACCAATGATGTTTACACGCTTCCCGGCGTAAGCAACTCGGATTCCACGCGCGCGCAGAACCCAGGCTTTACCGGATACCTGACGACCGGCTTCTCCATCGGCGGCAGCAACGGCCGCAACAATCTTTCCACCATCGATGGCGGTGAAAACGAATATGGCACCGGCCAGTACCGCGTTACCAACCTGCCGGTGGACGCCATCCAGGAATATCAGGTAAACCGCAACGCCTTTGCCGCCGAGTTCGGCTTTACTGATGGCAGCGCGATCAACATCGTAACCAAGAGCGGCGGTCAGAAGTGGCATGGTGACGCGTTCGGCTATTTCCGCGACCAGCACACTGAAGCCACCAATTTCTTCAATGGACTGGAGGGTTTCCCCAAGGCTTTCAGCCAGAATGTCTACATGGGCGGATCGCTGGGCGGCCCCGTGGTAAAGGACAAGCTCTTCTTCTTTACCGCTTATGAATTTCAGCGGCTCGATACGCCGTTTTTCAATAGCATTCTCAATTCGTCTGAAGCGCAGGGCATCAGCGCGCCAGGGCTGGGAGCCAACTGCGGTGCACAGATCGCCAGCGGATCGCCTGACCAGTTGTGCTACATCAATGCGCTCAATGCCAGCGGAGATCCTGTGCTGCAGGCTTTTGTCGGTCAGATCACTCCTGGGCTCACCCCAACCAACGATCCGCAGCTTGCCAAGATTCTCAATCGTGACAACGGTGTTTTTAACGCTCCAGACCGGTTGCACAACGTAATCATGCGCTTCGACTACACCAAGAGTGACCGAGACTCCTTCACCCTTCGCGCAGGCTATGTGCATAACAACTTCCATTCGGCCATTGCAGGGATAACAAATTCCACGCCAGATGGCAGCGGTCTTTTCGTCCGCGATTTCAGCATCCTGGGCACATGGACCCGAACGATTAGCTCCAACCTGCTCAATCAGGTGCTGATTCAGGTCGTGCCCCGCAATAGTTCTCAAGCCTTGCCGAACGCGGACAATGGCATCAACTTCAGCCTGGGCAATCTGGGAGCGCCCGGTCTCGGCGGTACTTCCACCTTCGGCGAGCCTTCATTGATTCCCTATAAGGCCCATCAGCAGCGCTATCAATTTGAAGATGACATCACCTGGAACAGGGGCGCGCACACGTTTAAGTTTGGCGCATCCTACCGCCCGGCGAATTACACAGTGGAAGACGATCTATGGTTCAACAACGAATTTGATTTCAAGGATGGACTTCTTGGGTTGATAGCGCTGGCGGCTACATCACCCACAGTGCAGCAACATCTGATCGGCTTCAATAACAATTTTCATTTAGGTACGCCGGGTTGCGGCCAGAGCGCGCAGAATCCATTCTGCCTCGGCGCCGCTTCCACGAACCTGAGCGCCGCACAATCTTTTGCGTTTGGACTGCCGGTGGACGTTGTGGCCGGGTTCAATAACCCGGTCTGGCATGGCTGGGGGCATTATTTTGGCAGCTATGTTCAGGATAGCTGGAAGATGTCGCAGCGGCTGACGGTCAATGCCGGTGTGCGCTTTGATGTCGATGGTGAACCGCCGCCTCTGGGCGCCAACTTCTACGCCTCGCCCAGGCTGGGCTTCGCCTGGGATCCATTTGGCAGCCACAAGACCATCGTTCGCGCAGGGGCCGGCATTTACTATGCGCCGGTTGACGTGCTGATTCCTTCTTACGGCTCATTGCTGGATGGCAGCGGCCGTTACATCAATGAGGTCCTGCAAATTCTCAGCGCCACCGATCCGCGAGTCGCGCTTCTCTGGCAAACGGGCATCGCCGACGGTAAGCTGCCTTTCGGACATCTGACTCCGGCCGACTTCGCTGCCGCTCTCATCCCCACCAACACACCTGGCGCTTCCGTTGGATACAGCGTGGCCCCCAACTACAAGAACCCATATAGCTTCCAGGCCAGCACCGGCATCGCCCAGCAGCTTGGAAGGGACTTCTCACTGGAATTGGGATACAACATGTACCACGCTGTCCACCTGCAGATGCCGGTAGAGACTGCCTATCAGCGAATTCCGGCAGGAGGATGCCCGGCGGCCGTACTGGCTGTCTTCCCCACGTGCACAGATCAAACCGGCGGACCGCTTTATGCGCCAACCGGCACTCAGTTCCAGCACACCACGTACGCTTCCAATGGCAGCTCGATCTATCACGGCCTGACGACATCTCTGACAAAACGGTTCACTCATGGTCTCCAGTTCCAGGCAAATTACACCTGGAGCAAAACGATTGACGACACTATCGATTTTGCCAGCTTCCAGAACTGGTTCCGGCCAGACAACCTGGCCTCGTTCCGGGCCATTTCAGTTTTCGATATCCCCCACATCTTCACCGCGAATGCCGTGTATGTAACGCCATTTAAGCCCGGCCACGGGGCACTCTCCGCTATCCTCGGTGATATCACCATCTCACCCATCATTACGCTGCGCAGCGGATTGCCATTCTCTGTCCGTATTCCCAACAGCACCAACAAGGTCAACGGCCAGACGCTGGACAGCAACTACGCTATACCGTTCCTGTCATCGCGTGACAACAACCGGGGCGCGCCGTTTTACACCTGGGACATGAACTTTCAAAAAGCAATCTACGTCAATCGCGAGCACAACGTCCGTCTGAATCTGATCGCGCAGGCGGTCAACATCCTGAATCACATCAATTTCAACCATGTGAACGATGCCTTTGATATCAACGGCATTCCGGCAGACGGAATTGTCCAGACCGCCAGAGGTCCCTTGAACCTGATAACCGGCCCGTTCACTGGCTTAAAGGGTATGAAGCCGACTAGCGCCAGCCAACTTACTGACCCGCTGTTCTTCTCGCAGGCAGACGTGCCGCGCCAGGTGCAGTTCGGCCTGCGGATTGCTTTCTAGGACGTTCAAGAAAGTTAGAAAAAAGCGAGGGCGAAGCTGCCCTCGTTTTTTTCCTTCATTTCGAAAGCTAAGTAAGCAGGGTTCACCATGCCTCGGGCAAATTAGAATCGGAGTCCGGCATCCGATACGCGAGGGGTTAAGGACATGCGTTGGACACCAGGCGGCACGAGCGGAGACATTGAAGATCGCCGCGACGATGGCGGCGGAGGCGGCGGATTCGGCTTTGGCGGAATGCATATCGGCCTCGGCGGCATGATCATCCTGCTGATTCTCAGCTTTGTCTTTAAAAAGAATTTTTTCACGTTGCTGAGCGGCGGCGGTGGCGCAAGCTCAGCCCTTCACGAGCCCGATCGCGCCCGTGATGCCCAGGAAGAGCCAACCGTAAAGTTTGTATCGTTTGTTCTGGATGATGCCCAGCAAACGTGGGCGGGAATCCTTCGGCAGCAGGGCATTCCTTATCGCCACGCCAAGCTGGTGTTGTTTCGCGATGCGACGACTTCAGGCTGCGGCTCGGCCCGCTCCGCTACCGGCCCGTTCTACTGTCCTGCCGATGAAAAGGTTTACATTGATCTTGGCTTTTATGATGAACTGAAGCAGCGCTTTGGCGCGCCCGGAGACTTTGCCCAGGCTTACGTGCTCGCTCATGAGCTCGGGCATCATGTTCAGAAGTTGATCGGAGTCGAGCAAGAGGTAAGTGCGCTCATGCGCAGCGAGCCCAGCGAACGCAACGCATTGTCGGTCAAAATGGAGTTGCAGGCGGATTGCCTCGCCGGGGTTTGGGCGCACTCCACGGATCAACGACACCTGCTGGAAAAAGGCGACGCGGAAAGCGCCATGAACGCGGCTGCCGCCGTGGGCGATGACCGCTTGCAAAAGATGTCGACCGGGAGGGTAAGCCCGGAATCGTTCACGCATGGTAGCTCTGCCCAGCGCACACAATGGTTCAGCCGAGGCATGGACCAGGGGACCATCGCGGCGTGCAACACGTTTTAGTAAGCAACAAACTGCACACTGTGCAGACTCAAGGACGCCGCGAAGCGCCCCGCTCCTTCTAGTGCAAATTTTGACGCGCCTTAAGTGAAAAATCGGTGGAACCGGCCACACCTTCCGTGAGACGCTGATTGCAACGAGGGCCAATCAGCGGATATGTGACTTCGCTCACGGCGCTCAAGCCTACGCTGCTTCACAATTGATCAACCAAGATCGAAATGCAAGCTCCGGGATCTCTCATGAGTTCAGACAATTTAGTGCACGATATCGCGTCCAGCCGCAATCGGCATTTCTCGCCCTGGAACGTCTTCTCGGCATTGCTGCTGCTGCCAGACCAGGCGTTACTCAGCATGGCGCGCAGAGTGATGGAAAGTTTTGGCATCAGCGTTTTCGCCGCGGGAAGCGTTCTTGAAGCGGAAAGGATACTGCGCAATACCAGGCTGGATCTTGCCATTTGTGATTTTGACATGCCTTGCGCCGCCGATCTCAGCTTGCTTCAGGCGTCCTCGCGTTGGCGCGGTGTATCCATCGGCCTCATGCCCACCGCTCGCCTTGATCACGCCAGCCATAAGCGCATCCAGATCCGCATCCAAAAACCAGTCAGCGTTGATATGCTGGTTCGGAGCCTCAAAGCTTCTTACACGAATATGGCGCAACAGAGAATCGCTGCCTACCGCCATACCATGCCCGTCAAATTAGTTTCGGGAACGCTGGCGCATCGTGGCTGGCAGCGCACCCTTCAGCAGGTGAGTGTGCTCAACGTAAGCCAGACCGGCCTTTGCCTGAATGCCTCCGAGCCTCTGCCTCACGGAGCCGCTATCAGCATGAACCTGATGCTGCCGGAAAGCTCGTCCGCTCTGCATGCCACCGGCAATGTGGTCTGGTCACACACCAGTGGGCGGGCCGGTATCGTGTTTGATCGTTCGGCAGGACCGGAAATGCGAAAGCTTCAGGAGCGGTTGAACACGTGGCTCCCGCGTGAACTCGGAGTGATGGCAAGAACGGCCTGAGCTTTCCCGGTATTAGGTTGCCGGGTACTAGAGAATCTATGAATGTAGCGTTCCCTCGCTCCGCTCGGGACATAAGAACTACACGCCGACAGGCTGCTTCGATCGGTCACGCACCGGCACCGGCGTAAACCAGTTGTGCCGGTCAGGAGCCGTGCCATTCACAATGCCGAAAAATTCGCGCTGCAAAGCCAGAGTGACCGGTCCGGTGATTCCATTGCTGATATTGATCTTGTCGATGGAACGGATCGGAGTAATTTCTGAAGCGGTGCCGCAGAAGAAGACTTCGTCGGCCAGGTAAAGCATTTCGCGGGGAATCATCTGCTCAACCACGGGCAAGCCAATGTCGTCGCCCAGGGCAATAATGCTTTCACGCGTAATGCCGGGCAGCACGGAATTGCCAAGCGGCGGCGTCAGCAGTTTGCCTTTGCGAACGATAAAAATGTTTGCTCCTGACGCTTCGCTCACATAGCCATTCACATCCAGGGCAATGCCCTCCACGTAGCCGTTTACAATGGCTTCCATCTTGATGAGCTGGGAATTCATGTAATTCGCCCCAGCCTTGGACATGGCAGGCATGGTGTTGGGTGCAATTCGCGACCATGAAGAGACGCAGGCATCCACTCCATCGCTAACGTCGCCATGGCCCAGATATTTGCCCCACGGATAATTGGTCATATAGACCTCAGTGGGGGAGTTGAATGGATTCACGCCGGCTTCGCCGTAACCCCGCATTACAATCGGGCGCAGGTAGCAGGGCCAAACGCCGTTGGCGGAAACAATCTCCAGAGCGGCGGCGCAAAGCTGATCAAGGTTGTAATCGATATCGATGCGGTAAATCTTGGCTGAATCGATGAGCCTCTGCATGTGGTCGCGAAGCCGGAAGATGGCCGGTTTGCCTTCTGGCGCGTAGCAACGGATGCCTTCAAACACGGACGAGCCGTAGTTCACCACGTGGGCCATTACGTGAATCTGGGCGTCCTTCCAGGGAATCAGTTTCCCGTTATGCCAGATCTTTTCCGTCGCTTGGATCGCCATGAGGGGGCTCCTTCAGATTGGAGTGCTGCTGCCTGAACGTCATTCGTGCTCCGTCCCGGACTTCAGAACGGCCAAACGCACTCTACCACTAATTAGATAAGAAATTCAGGCGAACAGCACATTATATCTGACGGAAATTTCCCCGGCTAACATTACATACGCTTAATTCCGGAGCGCATGGACTACAAATGTTTGCCGGGGAAGCGATCTTAAGGCCGCGACTGCGAAGCAGCCTGGCTTGCAGCCTGCGATTGTCCCGCCTTTTCCGGGGTTGCAGTATTCGGAGTGCTCTGCGCCACCGCCGTCGCAGGCGTATAG
>Ga0207667_10010346_pt1 | contig 10907 bp, 8 predicted proteins | sample KBSCornC52_FD_184301 | JGI IMG/M metagenome (GOLD analysis project Ga0207667, IMG submission 184301) | Corn rhizosphere microbial communities from Kellogg Biological Station, Michigan, USA - KBS Corn C5-2 (SPAdes) (version 2) | ecosystem: Host-associated > Plants > Roots > Rhizosphere > Soil ...
GTCCTTGGCGTTGATGTTCAGGTAATAGGCGCCCGCGCTCCAGTGCAGGGTGTCGCTCTTTCCGGACAGCCGCAGTTCCTGCGAAAATTGCTGGGTGTTGGCATCGCTCGCGACAGCCAGGAAGTTGACCGGCACCAGCGCAGTGTCGGTGAAGAAGGACTTCTTCAGCTGCTTCCAGTCGGTAATCAGCGCCACATCGACCCGGCCGACCGACCCGTCGATATGCAGGGCCGTGTCGTAGGTCTGCATCCGGTTGCGGTCCCTGAGGGCCAGCGCCTGCGAGATGTAGTTGTTATCGCGCGGTTGCTGGATGGCGCCTAAGACCGGCGAGGTCTCGGGAAGCCTAACCGTATCGATCAACTGCCCGGCCGCGTTGAACACCGGCGTCGCGGGGAACGACTTGTACGGGCTGGTCGCCGCGATGAGGCGCAGGGCCGACCCCTGCACGCGGACCTTCCAGTCACCCGTTTCGTACTGGAGCTGCAGGCGCCCGCCGAGGGTGTTGTCGTCCCAGGTGTTCTCTCCGAAGCGGGCCGGCGGCGTATTGGGCGGCGTATTGGCCGTAACGCCAGCCGGATAGATGTTCTTGAAGATCGGATCCTGGCGGTTGTACACGGCCGAGATGCGGCCCGAGAGCCCGCCGCCGAGCGGACCGCCGACACCCCCCTCGAGGCGGACCTGATTGAACCGGCCATAGGTCGCGTTGGCGTTAACCGAGAGCTGGTCGGTCGGCTTCTTCGGAATGAAGTGGACGAGGCCGCCGGTCGCGTTGCGGCCGAACAGGGTGCCCTGCGGGCCCTTCAGGACTTCCACGCGCTCAAGGTCGAAAGTGCCGAAGATCTGGCCGCTGGAGCTGCCGATATAGCCATCGTCGAAGTAGACCGCGATCGGCCCTTCGAGGATATCGGCGAAGTCGTTCTGGGTCACACCGCGGATCGTGTACTGCGCGGTCTGGCCGCCGAAGTTGCCCGAAACGTGGACGCCAGGGGTGATGCGGCCAATGTCCATGCTGCTGGTGACGCCCATGCGGGTCAGCTGCTGGCTGCCGATCGCGCTGATCGATATGCCGACGTCCTGGAGGCGCTGCTCGCGATGCTGGGCCGTGACGATGATCTCGCCCGCGTTCGCATCGGCGTTCGGCGCCGCCTTTTCGGCCGGGGCAGGACCGTCCTGCGCCTGCGCCGCCGCAGGCAGAAGCGCCAGCACTGCTGCAACCGATACAGCAGTCTTTAGCAAACCATTGATTTCTCTAGACACATCACATCCCCGTTGCTGTGATTACCGATTTCGATTTAGATTTCTCGACCAAAATTTTCAGCCGAACCCTCATTTTTAAGTAACTTTTTCTCAACACGCAGCCGCGCGTCCGGCGAGTATAGTAAACCTATACTGCCAGCTGTCTTGGCGCAGAGATCGTGAAATCTAGACAGAGGTTATTGTTGACCCAAAACGCTGTCAAGCAAGCAACCTGAACACCATTGTTGCATCTCTGGAACAATGTCGTGGGGATCCCTCCCGGGCATGGCGCCCCGAGTGCCGGCGTTTGGACCGCTATCGCCTCGCGCCCATCGACCCGCCCATCGAAGCGACCCGGCCGCTTGCCCGCGCCCAAGGCGTCTGGCGCCGCGCAGCCTTTGCGCCTAAACAGGTGGGCCGAGGCAAACCAAACCTTCGAACGGGCGCCAACCAAATGGAACGCTGGGACGGAATAGAAGAATTCGTGGCCGTGGCGCAGGCGGGCTCGTTCAGCGCCGGGGCGGCCGCGATTGGCGCTTCGCGCGCGCACATGAGCCGCGCCATCTCGGGGCTGGAAAATCGCCTCGGGGCGCGGCTGCTGCACCGCACCACCCGCGCGGTCGTCCTGTCGCCCACGGGTCGCACGTTCCTCGATCACTGCGCACGGCTGGTGCACGAGCGGGACGAAGCCGTCGCGCTGGTACGCGATCAGGGCGAACCGCGAGGAGACTTGCGGATCACCTGCTGCGTCGCACTGGGTGAGCGCTTCATTGCTCCGCTGGCCCGACAGTTTGCCTTGAAGCATCGCAAGCTGACGGTTCACCTGGACATGACGAACCGTATGGTCGACTTGGTCGGCGAGGGCTTCGATCTCGGAATCCGTACCGGCAGTCTCCCCGCCTCCAACCTGATGGCCGCAAGCGTCGGCACACGGCAGTCGCGAACCTGCGCTTCCCCTGCCTATCTGGCGCACCAGGGAACGCCCCGCCGGATCCCCGATCTCGCGGAGCACGATTGCCTGATCAGCACCTCGCCGCAGTGGCAGTTTTCCGAGAAGGGAGAGGAAGTGTCCTACCGCCCGCGCCCGGCCTGGAGCTGCAATGACGGGCATGCGGTCCGGGAAGCAGCGCTGGACGGCATGGGCATCTGTCAGCTACCCACCTTCTACGTAAACGATGCGCTCCGATCCGGCCATCTGGTTGCGGTCCTGGAGGAGTTCTCGCCTACGGAAATGCCGATCTGGGCAGTTTATCCGGACAAGCGCCACCTTTCTCCAAAGGTGCAGCGATTTATCTCCGTGCTCCAGGACGAGCTGCCCAAAGCCATGGCGCACCCGGACTGACGCCCCGGCAGGCCCTAACGCCTGACCAGCCTGACCACGTAGTCGGCTATCGCCAGAGAGGCGGTCAGGCCCGGGGATTCGATGCCGAACAGGTTTACCAGGCCACGCACGCCGTGAACCGCCTCGCCTTCTATCCTGAAGTCCTGCTCGCCGCTTCCGGCTCCGGCCAGCTTGGGGCGAATGCCAGTGTAGTCCGGCTGGATCCGATCGTCGTCGAGGGAGGGATAATAGTCGCGAATGGCAGCGATGAACTCTTCCCGGCGATGGTCGTCGAAGGCGTAGTCGATCCCTGGGATCCACTGCACGTCCGGACCGAACCTGGCCTGCGCGCCTAAGTCCAGGGTCAGATGGACGCCGAGACCACCGTCTTGCGGAACCGGATAGATCAGGTGGCTGAAGGGTGCCTTCCCCAGCATCCGGTAATAGTGCCCCTTGGCATAGAACGCCGCCGGAACGTGTTCTCGAGCAAGCCCCGCGATGCTGGCGGCGAGGGCCGGCGCATGAAGGCCCGCACAGTTGATCAAGGTCCTTGCTCGCAATTCCGCTGGTTCATCGCCGCCGACCGCAAGCCTGATTTCTTCGCCATCGGCACTGCCCGACAGGACCGGTGCGTTGAGGACGACGACTCCGCCACGTGAGGTGAGGTCTCCTTCCAGCGCCAGCATTAAAGAACGGCTGTCGATGATCCCGGTCGAGGGTGAACAGAGGGCACCGGTGCAGGCCAACGCCGGTTCCAGCGAGCAGGCATCCGAACGGGAAAGCCAGGCGAGGTCAGTCACGCCGTTGGCGCGGGCGTTCGCGTAGAGCGCCTCGAGCTTTCCGATCTGGTCCTCGCTCGTCGCAACTATCATCTTGCCGATGCGCCGGTGGGGGACGCCACGGACCGAACAGTAGTCATAGAGCCGGTCCCTGCCTTCTCGGCACAGGCGGGCCTTCAGGGAACCGGGCCGGTAGTAGATGCCGGCGTGGATGACTTCCGAATTGCGGCTGCTCGTTTCGGTGCCGATCCCGTTCTCCTTTTCGAGGACGAGAACCTCGCGCCCGGCCGCGGCGAGGGCAGCGCCACAGGCGAGGCCGACGACACCTGCCCCAATGATCACGCAATCGACCGCTTCGTTCATCCTGATCTACCGCACCTGCGCCAACGAAATGGAATTTCCCCCGGGGCGATCTCGGCCTATGGTCATGAACCGTCGTGGCCCCCGCTGTCGTACACCGCTCTCGCTTGCCGAAAGTGGTCGGCATTTTCAACGATCCAGGTCCAGACCGGAACCATGCGGACCAGCAGCTCCCTGCCCATGCCGGTCAGCTCATATTCCACCCTGAGCGGCATCTCCGCGAAGTCGTGGCGCAGCACGAGGCCGTCCCGCTCGAGCTGGCGCAGGGTCCGGGTCAGCATGCGCTGGGTCACTCGGTGCATCCTTCTGCCGATCTCGGCGTGGCGGAGCCGCCCATATACGCCCAGCGTGTGGATGACCCCGAGTGACCAGCGGCTCCCCGCGTGGGACAGAACCTCGCGGCGCAAGCCGTCATCGTCGTCCCGCAGACCGTCGCAGACCGTCTGCGAATAGCGCAGGATTTCCTCCTCGCTCAGCATTCTCGCTGCAGTATCATCCATGTGCCTTCTTTCCTGCCTGCTGCCGCGTGCCCATTAAGGCCGCGATAGTTCACTTCACAGGTAGGAACGATGAACCAGCCATTGGCAACCGACGGATCCCGCAACATCCTGGTGCTCGGCGCCGGCGAACTCGGCATGCCGGTCCTGCGCAATCTGGCCCGCCGCGCGAAGGGCGTGGCCGGGGCAAGGATCAGCGTGTTGCTGCGGGCCGGAACGGTCGTGTCCGGCGCTCCGGAAAAGCAGCGCGACATTGCCGAGATCCGCGATTGCGGCATCGAGATCGTCATGGGCGATCTGGTGCGCAGCTCGATTGACGAGCTGGCTGCCCTGTTCTCGAACTATGATACCGTGATCGGCTGCGCCGGCTATGCAGCCGGGATCGATACCCCGATGAAGCTGGCTAGGGCGGCGCTGCAGTCCGGCATTCCGCGCTACTTTCCCTGGCAGTTCGGCGTCGACTTCGAAGCAATCGGCCGCGGCGGTCCGCAAGACATCTTCGACGCACAGCTCGACGTGCGCGAGCTCCTGCGCGCGCAGTCGCAGACCGATTGGGTCATCATCTCCACCGGCATGTTCATGAGCTATCTGTTCGAGCCGGAATTCGGCGTCGTCGATCTGGCGAACAGCGCGGTCCATGCCCTCGGCAGCCTCGATACCGCCGTAACGCTGACCACTCCCGACGACATCGGGGCGCTTACGGCCGCAATCGTGTTCTTCGAGCCGACCATCAGCAACGAGATCGTCTTCCTCGCGGGCGATACCGTCACTTACGGAGAGGTCGCCGACAAGCTCGAAGCGGGTCTTGGCCGCCCCTTCAGCCGGTCCGAATGGACCCTGCCCTTCCTGATGGACGAACTCGCAAAGGATCCGCAGAACATGATGCGCAAGTACCGCGCGGCCTTCGCGCGTGGTCTCGGGGTGGCCTGGGACAAGGCGCAGACATTCAACGCCCACCACGGCATTCCAGTCACCGACGTGTCCGCCTGGATCGACAGTAACCTGCGTGCCGGACGGCGCGGCGCCTGATCCCTGCAGTGCTCAGCCGGCCGTTCAACAATCGACTTTGACGCAAACCGATCGATCTCTATCTGGGCCCGATGAAAAAGATTGGCTTCCTGTCCTTCGGCCACTGGTCGAACACGCCTCACTCGCAAACCCGCTCGGCGAGCGACACCCTGCTCCAGTCGATCGACCTGGCGGTCGCCGCCGAGGAGCTCGGCGCCGACGGGGCCTATTTCCGCGTGCACCATTTCGCCCAGCAGCTCGCATCGCCCTTCCCGCTGCTCGCGGCCGTGGGCGCCAAGACGAGCCGAATCGAGATCGGCACCGGCGTGATCGACATGCGCTACGAAAATCCTCTCTACATGATCGAAGACGCCGGCGCCGCCGACCTGATCAGCAGGGGCCGCCTCCAGCTCGGCATCAGCCGCGGCTCGCCCGAGCAGGTGATCGATGGCTGGCAGCACTTCGGCTACGCGCCGGGTGATGGACAGACTGCGGCAGATATGGGCCGGCGACATGCCGAGGTATTCCTCGAGCTGCTGAGCGGGCGCGGGTTCGCGCAACCAAACCCCAACCCCATGTTTCCCAATCCGCCCGGCCTGCTCCGGCTCGAGCCGCATTCGGCGGGTCTGCGCAAGCGCATCTGGTGGGGCTCGGCCTCGAACGCTACGGCACAATGGGCGGCCGAAAGGGGCATGCACCTGCAGAGCTCCACGCTGAAAGCCGATGAGACCGGCGAGCCCTTTCATATCCAGCAGGCCAAGCAAATTCGCCATTATCGCGCAGCCTGGACAGCCGCCGGCCACGACTGGACCCCGCGCGTCTCCGTCTCGCGCTCGATCTTCGCGCTCATCAATGAGCAGGACAGGGCCTATTTCGGTCGGGATGGATCAAGTGATCAGGTCGGCATCATCGACAACATGCGGGCGATCTTCGGCCGTTCCTATGCGGCCGAGCCGGACAAACTGGTTTCGCTGCTGACGGAGGACGAAGCGATTGCCGAGGCCGACACGCTGTTGCTGACGGTGCCAAACCAACTGGGCGTTGACTATAATTGCCATGTGATCGAGTCAATTCTGACCCACGTGGCTCCTGCCATGGGGTGGCGTTAGGGTCTAGGCTGTATCGACACGCCGTGGGCAATCGTGATCGGCTGCCTGCCTGTAGCCGTGGCCCTGATCACCTGGTTTTGGCCTCGGGAACATGCCTGGCCCCCGCCCCCGTTCAAGCCGCCCGACCTGCTTGCCGGAACTCTGTTCACGATGGTCGTCCTGCTCAGCGAGGTCCCCAACACCCTGATCAGGCGAGAAACTCTAACTCCAAGCGATCCAGTTTTCACGTGGCAGAGCACTCACCGTCATCGACCGCGACGTCATCAGCTGAGCAGGAGAATGCACGTATTCCGAAGATGTCGCATTCGAGGTTTCCGACGAGCTGATCTGGGCGATCGGCAGGCTCTACAATCCAGGTGGGCCGCTCACGAGTTTTCGGTTCAAACTGAAGGGCAGGACGAGCGAGAATTTCGTCGATGCTCTACCGGCCGCCGAGGTGGCGGGAATCATTCAAGCGGTAGACGATTGGAAGCGAGGACATTTCTAAGCTGAGTGAGACCAAATTAATCCACCGCTGAATGGGACTCTAGCGTAACCGGTGTTTTCAGGCCACGGCTGTCCAGGGCATGAGCTCGCCGACGGCGTTCGCTGGATGACCGCTTGCCAGCTTGGTGAGGGTCTCGGTCAGCCAGGCATGCGGGTTGATGCCTGAGATCTTGCAGTTCTCGATCAGCGTGGCGATGACTGCCCAGTTGTCGCCGCCTTCGTCGGAGCCCGCGAAGAGGGCATTCTTGCGATTGAGGGCCAATGGCCGGATCGACCGCTCGATGGTGTTGGAATCCAACTCAACGCGGCCATCGTCGAGGAACAGCGACAGCCCGGCCCAGCGGGTCAGCGCGTAGCGGATCGCATCGGCGAGCTTGCTCTTGGCGCTGACCTGACGGAGCCGCGCCTCGAGGTAGACGTGCAGATCATCGACGATGACGCGGGCCTGTTCGGCGCGCACAGTGCGGCGCTGCTCCGCCGAGGTGCCGCGAACTTTGTCCTCAATCGCGTAGAGCATGGCGATCCGGCGCAGCACCTCGGTCGCGACCGGCGAGCTGTCGGCCAGTTCGTAGAACTTGCGCCGCACGTGCGCCCAGCAGAAGGCGAGGCTCACCTGCTGCCGACGCTTGGCCAGGGCGGCATAGCCGCCAAAGCCATCGACCTGCAGGATGCCGGCGAAGTCACCGAGATGGGCTTCGGCCCGCTCGCCCTTCCGGTCGGCGGCATAGACATAGGCAACCATCGGCGGACCATCACCGCCCCATGGTCGATCGTCGCGAGCATAGGCCCAGAGCTGGCCAGTCTTGGTCCGACCACGCCCTGGATCGAGCACCGGCGCCGTGGTCTCGTCGGCGAACAACCGCCCGGATCGTCGCAATCGCTCCAGGATATCGTCGCGCAAGGGACGCAGGTACCAGGCTGCCCGGCCAACCCAGTCCGCCAGCGTCGAGCGGTCGAGCTGGATGCCCTGGCGGGCGTAGATCTGGGCTTGGCGGTATAGCGGCAAGTGATCGGCGTACTTGGCGACCAGCACCTGCGCGATCAGCGCCTCGGTGGGGATGCCGCCCTCGACGATCCGCGCCGGGGCCGGTGCCTGGATGACCGCGCCCTCGCACGAGCGGCAGCCATAGCGCGGGCGCCGGGTGACCAGCACGCGGAAGGAGGTCGGCACGACGTCGAGACGCTCTGCAACGTCCTCACCGATCTGGTGGAGCGCGCCGCCGCAGCACGGGCAGGCCTTATCCTCGACGTCGACGACGTGTTCGATCCGTTCAAGATGGGCAGGAAGCGATCCGCGGTTGGTCTTGCGCGGGCGATCCGCCGATGCCCGGGGTGCCTTGTCACGGGCGTGCTGGGCCTCAGCCAAGGCCGTCTCGACCTCCTCCAGAGCAAGCTCGAACTGATCGGGATCGAGCTGCTCGGACCGACGCCCGAACCGGTGCCGCTGCAGGGCCTCGATGATCGCCTTCAGGCGTTCAACCTCGGCTTGGAAAACCTTCAGAACATCGAGCTCGCGGGCCTGCTCGAGGACGAGCGCGCGGAGCGCTGCGACGTCGTTGGGAAGGTCCGCTTCCATGAGCATGAGAGCAGTGAATCAGGAGGCAGAACCCCCGTCAACCGGCAATCTGCGGGGCAATCGGACGGCGTCCGCCATGCACCCGGCGCCAGTCCAGGCCCTCAAGCAAGGCGCCCAACTGCGCCGCCGTCAGCCGCATAACGCCGTCCTGGATACCCGGCCACTTGAACCCGCCAGACTCCAGCCTCTTGGCCATCAGACACAGCCCGGTGCCATCCCACCAGACGAGCTTGATGCGGTCGCTGCGCTTGGCCCGGAACACGTAGATGACGCCAGAATAGGGATCGCCGCCGTACTCGGCGCCGACCAGAGCGGCCAACGCGTCCGGTCCCTTGCGGAAATCGACCGGGCGCGTGGCCACCATGACCTTGGCACCTGCGCCGGGTCCGATCATCGGGTGGCCCGGAGCGCTTCGATCACCGCGGCAATCACCCCGGCATCGGCGCCGCGGCTGATCTTCACCGCTACGCCGTCGATCTCCAGTTCCACAGCGCTCGCCTTAGAGCGCCGCCGCTGCTTCCGCCGCTGGATCGCAGGTGCGGGCTCCTCTGCGGCAACGGCATCGACGACAGCGGGGACGAATGCCGGAACGGCCGCGCCCTGGCTCTCCATCTGCTTGCGTAGCTGTCGGCGCCAAGTGAACAGCTGCGACGGGCTCATGCCATGCCGCCGCGCAACCGAGCAGACCGTCTCCTGCCCGGAGAAGCTCTCCGCCAGGATCGATGCCTTCACCTCGGGCGGCCAATCCCGCCGCCGACCGGCGCCGGTGAACACCTCAAAGCGCGTGACCCGGCTAGTGCCAGCATCGTCATATGGCATCGTCATAGCACCAGCGCCCTCCGCCCGATCAGGGCCCGGAGACTCGGCGCTGTGCTTCAGGCCCGCAAGGTGGGGCCACGGCCCCGCTTACATTGCAGCCAAGCTGCGAGCTGTTTGAATGCTGGTCGTCCTTGTCAGCGAGAAGCCCAACCAAGCAGCGCCAAGTGGGGTGAGCACTTTGACGATTTCTACGATTGATGACATCACAGACTGATCGGTCACGCGCTGCTATCCAGACTTAGGGGTTGGCAACCATACATCACCCGCGATCGGGCAGTCGCGCGCGCCACATGAGCCGTAGGCGGGAATTACTTCGCAGCGACTGCCGTAGCAGCTCCTTTACCGAGGCAGGGTACATCGTCCGCCGTCCAGTCGATTTCGTCCGTTGCCGGAACTGGACTGAGCACCTTGCCCAACGGCACTCGCGAGGTGGGGTCGTAGAACGTATAGGCTTTGCTGTTGTCGAAGGCGGCGATCCTGTCGTTGTCCTTGCTCGCTGTCGTTGGGTCAATCTCGAGGCGCTCAGTACGGAAGCCGCGGATCATGCGAATGGTGCCCGCCCGACGCTCGAACACGCGATAGTAGTTCTCGCCGAAGATCCGGGTATCGTAGCCTGCCTTTGTGGACCAACTCTCCAGTTTGGTCGCGGTTGGTATGCGCAGAGTGGTGACCATGCAGCTATAGCGCGGATCGTTGTAGTATGGCGCTTTCTGGTCCTGATCGGCCGAACGGATGTGCTTATCGGGGGGGCTGAACCCGCCTCCCGGAAGGGCGAGCGAGCGGGCGGCGCCGCCGTCCTTTTCCCAATCGACGTTCCAAGTTCCGCTCACCGTCAGGATGCTGGCCTGGGCCTGCTCGTCATAGCGCCACTTCACCGCGTCGACGGTCTGCCAGGTCGAGCCGGTCAGGTTCTGTCGAAAGGCTGCGAGCAACTGCTCCGGCGTTGCGAGAGAGAGCTGAACCTGTTGCTGCAGCCCCTTCACCCCGCGGATAACCGAAGTGGTGGTCACCTTAGCCGGAACATCGAACCCTGCGCGCGCATCAACGTCGTAGAGATCGATCTCATCTGGCCGCGCCGGAGGATGCCAGGCGACCCGCTCTAGCCCGCGTCCCTCGGCCGCCACTGGCAGAACCCAGCGATACGGGAAGGCTGGGCTCGCGCTCGGAGGCACAACCGGTGGCAGGGTGCCGTCGAGCCACAAGGTTTTGCCGTCAATCGTAGCGCGAACCAGCACATGGTCGAACAGGCGCGGGCTCGGCAGGCGCTCATCCATCCCATCGTCCCCACCACTGTTGTTGACCAGCACGGGCTCCGCTCGAACGCCCAGCTCGGCTAATAGGGCAAGGAGCAGTGCGGTTTTCGCCTTGCAATCGCCATAGCGGCGCAACCAAGTGTCATCGGCCGCTGCCGGGGTCAGATTGCCGTTGCCGAGCCCCACATAAATGTAGCGTACGTCCTGCTGAACCAGTTTCAGCGCAGCTCTGGCTCGCTCCAGCGGGGTAGCGTTAGCTGCCGCGATCCGCGCCGCCTCGGCCTTCACTGGTGAACTGACATCGAGCTTTGCCGCCGCCGCATACATCGGCGCGAACTGGCGGGAGACCGCCTGCCAGTCGGAAAGCCTCGAGTATTCGAACAGGCGCTGCACCTGAAAACGCGGCGGTGCGTCTTTAGGCGGGGAGAGCAGCGGAGGATTATCGAACCGGAAGTCGATGGCC
>Ga0207667_10010350_pt1 | contig 10903 bp, 10 predicted proteins | sample KBSCornC52_FD_184301 | JGI IMG/M metagenome (GOLD analysis project Ga0207667, IMG submission 184301) | Corn rhizosphere microbial communities from Kellogg Biological Station, Michigan, USA - KBS Corn C5-2 (SPAdes) (version 2) | ecosystem: Host-associated > Plants > Roots > Rhizosphere > Soil ...
GTAGGTGGAGACCGTCGGCTCGCCGGCCAGCAGGTCGGCCAGCTGCGCGGTCGCCGACGGGTCGGCGCCCGCGTCGCGTTCGAGGACGTGCCGCCACTGCGCGAGCCGGCGCCGGATGCGGCGGCCGAGCTCACCGGCCGCCTTGCGGGTGAAGGTGAGGCCGAGGATCGCCTCCGGCGCGACGAGCCGGTTCGCCACCAGCCACACCACCCGCGCCGCCATCGTCTCGGTCTTGCCCGACCCGGCGCCGGCGATGACGACGGTGGGCGCCAAGGGTGCCTCGATCACCGCCGCCTGCTCGTCGGTCGGCGGGTGGTCCAGCCCGAGCAGCTTGCTCAGCTCGACCGCGCTGATGAACTTCCCACTCACTAGGTAGTCACCTGCCGGCCCGCCTGCACCGGGCAGCACTTGCGCAGATCGCAGGCGCCGCAGTACTGGTTCACCCGCGCGGTGAACTCGGCGCCACGCATCCGCCCGGCCACGTAGTCGACCTCGCGACGGATCCACTCCGGATCCTCGGCGCCGGCCAGCGGTGCCTGGAACTGCTCCGGGTCGCGCCCACCGGCGGCCAGCTGCACGAGCAGCGCGCCACCCGACTCGGCCGGGCCGAACGCGCCGGCCTCCACCGCCAGCTGATAGGCACCCAGCTGCGGGTGCACCGCGACGTCGTCGGCCTTCGGCTTGCTCTTGCCGGTCTTGAGATCGACGACGATCAGCCGGCCCTGCGCGTCCCGCTCGAGGCGGTCCACCTGCCCGGTCAGGACGGCGTCACCGACGCGGGCGGCGAAGGGCTGTTCGATGCCGATGAGATCGAGCCGGTCGCGGCTGCTGCGCAACCAGTCGACCAGCTTGGCGAGGATCTGCCCGGCCCGGCGCCGCTCGTTCGCCGCGAACCAGTTCGCCCCGAAGTCGAGCTCGTCCCACTTCTCGTCGAGGCGGCGCTCGAGTTCGGGCAGGTCGGCGTCGGGCGGGGCGCTCGCCGCGATCTCGTGGACGAGCGTGCCCAGCGACGCCGACAGCTGCTCACCGTCGCGGGCGCCGAACTCCTGCAACAGCGCCCGCACCTCGCAGCGCAGAAACGAGTCGATCTTGGACGGGCTCACCGGGACGGGCCGGTCGGGGCGGGCCACCGGGCCGTCGTCGGACAGCGGCGCCAGCCCCCACCACGCCTCCGGCGCGGAGCCGCGGATGCCGGCAGCGGCGAGGCGGGCCAGCTCGACGGCCGCGTGCTGGCGCAGCTCCGGGGCGGCGGCGGGGTCGCAGGCGTGCGCCCGCAGCTCGGCCACCAGGGCACTGAGATGGACGCCGCGCACCGGCGGCGTCAGCGGACGGTCGTCCTCGACCGGGTCGAGCTCGTCGAGGAACCGGGACGGCTGCTGCTCCTCACCGGTCACCGCGGTGACGACGAGCCGGCGCCGGGCCCGGGTGACCGCGACGTAGAACAGCCGCCGCTCCTCGGCGAGCTGGGCGGCCATCGGCGGGCCGCCCGGCGTCTCCCGCCCGGCCAGCACGTCCAGCAGCAGTTCAGTGCCCAGCAGCGAGCCGCGCCGCCGCAGGTCCGGCCAGCTGCCCTCCTGCACCGACGCGACGCACACCAGGTCCCACTCCAGCCCCTTGCTGGCGTGCGCGGTGAGGATCGCGACGCCCTCCGGCTCCCGGCCGGGCGCGGTCAGCGTGTCGCCGGGGATCTGCTGCGCGGCCAGGTGGTCGGCGAACTCGCGGGCCGACGCCTTGGGGAGCCGGTCGGTGAACCGGGCCGCCGCGTCGAACAGGGCAACGACGGCGTCCAGGTCGCGGTCGGCGGCGGCTCCGCTCGTCCCACCGGCGGCGCTGGCCGCCGACCAGCGGCGGGCCAGCCCGCTCGCCTCCCAGATCGCCCACAGGACGTCCTCGGGGCTGCCCTTCGCCTTCACCGCGGCCCGGCCGGCGGCGAGGGGGACGGCGACCCGCAGCACCGGCCAGCGCACCGACTCGGGCAGCACCCGGGCTCCCCGCGCGTCGAGCAGGGCCGGCGCGAGCGCACCGGCGTCGGGCTGCGCGGCGTCCCGCTGGGTGAGCGCACGCCGCAGCCGCTGCAGCGAGACGACGTCGGCGCCACCGACCGCGCCAGTCAGAAGGCGCTCGGCCGCCGCCTCGTCCAACGCCTTCGGCTCGAGCGAGTAGCGCAACAGGTCGAGCAGCATCGCGACCGCCGGCTGCTCGGCGAGCGGGAGGTCCTCGTCGCGTACCTGCACCGGCACACCGGCGGTGATCAGCGCGCGGCGCAGCGGCCCGAGCACGGCCGCGGTCGAGCGGACGATCACCGCCATGCGACGCCACGGCAGGCCGTCCAGATGGGCTCGGCGCAGCACGCCGGCAACGTGGGCGGCCTCCTCGCTGGCCGTCCGGAACAACCCGACGTGCACCTGCCCCTGGTCGTGACCCGCGGCGTCCGGCGCAGCCTCGATGCGACGCTGCTCGGCCCGGCCGGGCAGCCGGGCGGCGACGCGCCGGGAGGCGGCCAGCAGCACCGGCCCCGAGCGGCGGGAGACCCGGAGCGCCACGACCGGAACCGGCGCCCCGCGACCGAACCGCTCGTCGACCGAGTGGATCGCCGAGGCGTCGGCGCCGCGGAACGCGTAGATCGACTGGTCGGGGTCGCCGACGAGGACGAGCTCCTCCGCGCCGTCGGCGAGCAGTTGGAGGAGTTCGGCCTGGGCCGGGTCGGTGTCCTGGTACTCGTCGACGAACAGATGCCGCCGCGCGGCCCGCTCGGCGGCCAGCAGCCCGCGGTCGGCGCGCAGCGCGTTGAGCGCGGAGCGAATCAGCTCGGACGGGTCGTACGCGCCGGGCTTGGCCAGCGACGTCACCTGCTGGTACTCGTCGAGGAAGCGGCCGGCGGCCACCCAGTCCGGACGATCCCGGCGGCGGCCGAGCTCGGCCAGCGCCGGCCCGTCCAGCCCGCGCTCGACCGCCCGCATGATCAGGTCGCGCAGCTCGCCGGCGAACGCGCGGGTGCGCAGCGCCGGCCGCAGGTGGGCCGGCCACGCCGCCGGCCCGCGGCCCTCGATCAGCTCGCGCAGCATGACGTCCTGCTCGGCGCCGGACAGCAGCCGCGGCGGCGGCAGCGGCTCACCGCCCATCGGATCGTTCGGGGCGGCCCCCCGTCGGTTGGCGAGCCGCAGCACGCCGAAGGCGTACGAGTGCAGGGTGCGGGCGACCGGCTCGCGGATGGTGCTGCCGAGGCGGGCGGCGACGCGATCGCGCAGCTCGCCCGCCGCCCGCCGGCTGAAGGTGAGCATGAGCATGCGTTCGACGGGGACGCCCCGCTCGGCGCGGGCGACGACGGCCTCGACCAGCGTCGTGGTCTTGCCGGTGCCCGGCCCGGCGAGGACGAGCAGCGGACCGCCAGTGTGTTCGACCACGGCGCGCTGGGCGTCGTCCAGCACCGGCGCCGCCGTTTCGGCGCGCGCCGGCCGGACCAGCCGGTAGGCCGCTTCGGTCATGCCCCGATGCAATCACGACGGGGTGACAGTTCCGATCAGCCGAGCTCCTGGAACAGGGTGAGCTGGATCCCGCCCGGCCCGGCGAGCCGCGCGTTGAGCGAGTCCCAGGGCGTGCGGGTGGGTTCGGCGACCACCTCGGCCCCGCCCTCGGCGAGCCGCCGGGTCGTCCCCTGGGCGTCGGTGACCTCGAACGCCACGCGGTACTTGCCGGCGACGCGGCGGCCGACCTCGACCTCGTCGATGTAGTCGGCCTGGGCCGCGTTGGCCAGTTCCAGCGTGGCCCGCCCCGCCTCGAGGATCGTGACCAGACCGCCGTTGGGCGCCTGGTACGCGCCCTGTTCGCGCAGGCCCAGGACGTCCCGGTAGAACCTCACCGCCTCGTCGTAGTCGTCCACCGTCACGACCAATCGCAACTCGCGCACCTCGTCCATGCGGCGATTCTCGCGGCCGGCCCACGCGGTTTACCGACGCAGCACCGATGGCAAGCGCCCGAGGTGCACTTGACCCGAGTCAGGCCGGGACACTCGTCGGGTCGTCCGGCCCCGGCATCGGCTCGACGGGGGCGGCGGGCAGCGTCTCGGGCGTATCGGGCGACAGCTCGCCCGGGTCATCGGGCACGGGCTCGTCCGGGTCGATGGGCGGCAAGCTATCCGGATCCGGACCAGGCTGCACCATGGTCGAGGTCTACCCCGAATCCTTCCTCGCCAACTCATTGCGATACGGCATGCTCGCGGCGTGAGTGACGAACCCACGATCGATCACCGCCGGCTGGCGGCCACGCTGTTCAACCAGGCGTGGGAGCTGATGGCGAAGCAGGAGCGCAGCGCGGCCGAGGACGATCGGATGCTGCACGTGGCGCACGCGTCCCGGTACCACTGGGGCGAGGTGGGGACGGCGGCCAACCTCGCCCGCGGCGAGTGGCAGTGCTCGCGGGTGTACGCGGTGCTGCGCCGGCCGGAGCCGTGCGTGCACCACGCGCGCCGCGTGCTCGCGCTGTGCGCGGAGAACGAGTTGGCCGACTGGGATCTCGCGTTCGGCCACGAGGCGCTCGCCCGCGGCCTTGCCCTGGCCGGCGACGTGGAGGCGGCGCGGGCCGAGATCGAGCGGGCGCTGGCCGTCCCCATCGCCGAGGACGAGGACCGTTCGCTGCTGCTCACCGACCTCGCCACGGTGCCGGGCATCGACCCGTTCTGGTGAGCGGCTAGCCGCCCGTCGCGATCGGGTGCAGGACGGGCCGGGCGATGCGGGCCCAGTCGGCGGTGGCGAGCCGCACGGACTGGTCGAGGCGAGCGGCATTGAAGTACAGCTGCGGTTGCTCGAGGACGGCCGGGTCGGCCAGCAGCTCGACGTCGTCATGCATCGCGATGGGCAGGATCGTCCCGCTCACGGTGCCGGCCAGCTGCTCGGCGGTCTCGGTCTCGCACACGCCGGCGTAGCGCGCGCCGTAGTAGCGGCGCACGGCGTCGAGGTCGACGCGGCGGTCGCCGGGCACGACGGCCAGGACGTACTTGCGCGAGCGGCGGTCGGGCTTGACGACGAGCATGAGGGCCTTGGCCGCCCACGCGGCGGGGTGGCCGCGGGCGGCGCTGGCCTCCTCGGTCACCCCGGCCGGTTCGTGGTCGACCAGCTCGTAGTCGGCACCGTGCTCGGCGAGCAGGTCGATGAGCTGCTGGTAGGTCGAGGTCGCAAGGGGCACGTCCTCATCGTTCGCGGGCATTTTAGTTAAACCAAGCTCAACCTTCTACACCGACCGTTCAGTGGAACTACATTGTCAGGATGGAGGTGCGCCAGCTGCAGGTGCTGCGGGAGCTGGGCGAGCTCGGCAGTGTGCGCGCGGTCGCCGGGGCCCTGCTCATCACGCCGTCCGCCGTCTCGCAACAGCTGCAGGCGCTGCAGCGGTCGGTCGGAGTTCCCCTCACCCGCCGCGCCGGCCGCACGCTCGCGCTCACCGAGGCCGGCGAGGCGTTGGCGCGGGCGGCGGTCGACGTCGAGAGCGCCCTGGCCCACGCGAGCGAGCTCGCGGCCGACCTCGCTCGCGCCCCGGCCGGTTCGGTCGCGGTCGCGGCGTTCAACAGCGGCGCGCGGGCGTTCTTCCCGCCGCTGGTCGAAGCGTTCGGGCGGGACGGTTCGGTGCGCGTCGTCCTCACCGACGAGGACGTGCCGCAAACCGCGTTCGCCCCGCTCACCGCCACCTACGACGTCGTGCTGGCGCACCGGTTCCTGCACACCGCGATGTGGCCGCCCGGCGTGCGGGTCACGCCGCTGCTCGTCGAGCCGCTGGACGTCGCCGTGCCGGCCGACCACCCACTCGCGCGGCGGCGGGCGATCACCGCCGTCGCCGCGGCCCGGCAGCCGTGGATCGCCACCCACGAAGGCTTTCCGGTCGGCGCCATCGTGGACGCCCTGGCCACCGTCGCCGGGCACCCGGTCGAGGTCGTGCACCGCGTCAACGAGTACACCGTGGCCGCCGAACTGGTCCGGGCCGGTGCCGGGCTGGCGCTGCTGCCGCGCTGGACCTCGCCACCACCTGACGGCGTCGTGCTGCGGCCACTCGACGGCGTGCGCTCGGCCCGCCGGATCGACGCGCTCGTGCGGCCGGAGAACGTCGCGCGGGCGGCGGTGCGCACCGTCCTCGCCGAGCTGCGCCGCATCGGCAAGCGCCTCGCCGCCGGCTGACTCAGCGGCGGCGGCGCGCCGAGCGCGGTGGCGCGGAGCGCATGTGATCGCGCACCGGCGCGAGCAGCCGGGCGAGCGCTTCCGCATCGCTGCGCGAGAGCGGCGCGAACAGCATCCGCTCGATGACCTCCGCGTGCCCCGGCAACACCCGGCCGACGAGCGCCCGGCCCGCATCGGTGATCGTCACGATCACCCCGCGCTCGTCCTCCGGCGCCGTGCTCCGACGCACGAGCCCGCGCTTCTCGAGCAGGCCGGCCTGGTAGGTCAACCCGCTGCGGCTGTAGACCACGCCGTCGGCGAGGTCGGTCATCCGCTCGCTGCCGGTCGCCGAGTCCAGCCCGAGGCGGGCCAGCAGCTGGAACTGCACGTAGCTCAGGTCGCCGGCCTCGCGCAGTTGCTGATCGACCGCGTGCCGGAGCAGCCCCACCACCTCGACCAGGGCGAAGTACGCCCCGAGCTGGACGGGGTCGAGCGGCGGCGCTGACTCGGACATCTCCCGAGCCTACTAGTTGCTTCGAATTCGCAGCACTGCTACGTTCAATTCCAGTTGCTTCAAATTCGAAGCATCACCGAGCGAGCGAAAGGCAAGGCCATGAAGGCAGTCCGGTTCCACGAGTACGGCGACCCCGACGTCCTGCGCTACGAGGACGTCGACGACCCCATCCCCGGTGCGGGGCAGGTGCGGGTGCGGGTGGCGGCGACGACGTTCAACGGCGTCGACGGCAACATCCGCGCCGGCTTCATGCAGGGCCCGATGCCACTGACGCTGCCGCACGTGCCCGGCCTCGACGTCGCCGGCACGGTGGACGCGCTGGGTGCGGGCGTCGAGGGGGTCAGCGTCGGCGACGAGGTGATCGGCTTCCTGCCGTTCGTCGTGGACGGCGCGTCCGCCGAGTTCGTCCTCGCCCCGGCCGAGGCCCTCGCCGCCGCGCCCACCAGCATCCCGCTCGCCGACGCCGCCGCGTTGCCCTTGGTCGGACTCACCGCCTGGCAGGCGCTGTTCGAGCACGCCGAGCTCAAGGCGGCCCAGCGGATCCTGATCAACGGCGCCAGCGGTGCGGTCGGCGGGTACGCGACGCAGCTGGCCAAGGCGGGCGGCGCCCACGTGATCGCCACCGCCAGTGGGCCGAGCACCGAGCGGGTCCGCGCGGCCGGTGCCGACGAGGTCGTCGATCACACCGCGGGCGACGTCGCGGCCGCACTGACCGAGCCGGTGGACGTCCTGCTCAACCTGGCGCCGCTCACGCCGGAGCAGTTCGGCGCGCTGGCCGGCCGGGTCCGCGACGGGGGCGTCGTCGTCAACACGACCGTCTGGATGCCGGCCCCGGCCGACGAGGCCCGCGGCATGCGCGGCATCGACCTCTACGTGCGCAGCGATGCGGCCCAGCTGGCCGAGCTCGTCGCCCGCGTCGATCGGGGCGAGCTGTCGGTCGACGTGGCCGAGCGCGTCCCGCTGGCCGAGCTGGCCTCGGTGCACGCCCGCGCGGCGGCGGGCGGTATCTCCGGGAAGGTCGTCGTCCTGGTCGAGACCGACTGAGAGGGCTCAGCCCGAGGCCGTCCCCGCCTGCAGGTACTCGAGCACGGCGAGCACCCGGCGATGGCCGTCGGTGTCGGCCGGCAGCGCCAGCTTGGCGAAGATGTTGTTGATGTGCTTGCTGACGGCCTTCTCGGTGACCACCAGCTGCTCGGCGATCCCGGTGTTGGCCCGCCCCTCGGCCATCAGCGAGAGCACTTCCTGCTCGCGGGCGGTGAGCGCGGCGAGGCGGGCCCCGTTGCCGTGGTGGGTGACCATCGCGGCCACCACCTTGGGGTCGAGGACGGTGCCGCCGGCGGCCACCTGCCGCACCGCGCTGATGAAGGACGGGACGTCCGAGACGCGGTCCTTCAGTAGGTACCCGAGCGCGCCGTCGCCGGAGGCCATCAGCTCGCGGGCGTAGATCTGCTCGACGTACTGGCTCAGCACCAGCACCGGCAGCCCGGGGTGCCGGGCTCGGGCGTCGATGGCCGCGCGCAGCCCCTCGTTGGTGAAGGTGGGCGGCATGCGGACGTCGAGGATCACGAGATCGACCGGCTCGCGTTCGAGCAGCGCCAGCAACTCGCCCGCGTCACCGAGAGCGGCCACGACCTCGATCGCGTGCGCCTCCAGCAGCCGGGTCACTCCGTCTCGGAGGAGGACGAGGTCCTCGGCGATGACAACTCGCACGGCACCTCCATCATGATCTCGGTCGGCCCGCCGGCCGGGCTGCGCACCTCGACGGTGCCGTCGAAGACCTCCAGCCGCCGGACGATACCGGTGAGCCCGGAGCCGCCGCCGAGCCGCGCGCCGCCGGCGCCGTCGTCGCCCACCACGGCCGACAGCAGCCCGTCCCGATGGCGCAGCACGACCCACGCCTTGGCCGCACCGCTGTGCTTCACCACGTTGGCCAGGCACTCGCTCACCGCGAGGTAGACCGCCGACTCGACCGGCGTCGCGATCCGGCCGGGCACGGTCGCGATCACCGTCGTCGGCACGGCCAGGTCGAGGGCCAGCGCCTCGACCGCCCCCACCAGGCCGCGGTCGCTGAGCACCGGCGGCTGGATGCCGCGCATGACGGTGCGCAGCTCGTCCATTGCGGTCAGCGTGCTGTTGCGGCTCTCGGCGAGCAGCGACGCGACTGCGTCCGGGTCGCCGCGACGCACCAACTCCTCGGCCAGGCCGAGGTTCATCGCGAGGGACGCCATCCGCGCCTGGGCACCGTCGTGCAGGTCACGCTCGATCCGCTTCAGCTCCGCGGCCTGGACGTCGACGACGCCGCGGCGGGTGCGGGTGAGCTGGTCGACGCGCTCGGTCAGTTCCCGCTCGCGGTTCGGATGCTTGTGCAGCACCCAGACGTGCGCTCCGAGGGCGAGCCCGAGCACCATCAGCGCCCAGATCGGCCAGAAGAGGCCACCACCGGTGAGAGCCCAGATCGTGACCTCCATGGCCGCCAGGACGACGGTCAGGCGGGCGTGGACGGCGAACGCGACGCCGCGACCACCCGGCTTGCGCAGCGCGCCGCGCACGGCCACCTGGCCGGCCAGGGTCAGGCCGACGACGAACCAGGCCCACCGGGGCCAGAAGTAGCCGCCGACCGCCAGCCCCACGATCGTCGAGACCGTGCCGAGCAGGGCGCCGATGATCACCTGGAGGCGCAGGGCACGGCCCCATCCGGTCAGCTCGCGACCGGACGGGGCCACCCCCGCGCTGACGGGCCCGCTCACGCCGATGCCCCTTCCCGCAGCACGGCCACCGCGTCGCCGGCGGTAGCCCGGCGCGCGGCCATCACCATCGCGCCGGCGGTGAGGGCGGCGACGCCCAGGACGATGCCGAGGTAGATCCCGATCGAGGCATCGGGCACGACGCTGTGGGTCGTCTTCAGCGTGAACGGCACCACCGTGAGCAGCCCGCCGACCGTCCCGAAGAACAGCCCCACGACCAGCAGCACCCCGCTCTCAGCGCCGATCATCGCGAGCAGCTGCCGCGAGGTCGCCCCGACGAGTTGCTGCTGCGCGAACTCGCTGCGGCGGGCGTTCACCGTCGTCACCACGAGGTTGACGAGCATGACGGCGGCGAAGACGACGATCATGCCCACGATGACATAGTTCAGGGTCTCGGTGACCTTGTCATTCGACTTCGCGTGCAAGCCGTTCGTGACCGCCTGCATGTACAGCGTCCCGATCGCGATGCTGGTGACCACGATGATCGGCATCAGCGGGGTGGCGGCCTGCTGCAGCCGCTGCCGGATGCCGGCCACGGCGAGCTCGCCGGGCGTCCCGCCGAGGCGGCCGACGACGCCGGCGAGCAGGTCGATGGCCCGCTCGAGGAGCACCGGCGCGAGCAGCGCGAACCCGATGCCGGCGAAGATGCACGCCTCCGAGGCGATCATCTGGACGTCGTACACCTTCTTGCCGTCGACCATCGTCAGGGACATGACCACGTTCTGGGCCGCGATGCCCAGGCACACCAGGCCGGCCCAGAACCGCACCCGGCCGATGCGGCGACCACCCGCGTCCGCTTCGAACAGCGCCTCGCGGATGGTGCGCCCGGCCGCGCGCTTCGCGGCGATCCGGGTGGCGAGCAGCGCGACCACGAAGCCGACCCCGAGGCCGATCCCGAGGGCGGCGGCGCCGAAGTGGTAGTCGACCGACGAGGAGACCTGGTCGCTCGCGCTCAGCATCGCCAGCAGCCCGCGGCCCAGCCCGAACCCGACCGGGACGGCCAGAAACGCGCCGGCCGCGGCCACGGCGGCCGTCTCGCCCATGATCAACCGGGTCACCTGGCGCGGCGTGGCACCGGCGCTGCGCAGCAGGGCCAGCTCGGCGGCCCGCTGCCGGGCGGCGACCGCCACGGTGGTCGCGACGGCCGAGCCGACGATGATCGCCCCCCAGCCGCCGACGACCGCGGCGACGATCCCGAGCGTGTTGCGGTCGGCGCCGGACACGCCGTCCCCGAAGGACGTGTCGAGCATCGCCGCGAACGCCATCACGATGCTCGTGCCGAGGAAGACGGAAAGGAAGGATGCGACGAAGGCGGTGCGCCGGCGGCGCAGTGAAGCCAGGACGATCGAGGTCATCGCGATCACCGCCCCGCCGCGGCCGCGGCGTACTCGTCGAGGTGCGTCATCCGCTCGGCGACCTGCGCGGCCGAGGGCCGGTACAGGTGGTCGACGATGGCGCCGTCGGCGAGGAAGGTGACGGCGTCCGCATGCGCCGCGGCCAGCGGG
>Ga0207667_10010358_pt1 | contig 10898 bp, 11 predicted proteins | sample KBSCornC52_FD_184301 | JGI IMG/M metagenome (GOLD analysis project Ga0207667, IMG submission 184301) | Corn rhizosphere microbial communities from Kellogg Biological Station, Michigan, USA - KBS Corn C5-2 (SPAdes) (version 2) | ecosystem: Host-associated > Plants > Roots > Rhizosphere > Soil ...
CCATTCTTTGATCTGGCCCCACCAGGCGGCGCGTGACTTGGCGTTCTTGTTCTTCATTTCGCCGGCGGTCGCTTCGAGCTCTTCCAAAATTTTCTGCAAGACTTTCTTCACGTCCCCCACGATAGGAACATCCGGCGTGCGGATCTTGCCCACCTCGGCGGGATCGATATCCACATGAATCACCTTGGCGTGGGGAGCGAAGGCAGCGAGCCGTCCGGTCACGCGATCGTCGAAGCGCGACCCGAGCGCGATCAGAAGATCGGTTTCGGTCATGCCCATGTTAGCCGCGTAGCTGCCGTGCATTCCGGGCATGCTGATGAAGTTCGGATGATTCGCAGGCAATCCGCCCAAACCCATCAAGGTGGTGACGGCTGGAGCGTCGATCATCTCGACTAATTGGCGCAATTCGTCGTGCGCGCCCGAGTGAATAATGCCGCCGCCCGCATACACCATGGGACGCTTGGCTTCCCACATCGCCTGCGCCGCGCGCCGGATCTGGCCGGCGTGGCCGTCGGTATAAACCCGATAGCCCGGCAGATGAATCGAGCTGACCGGCGCGTAATGGCCGTTGGCCTGGAACGCGTCCTTCGTGATGTCGACCAGCACCGGCCCGGGGCGTCCACTGGAGGCGATGTGAAACGCTTCGTGAATCGCACGCGGCAGTTCGGCGAGGGTCTTGACCAGGAAGTTGTGCTTGGTGCCGGAACGCGTGATGCCGAAGGTGTCGGCTTCCTGAAAGGCGTCGCTGCCGATCAGCTTGCTGCTGACCTGCCCGGTGATGGCGACAATGGGAATCGAGTCCATCATGGCGTCGACCAGACCCGTCACCAAGTTGGTGGCTCCGGGACCGGAAGTCGCGCAGCAGACGCCCACCTTGCCGGTCGCCCGCGCATAGCCTTGCGCCGCGAAAGCGGCATTCTGCTCATGCCGCACCAGCACGTGCTTGATCGGCGAATCGTAGATGGCGTCATAGAACGGCAGTGTCACGCCGCCCGGATACCCGAAGATAACCTCAACCTTTTCTCGCGTTAAGCATTCGAGCACCACTTGCGCGCCGTTCATCAGATTAGTCGACATACCGTTTTGCATTCCTTCCAAGAAATTGCTCCACAACCAAACGAACCCAAGCGGGCTTCAAAAAACCGCTATAAAACACAAAAGCCACTGTCCGAGGGTTGTTCCCTCGCCCAGTGGCCAAGATCCTTCTTAAGAATCAGGCCGTTCAGGCGAGGCCGGTTACACCGACCCCAATAATAATTACTACCGCCTGAACAACCAAAATGAGTACCGAAGAGAGCGCGACGCGCTTGCGGAGAGCCTGATTGGGGTCCGTGAGGTTCATCTCGTCTCTTGTTTATGAGCATACAGGTAAAAGGATGCAAATGCAAGAGCGATTTTATATTAAAAATAGTTATCTAAAGATAGCGGCCTTTGAGCGCTGCCTTGGAGGACGTGTTATGATCGCGTAAAATCTTGAGTACGATCAACTTGGACATCAGCGTCCGGCTCGCCTTGGCGCTCGGCTTGTTGCTTGTTGCGTTACTTTGGCGCTCGCGCCGCCATTACCTCGCTTTACCGGAGATCCGGCCGCTTCCCAATCCTGAAGGTGGCTCCTCAACTCTTGACTGTATGGTCATAATTCCGGCCCGCAATGAGGAAGGAACTATTGGCTCTGTAGTCCGGAGTTTGCCCGCCGATTCGGTCATTGTGGTGGACGATTTCTCGGATGACAAGACCGCCGACGAGGCGCGCGAAGCGGGAGCCGGAGTCCTTTCGGCACCCAAGCCTTCGGATGGCGCGGTGGGAAAATCCAACGCCTGCATGGAAGGCGCGCGGGTGCTGACATCGCGCTGGATTCTGTTCGCCGACGCCGATACTCGCTTCCAGCCAGGGGCCGTTAACGCGATGGTCGCCGCAGCCGACGCGGGCCATATCGACTTTCTCTCGGTCTACCTGACGCCTGAGTTCCAGACTCTCGCGGAATCCGTGATGTCACCCTATGGGGTGGCGCTGTATTTCTCCGGAGTTAATCCGCGCGCCGACCCGGGCTCGGCCTTCAACGGCCAGTGCGTGCTGGTGAAGCGCGATGCCTACGAGTTTGTGGGCGGACACAGAGCCGTGCTCGGCTATGTGTGCGAAGACGTGAAGATGGCCGCCCTGGCCCAGCGGCATCGCTTGAAGTTCGCCACGGCGAGGGCGCCCCAGTTGGGGAGCGTGCGCATTCATCCTGCCGATTTCGCGCGCAATGCCAGCCGCTTTGTTCTGGCCAAGTGGTGGAGGGGCGCGTGGGTGATATTGACCGCCGCCGCGTGGGCGCTGTGGTTACCGGCGCTGATCTTCCTGATCGTGCGTGGTCAATTCGCGGCCGCAATCGCGTGGGCAACTGTGCCCAGCGTGTTCCTCGGCGTCTGGTATGGTTGGGCGCGCGCGATCCTGGCGCCCATCGGCATCTATGCGATCCTGCCGCGTTTGCTCTCCGGCGCCGTCGGCGCTGTGACCAACCGCCACTTCGAGTGGAAGGGTCGTGTAATCTAAGCTAAACGCCTTTTTTCATGCTCGAAGCTATTCAGGGAACCATCGCCTCGATCGCCATCCTCGACGACGATGCCGATTTCCGCACCTATCTCGAAGATTTTTTGGCAGATGAGAGCATCTACTCCGTGCGCGCCTTCGGCAATGCGCGCGACCTGTTTGAAAGCTGCGAGGAGAGCCTGCCCGACATCGTTTTGCTCGACATGAAGATGGGTGACGCTAGCGGCGACAAAGTGCTGGAGCAACTCATCACGCGCTGGCCGGGACTGTGCGTGATTATCATCACCGGCTATCCCTCGCTCGAAGACATGCGCACCACTTTCAAACTGAAAGTGTTCGACTACCTGGCGAAACCTTTCTCGCTGACGCAGCTCCGGCAAGTGTTGAAGAACGCGGTGGTCGCGTTCGGACTGGGCAAGTCCCCGCAGGACCGCCTGCGCGAGCGGCTGGGGCATTCAATCAAGATGCTGCGCGTGGAACGCGACTGGTCGCTCAAGGATCTGGCCACGCAGACTAAGCTCAGCGTTTCGCAGATCAGCGCGATTGAACGGGGAACTAACTTGCCTAGCATTGAGAGTCTGCTGGCGATCTCGAAGGCTTTCGACAAGAAGCCTAGTGAGATATTGCAGGGCATTGATTTTTAGCTTCGGGCATCGCTATGGGCTCTATCATCCAAACTAAGTTCGGGGGATTCGTTTCTATCCTTGCGATTACGTTTGGCGCCGGGGCGATTGTTTTTTTCTTCTGTATGTGGTTGGGATCCCGATTTTCAGATCCGAAGTGGCTTAAGATGCATGCTCCTCTGTTTGCATTTCTTGCTGTAACACTGAAAGTCTTCTTGGCCGTAATGGGGCTAATCAGCAAGGCGCTAGGCTACGATAATCCCGCGATCGGCATAGTATGGGTCCTTTATCTGCTATTTGTAGCCGCTTGTGTGGGGGCCTGGCGGCGATACCTGATCGCGCATCCCGATGGACCTCCTCCAACCCTGCCGCCGCCTGTTGGCAATTCCTTAAGCATTCTGAATCTCGACCCGAATCTTGACGCGCCGCAAGCATCGAAACCACTCGAAAATAGTGGCGTACCGGAGTAGAAGAATACACTCATAGCTGAGATTCGACCCCAACTGGAACGGTAGCCCAGCGTATCGAGATTGATCGTGAGAACGATTTATCAAGTGTTCCGCGCCAAGATCCGTATCCTTGCGTGCCGTTTCACTACTGATTTCGTTATTCTTCCCGCAACACTTCCAGCGGCTTCTGGCGCAGAATGCGGAAGCTTGCGAGCCAACCGGAGGCCTGGGCGAGCACGGCGGTGAGCACCACCGCGACCAGCGTCGCCCGCCAGTCAAAGGCGAAGTTGGCGTCCAGCAGGCGGTTGAGCAAGAGCCGCGAAAATACGCTCGCGAGGAGAGCGCCCATCAGCCCCGCCACGACACCCAGCGTCAGAAATTCCACCGAGAAGATCCGGCCTGCGCTGCGGCGCGTGGCGCCTAGAGTCTTCAAGATCACAACCTCTCGCACCCGCCGGAAGCGCGTGCCGGCCACGCTTGCGGCGAGAATGATCGCCCCGGCCAGAATCGCGAACCCCGACAGGAAACGGATCACCAGCGCCACTTGATCCACCACCTGCTGTACGATCGCCAACGCTTCCGCAACATTGATCACGGTCACCGTCGGGAATGCCTGGTAGGCCGCGCGCTCCAGCGCCCCGACGTCAGCCGGCCGCATTCGCACGCCGCCGTAGAACGTTGCCGGCAGTCCGGTCAGCGCCTGTGGATTGAACACGAACTCGTTGGCCGAGCCCACGCGCATCTGCTCCACGCGATGCAAGGACACGATGCGGGCGGTGAAACTGTGCCCCGCTCCCGATAATTCGATGGTGTCGTCCAGCTTTGCTCCCAGTGTCCGCGCGGCCTCCTGGTCGATCGAAACCACCGGCTGGGTCTCGCCCGGCACCCACCATTTGCCCTGCATGACGGTGACGGAGCCCGGCTTCTCCTCGGCCCACATTACGGATCGGCTTCCGCGAAAGCGCCGGGCCATACCTGTCTCGCGCAGTTCCTCGAGCGGCACGCCGTTCACCTTCTCGATGCGCACTGCGACGCTCGGCACAAATTCCGGCTGCGCTACTACGCCGGTCTGTTTCGCGATCAATGTCTTCAGCGGACCCACCTGCTCCGGTGTGATGCCGATCAGAAATACGTTGGGTGCATCCGGCGGCGCGCTTTGCACGATTTCGCCTACCAGCGAGTGCTGCACCAGGTATACAGTCAGCGTGAACATCACGCCCAGTCCCAGCGCCACCAGAATGGCCTGCGCCTGATTGCCCTGCCTATAAAGGTTGGCGAACCCCTGCCGCGCGAGCGTTGGAATCCGCCACGGCGTCCGCCGCAGCGCCACGCGGATCAGCCGCAGGAATACGCTTGCCACCGCCGCCAACAGAATCAGCGCGACGGTCAAACCGCCGGCAAAATATCCGCCGATGCGCGGCGAATCCGCCAGCCACGCCGCGATCCCACCGATCCCCAGCAAAATCACGCCGCCCGCCGCCAGGCTTAAGCGCGCGTCCGCAAGCCGTTTGCGCCAGCTCATCTTCGCCTCCGGCATGTCGCGCCGCAGGATCATCGCCGGCCGCACCTTGCGAATCGCCAGCAGTGGAGGCAATGTGAACAGCAGAGTGGTCAGCAGACCAACGGCAATGCCCTGGGCCGAGGCTGCGAGGTTCCACCCTAGCTTGATATCCATGTGGAAGAAACGCGAGATCAGCAGCGGAAGGGTGCGCTCCACGATGCGGCCCACAACCACTCCGGCCAAGCCACCCACCAGTCCGAGCATCAGTGTCTGCAACGTATAAATGCCGATGATATCGCGCGAGGTCGCACCCAGCGATTTCATCACCGCGATGTTGTCCATCTTCTGCTGCAGGTGCGCGTGCATGGCCATCGCGACGCCCAGCGCGCCCACGATCATAGCGATCAGGCTCACCAAACTTAAGAACGTGGTGGAGCGATCCAGCCCGCGCATGATAATCGGATTCGACTCGCGGAAATCCGCGATCAGCGCTTCGGGCAAAGCTTCGTGCAGCGCGCCGCGCACTTCCGCCACCGGCGGCGACACCGGACTCATCTTGAACAGATAGCGATACGCTCCGCGGCTGCCGAATCCCATCAGGCCGCTGTGCTCAAAGGCGGCGCGCGACATCATCATGCGCAAGCCAACATTCAGGCTGCCGGACATGCGGTCCGGCTCGTTCAATACCACGGCTGAGATGCGGTAGGTCCCGGTTCCAATGCGCAAACTGTCGCCCACCTTCGCGTTCAATCGCAGCAGCACGTCCTGCGCCACGGCGGCGGTATCGGGCTGAAGCGCGTCCCGAAGAGCCATCGGCGGATCCAAGGTGACCGCACCGTAATACGGATACTTCGACGGGTCGACTGCTTTGATCGACACGAGCACGGGCGTCGCGGCATCGCTGTTGGGAGCAGCCTGGGCTGACGACGCCATCGAGATCGTCTCGGTGATCAGCGTGTGCTCTACGCCGCGCTTGGCCAGCGCATCGAGTTCGGCCACTTCGCGTTCGCTAGCCGGCACAAACTGGCGCGCGGTCAGATCCGCCGCCATCACGGTGCGCGATTCGTCCAGCAGCGTGCCGCGGAAACTTGCGCTGAATCCCTGCACTCCGGCCAGTGCACCAACACCGGCCGCGACTGCCAGCACCACGAACAGAAACTTGGTCATCGACGAGCGGGTTTCGCGCCAGGCGATGCGCCCCGCCGTGCGATACGACAGCCTCATTGCCGCGCGGCTCCCGCGGGTTGCATTTCGTCGGCCACCACTTGGCCGTCGCTCAGCGTGACGATTCGATCGGCCCGCGATGCGAGAGCGCGATCGTGCGTCACCAGCACCAGCGTAGTTCCCTCGCGCTGATTGAGCGAGATCAGCAGATCCAGCACATGGGCGCCGTTGACGCTATCGAGATTGCCAGTAGGTTCGTCGGCCATGAGGATCGGAGGCTTGCACATGAAGGCCCGGGCGAGCGCTACACGCTGCTGCTCGCCTCCGGAAAGCTGCACCGGGTAGTGATCCATACGGTCAGCCAGGCCGACGCTTGTGAGCAACTCGCGTGCACGGGTCATTCCCGACGCCACGTCACCGCCGGAGAGTTCAAACGGTAGAAGCACATTCTCTTCCGCCGTCAGCGTCGGGATCAATTGATAGGACTGAAAAACGAAGCCGATTTTTCGCCCTCGCACTAAGGCCAAGGCGTCTTCGTTCAATCCGGTGATGTCGACGCCATCGATGATTACTTTCCCCGACGTCGGCGTGTCCAAACCCGCCAGCAGCCCGAGCAGAGTGCTCTTGCCGCTGCCCGACGCACCCATGATGGCGACGAATTGTCCGGCGGGCAGCTCCAGATCGACGCCGCGCAGAATCTCCACGCGATGCGTGCCGGTGTCGATGGTCTTGGTAATTCCGGTGGCCTCGAGAATCGGCATATTCACCTTCTATTATGATGGCAGCATATGCTGTATTCGATTTTTATTGCACTCGTCTTAAGCATCAACGCGTGGGCCGCACGGCCGGCTCAGGCAGCAGTACAACCCCATCCGAAAGAAGATACGAAAAAAGTCCTGGTGGTGTTCGGCGATAGTTTGAGCGCCGGTTATGGCGTGCCGCCCGGCCAGAGCTATCCGGACGATCTGCAGCGCAAGCTGGACGCGCAGGGCTATGCATGGCGCGTGGTGAATCTTGGAATCAGCGGCGATACGACCTCGGGCGGGCTCGCTCGCGTAAATACCGGGACGGCGCTGCGGCCGGCTATGGTTCTGCTCGAACTCGGCGGCAACGATGGCCTGCGCGGGCTGCCTCTTTCCATGACCCGCGAAAATCTGGATCAGATCATCGCCGCCTTCGAGCATGTTGGCGCGCGCGTGGTGTTGGCCGGAATGACGCTGCCGCCCAACTATGGCCCGGATTACATTCATAGTTTCGAGGCCATCTATAGTGGCCTGGCCGCGAAGTACAAACTTCCGCTGATTCCTTTTTTGTTGCGTGACATCGCTACCCCAGATATGCGCTACTTCCAGCGCGACGGTATTCATCCGACGGCCGAAGGGGCGCAGATCGTATCCAATACGGTGTTCCGCACCATCAAGCCGCTATTGGGTACGGTGAAGAATTAAACGTGCCGCCTATTCGCCCATGACGCAGACGTCTTTGAGATTGCGGTAATCCTCTGCGTAGTCGAGACCGTAGCCGACTACAAACTCATCCGGGATCGTGAACCCTATATAATTCGCCTTCACGGGACTCTGGCGACGCTCGGGCTTATCCAGCAACGTCACGATCCGCAGCGACTTGGGCTTGCGCTGCGCCATCAGTGTCGTCAGGTAGTTCAGCGTGATGCCGGTGTCGAGAATATCCTCCACGATAATCACGTGGTGCCCTTCTATCGGCGCGTCCAGATCCTTGGTCAGTTGGACCTGTCCGGAGCTCGTCTTGCCCTTGCCGTAGCTCGAAATGCCGATGAACTCGATGCGCGCCGGGATCTTCATGGCGCGCGCCAGGTCAGCCATGAAGATGAACGCGCCTTTCAGAACCGCAATCAGATATACCGGTTCGCCTTCCGGGTAGTCGCGGTCGATTTCAGCCCCCATCTCGGCGATACGCTTCTGAATCTGCTCGGCGGAAAGCAACACTCTGAACGAGGGCATTAGCGAGATTGTACAATACGAGCAGGAGCACCCTTCATCCTGGCACGGACCAAAAAGCTACTCAAGCAAGCAGTACCGCAAGAACCTGATCCGCTTTGGCTCACCGCCGTCCATGCCGCCGAATCCAAACAAGCGCAAGATATTTCCGTGCTGGATTTGCGCGACGTGACTACCTTCACCGATACGCTCATTATCTGCAGCGGCGCAAATACCCGGCAGAATCAGGCAATATCCAATGAGATCGAAGTTGAGTTGAAAAAGCACGGCGACATCCCATCGAGCGTGGAAGGTTATACCAACGCCGAATGGATTTTGATGGACTACGGCGATTACGTGATCAACATTTTTTCCGAAAAAGCACGCGCTTACTACGATCTTGAGCGCCTCTGGCGCGACGCCAAGCCGGTTAAGTATTAAGAATCTTGCGCGCCAGGTCGCGCACCTGCACTACTTGGTTTTCGCTGAGCACAATGCCATCGGGCCGCCAGCGCGCGGCCATGCGTTCGCTTACAAACCCCTTGGCAATGCTGATGAGAGGAACTCCGCAAGCCGATGCGATGTGCCCGCCCGCGGAGTCGTAGCCCACGAATAGCTTGGACCTGGCGATCTGTGCCGCGAACGGAGCGAACGCGCCGTGGTGAGTGCGCATACCCGGACGCAAAGCTCGCTCCACGCGCTTGCGTTCTTCGGCGCTGCCGCCCTTGTCGACTAGAATCGACGCACCCGTATCCGACAGCGCGCACAGAAGTTCACGCTCCTGGTCATCGTCGAGGCGCTTGGCGGCATTTTCGCCGACGCCCAGACTAACGGTGATATCGGGCGATTCGGCGGAGATCGAGTTCAAAGGTGCGACAAAGGGCTTCGCGCCCTCCACGCCGAAAACCTCCAGCGCCCACTTCGCGGCGAGTCTCGCGAGCGGTTCATTGCCGGCACCGCCGTAGGCCCGGCTTGGGAAGTGGAAGTAATTGTTTTGATCGCACACAGAAAGCAGGCCGAGTTGCGACAGCCGCGAATCCGGATCGATCACGATCCCATCTTCGAGCCACAAACTTGCCGATGCCTCCAGCCGATCCTTCAACGCGCCCGACCGTGCATAGGGAGCAAGCCGGTGCTGGATGCGCGAATCCAATTCGAACAATTCGTACGACTTTAGCGGTCCCACAAAAACAATTTCTGCATTGGGATAGCGACGCTTCGCGGCATCCAGCATTACACTCGTTACAGCTACGTCGGCGCCCAGCGTCACGCGCGAAAGCACATAGATGCGGCTTGCTGAAGCGGGTGCGACAGCACGCTCTTTTGGATTCCGTAATCGCAGAACCAAGCCAGGCATGGCCCGCTGAATCATCTGCGTGAACAAGCGATTGTAAGTGTCGCAGAGCCGGGGCTCGAAGAGGTCGCCTAGCCGCTCCACAACTACCGAAAAGAATGCCCGGCCCTCGTCGACCGCGAGCGCCTGCTCCAGAAGACTGTCGGGCCATGGCTCGCCACGCAGGCAATATTCCAGCAGCTCGTTACAGGTATTTCCCAACCAATAGCTCCAGCTTTTTGCGCGTCGCGGCGGGGATCGCCTTGCAGTCGGTGATCAGTGCGTGCGCCAATGCCGATCCACATTTGCACTCGCGTTCGGGCATGCTGCGGACGGCCTCCGCCACCAGTTTGGCGGCGTTGGCCGCGTTCTGCGTCAGATTCGCGATGATGTCGTTGACCGTAACCGCGTCGTGATCCGGATGCCAGCAATCGTAATCCGTCACCATCGCGATAGTGGTGTAGCAAAGCTCAGCCTCGCGGGCGAGTTTCGCTTCCTGCAGGTTGGTCATGCCGATCACATCCATGCCCCAACTGCGGTACAGATTTGATTCGGCCAAGGTCGAGAAGGACGGTCCTTCCATGCACAAATAAGTTCCGCCCAGTTTAGCGGTGACGCCCGCAGTCTTCGCGGCGCGGTGCGCGACGTGCGCCAACTGTGAGCAGACGGGATGCGCGAAACTGATATGCGCCACCAGTCCTTCGCCGAAAAATGTGGATATGCGGCCGCGCGTGCGATCGACAAATTGATCCGGGATCACGAAATCCAGCGGCTGATGCTCTTCCTTCAGCGAGCCCACGGCGCTCAGCGAGAGAATGCGCTCGACTCCCAGCATTTTCATGCCGTAAATGTTGGCGCGGAAATTCAGCTCCGAGGGCGAGAGGCGATGACCCCGTCCGTGCCGCGCCAGGAACGCTACTTCCTTGCCCGCTAGTTTACCGACGACGTAGGAGTCCGAGGGCGGCCCCCATGGTGTTTCCACCGCTCGCTCTTCTTGCGCTTCAAATCCGGGCATCGAATATAATCCGCTGCCGCCGATGATTCCAATGGTTGGGTTCATGCCTGTATGAGTTCTAATAATACGCCGCCGGTCGACGCCGGGTGTACAAAAACGTAGAGCTGACCGCCGGCGCCAATATGCGGGTCGTTCAGGATGCGTGCGCCAGCCACGCGCAGGCGCTCCACGGCGCTTAACAAGTCCGGAACTTTCAGCGCTACGTGATGCAACCCTTCGCCGCGCTTTTCAATAAACTTCGCAATGACGGAATCCGGCCCCGTCGGCTCCAGAAGCTCGATTCTGGAGCCGCCTAGTGGCAGCATGACGACGTTGACTTTTTCCTG
>Ga0207667_10010361_pt1 | contig 10895 bp, 9 predicted proteins | sample KBSCornC52_FD_184301 | JGI IMG/M metagenome (GOLD analysis project Ga0207667, IMG submission 184301) | Corn rhizosphere microbial communities from Kellogg Biological Station, Michigan, USA - KBS Corn C5-2 (SPAdes) (version 2) | ecosystem: Host-associated > Plants > Roots > Rhizosphere > Soil ...
TTGAAAAAAGATAACCAGGTTGAAGGTTTTGTAGGCTCAAAGCTGAAAGATAAATTGAAAGACGGCCTGCTGTTTGGTGTTCAGGACATCGGGCGCGGAGAAGTAGTATACCTGGCCGATGATCCCTTGTTCAGAAGCTTCTGGGAAAACGGCAAACTGCTGTTCAGCAATGCCGTGTTTATGGTAGGGCAGTAGGACTGTTAAAATTTACCAGCGGATTGGCACACTCCCCGTCATTGCGTTACTTTGCTCCGTTATTTAATTTCCGGGAATCAGTAAAAGGCGATTGTATGAGACTTTTAGCAGCCATAATGTGTGTTCTGGTGGTGAAGTCAGGATTGGCTCAGTCTGTCCTCCAGAAAAAAACAGATTCTATTACACATCTTATTCAGCAATACTATAACAATAAAGATATTTCTTCCCTGTATAGCCTCACAGGGCAAAAGTTTAAAGCGGCTATTCCCGCTCAGGAGTTCACACAGGTTACACAAGGTTTGTACCAGCAGGCAGGGCAATTGAGCTCCTACAAACTGGAATCGATCAATAACCAGGTGGCAAACTATAAGGCCAACTTCAGCAATGTAGTTCTTTCTTTACAGGTAGGGATCGACAGCAGCAGTAAGCTGGAAACGTTTTTGCTGCATGCGTATGAATCTGAAGCAGCACCCAGAGTAGGGGATGTTCCTTTTAAAAATCCGCTGCACACTGCACTGGATCTGAAAGTAGATTCCCTGGCAATGCCATTTATGAAAAAAGGCAATACCATTGGGTTGGCGCTGGGAGTGCTTGAAAACGGACAAACACATGTATATGGCTATGGCGAAACTGCCAAAGACAACCAGCTGATACCTGATGCCAATACTATTTTTGAAATCGGGTCCATTACAAAAACGTTTACCGCCACCTTACTCGCTTATTTTGCTCAGCAGGGAAAGATAGGGTTGGATGATCCGGTAAATAAATATCTGCCCGATTCAATTGCCGGTTTGCAATACAATGGAAAACCGGTGACCATTCGTTCACTGGCTAATCACTCATCGGGGTTGCCGCGTATGCCGGCTGATCTGTTAACAAAAGCCGATCCCGGCAATCCATACCGCGGGTACAGCAACAGCGATATGTTTTCTTTTCTGGCCCATTTTAAACCATACCGCGAACCTGGTGCGCAATATGAATATTCAAATCTGGCAGTTGGCTTATTGGGTGTAATACTCGAAAGAGTTTCGGGCAAGCCTTATGAACAACTGGTTCAGGAGATCATTTGCCAGCCGTTGCAAATGAAAAACACCGGTATCGCACTTACACCCGAAGATTCTTCCCGGTTTGCTCTTGGATATAATGTGCAGTTGCAGGCGGTTCATACATGGGAATTTCAGTCTTTTGCAGGTGCAGGCGCCATCCGCTCATGTATTAATGATATGCTGCTGTATGCAAAAGCACAGATAAGCAAAGACGATACGCCCTTACAACAGGCTATTCAGTTAACCCACCAGCCAACATTTGCGTATGAACAGAATAAAGTGGGGCTTGGCTGGCATATCTTTATCCTTGATGGAAAAAATTATCTTGCCCATGACGGACAAACGGGCGGATATTCATGTTCCATGATCTTTAATCCCGGATCAGGTAAAGCAGTGGTAATATTAACAAATGCATCTGCCGGACCTGGTAAATTATCGGTAGACTTAATAAAATGGTTAGATCAAAACTAAGCGAATGAATGTTTTATACCCTAAGCGATTACTTTTATTGCTTTCTTTATTATATGTATTGCCTGTTTCGGCGCAATCTCCTGCTACATATACTTCGGCCGATATTTACCTGCAGCTGAAAAAGCTGAAAGTACTTGGATCAGTTCTGTACTTTGCAGCGCACCCCGATGATGAAAATACCCGCCTGCTCGCATGGCTGGCAAGGGAAAGATTATATCGTACCGGTTATTTATCACTGACCAGGGGCGATGGCGGTCAAAACCTTATTGGCGACGAACAGGGCATTGAGCTGGGTTTAATTCGTACACAGGAATTACTGGCCGCCCGCAGAACAGACAAAGCAGAACAATTTTTTAGTCGTGCTTTTGATTTTGGCTTTAGTAAAAACACCGACGAAGCCCTGGCAAAATGGGGTAAAGAAAAAATACTCAGCGATGCGGTTTGGATCATTCGCAAATTTCAACCCGATATTATTATCACCCGTTTTCCTGAAGACAGTCGCGCTGGTCATGGGCACCACTCTGCATCAGCCGTAGTGGCGCATGAAGCATTCCGCGCTGCTGCCGACCCAACGCGCTTTCCCGAACAATTTAAATATGGCGTAAAACCATGGAAAGTAAAACGTATTTTCTGGAACACATTTTCTTTCGGAAACATTAACACTACCAGCAACGACCAGCTGAAAATAGATGTGGGCGGATATAATGCCCTGGTAGGTAAAAGCTATGGTGAAATAGCTGCCGAAAGTCGCAGCCAGCATAAAAGTCAGGGGTTTGGCGTAGCCGGTAGCCGCGGTTCACAACTGGAATATTTTTCTTTAACAGAGGGTGACGCAGTTCAAAATGATCTTATGGATGGCGTTAACACCGGCTGGAGCAGGGTAGAGGGCGGTGCTGCCATCGATGCCATGATAGATGATCTGGTGAAGAATTATTCACTCTCCAATCCCGAAAACTCGGTGCCTGCATTAGTTAATCTGTATAAAGCATTGTCATCGTTAAAAGATGGTTATTGGAAAACACAAAAGCAGCAGGAAGTACAACGCCTCATTGAAGAGTGCAGCGGATTATGGATGGAAGCTACCACCGGTAATGAACTCGCTGTATTGGGTGACTCGCTTAAAATAAATATATCAATCAATAATCGTTTGGGCGCCGATATTAAGTTGAACAAAATAACTATCGACGAGTTTGATACCACCCTGACGGCCACACTCGACAAAAACAGGAACCTGAATCTGGTGAAGTCTGTCTATGTACCCAATACCAAACCCATATCACAACCATACTGGCTCGAACAAAAAATGGCCGATGGGTCTTTTACCGTGAACGATCAGTTGCTGATAGGGAAACCGCAAAATGATCCCTCGTATCAGGCATGTTTTGACATGATCATCAACGGACAATCTTTTACTTTTAGTAAACCTGTACAATACAGGCATACCGATCCGGTAAAAGGAGAGTTATACCAGCCGCTCGCGGTTGTTCCTTCAGTTACGGTTACTACCGATCCTTCTGTTATTATATTCCGCAATAACGAAAAGCAAAGCGCCAACGTGGCCGTAACCGTAACTGCCAATAAAGAATTTGCCGGTTACAAAGCAAAGGTTTCAAACCGGCTTACCTACGATAACAGTTCCAAAAACGACAGCAGCTTTTCACTGGAGCCCGGTATGAAACGGCAGTATGTGTTTACCATCAATAACAGCATGCTGAAAGATAAAGAAGAAGATTATGTGCAGGCATCTGTTGAACTGCATAATGGTAAACAGGAGCTACCTGCTTTTTTAAATATGACTACCATTGCCTACGATCATATTCCCCATATTCATTACTTTTCTCAGGATGCTGTTAAAGTGCTGAATATGGATATTAAAACAGTAGGAAAGAAAATAGGCTATATCGAAGGCGCCGGTGATAAGGTTATCACAGCATTGCAGCAAATGGGTTATGAAGTAACCGTGCTTAAAGAGAGTGATCTTACACCCCTTATACTCGGCCAGTTTGATGCGGTGATCACGGGCGTACGTGCATATAATGTACACGAATACCTGCAGGGTAAACACGATGCGCTGATGGAATATGTAAAGAACGGCGGCAACCTTATCGTTCAATATAATACCAATAATTTCTTTCCTTCGGCTCCAAAGATCGGGCCCTATCCCTTTGTGGTTTCGCGCAGCCGGGTAACAGATGAAACAGCGAAAGTAAATTTTGTGCTGCCCGAACATCCGGTGTTGAATTATCCCAACAAGATCACCGCAAAAGATTTTGATAACTGGATCCAGGAAAGAGGAATTTATTTTGCCGAGCAAATAGACGCATCCTATGAAACGCCTTTGTCGATGGCCGACCCAAAGGAGTCTGAGCAAAAAGGCAGTCTCATTATTGCCAGTTTCGGGAAAGGAAAATTTGTATACACAGGCCTGGTATTTTTCCGCGAATTGCCTGCCGGTGTACCCGGCGCTTACCGCTTACTGGCTAATATTATCGCATTAAATAAAAAGAAAGGGTTTTAAATGGCTTTATCGAAACGTGAAGTATCTTTTATTGTAGCTATTATACTTGGGCTCATTATAGGCAAACTGATTAAGAAGGTTACGATTGGACTGGCGCTGGGTATTCTGCTCACATTTATGGCGATCATGATCTTTTCAAACTCAAGCAAGAAAAAGTAGGATCATTAGTTTTTGAATTTTGAAATTGGTTCTTTTTGGATCTTGATATTTGGTTCTTGTAATTTATAAAATATATGTCAGCAAAAGAAAATGAAAAAATACCGCTGTTTAAAAGATGGCGTTACTGGTACTGGCTGGTGATAGGTTTTCAGTTGCTGCTGATGCTGTTATTTTATCTTTTCACTAAACACTTTTCATGAATTTTTCCCGGTTAGACTGGCTGGTGCTAGTATTTACCTTAGTGCTTATTATAGTCTATGGTATTTACCGTAGCCGCACATCAAAAAACCTGGAAGGTTTTTTTCTGAGCGACCGGCAAATGCCGTGGTGGGTAGTGTTGTTAAGTATTATGGGAACCCAGGCCAGCGCCATTACATTCTTAACCGCGCCCGGCCAGGCATATACCGATGGAATGCGTTTTGTACAATATTATTTCGGATTGCCATTCGCAATGGTCATTGTGTGCATTACGTTTGTACCCATTTTTCACCGCCTGAAGATCTTTACCGCCTATGAATTTCTTGAAAAACGGTTTGATGTAAAAACCCGCCTGCTCACTTCTTTTCTGTTTCTGTTATCAAGGGGCTTGTCTACCGGTATAAGCATTGTAGCACCTTCCATTGTATTACACAGCATGCTGGGTTGGGATATGACGCTTGTTAATTTAGTAATGGGCGGTGTACTCATTATTTATACTGTAAGCGGCGGCGCTAAAGCAGTAGCCTATACGCAGCAGTTACAATTTATTATTATTTATGCCGCCATGTTTATTGCGGCCTGGTGGGCCATTAAAATGCTGCCTCCGGGCATAGGCATTAGTGAGGCATTGCATATCAGTGGCAAATCGGGGAAGCTGAATGTGATCACTTCAGGAATTACAAAACATGGTTTCGACTGGAAAGACAGATACAATATATGGAGCGGTATCATCGGCGGTTTCTTTCTTGCGCTTAGTTATTTTGGAACCGATCAAAGCCAGGTAGGCCGTTATTTAACAGCCCGCAGCGAACAGCAAAGTAAGATCGGACTACTGATGAACGGACTGGTAAAGGTGCCGTTGCAGTTTCTCATTCTGCTTATTGGCGTATTTCTTTTTGCCTTTTATCAGTATACCAAAGCGCCTGCTTATTTTAATCTGTCGCAGGAAAAAGAATTGCGGCAAAGCGCCAATGCAGGTGAATTTGCAGCTGCTTCGCAGAAGTATCAGCAGGTGCAGAATGAAAAAACAATAACTGTTCAGGCGCTTGGTCAGGCATTGCAGCAGGATAATAAAGAAGATATTAACCGCCTGCATCTTCAGCTCGAACAACAGGAACTGCAGGGGCAGCAGATGCGGGATTCAATAAAGAACATAGTTAAAAAAACAATTCCCGGCAGTGATGGCAACGACACCAATTATATCTTCCTTCGTTTTGTTGGTGATTTTCTGCCTAACGGATTAGTGGGTCTGATCATTGCTATCATTTTTCTGGCATCATGGAGCAGTATTGCCGCGGCGCTGAATGCGCTTGCTTCCTGTACCATGGTTGATTTTCATAAACGTTTATCCAAAAGGCCCACATCACCGCTGAAAGAATACCGCTGGTCGCAGATCTATACTTTATTATGGGGCGTGTTTTGTATTATAGTGGCCTGTTTTAGTTATAACCTTGGCAACAGTTTAATTGAAGCTGTTAATGTATTAGGGTCGTGGTTTTATGGAACCATACTCGGCATCTTTCTGGTAGCTTTTTATATGAAAAGGGTAGGGGCGCATGCGGTATTTATAGCAGCTATCCTTGCAGAAATTATAGTGATCGTTGTATACTCTCTCAACCTCATTTCATGGCTGTGGCTGAACGTGATCGGCGCCGTAGCTGTTATCTTACTCAGCTTTTTATTGCAGGCAACGTTTTTTTCGAGGGCCCGGAAAATATCGAATGTCAAATAATGAATTTGAACATTCAACATTCAATATTTACTTTATGACCACTTCCATTTGAATATTACATCGTTCATAAGGAGTAGGATGACCTGCTACTTTTTGAAAGCCAAGTTTATGGTACAGGTTTATCGCCGGCTGTAGTTTCGTATTGCTTTCCAGATAAAGCTTTTTTGCGCCTAATTCCTTTGCCTTATCTATGGCTGCTTTTCCGAGGATCCAGCCAATGCTTTTTCCCTGTGCGGCCGGCGATACCGCCATCTTGGCTAATTCGTATTCATATACAGGATCATTCATTTTAAGCAGGGCGCAAACGCCTACCGGTTCATTATTTAATAAGGCAACCAGAATGTGCCCGCCTTTGGCAATAATATTTTTCTGAGGATTGTCCAGCGCCTTATGATCTGCTTCTTCCATTTTAAAGTATTTCGAGATCCATTCTTCATTCAGACTTTTAAACGCTTCTTTATAGGCTGGTGTGTAATCTACAATTTGCACATGGCGGCTCTCGCGTTGTTTTTTCTGTTCCTGCACCCTGCGCAGTAATGATTTCTGATCTAACAGAAATTCCCATTCTTCAATCGCTTTCCATATGTCGTACCGTGTCTGCGACATAGCTTCTTCAATAGCGTTTGTTACATCGGTATATTGAGGCGCCATATCCGTTACAATTTCCTTGCCTTTTTTCGACAGGCCCACTACTGTTTTGCGGCCATCTTTTTTATCCTTTTTCTCTGTTACAATTCCCTGCTTTACCATTTCCCGTACAATCGTGCTTACCGAAGGATGCGAATGGCCGATCTCTTCTGCTATGGCCGTAATTGTTTTATCCTGCCCCTGTGACAATACATAAAAAACAGGCCACCATTTTGGCTGAAGCGGCACATTGTACAGGGTATACACCTGGGCAGCATCTTCTGTTATTTGCTCACTTAACCGGCGTAGTCTGCTACCCAAAGCCATTTTGCCAACATTAGTATAAAAGTTCATTTGTTTAAGTAATTATGTAATTGATTACGTAATTTAGGACGTTTATTGATTTTGGCAAAAAAAAATTAAACGGGCCGCGCACCAAACCTTTTATAACCGCAGAGACGCGGAGTCGCAGAGTAATCCAATGTGCTCTCTGCGTCTCCGCGTCTTTGCGGTGAATTTTCTTAACTCTATTTCAGCGTAGCCAGCAGCTTTTGATTCAAAGCTACATAGTCATCGTTCTTTGCATCTTTGGCGAGTTCCATCGACTTCCTGGCCGACTCAATGGCTTCGGATTTTTTACCCAGTTTAGCCATACAGGTGGCGCGTTGATAAAACATGTAAAAGGCTTTGGGATTTTGTTCAACCGCTTTATTAAACCATGCCAGCGCCTGGTTTAGATCTTTACCATTTTCCATGTAATACAGGGCGGCCGTGTAATAGGGCAGATCTTTTTTATCTTCCTTCATAATGGTGTTGATCTGCGCCATTACCCTGCTGTCGATATCGGTAGTGATCGGCAGACTTACCACTGTTTTATCCCACATGATCTGCAGTTTGCAGCTGCTTGATTTTACATCGGCAAACTGCATGGTAAACGTTTCCTGCGGCGCTTTAAGGCTCTCGGGTTTAGCCTGAACACGCACTACATCATTTTCCTGTTTATAGGCAGCGGGGGAAGTTACATCGAGCTGTTTGGTAACGATGATGGTCCAGCTGGCTTTATCGGGAATAGTAAGCAACCCGTATTTACCGGCAGGTATTTTTTGACCGCCGATCGCTACGTCATCTCCAAACGTAATGGTGGTAGCGCCATTGGCGCCGGTACGCCACACTTTGCCAAAAGGTACCAGGTCGCCGAAAATTTTACGGCCTTTCATATCGGGGCGTGAGTAGGCTAATTCAACAGACGCCAGCCCAAAATCCTGCTTAATGGTTTGTGTGCTTGAGGCCGCGGGTGTTTTTAACTGTTGCGCACCGGCTGTACATACAATTGCCAGCAGGCATACTGAAAACAGTATTGTTCTTCTCATAACGAAAAATTTCCGCGAATGTAAGTAAAAGGTGGAAGTCAGAACCGCACAATAACCCTTATCCTTGCTTTACGGCCCTTTAATAGTTTAAAGGCGGGGCCCTGTTTGATCAATCGAATGGCTTCGTCGTCACAGGCTTTGGTGAGAGATTGCTCTATTTTGAAATCAGATAAGTGTCCTTTTTTATTTACTTCGAAAGAAACCAGCACATCACCGGTGACCTTGGGATCGCTGACAGGTTTCTGTTTAAATTTTTCAAGGTACTGATCGTACAGTAACCAGCCATGTACCGGCTCAGCATCCTGCTGCGACATGATGTTTGGAGAATTCTTCTTTGCCTCGCCTACTTTTTTTGCCAGGCTCATTCTTCTGGCTTCATCGTAGCGGCTTGCAATAGCGGGTTTCAATTGGATCTGGTTCAAGGCATCATTGTTCTGCAGCGTGGCATTCTGCTTAGCATAGCCAGCTACATTTACCGATACATCTACCGGTGTATCTGCCGAAACCGGTATTCTGAAATAGCCTGATCTGTCGGTAACGAAATTGTTATTAGTATTCGGTAACTGCACATATGCGTTCGCAACGGGGTTATTGTTCTGATCGGTTACCCGTCCCTTGATGACTCCTGATAAATTCTTGTTAGAGGCCCCGATCGCAAATGATGGTTTGGCCGGAGTATCTTTTTTAGGTATGGTTATTACTTCCGTTTCTCTGTCTGCGTAGCTCTCGTTTTTCACGGCTTTTGCAACTTCAGGCGCTCTGGAAGCGGCTGCTATAATGTGTTCCTCTTTTGCTTTTTCGTCGGTTACCGGTTGGGCGGCCATGGCATTGCCGAAGTAATTGCGTGTGGTATCTGCTTTTTTGCTCAATAATACAGATGCTTTGGGGGCAGGCGGTGGCGGAAGCGTTTTGGCAACCTGTTTTCTTTCTTTATACACGGTTGCTGTACGATCATCTGCAGCAGAGGCGTTGCCGGCAGACGGTGCAACAGCAGAATCAGTTGTTGTAGTATTTATTTTATTTTCAGATGTGGTGGGAACAGCTGCTTTTTCTTCGGGCTTTACTTCTTCTTTTTTAGACGTTACAACCGCCAGCGCAGATTTATTTTCTGAATCGCTATTGAGCGTATATAACCAGATGCTGCCAATAACCAGCACGGCTGCTGCTGCGGCTACCTGCCACCACCGGATGGCAATAACACGGCTTTTTTTACTAGTCTCCATTGCAGCTGTACGTTCGGTCAGCTGTTGCTGTAATTCCTGCAGTTGTCCGGTTACGAGCGTTTCATCGTGATCCTGCAGGGCCTGCTGCATACCTTCTATGGCATCTGCCAGAAAAGGATCATCAAGCGCTGCTTTTTCAATGGCATGCATGTCCTGGGCAGACATTTTCCCCTGCACATATCGCCGGATATCTGCCGCTGAATAATGGGTAATATGTTCGTTATGTTCGCTCATTGTGGCTACCCACGATTAACTTTCTCATTTTTTATTTTTCATTCCTCATTTCAAATTTCTCATTTTTTGTTCCCTCCATACAGATCTTCAGATTGCGCCTGCCGTTTTGAATAAAACTTCGCACCTTATTCCATTCAATGCCCGTTATGGCTGCTATTTCTTTATAGCATTTATCCTGTAAATAGAATAATTCTACCGTCTGTTTTTGCTCCTGCGACAGCGTTTGCAGACAACGTTCCAGCTTTTGCAGGTTTTCTTCCTTCGACAATATGCCATTCAGATGCATTTCTTCCTCTAATTGCATACTATCCGGATTAAATTCCGTTGTTTTCAGGTTTTTGGGCGTTCTCAGCTGCATCAGGCAGTAATTTTTTGCCAGGGTATACAGCCAGCTTTTAAAGTTATCTACCTCATGTTTGGGCAGTTTTTGTACCAGTTCTTCAAATATCTGCATTACAGCGTCTTTCGCCGCTTCGGGTTGCTTCAGGTATTTCAGGCACACGCCATATAACAGCTCCATATAGCGTTGAAACAGAACAGACAGCGCCTCCATATTTCGGGAAGTGCGAAAAAGGCTGACCAACTCTTTATCGGGCAACTCATTGTCTGATATGTTCTTTATAAACGCCACCGGCGGTTAAAATTAATGAAAAGGAGGCTTTTATGCAATTTCCACGATTGCTGCATCCAATGTTACAAACGCAACCGCCTATGCCATCCTCTATACAACTTCACATACCCGAGCCCTGCCATGAAGACTGGAATGCCATGTCGCCCAAAGAACAAGGCCGTTTTTGCGGATCATGCTGCAAGACCGTGGTTGATTTCAGCATGATGACCGATAAGGAAATTGTAGAATATATTTCAACGGCCAGCCACCATGTATGCGGACGGTTTTCAAACGATCAGTTGAACAAACCCTTACCGGTAACGAATAACAAAAAACGATATTCATTTACCTATTTATGGAATGTGTTGCTGGCCACTTTATTGATCACCAAAGCCAATGCACAGGTTAAACCGGTTAAGCCGAAAAAGCCGCATACGGTTATCACACCTTTACAACCTACCATGGGTATTATAGCTTATGTACCTGATAAGTCTGCCGTTGTTCCTGTTGAA
>Ga0207667_10010362_pt1 | contig 10895 bp, 7 predicted proteins | sample KBSCornC52_FD_184301 | JGI IMG/M metagenome (GOLD analysis project Ga0207667, IMG submission 184301) | Corn rhizosphere microbial communities from Kellogg Biological Station, Michigan, USA - KBS Corn C5-2 (SPAdes) (version 2) | ecosystem: Host-associated > Plants > Roots > Rhizosphere > Soil ...
GGTAGCGGCAAAGGTCCTGATGCCATTACCAGCGGCCTCGAAGTCACCTGGACTACCACGCCGACGAAGTGGAGCACCAATTTCTTCTGGAATCTGTTCGGCTACGAATGGGAGTTGACGAGGAGCCCCGCCGGCGCACATCAATGGGTTGCCAAAGATGCGGGCGCAACGATTCCGCACGCATTCAACAAATCGAAGACGCTCGTGCCGACGATGCTGACGACGGATCTGTCGCTACGCTTCGATCCTATCTACGAAAAGATCTCGCGACGGTTCATGGAATACCCGGATCAATTCGCCGACGCATTCGCTCGCGCCTGGTTCAAGCTCACACATCGTGACATGGGGCCGCGTGCGCGCTATCTCGGCCCGGAAATACCTGCCGAAGAACTCATCTGGCAGGATCCCATCCCCAAGATCGATCACCCGCTGATCGACGACAAAGATATCGCATCACTCAAAGCAAAGGTCTTGGCGTCTGGGCTAACCGTGTCGCAACTCGTTTCGACAGCGTGGGCTTCTGCATCAACGTTTCGTGGTTCCGACAAGCGCGGCGGTGCAAACGGCGCGCGCATTCGTCTCGCGCCACAAAAGGATTGGGAAGTGAATCAGCCGCGGCACCTTGCAGAAGTGCTGCAGATACTTGAGCGCATTCAGGGCGAATTCAACAGTGCAGCAGCAGGTGGCAAGAAGGTTTCGCTCGCAGACCTCATCGTACTCGCCGGCTGCACGGGCATCGAGCAAGCGGCGAAGAACGCGGGCTTCAACGTAACCGTGCCTTTCACTCCGGGACGCATGGACGCCTCGCAGGAACAAACAGACGTCGAGTCATTCGCAGTACTCGAACCGATCGCCGACGGTTTCCGCAATCACCAGAAAGCAAAGTACGCTGTGCCGCCCGAGGCATTGCTGATCGACAGAGCACAGCTACTAACGCTAACGGCACCCGAAATGACGGTCCTGATCGGCGGCCTGCGCGTACTGAACATCAATGTCGGCAAGTCACAGCATGGCGTGTTCACAAAGCGTCCCGAAGCATTGACCAATGACTTCTTCGTAAATCTGCTGGATATGCGAACGGAGTGGAAAGCAACATCGCTCGCGAAAGACTTCTTCGAAGGGCGCGACCGCAAGACAGGCGAGTTGAAATGGACCGCTACGCGCGTCGACCTGGTCTTCGGCTCCAACTCGCAATTGCGGGCTTTGGCCGAGGTCTACGGCAGTTCGGACGCGCAGCAGAAGTTCATCGCAGACTTTGTGGCCGTGTGGAGCAAGGTGATGAACCTGGATCGCTTCGATGTGCCGTGATTTGTGGAGGGATGGTCGACCACACGGATGTGGCGAAACCGACGTGCCCGACCCGATCCGAAATGCGACGTGCTTCCGTCATAGCAACATGGTTATCGCCGTTATCGTTTGAACGGCACCGCCATCCTTGAGCAGTACGGCCAGCGACACCTTGCCTACATTGTAGGCGTGAAGTGTCCTGCATCAGCCTCGTCAGGCTGCTGATGGCATGTTCTCCGTTGCTTGCGAGGACTTGATCGACTTCGGGCGCAGGCTCGTGATTATCACTTGATCGGCGGTGAGGTCCTGCGCCTAGTGCTCCAGTACGGCCCGCATCTCTTTCACATATCCGTAGCGGTTGTAGATTGCCGTAACACTTCCGTCCGCGTGCCCTAACACGCGCTTGATCAACTGCTCACCACCGACTCCAAGTTGCTCTGCAATTCGAGTGGCCACCGTTCGACGCAAATCGTGGGGCGTCCACGGCACGATCGTGCGCTCGCCGCTCACTGCACACATCGCGCGTAGCATTCGAGCATGTCCTTTGCTCCAACCAGAGAGCGGTCTCTTGCCGTTCGTTCCGCTGAAGATATAGGCGCCCTGGTCTATTGGATAGTCCGCGAGCACATATTCGAGCGTCTGCGCTGCAAGCGGCACGAGCGGAACCACATGCACGTGGTCGCTCTTGTAAGCGTCTGCCGGGATGATCATGAGCGCTTGCTTCAGATCGAGATACGACCGAACACATCGAGCCCATTCCCCGGGGCGGCATCCCGTGAGCATGATTAGCCGATACACCGGACCGAAAGGATAACCAAGCGTGCCGGCTGCCTGCCACGCGAGGCGTGCTTCCTCGACAGAGAGTACGCGTTCCTTCCGCCGCTTCTGCGGCAGGTTGTCCTCCATGCCCGTCACAGGATTGTCGACACGCTTGAGTACCTTCTCGCGGATGCCCCAGTTAATCATTTTCCGCAGCACTGCTATCACCGTTCTGGCAGCTTCCTTTCCGCCGCGAGGTCGGTCCCGTGATCCCCGCCCTCTGGGCACCGGGGTCAGCACCTTTTTCATGAGGCCGCGAACTTGGTCGCGCGTCAGGACATCGGCGAGGACACGCCCTATTCCATCGACGATGTGCACGCGAATCGCCATCTCATATTTGCGCGCCGCGCGCAGTTGTTTGATATGTACGTAATCGGAAAGAAATTTCTCCGCCAACGCCTCGACCGTTACGCCACCAGCAGTTGCGGCCTTTTCAAGTTGGTCGATCGGACACTCGCCGCGTTTTGCCTCCGCAAGAGCCTGGTTAGCTTTTGCTCGCGCCGATTCCAAGGAAACCTCTGGGTAGGTTCCTAGTGAAATGCGGCGCTTGGCACCTTTCAACGCATGACCACGATTTGTCACGCCTCCTTCGCCGACAACATGCTCGCGATCTGGCAGCCCGCGCCGAAAATACGGCGTATCTTCTTTGGTATGCGCTCGAGCAGCCCGGGCCGGGTAAGCGGAACCTATGGCCAGATGATATCGCGACCATGGGTGCGGATAACCGCTATCGCGTGACCTATCGGCGTTTGATTCAACACGCTGAATGAGTAAAGCCCAAGACAATCTGAATGAAGCCTTCGCTCTCTATGAAGCGGCCGCGATAGCGATGTCGGCCGTTGCTACCACAGTGTCGTATCGTTGAATACGTTGAGGATGACGTGTGTACACGAATGCAGTCGTGCAGTAATCGTCGCGACGTTCTAATAGCGTTCCCAGTTGCAGATAGCCGTCTGCGAGAGTCATCACGTCCCGGTGCAGCAGGCGTGTGAGCTCGCTTATATGTCTCAAACGGCTTCTCCTCTCCTTTCTTGAAGACCTTCGCTCCGCCGATTTGCTGGATCGCCACGCGCAAATCATTACTTCGCCTTCGCCATACCATGGCATACGTAATGCGCGACCGACCTCCGGCGGCTGATCGCCAAGCGTGACCCAAATATGCCGCACCGTTCCTGAACCCTTGATCTCTGCCAGAACAACTTTCTCGCCTGAATCTATGACGTAAAGTGGTCGGCCTTTACGCCCCTGAGCGATTTTACCTCCGGCACCGCGCTCGCCCGCAGGATTCTCGAAGCTGATCGAACGGCTATCAATTCTGGTGTCGATATAGGCAGGGTTGAGCACGTCGCCGATGGGACTAGCCGCGTAACTGGAATCTTTAGCGTTAATAGCTAAGGCCGTGGCCGCACCAAACGTAAGCACGGAAGCAGGACCCTAAATAACTGTACGCTGATCACTGGCGACCGAACTGACGACGATGCCACCGGACTTTTAGCCTCGCGATCGAGCATCGTTCCTATCGTTACACGTGGTCGGCGTCTTAAGTTGAAGGCAGGCGGTTCGCGCGTCGATAATCCAAGCCATCGATTCCAACGGCATCAACTTCGGAGAAGTCTCTTGCGAGTCCGTATGAAAGACATTGCGCGGGACTTGGGGATTTCGCCGATGGCAGTCTCCAAGGCATTGCGCGGGCACTTGGATATCAGCAAAGATACCCGCGAGCGAGTGCTCAAGCGCGCGGCGGAATTGAGCTACCGCGTCGACTCGGTGGCGCGCAGCCTGGTGACTGGACAGACCTTTCTGGTGGGCTTGGTGGTGCCAGATCTCATGCAGTCATTTTTTGCCGAGATAGCCAGCGCCATTGCAGGCACGCTCGCCCCCGCCGGCTATCACGTGGTGATCTCTCACACCGGCGAGAATGCCGCAGAAGAAATCGCCAATATCGATCTGCTCGTGTCTCGCAAAGTCGATGGACTAATCATCGCATCGGCGCAGACCGACGACCGCGTGCTGCGCGAGCTCAAAACGCCCTACGTGCTCATTGATAGAGCGATCGCAGGGCTCAATGCCAACTGCGTAAGCGCCCCTAACGAAGAGATCGGTTTTCTCGCCACTGAGCATCTGATTCAACAAGGATGCCGCCGCATCGCGCATTTGAAAGGCACTCACCTTTCCACCGGTACTGAACGATGGCAGGGCTACCTTCGTGCACTCAAAGAATATCGTTTAAAGATCCGCGAAGAGTATGTCATCGACGCAGGGCACGATGACGCGGCGGGCGAAACGGCCATGCAACGATTACTCGCTTCGAGTCCGCGGCCGGATGGAGTCTTTTGTTTCAACGACCCGGTAGCAGTCGGCGCGATGCGCGTGATCCAGGAAAGTGGACTATCCATCCCTCGTGATCTCGCGCTCATCGGCGTCGCCAACATGCACTACTCTGATGTGCTGAGCGTGCCTTTGTCGACTGTGGATCAAGACACGATGGCTATGGGTCGACAAGCCGCGCAGATGTTGTTGTCTCGCATGACGACGAAGAAACCACCGGCTCGTCGCAAGATCCTGATCACGCCCCGCTTGATCATCCGTGACTCCAGCCGGCGCAAGCGCCACCCCAATTGACGAGCGCGTGGAGAAGTTGACAACGGCTCGCACTGACTGATTTACTATATCGATAAAGTAAGCTGTGAAAGCCTGTTTACGGGACGGAGGATAACTTGCAGATCCCACAGGTTGAAACGACGGCCCCGCCTCTGCATCCCTCGGATAGGCCGCCCGTGGCTCGCTCTGCGAGCGCGACGTCGTATTTCGAGACAGCTGACGGTCGCAGCCATGCAGCGACTTTCTTTCTGGTGTGCTCGTTGTTCCTGCTATGGGGCCTGTGCAACGGCATGATCGATGTGATGGACAAGCACTTTCAGGACAAGCTGCACCTCACCAAAGCGCAGTCAGCGTGGGTACAGACAGCGCACTATCTGGGCTATGCGTTCATGGCGCTGCCGGCGGGACTATTGGCACGTGTCATCGGCTACAAGGGTGGGATCATTGCCGGCCTGCTAGTCGCGTCAGCGGGCGCCTTCTGGTTTCTCGCCGCGACGCATATCGTTTCGTTGTGGGCGTTTCTTTTGGGTGTCTGCGTCATCGCCATGGGCTTGACGATGCTCGAAACGGTGGCGAATCCCTACACGACCGCGCTCGGTCCTAAGGAACACAGCGCGTTCCGCATCAATCTCGCGCAAACCTTCAACGGTATCGGCTGGATGCTGGGTCCTGTCATCGGCGGCGCATTTTTCTATTCGGCGCGGGGTGCCGAAGTGGCGCACGAGCAACTTTATATTCCGTATACCGCGGTTGCAGTTGTGATGTTGTTTATGGCGGTGGTGTTCTATATCGCGCATGTGCCGGATCTCGACATCAGCGATGAATACCGGCTCAACGAGGTCACTGCCACCGATGTTCGCCGGTCGATCTGGGCACATCCTCATTTTGTCGGCGGTGTGCTGGCGCAGTTTCTCTACGTTGCGGCGCAGGCGGGGATTTTCAGCTTTTTCATCAACTACATGATCTCCGAAGTACCTGCGCTACCGCAGAGTTTGGCCGCGAGCAGTCTGTTGAAGAATAGTGTCGCTATGCGTGATGGCATGGGGTTCATCAACGAACAAGGCGCGGCGCGCCTACAGGGACTGGTCGCCTTCGGCTTGTTCTTCCTCGGCCGGCTTACTGGCTCGGCACTGCTCCGCGACGTCGCGGCCCAACGGATGTTGGGTACGTATTCGCTCATCAACGTCGTGCTCTGCGTGTTGGTGATGATGAAGCTCGGTTGGATTTCCGTCGCAGCAGTGTTCTTGAGCTTCTTTTTCATGTCCATCAGCTTCCCAACGATCTTCGCGCTGGGTATTTACGGACTCGGCAGGCAGGCCAAGAAAGCCTCGGCCTTTATCGTCATGGCCATCCTGGGCGGCGCCATCATGCCCAAACTCATGGGCCACATCGGCGACCTCTACGACATGTCGATTGCCTTCGCCGTGCCGCTCGGTTGCTTTGCGTTGATTGCCCTATATGGCTACGCGTGGCCGGCGCTGAGCGCTAGCAATGTGAAAGGGGCTGAAGCCGAGAATCTTCCCAAACCATTCAATTGAGGTTAGTCGTGAACTCCGTTGTCAGTATTGTCGCCAACGGTGACCTTCGGCTGGGCGCCAATCAAAAGTGTTGGGCCGCGCAAGCTCAGGCCGAGGACGCCATCATGAGCGTGCTCGGCACGTTGGGATTCGAAGCGAAGCGCGCGCATGCGTACGACCCGATCAAGAAGCATGGTTTCATCGACTCACAGAAGCGCGGGATCGAGGTGTTTCGCAATGTTCCGCCGGACGCGCCGCTGATCGTCGTCGAGGCGGTGTGGCAGTACAGTCAGCATTTGCTACCGGGGCTGCTAGGACATCACGGGCCGATTCTCACAATTGCAAACTGGAGTGGTCAGTGGCCTGGGCTAGTGGGCTTGTTGAATTTGAATGCTTCGTTGCGCAAAGCGGGCAAACCGTTTGATACGTTGTGGAGCGTGGACTTCACCGACCGGTTCTTTACAGACGGATTGAAGAAATGGCTGCATGGCGAACGCATTCGGCACGACGTCTCACATACTCGACCGCTTTCGACAATTTCTTTGCCCACCGCTATGCGGCAATTGGGCCGCAAGCTCGCCGATGAGCTGCGGCACGAGCGCGCCATCGTTGGCGTGTTCGACGAAGGCTGCATGGGCATGTACAACGCTATTATTCCCGATGAGCTGCTGCATCCAATGGGCGTCTTCAAGGAACGCCTGAGCCAGTCTGCGCTGTATGCGGAAATGCAGCGTACGCCGGATGCCGAAGCGCGCGCCGTGTATGAGTGGTTATTACAGAAAGGCATGCGCTTTCGATTCGCACCGGATCCAGATATCGCTCTCACCGAAGCGCAAGTCCTCGAGCAGTGCAAGATGTACATCGCTAGCCTGCGCATCGCCGATGAGTTCGGCTGCGCGGCAGTGGGCATTCAGTATCAGCAGGGTTTGAAAGACCTGACTCCCGCGTCGGATCTGGCAGAGGGCCTCCTCAACAACACTGATCGCCCTCCCGTCCACAGTGCGGACGGCCGTTTGCTCTATGGTGGCCAGCCGCTGCCGCACTTCAACGAAGTGGACGAGTGCGCGGGCCTCGACGCGCTCGTGACCAACCGCGTTTGGAACGCGCTGCAACTGCCGCCGGAAACCACGCTGCACGACGTGCGCTTTGGCGAAACCTACGGCAGCGGCGCGGATGCTCAATTCGTATGGGTGCTGGAGATTTCGGGATCCGTGCCACCCGCGCATTTCGCTACAGGCTATGCCGAGGCGGTAAGCGAACGGCAGCCCCCAATGTATTTCCGTTTAGGTGGCGGGACGATCAAAGGCGTGAGCAAGCCGGGACACGTGATATGGAGCCGGATTTTTGTCGAGCCGGATGGACTGAAAGCAGACCTTGGCCTCGCACGCGCCATCGAGCTGCCGCGCGAAGAAACCGAACGGCGATGGCAGATCACGACACCGCAGTGGCCGATAATGCACGCGGTATTCCCAGGCATTACGCGCGATCAATTCATGGCACGGCATTGCTCGAATCATATTCAAGTCGCCTACGCCACCGATGCAGCGCAGGCTCAGCGTGCGCTGGCGGCGAAGGCAGCGATGTTTGATGCGCTCGGGATTCAGGTTCACTTCTGCGGTGATGTGAATTTCGAACTTACTTAGTCGAGACATGCCGTTATGAAACCCGTCCTTCTCACAGCCACAGTCCTCATGACCGCTTTATCGATTTCATGTCAGGCGGCCGATTTCAACGACGACGTGACCTTCCTGCGCAAGCACACGGACGTGCTCGTATTGAGCGACGCGAAAGGTTCAGCGCACCTCGCACTTGCGCCAGCGTGGCAGGGGCGCGTCATGACCAGCACGGCAGGAGATGGAAGCGGCCGCAGTTTCGGCTGGATCAATCGTGAGCTGATTGCATCGGGTAAGGCGCAACCGCACATAAATGCGTTCGGCGGCGAAGACCGTCTGTGGCTCGGACCCGAGGGCGGACAGTTTTCCATCTACTTCGCGCCCGGCGCCCCGTTCGACTTCGAGCATTGGTTCGTGCCGGCGGTGCTCGATACGCTACCGTTTAAAGTCGTGAGTCAGACACGTAACCGGGCGGAGTTCCAGGCGCGGTTCAACCTCGTCAATCACTCGGGAACGGAATTCCAAGTCGTACTCAAGCGTGCCGTGCGCCTACTCGATAAAGATGCCGCCATGCGCCCTCTTGGGCTGTCGTCATCGAATTCTCTGACGCTAGTCGCCTACGAATCCAACAACACGCTCATCAACGCGGGAACGCAATCATGGAAGAAGGAAACCGGCCTGTTGTCGCTCTGGATACTCGGCATGTTCAATCCTTCGCCGTCGGCGACGATCGTCATTCCCTTCAACCCAGGACCTGAGTCGGAACTAGGTCCGCGAGTGACGTCTGATTATTTCGGCGCCGTTCCGCCCGAACGCCTGAAAGTGGAGAACGACGTGATCTTCTTCCGCGGCGACGGCCAATACCGCAGCAAGATCGGCGCTGGTCCCAAGCGCAGTCGCGGAAAACTCGGCAGCTACGATGCCGAGCATCATGTGCTCACGCTGGTGCAGTTCACACAGCCGTCGGACGCGAGCAGCTACGTGAATTCCTTGTGGAAGCTCCAAGATAATCCCTACGGCGGCGACGCCCTGAACAGCTACAACGACGGCCCGACCGCGCCGGGCGCGAAACCCATGGGACCATTCTTCGAGTTGGAGTCCTCTTCTCCTGCGGCTGCATTGGCGCCGGGAGAGAGTCTCGAGCATGTTCATCGAACGATCCATGTGTCTGGATCCGAAGACGAGCTCGATGCTGTAGCGCGCGAGGTACTGGGCGTACCACTCTCTTACATCAAACATGCGTTTCGGTTGGACTGAGACTGTAGAACACGGCCTCCACTGCAGCACGCTCGCTCGCCATGGCAATTGTCGCAGGAATCGATTTCGGTACGGCCAGCGTGCGCATTTCCATTGTGGACAGCAACCGCGGGTGCTTGGGTTCTGCAACTGCGGCCTATCCTGTGCGGCGTCGTCAGGACGATGCCGACTTCGCCACACAGCGCCACGAAGATCACTGTCATGCGTTGGAGTCAGGTTTTGCATCTGCGCTGAGCGACGCCGGCGTTGACGGACGAGGCATCAAAGCCCTTGCAGTTGACACCACTGGTTCAACCGTCATACCGGTGGATGAACAATTGCAGCCGCTCGACGACTACTATCTTTGGTGCGACCACCGCGCGTGGCGCGAGGCGGCGGAGATCACTGCGCGAGCGCGCGAGCTCGATCTCGCGGCGATCGATTGGTGCGGCGGCGCGTATTCCTCCGAGTGGGGATTCGCCAAAGTTTTGCATTGGCTACGGAACAATCCCGGGCAGCGTAGCTGCTTCCACACTGCGGTCGAGCACTGCGATTTCATCGTAGCCACACTGTGCGGCATAGAAACCGCTGAACAACTGCCGCGTTCGGTCTGCGCGATGGGCCATAAATGGCTGTGGAATCGCGAGTTGGGCGGTTTGCCCCGCGAACATTTTCTCACCGCGGTGGACCCCTTGTTCACTGGGCTGCACGAGCGCATGCAAGGGCGCTATGTCGCCTCTGACACGATTGCTGGTGGCTTGTGCGTGGAATGGGCGCAGCGGTTGGGACTCACGGCCGGCATTCCGATTCCTGTCGGTGCGCTAGATGCTCATTGGGACGCTGTCGGCGCAGGCTGTCGCTTGGGCGACGTCGTGAACGTCATCGGCACGTCCACTTGCATCATGGCGCTGGCCGACGCTGCGCGTCCGATACCAGGTATCCCGGGCGTGGCGCAGGGTTCGATTCATCCTAGAAAGTTCGGCATCGAGGCGGGATTAGCAGCAGCCGGTGATGCCTTTGAGGCCATCGCGCGCCGTGCTGGCACCAGTGTTGCTGCGCTAGCCGCACGGATCGAAGGGTATCGCGCCGGGCAGACGGGTTTGTTGCGTCTAATGTGGGACAACGGCGATCGTTCCGTGCTGGCCAACCCGCAACTACGCGGCGCGACACTCGGATGGCGTTTGAACCATACCGCTGCGGACGAATTGTTTGCCGCCATCGAAGGCACAGCCTTTCACACGCGCATTATCCTGGAGCGGCTGGCGGAACACGGCGTTCCCATTCAGCGCGTGATTCATGCGGGTGGGATTCCGCAACGGAATGAGACATTGAACCGTGTATATGCCGCTGTGCTCGGCAAACCTATCTTGGTTCCCGCGGCAAACACCACCAGTCTCGGGTCCGCCCTCTTCGCTTTTTTGGCTGCGGGTACGTTTAGTTCACTGGAGGAGGCACAGGACGCGCTCTGTTCACCACATCGGGAAGTCTATCCCGATGCGCGTGACGTGCGCGTTTACAACGATCTCTTTGATCGGTTTCAGGAACTATATTTCTCGCCTTTGCCAATTGGTGGCGCCAATAGTCGTTAGTCGCACCTTCGTTGCATGCCAGCGAGCCTGGGACTATCGTACCCGAACGCGTATCACGACTGCAGGACCAAGACAAACCGCTTCACCCCGACCATTAAATTTATTGATTTTTTTCCACCTCAGCGCGTTCACGGTTCCAGTGCGGCGCGCGGTACGGTTCCAAAAACGGTTCCACTTTTAATCCACCTTTGCGCGCGGCATGTGAGCCGATGGAAGCTCATCGAGGGGGACTG
>Ga0207667_10010363_pt1 | contig 10894 bp, 15 predicted proteins | sample KBSCornC52_FD_184301 | JGI IMG/M metagenome (GOLD analysis project Ga0207667, IMG submission 184301) | Corn rhizosphere microbial communities from Kellogg Biological Station, Michigan, USA - KBS Corn C5-2 (SPAdes) (version 2) | ecosystem: Host-associated > Plants > Roots > Rhizosphere > Soil ...
CGAAGATCTTCCCGCCCAGCGTAACACTATGCGCTATATTATGCTCCCCTGCACCCAGGACCCTGGTACGAACATTGATATTTTGAGGTATGTTGCCATCCAGCAGGTACTGATAGACTTCTCCGATCGTGGGATCAGCCTGCTGCAGTATGACATCGAAATAATAATTTCCTCCATTTTCCTGTTTCAGGCTAAAGCTTTTCACGTTACTCATTGCCGTGAATTTGGTCCTTGCCTCATAAAAGGCAGGCATAATAAAATCAGAAGGATATGTGCTGATGATACGGTCCAGGGTGGCTGTTTTATCGATCTTGTATGTGTTCGGATCGGATAAAACCCGTCTGTAATTCTTTACCTCCAGGAGCAAATCCAATAGGTCATGCCAGAATTTGGAGCCAAAGCTGATGAATAGCCCTGTGCCCAAACACCCAAAAAGGAATACAGGTATTAGCTGATTGCCATTTTTGGAGGAAACAAAAGAAAACTTATAAATGTCGAGCTTATACCCGTCCCATGAAAGGGCATCGGCAGGATTGGCCAGGTTATGAAGTATCGTAAATAAGTCGGCATGTAAGATCAGGGCTGTGATAAAGCCACAAGCTATGTTGATCTTCAATATCCTGAAATATCGTTTATCCTCTTCTACTGAATCTCGAGCTCTTTTCTCCAGTGTATTACCAATGCCAAATCCCTTTTTTATCCATCGGAATAGCCGGATATTTTGTTCGCCGATAGCATGTTTTAAAAAATCGGCAAACCGCTCGCAGATCATGCTAAGCAGGAACAGCATAATGGCAAATCCAATATATCTCTCCATAAGCAGCTCTTTTTTAATGGATCAGGATACAATGATACCATTCATTGAGCTGCTCAAAAAGGGGAAAAACACCCTTTTTTATATGATATGGAAGTTTTCTGCTTTATCCAACAGCTCGCCGGAAGGCGGAAGGACTCACCCCCTTGTATTTCCGGAACAATCTGTTGAGGTGACTCGCATCTGTAAACCCGAACTCATGGACGATCTCGTTCATCTGCATGTCCGTATAGCGCAGCCTTGTCTCGATCAATCGCAGCTTGTAGTGGGTGATATATTGTTGAAGACTCTCTCCCGTCCGGCTCTTGAAATACTCGCCAACATAGGAGGGAGAAATATTAAAGTGGGAGGCGATCTTCTCCACCTTCAATTGTTCGGGATCATAAATGTGTTGATGGATATAGCTCAACAGGTCCGCCGAAGGGGACGAAGTTCCCTTTTTCAACGCCGGCGTCATCAGACTGATATTCCGGGCCGTCACGGCAATGATGGTATTGATGATCTGCTGCACTACATCATGCTTGTCCGGCTGCTGATTGACATGCTCCCGTATCAGCGCCTCTACCAGGCTTCTGATCAAAGGCTTGTCCGTCCGGTTGTGGACGATACAGCCCGGAAGATGGTTGTGGTTGAGGAATATATATTCCAGCTTCTGTATCCACTCCTTGTTCTGGGTCTTTAGATAGCTGTCGTTGAATCTGATAAAGAAGAACTTCGTCTCCTTATGCACTTCGAACCCATGCGTATCCTGGGGGAATACCAAAAAAAGCTTGTCCGACTTGTAGGGCAGCGAGTGTTTATTGATGCTCTGAATACCCGTACCCTCGAGTATGAATACCATCTCGAAAAAGGTATGCCTGTGCTCCTTCACCGAATAGTTCTTCACCTGTAGATACTCGATCTCGTAAGGCTGGTATAGATTCTTTATTTCCATTCCTTCAAATTTACAAATACATCCGGTGATTATACAAGTGACTCACCCGCCTGGTTCGCACCTTTGCATAGAATAAATTATCTGTTATGAACCCAATTACGTTTTTGTTACTCCGTCTCGCCATTGGCGCCAGTATGTTCGGCCATGGCCTCGTACGCCTGCCCAAGCTGGCCGGATTCAGCAGCTGGATGGTCGGCAGCTTTGAAAAGTCCATGCTGCCCCTGGCCCTCGTAAGACCTTTTAGCTATGCATTGCCCATACTGGAATTCACCGTCGGCCTGCTGTTGATCACCGGTCTGTTTACAAAGGCCTCCCTCATCGCCGGTGCGCTCATCATGGTTGCCCTGATCTTTGGAACCACCCTGATCGAGAGCTGGGATGCCATCACTTCACAGCTGATACATGCCGCCTTTTTCGCAGCATTGCTGCAATTCGTGCAGTATAATACTTATGCGGTTGACAGTCTGTTGAAAAGATAAGCCCCCGTACAGAAGAACACGCATTTACCCCGGCCCCATGCCATGTCTGAAAATAATAGCCAGGCTGATTGAATAAAGCAGCATGACGCACACCGCCGATAACAACAGCACGACCGCTATCTTTATCATCCTGCTGCCATCCAGGAATTTCCAGACCAGGAGAGCTATAATAAATGGACTACTGAGCATCAGGCACCAGCACACGGCGCCTATGCCATCTATGATAATTTCTATCATATCTTATGATTAACCTCGATTCAATGTCGCCCGCATCGAAGAAATACAGAAGCAGCGGCGGCAACACCAGCATAAATACCTCCAGCAAGAGCGCCCCCCAGCGGAACATCCGTTTGCCCGTACACAGACAGTAAAAGACATCCATATACGTCATCGCCGCGGGGAATCCCATCACGACGGAAAAAGCCTCCATATAAAACAGGTTGTACATAGGTCGTTATTTAATCAGCTTCCGTCATGACATAGTTCCTGATCATCGCAAAGACCATTAACGCAACAGGCAGTATAAAACACAACTGGAAAAGGTTCCAGACACCCAGCCGCATGGCAATAAGGACATTTTGGACAATGCCAACGACCATCAGAAGATTGACAACCAGCACCACCATCGGACCGCCTATCTGCTTACGATAAATACTATACAAATAAGCAAGTAAATGAGCCCCCATCAGCGTAAGGAAAAAAGGATCATATGCCTCCGGAAATATCAACGACGTCCCTTCCTCCACATGAAAAAATCTGTCGAGCCAAAGAAAGGCGCCAGGTAATAACATAATCAGCGAAGCGATCAATTTGAAAATCATAACCTCATTTTTATATGCTCCCTGTCCCGCCGGTTCATATATTGCTGTGCGATCCTGTTCTCCGGATGCCTGTCCACCACATACAAGGTCACAAGGAACAGCCATTCCAGCGGCTTCATCAGCAGATATACCGTATCCGACACCCATTTACGATCGAATTCCCCATAGTGCCGGTGCAGATACGAACCCACATGATTATACAACCTCCTCACCGGCCGGTGCAACCAGGCCACATGTTGCTCCAGCCATTCCTCAAATGCATTGGCGATAAGCAGCTGCCGGTTGCATTTGATAGGCGCGCCCGCACGTACCCCCGCTCTCACCGGCTTCACCAGCCCCCGATGCCCCTTCGCGGCAATCGTACAAAGGAAGTGTCCTCCACACACCACCTTATTACAGTCCACATCCAGCCGGGACAGGCCATGCTTGTAGGTCTCCGTAAAAGCCTTTACAAACGAGTCCGGCCGCTGACCAAACAGGTAAAGCATCGAGGAAAGGGTCACCAGTATCGGACAACATAACAGAAGCAGGACAGGGAACTTCGCAATAAAGGGCCATCGCAGCAGATGCCATGCAGCTTTTGCTATCCAATTCTCAGATACAAGCCCTATATTGTCCTCTTCCATCTCTTTCACGATCCGCTGATGGTTCTCGATCAGTACCGTGATCAGCAATAAATTCGCCGGAGTCCCTACCACCCATGCAATACCTTCTTCATCCTGGATGCCCATGACTATCCCAAGCGCAATACCCGACAGCAGTACGCAGTTGACAATAACCTCTACCAGTGGCGGCGCCGTCCTGATCCGCAGTGTACAATAAAAATAGACGAATCCGCAAAGCAGGATCAGTACATATACGGACACACCGTGCCGGGGGGACAGCAGGGACCAGCCGGTACAGCAGCTATTGTCCGTCATAGATTGATTCAATGCCAGCATGCCCATCGGTATCACCAGCGCAAACAACGCCCACACCGGATGTGACAGGACCTTGTGTCGTCTGCCCTTTATCAGAAAATAGATGAGATCAGCTACAATAAAGAGAGCTATCATAGGAGCCACCAGCAATAGTAAAAACAGTACAGACATAGTTTATTTTTCTTCTGTCCATTTGATCTTTCTCGAGAAATACATGACAACGCCCAGCGTGATAAATAGTCCGACACTACCCATCAGCAAGGCATAATCCTGCAGCTGTATCAGCGTAAAAATGAATCCATACAGCAGGGTCAGCAGCACCCCGACAAAGAGAGCCATCTTCGAGCTACGCAGAATACTCCGCACATACCAGGCAATGAGCAGCATGGTTGCCAATGCCGCTACCAGATAAGCCCCGTTGAAGCCAATGTATTCCGAAAAGGACAGCAGCAGCGTATAGAACAGACAGAGGGCAAAGCCCACCAGTACATATTGCAACGAATGTATCGCCCTGCGATAGACCCATTCGATGAGGAAGAAAGCCGTAAAGGTCAGCAGGATGATCAGGATTGAATATTTCACGCTCCGGGTAGTCTGCTGATAGGAATCCACCGGCACGATCAGATTCACGCCAAAGGCGGACCTGGTCAGTTCGTATTCATGAGCCTTCCATTGCTGCGGGAAATTGCGATTGAGATACAGCACTCTCCAGTCCGCCTGGAATCCGCTGTCCTTCACCGTGCGCACATCGGGGAGATAGCTGCCCGCAAAGCTGGGGTCAGGCCATGAAGAGGTGGTTTTGACGGTGGTCGTCTTGCCCGCCGGCACGAAGAGAAGATTGCCCGACCCCTTCAATTCCACCGTAGCCGCAAACTCCAACGGACCGTGAATGCTCGCAATGGTAGCGGGCAACGCCGCGCTTAGGGAATTCTTAAACTGATCCGTCGAAAATTTGGCGGGTACCAGGTCCAGGCTGTTCCCGGCCAGATGAAGGGTCATCTCTTCCTTAAGCCCCTGTACGTCGCTGATGTCAAAAAATACCGCCGCCTCGTTCCAGAGTATCTGCTCCGGACGAATGCCCAGCTCCGTCAGACGCAAGCTGTCATAAGAACCTTTCACCTCCAGCGCCGCCGTATAGACGATGACCTGGTAGATACCCCGGTATCTTTTTTCCGGGATGATACGCGCCATTATATCCAGCTTGTCTGGAAGAAAATAGGCCCATTTCTTTACTTCCGTGGTATTATTGTCGTAGGTCGTTATCTCCTTGTAAGGGATGCCGATAACAGGCCCCGTGACGGTTTGAGAACCCGCCCATTTCGAGCTGATCTCGCTGACGGCATCCTGCTGCCGGGATTGTCTTTCCGTTACCAGACTTTGTATAAAGGCCGTGGGGATGAGTAACAGCAGCACCAGCATGCCGATAAAAAAACTTTTCAAAATAATCTTGTTGCGATCCCAGAAACTTTTGATGATATTTTCCATATATTTTTTTTAGCAAAGAGAGCCCTGGCGGGCCGTAGGCCCGTCAAAAATCGTATACATAAAAGGTCCGTTTACCTCAGGTCAGCGCCTTGCTGATCCTTTTCATTAGCAGATAGATCAGTGTCATAAGGATGGAAAAGCAGAGCACCATATCCCAGGTATTCTGATGCTGCAGGGGGTGTACGACCATCATCGCAATATCCCTCAACAGCCGGAAGGGGTCCGTCACAATGTCCCAGCTATTGTATCGCAGGTATCTGCCGATATAGATACCCAGCGCATTCAGCCACATGACAGGGTAGAGGAAGAGCAGCTCTTTTATCAATGTCAGCTTCGGGACAAGTAGCCGCTCCATCTGCCGTACGGACAGCACGCCCAGCAAAAGCCCGTTCCATACAAAGGAAAGGATCATCGCCAGGTCGAACCATTGCGGCATGTTCCTGTCATTGTACAGGTCCCCCAGATGATAGAGGTCCGTAATGATATAAAAGGAGTTGGGTATAAACAACAGCCACAGCAGCGCCAGCGCCCACCATCCCAGGCCGTGTCCCATGCCCCTGGCGTCTATGCGAGTCAACCGCGTCTCTCCTCCACCTGCCTCCATCCGTGTCAGGCCGGTCCCTTCTCCACCTGCCTCCATCCGCGTCAGCCGCGTTTCCTCTCCCCCCACTCCCATCCCGGTCAGGCGCGTCTCTCTCCCACCCGCCTCCATCCGGGTCTGGCGAGTCTCTCCTCGCCCCGCCGCCATCCTGGTCAGCTGCGTCGAAATAAAATAAGGCAGGTAGGCCAGAAAAAGATTCCAGACGAGGAAAATAAAATGACGATGCTCCGTATGCACGACCCTCGCCGCTGTCAGCAGACAGCTGAACAGCATGGAAAGGAATAGCAGCCTGTCCATCTCCGTGGAGAGGATGCCCCAGCGGCTGCGGACAGGAGCGGATACCTCGGGTACTATGGTATTTCTGTTCATAAAAACTTTGGAATAAAGATGAATAATCCGACGATGACAGCCGTGATCGTGGCGATGAGCACCGCGCCCGCTGCCAGGTCTTTAATTAGTTTTATTTCGGGATGGGTCTCCCGTGTGATAAAATCCATGGTCTTTTCTATGCACGTATTGAGTATCTCCGTCACCCAGACAAGCCCGATGACGATGATCAATGCCACCGCCTCCGTATGGGAGACCTTGAGCCACCATCCCAGAACACCGACAACAATAGCTGCCGCAAGATGTATCCGGGCATTGTGCTCGACCCAGAAAAATTTTTTTAATCCCGCCCCGGCATAATAAAAACTTCTGAGCCGGCTGCGGACAGAGAACTTTTGATCTTCTAGCATGCTGATTGAATTGTCCATAAATTTACGCAATGGCCGGGAAGGGCGACAAGGATCCATCCTGCGGTTTTCTTCCCGACCTGTTAACTTTTGATAAAATCGCCTCCAGTAAGGGCAGCATCTTATTGAGCCCCTCCGTCTTGATAAGAAAATTCCACATCGGCTCGAACTTCTTCCACCCGCCCGCATACGCAAAATGCTTGAGCTGGTGTCTAAGGTTGTCATGCTGCATGCTGGCCTGGAAAATGTTTTTCCAGGAATAAAATGAACGGTAGGCCCAGTCATACCCCCTCTTCAATTCTTCTGCGCTGAGCCCTACCGTCCTGTAAACTACCTGGCGTGTATCGTACCGGTCCCAGCTCTTATGCAATATCCTGCCCTGCGCTTCCATATCCGCAAACAGGCGTGTGCCGGGGTAAGGGGTTAGGATATGAAAAGTACAGGTGGTCAGCGCATTTTTTACCGCCCAATCCACCGTCCGGCGAAACACATCCGGGCCATCGTCGTCGAGTCCGAAGACGAAGCTTCCATTGATCATGATACCCAGCGAATGCAATCGCTGAATAGCCTGCTCATAATTCTTTCCAATATTTTGTCGCTTGTTGCTCTGTATGAGATTCCCATTGCTCAATGTTTCAAAACCCACAAAGACACTACGCATGCCCGCCTCTGCCGCCCGCTCGATCAGGTCACCGCGGAGTACCGCATCGATGGTGCTCGCCCCCTGAAACACCCGGTTCATTCCCTTCATCCCTTCAAACAATCCCGTGGCAAATCGCTGATGACCCAGTAAATGATCATCCAGGAAATACAGGTGCCGTCCCGGCAGCCGGTCGATCTCCGCCAGGGCCGCATCCACCTTTTGCGTATAAAAGCTGCGCCCTCCTTCGAAAAAGGCGTCCTTATAACAAAAGTCACAGTGATGAGGGCAGCCTCTGGATACAACGATGGAATTGGGTACGAGATACCGGCTTCGCTTGATCAGGTCCCGGCGGATAGGCGGGATGCTCTCTATGTCACGATGATGATTGCGGTAAATGCTTCTGGGGCAGCCATCATGGAAGTCTTTCAGGAATTGGGGGAAAGTATCTTCTCCCGGGCCGATAAAGATCGAATCCGCATGCCCCGTCGCCTCTTCCGGCAGCGAGCTGACATGCAGCCCTCCCAGACAGACATAGGCGCCCTTCTTCCGGTAATGGTCGGCCAGCGCATACGCACGATAGGCATTCGTGATATACACCTGTATGACTACCAGGTCCGGCTCATCATCTGTATTCACCTCTTCCACATGCTCGTCCTGAAGGTCGATCTCATCATCCGGTGAGCAGTAGGCCGCCAGCGTGGCAAGACCCAGCGGCGGAAAGAGAGAGTATTTTATCGGTCGCCAGAAAGGGCTTTTCGCCTCTGTCAGCGCTGGTAAGATCATTTTGATTTTACTCACGGTATTGATGATTTTTGTTAAGGCGTTCGTGATTCTTCGAGTTCATATTGGCTGCTTTTTAGCCCAATCCATCACCCATTTCCACCAGAAGGCGGTACATGTAGTGTTGACAAATACATAGTACGCTGTGTCTATATACCCATATCCATTGCGCAGGATCATATCGTATACCACCACCAGAAACCCTACTGCCAGCAGTGTGGCGAGAACGCGGAGTGTTATTGTTGTGTTCATATAGCTTGGTTTAATGGATCTAATATCGGATGTGCTGTATCACCGTATACGCCAGAAGTGTCACCAGCAGCAGCACCGCCTGCAGTGCAATGGCCGTATTCAGCCAGTGTCGCCGGTAGGATACTTCCACGTCCCATCCCCGGCGTCCTTTCCGCAGCTGGAACCGCAGCGCTGCCAGCCCATTCGTAATAATGGCCAATAAAAGGCAACCGATAATAAACTGCGCCTTGTGCAAAGCCAGTGGATCAAAAGGAGATTGTAAAAAAGACGGGGCGATATAATGGTAGGGCCGCCCGGTACCAAAGAAGAGACGCGCCAGCATGGTCAGCATAAAGAAGCTGGCAGGCAGTAGCAGCGTGATCCCCAGTATCCCCGAGATCAGGGGCCTTGAAATACGCATGTTGTTCCTGTGCTGAGATAGTGATGTTGTCATCGTAAAAGTGCTTTGAATTACAAAGTGTATGTTTCAAAAAAAATGGTTGTTAACCCATTTTATTCTCCAAAAAAATTTACTGTCCCTCGTCCTGCCGGCCGTTAGGCCGCTATCCCTTATTCATCCCTTTTATAATCCCCTCCAACGCTTCGAGATGATCCTTAAACGCCTTCTCCCCCGCCTTGGTGATCGAATAGGTCGTATTCGTCTTTCTTCCGATGAATCCCTTATGCACCTTGATAAACCCATTCTCCTCCAGGTTGATCAGATGAGAAGCCAGATTACCATCCGTCAGCTCCAGCAATTGTTTCAGATCATTGAAGCTGATCTCCTGGTTGATCATAAGAATGCTCATAACCCCCACCCGAATGCGGCTATCGAACACCTTATTCAGATTGCCGATCGGATTCTTCATACACCCACCCCCCTCTCATACTTCCACCACATGATCAGTCCATAAATGATATGCAGCGCCCCAAAACCTACCGTCCAGAAATAAAGTCCCCAATGCAGGTAATACATGCTGATACATCCCAGTATGATCTCCAGAAATCCCAGATAACGAATATCCGTCAACGTGTACTTGCTCGCATTCACCAGCGCCAGCCCATAAAACACCAGACAGGTAGGCGCCACATAATCCCAGTCGGCATGATAAAGCATGCCCAATACAAAAAGACCGCCCGTCACCAATGGGATCAGCATATTTATAAACAGCTTTTTGGACGTGACATCCCAAATGGGCAGATTGCTCTTCCTCGCCCTCCGCCACGTGAAGAAGGTAGAGGACAGCAGCGCAGCCGCCAATACCGCCATCGCCAACCCTATCAGCCTCCACTTTAACCCCTCCGCCTCGTCATGCATATATCCATGACGGCCAACAGACCCCGGATCAACTCCCCTGACCGTCACGCCCCCATAATAAGCGATGATCCAGCCATGCGCTATATAGGCCCCGATCAACGCACAAATCCCGGCGCTGACACCGCTCAACCCACTCAGGGAGATAAAACGGGAAGAGCGCTCCATCATCCGCCGGATATCCTGGAGGGTCTCTAAAGATTCATTGGCCTGACTGGGGTGATCCATAATAAAAGTACTTTGAAATACAAAGTACATGAATTAAATTGATTTCTGCAAGCTTTTGGGAAAGATTTTTTTGGCCTTCCCACCCCTGCAGGCCCCTTCTAAATGCCCTCCCTGGCAGGCCCTTCATTCCCGCATTGTGGCGAATTTTACTCAATCTCCCCCTGTATTTACATAATAGGACTGGCATAATATTTATCCCTGCCCTTATATGTCCACGCAAAAAAGAAAGCGAATACTCCTTATATCCGTACTGGCCGCCATCCTGCTGCTTGTCATCGCCTGGCAGCTCTACAAATACCATTTCGCCCAAAAAAAGATAGCCCAGGCCGTGGAAGAAAAGACAAAAGGTCTTTATCTACTCCATTATGATCACCTGACATTCGACGAGGTCGCCGGCATGCTGCATGTAAAGAACATAGATATAAGACCCGACACCGCGGTGTACCAGCAAATGGTCAGAGAAAATAAAGACCCGCATATGCTGTTGCAAATACAGGTCGACGCGCTCGATATCGCCCGGGTCCGCACGCCCAAAGCCCTGCTCGCAAAACAGCTGGAGGGAGGAAAGATAAAAGTGACAGGCGCACGTATCAGGATCATGGTCCAACACTTCAAAAAAGACTCCGCCGTATACAACCCTGCTCCTGACCTTGCCAGACAGCTGTTGGGCCGGTTTCTGAAGATAGCCATAGACAGCGTCCAGATCACGGATGCAACGGTCCTCGTCGGCAACATGGACAGCTCCGAAACATATTTCCGTGGCAACAAGGTTTCTTTACTGCTGTCCCGTCTTCTCATCAACAGCAGCGCCCAAAAGGACAGCACTGCCATACTTTTCTCCCGTGACCTGGCGCTCGACTGTAAAGATCTCGCCCTGTCCACCCGCAATAAAAAATACACAATAGGGCT
>Ga0207667_10010364_pt1 | contig 10893 bp, 4 predicted proteins | sample KBSCornC52_FD_184301 | JGI IMG/M metagenome (GOLD analysis project Ga0207667, IMG submission 184301) | Corn rhizosphere microbial communities from Kellogg Biological Station, Michigan, USA - KBS Corn C5-2 (SPAdes) (version 2) | ecosystem: Host-associated > Plants > Roots > Rhizosphere > Soil ...
TCGGTCGCGGCATGCTCGCGCGCGCGGGCGAGATGCTGAAGGCGGGTGCGTCGCGGCGCGCGGTGATCGTCACCAACGCCGTCGTCGCCGCGCATCATCTCGCGCCCCTCAAGGCGTCGCTTACGGACAGTGCGATCCACGTCGACGTCGTGCTGCTGCCCGACGGCGAATCGCACAAGAATGCGGCGACGCTGCTCGACCTCCTGACGCGCCTCCTCGAACTGCGCACGGATCGCGCGACGACGCTGATCGCGCTGGGCGGCGGCGTCATCGGCGACATCACCGGCTTCGCGGCGGCGATCTACCAGCGCGGGCTGGCATTCGTGCAGGTGCCGACGACGCTGCTCGCGCAGGTCGACTCGTCGGTGGGCGGCAAGACCGGCATCAATCATCCGCTCGGCAAGAACATGATCGGCGCCTTCTGGCAGCCGCGCGTCGTGCTGATCGACACCGATTGCCTGTCCACGCTGCCCGCTCGTGAATTGCGCGCCGGCATGGCCGAAGTGATCAAGCACGGCGCGATCCGCGACGCGACGTTCTTCGAATGGCTCGAAGCCAGCATGCCGGCGCTGCTCGCGAAGGATGCCGACGCGCTGACGCATGCGATCCACCGCAGTTGCGCGATCAAGTCCGCAGTCGTCGCTGCCGACGAGCGCGAGACCGGCGAGCGCGCGCTGCTGAATTTCGGCCACACGTTCGGCCACGCGATCGAGGCGGCGCAGGGTTACGGCGCGTGGCTGCACGGCGAAGCCGTCGCTGCCGGGATGGTGTGCGCAGCGAAGCTGTCCGAGCGCGTCTGCGGGCTCGACGCGTCGCACACGAGGCGCCTGACAGAGCTCGTCGCCGCGGCGCAGTTGCCGACAGTGCCGCCGAAGATCGCGGCCGACCGCTGGCTCGAGCTGATGGGCCGCGACAAGAAAGTCGCCGACGGCGCCGTGCGCTTCGTGCTGCTCGAGCGGCTCGGCCATGCGGTGCTGCGCCGCGACGTGGCGAGCGCCGACGTCACGGCCGTCGTCGGCGGCTGAGCCGTCGCGGCGTTCGCCGCGGGCATTCCCCAAAAAAAAACGGCGCCCGAGAGGCGCCGTTTGCAATGGTCCGACAACTACTGGCAGAAGATCTTTTCGACTTCGACGTTTTGCGGCGCGCTCGCGTCGCCGATCGTGATGCTCACCGTCGAGCCGGCGGTGAATCCACTGACGGAAAGGACGCCAGGGGAAGCGGCAACCGTCCCCCCGTTCGAAAGTATCAGCGCCGGATCAGTGGCCACGGCGTTGAATGGCGCTTTGCCGGTAATGGTGAAAGTGAACGTGCCGGCGCAACTCACGCGCGCGGTCGACGATCCGCCGCTCTGTCCGGCAACAACGGTGAACGGCACCACCGCGTCGCTCGTACCTAAGACGTTGCTGACCGTGGGCGGCGTCAGCAGCGTGCGGCCGGCGGAGTCGGTGATCGCGAACGTCAGGTTCTCGAAGCAGGAGCCCGTGGGGCTGATCGTGAACCCCGCGCCGCTACGCGGCACCGGGTTGCCGCTGATCTGCACGGCGCCCGGGAATGTCGCGGCAACCGTGTACGGCGGCGTGCCGCCGAAGACGAAGAACGTCGCGCTGCCGGATGCCGCGCAATGCGTCTTGTCCGGTCCGGTGAACGTCGTCAATCCCGTCGGAATCACCGAAAGCACCGTATTGCCGTTGATGAACTGGGCGATCGTGAACTGGCCGACGACGCTGCTGCCGTCCGTCACGTCGGTCGCGCGAATCGTCGCGATCTGCGTTGCCGCATTGACCGGCACGACCAGGCGCACCGTGGCATTGCCGTTCTGATCGGTCGCCACCGTCAGCGATTGCACGAGCGGTTGACCCGCGGCGGTGCTCGAGATCGAGAAACTGCCCTGCACGACGTCGAAGCGCACGTTACGGCCGGAAAGCGGTGCGCCTGCGGGTCCGACCACCTGAACCGACGCAGTGCCGTCCTGGCCGGAACAAAGGTCCGCGCCGGACGGGCCGCAATTCGGATTGCCGGTGATCGTGATCGACGTGGGCAACAGCAGCGCCGGATTGACCGTGATCGCCGCGGTGGCGGTCGCCCCCGCTGCGTCGCGCACCGTCAAGATCACCGGCGTTGCCGCTCCGACGTTGCCCGGGACGACGGTCAGCGTGTTGCCCGTCAGCGTGCCGACGACCGGCAGCGCGACCTGATTGTTGGAAAGAATCGTGTACGGCTGCGTTCCGCCGGTCACGGTAAAGACGAACGGGTTGCCCGAATATGTCGTCGCAACGGCGGGCGTGATGGCCAGCGGCGTGACGACGTTTCCGGGCTCGAACGGATTGTTCGGTGCGCCGTTGCCGCCGCCGCACGCGGCGAGCGACAGCGCCCCGGCCAGGGCGACCAGGGTGAGGAGTGGGCGCAGCCACGTGGCGAGTCGGTGTCCGGGCATGATGGTTGTCCTGATGATGTTGTCCTAAAGATGCGTTTTAACGGAAGATGAATTGGACGTAGCAACAACGATCTAGCTAAGTTTGTTCAGATTAAAGCCCAACACCATTCATGACGCAAGCATTTCCCGCGGAAAGGCCGGTTGCACCGTCGGTTTGTTGCATTGCGCGCGCGCCGGGGCATTCGGGACGGCGATTGCCGCAATGCAGCATCGCGCGTAACATGGACGGGTTTCGCCTTGTTTTGGCGAAATCATGACGCCTGGGACTGGTCGCTCCGGCGCCGGTTTGCGTACGACATTCGAGGTCCAGCATGGAAATGCCTGCCACCACGTCCGGATCTTCCTATCCGCCTTCCGCGCAGGGACTTTACGATCCGGCGAACGAGCACGACGCCTGTGGTCTCGGATTCATCGCGCATATCAAGGGCCGCAAGACGCACGAGATCATCGCGCAGGGCCTGAAGATCCTCGAAAACCTGACGCACCGCGGCGCGACGGGCGCCGATCCGCTGCAGGGTGACGGCGCCGGCATCCTTGTGCAGCTTCCCGACGCGTTCTTCCGCCGCGCCTGCGGCAAGATCGCGATCACGCTGCCGGCGGTCGGCCAGTACGGCGTCGGCATGGTCTTCCTGCCGCAGGAGCCAGCCTCGCGGATGGCCTGCGAGCAGGAGATCGAGCGCGCGATCTATGCCGAGGGCCAGGTGCTGCTCGGATGGCGCGACGTGCCGACGAACAACGCGGGATTGTCGAAGCGCACGAAGGAGGTCGAGCCGGTGATCCGGCAGGTCTTCGTCGGGCGCGGCTCGCGCGACATGGACCAGGACGCGCTCGAGCGCAAGCTCTACGTCATCCGCAAGGGGGCGGGCCACGCGATCCAGGCGCTGAAACTGCGCCATGGCAAGGAGTTCTACGTGCCGTCGTTCTCGACGCGCACGATCGTCTACAAGGGCATGCTGCTCGCGCATCAGGTCGGCGAGTATTACGTCGACCTGCACGATGCGACGATGGTCTCGGCGCTCGCGATGGTGCACCAGCGCTTCTCGACGAACACGTTCCCGACGTGGGACCTCGCGCATCCGTTCCGCTTCATCAGCCACAACGGCGAGATCAACACGCTGCGCGGCAATTTCAACTGGATTCGTGCGCGCGAAGGCGCGATCGCCTCGACGGTGCTCGGCGAAGACCTGCCGAAGCTGTGGCCGCTGATCTACGAAGGCCAGTCGGATTCGGCGTCGTTCGACAACGCGCTCGAGCTGCTCGTCATGGGCGGCTATTCACTGTCTCACGCGATGATGCTGATGATTCCCGAAGCGTGGGCCGGCAATCCGCTGATGGACGAGGACCGCCGCGCGTTCTACGAATACCACGCCGCGCTGATGGAGCCGTGGGACGGCCCGGCCGCGATGGCGTTCACCAACGGCCGGCAGATCGGCGCGACGCTCGACCGCAACGGACTGCGTCCGGCGCGCTTCGTCGTCACCGACGACGACTACATCGTCATGGCGTCGGAAGTCGGCGTGCTCGACATTCCGGAATCGAAGATCGTCAAGAAATGGCGGCTGCAGCCGGGCAAGATGCTGCTCGTCGACCTCGACGCGGGGCGCATCGTCGATGACGACGAGCTGAAGCGCACGCTGGCGACGGCGAAGCCCTATCGCGACTGGGTGTCGAAATGCCGGCTCCGCCTCGAGGATATGCCGGAGCCTGCGCCGCCGACGCCGTCGTCGGTGCCGGTGCTCGATCGCCAGCAGGCGTTCGGCTACACGCAGGAGGACCTGAAGATCCTGCTGACGCCGATGGCGCGTAACGGCGAGGAGCCCGTGGGCTCGATGGGCAACGACGCGGCGCTGACGGTGCTGTCCGACCGGCCGAAAGTCTTCTTCAACTATTTCAAGCAACTGTTCGCGCAGGTCACGAATCCGCCGATCGATCCGATCCGCGAAGAGCTCGTGATGTCGCTCGTATCGTTCATCGGTCCGCGGCCGAACCTGCTCGCGGTCGAAACGACCGACGAGCCACCGATGCGGCTCGAAGTGCAGCAGCCGGTGCTGACACCCGAGAACATGGAGAAGCTGCGGCACGTCGAGCTCTTTTCCGGCGCCGCGTTCCGCTCGATCGAGCTCGACATCTGCTATCCCGCTGCGTGGGGCGGCAACGGGATGGAAGCTGCGCTCGCGAGCCTCGCCGCGCACGCCGAGGACGCGATTCACCAGGGCTTCAACATCATCATCCTGTCGGACCGCAGCGTCGCGTCCGACACGCTGCCCATCCCCGCGCTGCTCGCCACCGCCGCCGTGCACGAGCACCTGGTCAAGCAGGGCTTGCGCACGTCGACGGGACTCGTCGTCGAGACGGGGTCGGCGCGCGAAGTGCATCAGTTCGCGCTGCTCGCAGGCTATGGCGCCGAGGCGATCCATCCGTACCTCGCGCTCGAAACCCTGGTGGAACTGTCGCGCGAATCGCCCGAGATGGATGCGAAGGACGCGCAGAAGCACTACATCAAGGCGATCTGCAAGGGGCTGATGAAGGTGATGTCCAAGATGGGCATCTCGACGTACCAGTCGTATTGCGGCGCGCAGATCTTCGAGGCCGTAGGACTGCAGCGGTCGTTCGTCGACAAGTATTTCACCGGCACCGCGAGCACGATCGAGGGCATCGGCCTGTTCGAGGTCGCTGCCGAAGCGCAGCGGCTGCACGAGCTCGCGTTCGGCGACGATCCGCTGCTGGCGCGCAACCTCGACGCGGGCGGCGACTACATGTATCGCGTCCGCGGCGAGGAGCACATGTGGGCGCCCGACACGATCGCGAAGCTGCAGCACGCGTCGCGCGCGAATTCGGTGTCCACGTACCGGGAATATGCGGCGCTGATCAACGAGCAGGGCCGCAAGCTCAAGACGCTGCGCGGGTTGTTCGAGTTCCGGACCGACCGCGTGACGCCGGTGCCGATCGACGAGGTCGAGCCGGCGGCGGCGATCGTCAGGCGCTTCGCGACCGGCGCGATGAGCCTCGGATCGATCTCGACCGAGGCGCACACCACGCTCGCGATCGCGATGAACCGCATCGGCGGAAAGTCGAACACCGGCGAGGGCGGCGAGGATCCGCTGCGCTATCGCGCCGAGATGCGCGCGGGCTCGAGCACCGTCAAGGCCGGTGACACGCTGGCGACGATCATCGGCAAGGGCGCCGTCGAGAAGGACATCCCGCTGCAAGCCGGCGACAGCCTGCGCTCGAAGATCAAGCAGGTCGCGTCCGCGCGCTTCGGCGTCACCGCCGAGTATCTGGCGTCGGCGGACCAGCTGCAGATCAAGATGGCGCAGGGTGCCAAGCCCGGCGAAGGCGGCCAGCTGCCGGGTCACAAGGTGTCGGAGTACATCGCGCAGTTGCGCTACTCGGTGCCCGGCGTCGGATTGATCTCGCCGCCGCCGCACCACGACATCTATTCGATCGAGGATCTCGCGCAACTGATCCACGACCTGAAGAACGCGAATCCGCGGGCGTCGATCTCGGTCAAGCTCGTGTCCGAGATCGGTGTCGGCACGGTGGCCGCCGGCGTTGCAAAGGCGAAGGCCGATCACGTGACGATCGCCGGTCACGACGGCGGCACCGGCGCATCGCCGGAGTCGTCGATCAAGCACGCGGGCACGCCGTGGGAGCTCGGTCTTGCGGAGACGCAGCAGACGCTCGTGCTGAACCGGCTGCGCGGTCGAATCGCCGTGCAGGTCGACGGCCAGATGAAGACCGGACGCGACGTCGCGATCGGCGCGCTGCTCGGCGCGGACGAGTTTGGCTTCGCGACGGCGCCGCTCGTCGTCGAAGGCTGCATCATGATGCGCAAGTGCCACCTGAACACGTGCCCGGTCGGCGTCGCGACGCAGGATCCCGAGTTGCGCCGCCGCTTCACCGGCCAGCCCGAGCACGTCGTCAACTATTTCTTTTTCGTCGCCGAAGAGCTGCGGCACATCATGGCCGAGCTCGGCTTTCGCCGGCTCTCCGACATGATCGGCCGCAGCGACCTGCTCGACATGAAGAAGGGCATCGAGCACTGGAAGGCGAAGGGCCTCGATTTCTCGCGCGTGTTCCATCAGCCGGACATGCCGGCGGAAGTCGCGCGCTTCCATTGCGAGTCGCAGGATCACGGGCTTTCGCGCGCGCTCGATCATCAGCTGATAGCGGCCGCCGCACCCGCGCTCGAAAAGAGCCAGCCGGTACGTCTCAAGTTCCGCATTCGCAACGCGCATCGCTCCGTGGGCGCGATGCTGTCCGGCACCGTCGCACGCATGCACGGTCATGAAGGGTTGCCGGAGGACACGCTGCACGTTGCATTCGAGGGCATCGCCGGCCAGAGCTTCGGCGCATTCCTGTCGCGCGGCCTCACGTTCGAGTTGCAGGGCGCTACGAACGATTACGTCGGCAAGGGGCTGTCGGGTGGCCGCATCGTCGTCTACCCGGATCCGGCGTGCCCGGCGAAGCCGGAGGACAACATCGTCATCGGCAACACGGTGATGTACGGCGCAATCGACGGCGAGGCGTATTTCCGCGGTGTCGCGGGCGAGCGCTTCTGCGTGCGCAACTCGGGTGCGACGGCCGTCGTCGAGGGCACGGGCGACCATGGCTGCGAATACATGACCGGCGGCACCGTCGTCGTCCTCGGGCGCACCGGCCGCAATTTCGCCGCCGGCATGAGCGGCGGCATCGCATTCGTGTACGACCCCGACGGTACGTTCGCGACGCGCTGCAATCCGTCGATGGTCGCACTGTCGTCCGTGCAGTCCGAAAGCGACCAGCACAAGGCGGAAAAGGAACTGGTCGCCGGCGGCAAGGGCCGCCTGCTTCACACCGGACGCGCCGACGAGGCGATCCTGCGGGAGCTGATCGAGCGGCACCTGCGCTTCACCGGCTCCACGGTCGCGCTCGCGATGCTCGATCACTGGGAGGCGACGCGCGCGAAGTTCGTCAAGGTATTCCCGAACGAGTACGTGCGCGCGCTTTCGGAGATGCACGTCAAGGCGCAGCACACTAAGCCGGCCGGGCTGACAAAGCGCGACCAGAAGGCCGCCTGATGGGGAAGATCACCGGCTTCATGGAATTGCAGCGGATCGCCGAAGTGGTGGATCCGGTCAACGCGCGCGTTCGCCATTACCGCGAGTTCATCCACGCGCTCGATGACGGCGCCGCGTCCAGGCAGGGGGCGCGCTGCATGGATTGCGGCATTCCGTTCTGCCAGAGCGGTTGTCCGGTCAACAACATCATTCCGGACTGGAACGATCTCGTTTACCGCGCGCAATGGAAGGACGCGCTCGACGTCCTGCATTCGACGAACAACTTCCCCGAGTTCACCGGCCGCATCTGCCCGGCGCCGTGCGAAGCGGCATGCACGCTGAACATCAACAACGATCCCGTGGGCATCAAGTCGATCGAGCACTTCATCATCGACAAGGGCTACGACGAAGGCTGGGTGGTTCCGCAGCCCCCGACGCACAAGACGGGCAAGCGGGTTGCGGTCGTCGGCTCGGGACCGGCGGGCCTCGCGTGCGCGCAGCAGCTCGCGCGCGCAGGGCACGACGTCGTGCTGATGGAGAAGGAAGACCGCATCGGCGGGCTCCTGCGCTACGGCATTCCCGATTTCAAGATGGAGAAGCACTGGATCGACCGGCGCATGGCGCAGATGTCGATCGAGGGCGTCGAGTTTCGTCCGGGCGCGCATGTCGGCGGCAACGTCGCGGCGGCCGATCTCATTGCCGAGTTCGACGCTATAGCGCTCACCGCGGGCGCGGAAAAGCCGCGCGACCTGCCGGTGCCGGGCCGCGACCTCGGCGGCGTGCACTTCGCGATGGACTTCCTGCCGCAGCAGAACCGCGTCGTCGCCGGCGACCGCGTGGCTGCGCAGATCCTCGCGGCGGGCAAGCACGTGATCGTCATCGGCGGCGGCGACACGGGCTCCGACTGCGTCGGCACGTCGAACCGGCAGGGCGCTGCAACGATCGTCCAGTTCGAGCTCTTGCCGCAGCCGCCCGATACGGAGAACAAGCCGCTCGTATGGCCGTACTGGCCGGTCAAGCTCCGCACATCGTCGTCGCACGAGGAAGGTTGCGAGCGCGACTGGTCCGTCGCGACGAAGCGGTTCGAGGGCACGGACGGTCGGGTCGAGAAGCTCATCGCCGCGCGCGTCGAATGGCAACGCGACGGCAGCGGTGCAATGCGGATGGTCGAGGTGCCGGGCAGCGAGTTCGAGATGAAGGCCGATCTCGTGTTGCTGGCGATGGGCTTCACGGGGCCGGGCGAAACCGGCATGGTCGAGCAGTTCCGCGTCGAGCGCGACGCGCGCACCAACGTCAAGGCCAACACCGACGATTACCGGACGAGCGTCCCGAAAGTCTTCGCCGCCGGCGACGTGCGCCGCGGGCAATCGCTCGTCGTCTGGGCGATCCGCGAGGGCCGTCAATGCGCCCATGCGATCGACGCGTACCTGATGGGCTCGTCGTCGCTGCCTCGCTAGCGGCTGGTTGCGATGCCGCAACAGGGCCAACGACCTTGGTTCATCCTGCCCCCATGGAAACGGATCCGCAAGGCGTCACGCCGGTCGTCACGCTCGACATCGCGAGCTGGCGCCCGCGCGTCGAGCCTGCGGACGTCGAGCGTCACGCGCGCGCGCTCGAAGCCGGCAGCGTGCTCGTGCTGCCGTGGCTTGCGTTCGGCATCGACGCGGACGAGACGCGCTTTCTCGACGTTCGCTGGTCGGACGGCAAGGCGAAGAACATCAGTCTGGATGGACACGCGATCAAGGGCGCGCGCGGCAGCGCCGACGAGCTTGCGGCGCTCGCCGGAATGGTCGGGCGTTTCGCGACCGACGCGACGGCGCTGGTCGGTGCGCTCTTCCCGCGCTACGCGCCGCACCTGCTGCGCGCGCGAACGAGCTATCGACCGTTCGGCGCCGCGGGCCGCGTCGTGTCGTGGCGCAAGGACGACACGCGGCTGCACGTCGATGCGTTTCCGTCGCGGCCCAATCGCGGCGAGCGCATCCTGCGCGTGTTCTGCAACGTCAACCCGAACGGCGAGGACCGCGTCTGGCGCGTCGGCGAAACGTTCGAGGCGATGGCGCGCCGGCTGCTGCCGCGCGTGCGGTCGATGTACGCGGGCGAAAGCGCCGCGCTCGCCGCGCTGCACGTGACCAAAGGACCGCGCAGCGAATACGACCACCTGATGCTCGGCCTGCACGACCGCGCGAAGGCGGACGTCGATTATCAGCGCGGCTCGGCGCAGCGTGAAGTCCGCTTCGCGCCGGGTACGACCTGGATCTGCTATTCCGACCAGGTGATGCACGCGGCATCGTCGGGTCAGTTCATGCTCGAGCAGACGACGCACCTGCCGCTGTCCGCGCTGTACGAACCGGAGCGCTCGCCGCTGGCGGTGCTCGAGCGGATCACCGGGCGCGAGCTCGTCCGTCGCAACCGCGTCGAAGCGTGATCGCGTTGCGCAACGACACGCTGTTGCGCGCGCTGCGCCGCGAGCCGGCGCCGCATGTTCCGGTGTGGCTGATGCGCCAGGCGGGCCGCTATCTGCCCGAATATGCGGCGCTGCGTGCGCGCGCCGGCAGCTTCATGGCGCTGGCGACGACGCCGTCGCTCGCCACCGAAGTGACGCTGCAACCGCTGGCGCGCTTCGCGCTCGATGCGGCGATTCTCTTTTCCGACATCCTGACCGTTCCCGACGCGATGGGGCTCGGGCTTTCGTTCGCCGAGGGCGAGGGTCCGCGGTTCGCGAGCACGACGGCCGACGAGCGCTCGATCGCCGAGCTCGCGCTGCCCGACCTCGCGCGCCTGCGTTACGTGTTCGACGCCGTCGCGCAGATCAAGCAGGCGCTCGCCGGCAGCGTGCCGCTGATCGGCTTCGCCGGCAGCCCCTTCACGCTCGCGTGCTACATGATCGAAGGCGGCAGCAGCGCCGACTTCGCGACCGTGCGGAAAATGGCGTATGCGCGCCCGGACCTGCTCGAGCGCCTCGTGGCGATCAACGCGGCTGCGGTCACCGCGTACCTGCGCGAGCAGATCGCGTCGGGTGTCGATGCCGTGATGCTGTTCGACACGTGGGGCGGGTTGCTGCCGGCGGCCGATTATCGCCGGTTCTCACTGGGCCCGATGCGCACGATCCTGCAACGGTTGCCGCAACACGTGCCGACGATCCTGTTCACGAAGAACGGCGGCAACGCGCTGCCGTCGATCGTCGAATCCGGGGCATCGTGCGTGGGCCTCGACTGGACCGTCGACTTGCGGGCCGCGCGGCGGCTCCACGGCGACCGGGTCGCCTTCCAGGGCAATCTGGACCCGCTGGCGCTGCTGACCGATCCCGCGACCGTCGAGCGCGTGGCCCGCGATGTCGTCCGCGCCGCTGGACCCGAGCCGGGCTTCATCTTCAATCTCGGCCATGGGATCGTGCCGTCGACGCCTCCCGATCATGTGCGC
>Ga0207667_10010365_pt1 | contig 10893 bp, 9 predicted proteins | sample KBSCornC52_FD_184301 | JGI IMG/M metagenome (GOLD analysis project Ga0207667, IMG submission 184301) | Corn rhizosphere microbial communities from Kellogg Biological Station, Michigan, USA - KBS Corn C5-2 (SPAdes) (version 2) | ecosystem: Host-associated > Plants > Roots > Rhizosphere > Soil ...
TCGGTTCCGATTCGCGCACGGAGGTGCGCGACTGGCCGCAGGCATGATAGCGGCGGGGTGCAGCCCGCCGGCCGTATCGAGTGTGGACTCCATAACCAATTGCTTGCCTGCGTAAGGTGAGTTATAGGATTCAACTATTCGATGTGCGAACTATTGCCAACCGCTGAGGTCGGCAGCTCGTGGGCACGACTGCGAGGTGCGTCGCAGGAGGCGCCCCACTACCCGTGAACACTCTAGTTCGGGATGTGAAAATCCATTATCCGCCGATTCGCGGATGTAAGTTAACCCGAACTGATCCATTATTCAGAGTGTCTCACTGGCTATTTTGCACGGCCCGGCAGGCCCCTCGCCCGCCTGGAACAGGAGCCGGTTATGAGCAGCATGACGTTCCGCTGCCCGCATTGCCAATCTCCGCATCGACAGATCAAATGGGGCCGCACTCCGGCGGGCAGCCAGAAGATCCGCTGCCACGACTGCGGACGAATCTACACGCCGGCCCCGAAGCGGACCGGCCATCCGCAGGAGACGCGACTCGAAGCCATACGGCTCTACCGTGCCGGACTCAACTGCCGGGCCGTAGCACGCTCGCTCGGCGTCCATCATCAGTCGGTTGTTAACTGGCTCTTTCAGCACTCCGGCGCCGATCTGCCCCAGACGCCGGTCCTGCCGCTTTCCGCGGCCTCATCTGCCGTCAGACCCTCACGTGACCCAGCCGTCATGCGGACACATCCGGTCGCTCTCTCCGGTTCAGGCGGATAGCGGTCTCGTACGAATCGTGTTCCCGACCGGCTGCCCGGCTGTCGCAACCTGGTTAACGCTGCATGGTTGGCGCGAGATACGCCAACCACGCGTTAGACAATGCGGCCCCGCGCCATTGACTCGGTCCGTACGCCTGCCATGATGTCGGTGAACCAACCCGGCTCATCGATGGCCACTCTGGATCACTCTGGACCACTCCGGACTACTGTTGCAAATAACAAGATGGGAAGAAGGTGATTGCATGAGGCCGAGACATCCAATGCGCAAGGGCTTGCTGTCGTTGTGTCCGGTCGCCGCGTTTGCCGCCCTGGTCGCTATTTCCGGCATGCAGGCGCCGACGAAAACACCGGCGGAGCCCGCGGCAAAGCAGACGGCGCAGTCCAAAAAAGCCCCCGGGTTCCCGTTGAGCCTCTTCACGCAGGCCACCAAAGACGATTACGTGGACGAGGCCGCCTGCAAGGAGTGCCACGCGGGTCCGCACGCAAGCTTCGACCGCTCCCCCCACAAGCCCTTCGTGATGGGACCGAAGGACGTGCTCGACAAGCATGGCTGCCAGTCGTGCCACGGGCCGGGCGGGCCGCACATGGCGCACCTGGAGAACCCCGACGAAATCTACAAGTACATCGTCAGCTACACGCACCTCAAGCCGATGGAAGGCTCGACGGTCTGTATGCGGTGCCACAACGACACGATGACGATGGCGCACTGGCGCCGGACCGGTCACGCGCAGGCCAACGTCGGCTGCACCGACTGCCACGAGATTCACAAAGACGCGGAGAGACAGGCGGCCGCCTCCCGCGCCAGCAACGCGGCCAAGGCGCTGAAGGTGCCGTTCTACATAACCCAGCGGGAGTCGAACCGGCTCCTGAAGGGCGACGAGGTCACCCTCTGCGCGTCCTGCCACAAGAAAGAGGTGTGGGAGTTCCGCAACAACTTCCATCACCCGCTGCCGGAAGGCCGCATCATCTGCAGCGACTGCCATGAGGTCCACCCGAGTCGCGATACTTCGCGCAAAACGTCGGCGATGACGAACGCCAACACCTCCGTCCAGATTCGGCGCGAGGGCGGCAGGACCACGACCGGCATGTGTATCACGTGCCATCCGCAGACCGCGGGGCCTTTCGTCTTCGAGCACGATCCGGTGAAGGGGTTTTCGGGCGATGGCTGCACTGAGTGCCACAAGGCGCACGGCTCCCACAACCCGAAGCTCCTGAACTCCTTCTCGCGCGGGCTCTGCGCCCAGTGCCATTCCGACAAGCTGGTGACTCACTTCCCCGGACGAACCTGCTGGCAGATTGGATGCCATATCGCCGTGCACGGCTCGCACACAGACCGCCTGTTCCTGAGAAGGTAGCAGGGTAAGCAGGCGGCCGGAATCGCGAATACCACAGGTTCGATGGAGGGATGGGGATATGCGACTGACGACGACACTCTGCATAGCCGGACTGCTGGTGGTGGGATCCCTTCAATGGGCCCGCCCGCAGGCCCCGGCAGCCGATAAACCGACACAGGCCGCCGCTTCCGCCGCTTCAGACCAGGCGGACGCGAAGGCCAGGCAGACGAAGAAGAAGACCGACGCCAAAGCCACGACGCCCGCGAAAGCCGGCGAGGCGAAGGACGACCAGAAGAAGCCGGACGAGGCAAAGCCCGATCAGGCCAAACCGGATGAGAAGAAGGACGAGGCAAAGGCGGCCGAAGAGGTGAAGCCCGGCAAGCCCCAGCCGTTCCGAATCACGCTCGGCGCGGCCGGATACGACGTCTCCGGCAACTTCCGCAAGTTCCGGCAGTACGCCACGCCTTCGCGAGGCATCCTGCTGGAGGAGCTCCGCTACCAGCCCGAATCCGTCGACCCGCGCAACAACGCGTTCTTCACGATCAAGGCGCCGGGTCAGCAGGACTACCTGCTCGCGGGTGCGGCGGACCTCTTCTACGGCTACACCCAGCTCCGGGGCGACTGGCGGCAGAATCGGTTCTATCAGCCGACGCCGACCATCGAGGACCCGAGCGACCGCAAAGTCCAGGACGGCACGATAAAGCAGTATCTCAACCGGTCGTTCTATCTCTCCGTCCGCTACCGGATGGACGAGCAGAACGACTTCTTCGAGACCCCGCACGATCCGCTGCGGCAGCGGGCGCGCTATTCCGACGCCGTTGCAAACGGCAAGCTCGGCCCGGGCCGCCTCAGCCTCAGCTACAGCGACTGGCGCTACTTCGATCGGACAGGCACCATCAAGGACTCCACGATCGATCGGTGGCAGGCGCGCTATATGTGGGAGCCCACCCAGACCATCGGCCTGGAGGCGCTGTTCTCTCAGTCCACCATCAGCCAGCCTGAATCGCCGGACTCTCATGTCCAGACGATTGGGCTTGCCGGTGACGTCCAGCTCGGGCCGGCGACCACCATGGTCCTCGGCTACCAGCAGGACAATTTCAACTACCCGGTGGTCCAGTCTGCATGGGTCAGGGAACAGCGGGTAGCGGAAGGCCGGATCATCCAGCGATGGCGCGGATGGACCGGCATGTTCGGCATCCGGTCGAAAGAGGACGACCGGCTGCGCGGGCAGCAGAACTTCGTGGACGTGCCGAACTGGCTCCAGTTCGAAGGCCGCATCAACGGCCGGCTGAACAGGAACCTCCGGCTCACCATCCGCGGGTTCACGGAAGACATGAGCCGGCAGCCCCCCATGATCACGGACGATCCCGACCCGCTCACCTGGTCCAATCGCAGCTTCGCCCAGATCAAGCTGGACGGGATGGCCAACACGGTCGGCTACTACGTGATCGGCTCTTATAACAGGCGCGAGAATGCCGCGCGCTCGATAGGCATCACGAACCGATCGGTGACGGCGGGGGCGAATTGGGACGCCACGCCGGGGTTCAGCACGTTCCTCGAATATACGTACGACGCGTGGTGGGCAAACGGTGGCGAGCCTGGTCAGAACCAGAGCCTCGACCTCTTCGCCCCCAATAACACGCTGATAGTCGCCGGGTTTGGATGGACGATTACGCCGAACGATTACCTCTGGGCGGCGTACACGGACTTTCGGACTCAGAACGACAATCCGCTCCTCCTCCGCGACGGCAACGTCCGGGGGCGGTTCCTGACCCTCAACTTCCGGCACCAGCTTCCCCGCGGAGCGGAGGTTGGACTTACGATCGCGCCATGGAACTATCGCGACCGGGTTCTCCAGACCATGGACTACAGCGCAACCGTCGTGATGCTCACGGGATCGACGCGGTTTTAGTCCTCAGTACAAATGCAACACTTCGCTTCGCGGCGGAAAACGGCTGCCGGATCGTGAGATGCGACAGCCATCTCGGAGAACGTTGAACTACTTGCAATCGACGTTCCCTCATGCCTGTAAGGAGGCAACTCATGCGACGTAATTGGCTAATCGGTGGCGTCGCGGCACTATCGCTTCTAACGGCAGGCGTACTCGTCCTGTCAGGCTGCGGCGGTAGCGGCGGCCCCGTATCCGCTCCCGAGACCGGTCCGGCTCCTTCCGTATCGGCTCAGTTCCTTCAGATACTCCCGGCGGCGCAGACAAACGCGAACTATGTCGGTTCCGACAAGTGTCTGACCTGCCACAACGACAACTATCACGCCGGCTGGAAGCTGACCAAACACGGACAGGTCGGCACCGGCTGCGAACAGTGCCACGGACCGGGCGGCCTCCACGTCGCCAACCGGACGGCCACCCCGGCCGTCGTGGCGGCGGACATCCTCTCGATGAACAACGGGGCCAGCGGCCACCTGGTGGATGACCCCATCGTCTGCGGGCAGTGCCACGGACCGACGTACTCGCAGTACATGAACTCCCGGCACTCGGGCGTCATCGAGGACGTCATAACCGCGGCGCACTCGAACCCGCTCGGCGAAGCGACCTGCCTCCGCTGCCACAGCAACGCGGTAAAGACGAAGTTCATCAACGGCCCGTGGACCCAGGGCCTGCTCGCCGGCACTCCCGTGCCGACGATCCAGAACGCGGCGGACACGGCGCTGAGTGCACTGACGGCGGATCAGATCACAGGATTCGTTAACGTGACTCACAACTCCGCGAACTGTGTCACCTGCCACGACCCGCACACGAAGACCGGCAAGCTGACGAGCGACGGCGAGGACTTCCATCTGCGCCGCTCGACGTTCAGCACGGACGTAACGCCGGTGCTTCCCGGCTCTCCGGCGAAGGTTAACACGAACTTCGACCACATCTGCGGCACGTGTCACAACACGCGCGGCGGCAAGCCGGACGACGTGACCATCATGACCGCTGGCGCAACGGCCCGGCCTCCGGTCCATGAAGGCCCCGAGTTCAACATGCTGAACGGCCTCGGCGGCTCTCTGCCGGTCGGAACGGTCATCCAGACCAGCTCGCACCGGGATGTTCCGGACCAGTGCGTCCATTGCCACATGCCCACTGCGAGGCACACGTTCACGGTGAGCCTCGACACGAGCTGTGCTCCGTGCCACACAGCCACGGATGCGGCGGCGCGCGAAGGGTCGGTCCGCAATGAGGTGCTGAACGACCTGCTGATACTCCGAACCCGCATGGAGAACTGGGCGAAGGCCCACTTCGCCACGGCTCCGTCCGGCTGGACCGGATCCACGAGCGATCTGTGGAATTACTACACGCTCGCCTCGACCGATCCTGCGCAGCAGGCGATCTCCCAGTCGATCCAGAGCCAGATCCCGATCACGATCCGGCATGCGCGGCTCAACTACTGGTTCATCATTCTGGACCGCAGCTTCGGCATTCACAATACGCCGTACGTGCGCCAGTTGATCGACTTCTCGCAGAGCGAGCTGGACAAGGCGGGCGTTTCGCGCTCAGTTCAGATCCCGTCTCGCGCTGCGGGAGCCAACATCTTCAAGCAGGATGTGCAGAAAGCGATCCTGTCCGAGATGCTGGACGGCGGGTACGGAATGCGCAATTAGTCGCGCGTTCCGGCATCGGAAGGCAACCCTTTCCGGTCACGCATCGATTGATGGGGGCGGCGCCGCCGCCCCCATTTTCTTATGATTCCGGACCACTTCATCCATAATCGGCCAATCGGCGGATGTATCGAAACAGCCGGTTAACCTATACTCAGGCTGTAAGAAACAATTCTGCAATCGAGCGATCCTTCCGCTAATCCGCTCGGTCCGACAAGCAACAACCTGCCATCGAGAGTCCAGACCACTCCGGCGGCACAGGAGGGAATGATGAAACTGAACAAACTCGGCGCGACGGTAGCGCTCCTCACCGCAGCGACAGCCGCCCTCGCTCTTCCGAGCTTCCTCACCGATTTCAAGAAGCTTGCAAGCCCCAAAGCCGGCACCGCCCTCGCAAAGGAATCCTGCGGCATCTGCCACAACGGCATGAAGATCAAGGAATTCAACCCCTACGGCGCCGACCTGAAAAAAGAGATGGACGCCGCGAAGACAAAGAAGATCACGCCTGAGATTCTCGCCAAAATCGCCAACAAAGACTCCGACGGCGACGGCGTGAAGAATGGCGACGAGATCAAGGCCGGCACGCTTCCGGGCGATAAGAACAGCAAGTAAGCTTCAGGATGAACCCGCTTCCTGATGAGAGGGCGCGCCTGCAGACGCGCCCTCTCTGCATCCCGGCCAGTCCGCTCGCCCACCGCCGGTCCCAACCGGCCTCCGCTCCGACCGGAATCTTGTGTCCATATCGTCCATAGCGTACATCTTGTGGTGAATCGGCAATGACTTCGCGAACCCGACTCTATACCTGCCTGGTTGTTGCGTGCGGCGCCACCATCGCGCTGCTGGCTCCGCTGGCGCTCGGTCAGAACGGCAAGTCCCCGGTCAAGCCGGCGGATAACACGATTCCGCATGATGACATGCAGGCCTGTCTGGCTTGTCACGAGTCGGAGCAGGGAGCCCATAAAGCGGTCAACGTGAAGGCGCTCGGCGTCTCCCCGCACAAGGACCTGAAGTGCCAGGACTGCCATACTGCCATCAACGCCTTCCCGCACACGCCCGACATGCTCAAGCAGAAGGCGGCGTGCGCCAACTGCCACACCGATCAGGCCGAAGCCTATAACAGGAGCTCCCACGCGCACAAGGATTTTGTAAAGGGCGACCATCCGAACTGCATCACGTGTCACGGCGGCGGCGACCCGCATGCGATCGTGGACGCCGGCAAGTGGCCGCGCGCCCGCAAAGTCGCGCTCTGCAGCAACTGCCACCGGCAGGCGCACCGGATGACCAAATACGGCGTGGACCCGGACGCCGTCTCCTCCTATGAGGAGAGCTTCCACGGCAAGGCCCTGCTCCGGTTCGGCAACCTGAAGGTAGCCATCTGCACCGACTGCCATGGCCACCACGACGTTCTCAATCCCGACGACCCCGCTGCGCCGACGAATCGGGCGAACGCGGCGAAGACCTGCGGACAGCCGGGCTGCCACGCTGGCGCAAAGGTCAACTTCGCAATGTCCGGGGCGAACCATCTCCGGCTCAAGGCGAAGAAGGTCCCCATCCTCCACTTTGAGGAGATATTCTTCCGCGTGCTGACCGGCGCGACCATTCTCTTCCTGCTCGGAGGAGTGGCGCTCGACCTGCGGCGGGAGATCTTCCACGTAGGGCCGGAGCCGAAGCCGGGGCGATTCCTGGGCCTGCTCGTCTCCATCAGCTTCCTCTTCGTGGTCATCGCCCTCGGAATGGCGGTGCTGGGAATAAGAGGGGCGCGCTGGAGCGGGATTGCGGCGCTCGTCATCATGGCGCTCGCGCTGCTGCTCTACGCCGTCCGCCCGCACAAGAAGAACGGAAAGCACGAGACCCGTTATCAGCGGTTCACCATCGCGCAGCGGCTTCAGCACGGCCTGCTGGCCCTCAGCTTCACCACCCTCGTGCTCACCGGGATGCCGCTCCGCTTCCCGCAGATAGGCTGGCTGCGGGCACTGAACCTGGCGCTCGGCGGGCTGGCGGTCTCTCGGTACGCGCATCGCGTCGCCGCCGTCGTCCTGATCGGGACCTGGATCTGGCACACGCTCTACCTGATCTACCGGTGGCACAAGGCCGGATACAAGATGGAATCGTGGACGATGTGGCCGTCGCGCAAGGACCTCCGCGACTTCATCGAGGTGTCCAGGTACTATCTTGGATTCGCGAAGGCGGAGCCTAAGTACGGCCGGTTCCAGTTCCGCGAGAAGTTCGACTACTTCGCGGTCTACTGGGGCATGCCCATCATGGTCATTTCCGGGCTGGTGCTCTGGTTCCCGATCTACTTCGGCAACCGGCTGCCCGAAATCGGCCTCTCGATGGCCTACGTCGCGCACAGTGACGAAGCGGTGCTCGCCTTTCTCACCATCATCCTGTGGCACTTCTACAACACCCACTTCAACGTGGACACGTTCCCGATGAATCCGGTCTTCTACTCGGGCACGCTGACCCGCGAGGAGATGGAGCGCGAGCACCCGCTGGAGCTGGAGCAGATCGAAGCTTCGGGTACACGGGTCGAACAGACCAGCGACGGACCGGAGTAGTTCCAGGTTCCAAGTTCGAAGTTCAATGCGACGTTCAACCTGGAACCTGGAACTTCGAACTCGGAACTACCCGGGCCCAATGGAGGGCGCTTTCATGAGAAGGATACTGCGCGGCAATCTGCTCAACCTCACGTCGGCGGTCGGCCTGATCGTGGCGATCGCTTCGTTTGTCATCATCGTCCTGCTTACCCTCATCGAGTTCCTCGGCCACCAGTCGCACCCGTATATGGGAATCGTCACGTTCATCCTGTTGCCGGGATTCCTCAATTTCGGGTTGCTGCTGATGATCGTGGGAGCGTGGCGGGAGCGCCGGCGTGTCCGTAAGGGCGACGCCTCCGTCATCGAGCTGCCGCACCTCGACCTCTCGAAGCCGGCGCACCGCCGGGCGGTCATCGGGCTGATGGCGGGCGGGTTCATGTTCCTGATGGTTTCCGCGTTCGGGAGCTATCAGGCCTACGAGCACACGGAGACGGTGCAGTTTTGCGGGCAGATGTGCCACGACGTGATGAAGCCGGAGTACACGGCCTACCAGAATTCGCCGCATGCCCGCGTGAAGTGCGTGGAGTGCCACATCGGGCCGGGAACGACGTGGTATGTCAAGTCGAAGCTCTCCGGCGCCTATCAGGTCTACTCGACCGCGTTTCACAAGTATGAGCAGCCCATCCGGACGCCGGTCGAGAACCTGCGGCCGGCGAAGGAGACCTGCGAGGTATGCCACTGGCCGAAGCAGTTCTACAAGGAGATGCTCCAGTCGAAGACGTGGTTCATGACCGACGACTTGAACACGAAGAAGCAGATGCGGATGGTGATGAAGATCGGGGGAGGGACGCCGGAGCTGGGTGTGAGCGAGGGAATTCACTACAGCATGTACCTCGCCCACCAGATATCGTATGTGGCGACGGACCGCCTCCGCTCCGAGATCCCGTACATCGAATCGAAGGCGCAGGACGGGACGGTGACGGTCTACCGGTCGACGGAGAAGCCGATCACGCAGGTGCAGGTCGCGAAGCTGGAGAAGCACACGGTGGACTGCATCGAGTGCCACAACCGGCCGTCACACGTGTACCACCATCCCTCCCAGGCGCTCGATCAGGCGCTGGGGAGCGGGCTGATCGACGCGTCGCTGCCGGAGATAAAGCGGGTGTCGATCGAGACGCTGGAGAAGCCCTACAAGGACGATAAGGCTGCCGAGGATGGCATCCAGCAATCGCTGGTGGACTTCTACCACAAGTCGCACGCGGACGTGGAGAAGACGAAGAAGCCGCAGATCGACGCCGCGGTGGAGCAGGTGAAGAAGATCTACGCGCGCAACTACTTCCCCTACATGAAGGTGAGCTGGAAAGCGTATCCGGAGCACCTCGGCCACATGTATTCCGCCGGCTGCTTCCGTTGCCACGACGGCAAGCACGTGAGCGACAAGGGAAAGGTTCTGACGAACGACTGCAACTCGTGCCACACGATTGTGTCGCAGGACGGGCCGAACGGGAAGCGCGAGGAATCGCTGAGCGGCCTCACGTTCCGCCACCCCATCGAGATTGGGGATGCGTGGAAGACGATGAAGTGCAGCGAGTGCCATGCGGAGCAGAAGTGAGGCAGTGCTGAGTGCTGAGTGCTGAGTGCTGAGTGGCCCCGCGGTTCCCGTTGTGGAATCTCGGGGCTGTTCTTGTGCCGGTGGATTCGTGAATCGTGTATACTGGGCTGGAGGTGCGACCATGACGGAATCGGCTATTCGTCTGCAGGTTGAGGAGGTAGAGCCCGGCGTTTTCGTGGCTACGAGCACTGATGTCCCTGGCCTGGTGGCCGAGGGACGGAGCGTTGTGGAAGCAGCCGAGATCGCGCAGGGTCTTGCCCGCCGGATTGCTGAATCGTGCCTGGAGCACGGCGACCCGCTGCCCGCCGCTCTGTCTACAGATGTGCATACCTGGCCGATCGAACTGGTCATTCCAGTCGGTGTTGGCTGATGGGCCGGCTCTCCGGTTTCAGGTACCGGCAGGTTGTTCAGCGGCTGCGGCGGCTGGGATACCGGTTCGACCGGCCCGGTCCGGGCAGTCACGAGGTCTGGCGAAACGCGGCCACGGGTGCAAAGGTGACGCTGCCACACCATGCGGGCGACATGCCCGAAGGGACGCTGCGAGCGGTGCTGCGTGAGGCCGGAATTTCGGTCGAGGATTTCCTGAGTTCGGAGTGAACGCGTTAATTGCGGTAGTGAGGACGCCTCGCGATTCCCTTTATGGAGTCGCGGGGCTGTTCTTGTGCCGGTGGGTTGGTGAGTCGAGGGGAATCGCCTCTGGTGGTTCGGGAGCGCCGTTATGGGGGCGAACGGAGTAATCGGGGGTTCGCGCTGGTTTGTTTTCGCGACCGCACTCTTTGTCCGCCTGTTGTTGTCAAGGTTCGCAATTCACGCGCTTCCGCTCCTGCTTACTACTCTGTGGGAGCTTCCTGGTCACGCGTCCGATATTATCGTGAGTTCGGAAAACGGTCGACGGTCCGGATTGGGTACCGGGACGGCGCTCTTGTAAGCCGGTCCAGCTTGTCTTGTACGCCTACGGGCCCGTACGGGCGAATAAACCGCCAACGGAGGTCCGTGCCTCTGAAGGAAGTTCGTGCGGCGGTTTATTCGCCCCTACTCCCGCCAACGGAGGT